>ERZ773035.1247-NODE-1247-length-18842-cov-6.704157_pt1 | contig 18842 bp, 12 predicted proteins | sample MGYA00511487_ERZ773035 | MGnify/ENA primary metagenome ERZ773035 (study PRJEB29015, sample SAMEA2737985) | human oral metagenome | biome: human oral; feature: human-associated habitat; material: dental | place: China | collected 2024 ...
ACGGACGTGCGACCATAAGTGCAGATAGCAAGCTCCCACAAGGAACTTACTACTACATCTTAGAGTATGAAGACTCCGATGATCAGCCCCATACCGAAAAAGGATGGTTGTACCTTAAGTACTAATTAGTAAGTTATAGTGGTTAGTGGTTAGTTATTAGTGGTTAGTCATAAAAAGGGCTAATCACTGACAACTAACCACTAATCGCTAACATTTAACTTTTTATTTTTTTTTATATCAGCGAAAAGCACTAATTTTGCTAATTGAAACGCAAACTAACTATGATGGATTTAGAAAGATTTCACTTGGTAACTCGTATGGCTGCTCAGGCCGCGCATTACGGAGAACGAGAGGCCGTTCGTTACTGGGAAAATGGGCAATTGCGCTCCCTTTCTTGGAAAGTATTCTACGAAGAAATACAGAAAATAACTAAGGCTTTGCTCCATTACCAAGTGGGAGTCCAGGAGAATATCGGGATTTTTGCTCCCAACTCTCCCCAATGGACTATGGTAGATATGGCCGCAGCTCACCTAAGAGCTTGTGCTGTACCTATCTATGCTACCAATACAGCCGATCAGGCTGCTTATATCATCAACAATGCGGGCATTAGAATCCTCTTTGTCGGTGAAAAAGAGCAATACGATAAGGTAGAGCAGATACGCCAAGCGTGTCCCAACTTACAATTGGTAGTACTCTTCAACGAATCTCTTCTTAAGGATGAGGAGCATGTCGTACTTCCGCTGTCAAAGTTTGTAGCCTTAGTGCCAAAGGGGCATTATGAAAGGGAACTTAAGGAGCGTTTTGACAGTCGTTGTATGCAGGATCTCTATACCATTATCTATACATCGGGTACTACAGGGAATCCCAAGGGCGTGATGATAGACTATGAGAATGTGGCTTATCAGTTCATCAACCATGATGACCGCTTGGCAGTGGTAGAGGGTAATGTCTCCATGTCTTTCCTACCGCTCTCCCATGTATATGAGCGTATGTGGGTAGCCTATGTATTCCATAAGGGAGTAATCAACTGTTACTTAGATGACACCAACCGTGTGGCTGAGGCTCTCAAAGAGGTAAAACCACACTATATGTGTGTGGTACCACGTCTCTTGGAGAAAATATATACTAAAATCTACGAGAATGTACAAAAACAGTCAGTACTAAAGCGTGTAGTATTTGCTACAGCTACTCGAATTGCTAAAATACAGTTGGGAAGAACCAAAAAAGGGAAATATCCTTCTTTTATTCTCAAAAAACTCTATAATCTGGCAGACAAACTTGTTTTCCAGAAGCTAAAAACTGCTTTGGGAGGCAATATCCAGATGATTCCTTGCGGCGGTGCCCTCTTGGAACCTTCTATAGGGCGTTTTTTCCGTGCCATAGGGGTCAATGTTACCTTGGGTTATGGTATGACCGAGACCACGGCGACGGTATCTTGCTGGGACGATCATAAGTTTAAGCTCAAGTCAGTGGGTACCCTGGTGCCTTATGTTCAAGCAAAAATAGGGCAGGACAATGAGATTTTGCTCAAGGGAGGTTCTATTTCCAAAGGCTATTATAACAACCCAGAGGAGAATGCCAAAGCCTTTACCGAAGATGGCTACTTGCGTACAGGCGATGCAGGTTATTTGGATAAGGAAGGCAACCTCTATATAACCGAACGTATCAAGGAGCTGATGAAGACCTCCAATGGGAAATACATTGCTCCCCAGCAGATAGAAGGTAAGGTAGGTAAGGACAGCTTTATAGAGCAAATCGCCGTCATAGCCGATGCCCGCAAGTATGTATCCGCCTTGATTGTACCCAACTATGAGGCCTTAGCCGAATATGCTAAGTCTCTCAACCTCAAGTATAAGAACTATTCAGAGCTAATCAAAAACAGCCAGATAGTCGAGTTCTTCCAAAAGAGACTACAGCACTTACAACAAGAGTTAGCCGCCTATGAGCAGATTAAGAAATTTACCCTGCTAACCACGCCTTTCTCTATCAATAATGATGAACTCACCCCAACCCTCAAGCTCAAGCGAAAGAATATCTATAAGAATTATTTCCGTGAGATAGAAGCAATGTATGTATAACCCTCAAGAAAACCCCATGGCAAAAACCGTAGTAGAACTCAAGGAGGTTTCTGTTTTCCAAAGAAAGAATCTTATCTTACATGATATTAACCTTACTATAGAGCGGGGAGAGTTTGTATACCTGATAGGCAAAACAGGCAGCGGAAAGAGTTCCTTGCTGAAGATACTCTATGGGGATTTACCTTTGAAGAAGGGCACGGGTATGGCCGTAGATTTTAATTTAGCTACCCTTAAGGAATCGGAAATCCCTTATCTAAGACGAAAAATAGGGGTAGTCTTTCAGGACTTTAAGCTATTGCCCGACAGAACTGTATTTGGTAATTTGGAGTTTGTCCTACGTGCCACAGGTTGGCATGATCCTCATAAGATAGAGGCGCGTATCAGTAGTGTACTAACCAAGGTGAAGATGCAGACCAAGATAGACAAGCACCCACACGAACTCTCTGGAGGTGAGCAACAGCGGGTAGCCATTGCACGTGCTTTGCTCAATGACCCAGACCTAATTCTGGCCGATGAACCTACGGGAAACCTTGACCCAGAGACGAGTGTGGAGATTATGAAAGTGATGCGCGAGATCAATGACTCAGGGCGTTCTATCCTTATGGCAACCCATGACTATGCCCTGATACTCAAGTTTCCTTCCAAGACTATTAAGTGCGATGCAGGCAAGCTCTTTGAGGTAGTACAGCGCTCAGTCTGATTAAAAATCAAATTTCAACTGAATATCAATGAGTTGAAATGTTTTTCTATGATATTCACAAGATCCATATTCAAGGATAGCCGCTCGGTGTTCACCGGTTGGGTATCCTTTATTTTTATCCCAATGATACATAGGGTATTGCTTGTGTAACTCTTCCATATAGGCATCGCGATAGGTCTTGGCCAGTACCGAAGCGGCCGCAATACGCATAAAGCGCGCGTCCCCCTTTACTTGACAAGAGTAAGGAATCTCCTTATAAGGCTTGAAGCGATTACCATCTACTACAATAAACTCAGGAGTTACAGTGAGTTTGTCCAAGGCCTGTTGCATGGCCTCAATGGAGGCATTGAGGATATTGATTTGATCAATTCGTTGTGGGGAGACATGTACCACGGCATAGCTTATCGCCTGCTCTTCTATAATAGGGCGTAGTTCATTGCGCTGTTTCTCAGTCATTTGCTTGGAGTCATTGAGCAGAGGGTGATAGAAATCTTCAGGGAGGATCACTGCCGCAGCTGTAACAGGGCCTGCCAAGCAGCCACGTCCTGCCTCATCGGTACCCGCTTCACTTGGGGAGAAAAACCATTTTTCCATAGGATTAATTTTGTAAGACTAATAGGTTACAACCACGAATATCTGCTGCATCAAAGCGCCCCAATACCTCAAAAGAGCCATCGGGGTAGGCCTTACCTAAATCCTGAGTAGCAATAAAGCTACAAGAGTAGTAATTGGCAAGGTCTATCACATTAATTCCTCCGATACGGCCATAGGGGAGGGGAGAGAGCGCATCCTCACTGTCACGGATCAAGACTTTCATCCAAGGCACAGGGTAGAATAGGCCATTTCCTTGGCTATAGGCTTGGGAGAGTAGCTCCGTCATCCCATATTCGGAGTGAATCACTTCAGTACCAAAGCCCCTACACAGCAGCTCGTGTAACTCCTCACGAATCAGTTCCTTGCGCCGCCCTTTCATGCCTCCAGTCTCCATAACAATCGTATTCTTTAATGAGAATTGGTATTGCTCTACCAAGTCCAAAAGAGCAAAAGATACCCCCATAAGGAAAACCTTTCGCTCCTGAGCGTCCCATAGTCTTAGTTTTTGGGCAAGTTCCTCTTGGTTGTAGAGGTAAAAACCGCTTTCCTTTTGGGCGCTCTCAATCAAGTCCTCAGCCATATAGATAAGGGACGATCCCTTGCGCTCTAAGTAGGAGGGGAGTAGTGCCAAAAATATATACTCCTCTATTCTTCCATAGAAGTGAGCAAAACCCTTGCGAAAACTTTCCCTATAGAGAGCAAGAGAGCTTACCAAGTGTCGAGACGTTTGGCTACCTGTGGTGCCACTACTGGTAAAGATTTCCTCAGGAGTATTGGTAGCCGCATAGATTTCTTTACTCTTGAAAAACTCTATAGGCAAGAAAGGAATCTCCTCAAGAGCATGTACTGTCTTAGGAGTCTTGCCAAAATAGTTGCAAAACTCCTGATATACAGCATTGTTTTGGTACTGAAAAGCAAATACTTTTAGTGCTTGTGCTTCAAATTCCTTAGGGGTATAATCTTGAAAGAGGTTATTCATCAGATAGTTATAAGTGTTTTTAGAAATTCTTAAAAATTGTGTCGCCGTCGGCGACACAATTTTTAAGAATTAATGACAGAATGCTATCATATCTAGTTCGTTGTTAAGACAAAAAGCAATGTTTTCCTTTAGTCCCATGATATGTTCGTAAGCAAAACCCTTTTCATCGTCATCCTCATCTCCGTCTATCATAGCTTCTACTTCTTCCTTTGTCTTATGGACTTTCTCCAACAGAGAGGCTAAATGTTTCAGTCGCTTTTGGTCAATGAGACTTATCATAGGAAAATCTTCTATCTTGGGTAGCGGGAAGGGGTGAAAATGGTCAGCAGGAAATAGCTCGGTATCTATCTCTACCTCTATATCATAATCCTCAGAGAGTGTTTGGTTGATAAGATCTGTTTCGTACCAGAACTTCATTTCTTGAGTAAAAGGCAGTTCTTTTCCCAAAGTAGCACAAATTCCAATAAAGGCATACCCATAGGTATATCCTTTTTTCTCATCAAAAGGACGCCCCATGATAATATCGGTAAGTGCCTTAGTAGTCTCATTATCATCATCTTCTTCGGCATAGTTTTGGAAGATTTCATTTTTTAGAACCTCAGCGAGTAAGGTTTCATTTTTAGAGGCAAAAGTAGCCTGAAGCTCAGGCGTATTCACCCCATAAGCAAACATATAATATCCCATAAGAAAAACGTTTTTTATAAGGCAAAGATATAAAATTTAAGTGAAAAACAAAAGTGAAGAGTGAATAATTATTTTTTTCACTCTTCACTTTTTATTTTTCACTTTCCACTATTCACTTTTCACTTCAATATGCAGTTCCTTAAGTTGTACCTCATCAATAGGAGAAGGTGCATCAATCATCACATCTCGGCCGCTGTTGTTCTTAGGGAAGGCGATAAAGTCGCGTATGGTTTCTTGTCCGCCAAGCAGCGCTACCAATCGGTCAAAGCCGAATGCTAAACCACCGTGAGGGGGAGCACCATAGCGGAAGGCATTCATTAAGAAGCCAAATTGTGCTTGTGCCTGCTCAGGGGTAAAGCCGAGTAGAGCAAACATCTTGGCTTGCAATTCGCGGTCAAAGATACGTATAGACCCACCACCTACTTCGTTGCCGTTGAGCACAAGGTCATAAGCATTGGCACGTACAACTCCTGGGTCGGTGTCGAGCAAAGGAATATCCTCAGGCTTAGGCGAGGTGAAGGGATGGTGCATCGCAAAGAAGCGGTTTTCCTCTTCGTTCCACTCAAGCAGAGGAAAATCCACTACCCATAGCGGGGCATATACATCGGGATTGCGCAAGCCCAAACGCTCGGCCAGTTCCATACGTAGGGCGCTGAGTTGCCCGCGTACTTTGTTGGCCTTGCCTGAGAGGATACAGATAAGGTCACCAGCTTTGGCACCTGTACGTTCCGCCCATGCTTTGAGGTCATCTTCGTTGTAAAACTTATCTACAGACGATTTGAAAGTGCCGTCTTCGTTGCATTTTACATATACCAAGCCTGAAGCCCCTATCTGTGGGCGTTTTACCCATTCTACCAAGGCATCAATTTCCTTTCGTGTGTAGCTATTAGCTCCTGGTACGGCAATACCTACCACTAATTCTGCCTCGTTGAACACCTTGAAATCACGATGCTGCGCAAGGTCGTTGAGCTCGCCAAACTTCATTCCAAAGCGGATATCGGGTTTGTCGTTACCATACGTCTTCATTGCCTCAGCGTAGGTCATACGAGGGAAAGCGCCGAACTCTAATCCTTTGAGTTCTTTGAGCAAGTGCTTGGCCAAGCCCTCGAAGGTCTGGATAATATCCTCTTGTTCTACAAAAGACATCTCGCAGTCTATCTGAGTAAATTCAGGTTGGCGGTCAGCACGGAGGTCTTCGTCGCGGAAACACTTTACGATTTGGAAGTATTTGTCAAGTCCCCCTACCATAAGTAGCTGCTTAAAGGTTTGTGGGGATTGTGGCAAGGCGTAGAACTCCCCAGCGTTCATGCGGCTAGGTACCACAAAATCGCGTGCCCCCTCTGGAGTAGATTTAATGAGGACAGGAGTTTCCACCTCTATAAAGCCTTGAGCAGAGAGGTAGTTGCGTACCATCATACCCACCTTGTGGCGGAAGATAAGGTTTTCACGTACAGGCGTACGGCGGATATCGAGGTAGCGGTACTTCATACGGAGGTCTTCGCCCCCATCGGTATTGTCCTCAATGGTAAAAGGAGGTACTTCCGAGTGGTTGAGTAGGGTGAGTGCTGTAACAAGGATTTCTATTTCCCCCGTAGGGATATTGGCATTAACAGCCTCACGCCTTATGACGGTACCTTGAATTTGAATTACATCTTCACGGGAGAGGGTTTTGGCTTGTTCAAAGACCGCTTTGTCGGTACGCTCTTCATCAAAGATTAGCTGGGTGATACCATAGCGGTCGCGTAGGTCTATCCAGATCATAAACCCTTTGTTACGAATGCGTTGTACCCAACCGCTAAGGGTTACTTGTTCACTCAGGTGAGCACTGTTAAGCGCTCCACAGGTATGTGTTCTATACATTTTTTAAAGTTTTGAGTTTTGAATTATGAGTTTTGAGTTATGATACTCTTCAAGTTCTTTAGGTGAAAGATATCTATACAAGGCTAACGCTTTTGTTTATAGATAAAAAAGATATAATTATTTTTTCCCCTTTTATAATAAGTTGTTTTTAATTAGGTTCTAATAACCTGCAAAAATACTCATTAATTTTGAAAAGTGCAAGATATGAGGTGATTTTATTACAGTGCCAGTAGAATTAGTGAGAAGTGTTGGGTAAAACAGAAAAATGATGCACAGTATTTTTATAATGGAAAAAAATGTGTATTTTTGCCATTGATAACGAGCTAATTATTGCCAAAAATGGAAAACCCTACACACCAACTGATAGAAATACTTACGACTTCTCCCAGTGTGGAGTTGCTTAAGTCTAAGAATAGGGTGCCTATGCTTACTTTTTTTGTAGAAACCTTTACCGAAGACCATAAGGTGCTTGCTCAGGAGGTACTTTTCCAACAGTTATCGGGCTTTATAGAAACCCAACACTTGGAAGAAGAAAGTGAAGGGGTCTTTGAAGTACTTTTTGATGAAAAGGCAAAAAATTATGTGCGTAATTGGCTTAGTAAAGGCTTTTTGACTAACTATCAGGACGAACAAGGAGAGGTGTATTATGAGCTTTCGTCTCATTCGGTTAAGGTGATAGATTGGCTTTGGTCATTGAAGAAAGAGGAGTATATAGGAACAGAATCCAAGTTCAGTAGTATCTTTCATCAGCTCAAGGAGTTGGTGGAATTTACCAATGAGGATAGAGAGGAACGTCTCCAACTGCTGGAGCAACGCAAGCAAGCCCTACAAGAACAAATAGATAAGCTTAAGCGAGGGGAAGAGGTGCAGGTGTATGAGGAATACCAGATAGTACCCCGCTTTAACCAACTCACCCAGCAGGCTAAGGAATTGCTATCGGACTTTAAGGAGGTGGAGGATAATTTCAAGGAGATTACCAAGGAAATTTATCAGAAGCATTCGGGAGAGCAGACCAAGGATGCTATTTTGGAATTTACCTTTGATGCGCTGGATCAGCTTAAAAACAGTCCGCAGGGGAAGAGTTTTTATGCTTTCTTTGAGTTTCTCGTTAGTCGGCAATTGCAAGAAGAATGGGAGGCACTCACTAGGCAACTCTATGAGACCCTGCAGAAAAAGAGTATTCATATAAAGGATCATTTCCTAAAAGGTATGCGAGGGCACTTGTACCACTTAGGCAGACGTGTAGATAAAGCTAATGACAAAATGGCTGAGAAGCTTAGCCGTATCATTCGGGAAAATAATGCTACAGATAACCAGGCTACCAAGCATACGATTAAGGAAATCAAGGACTACCTCATCTCCTTGAGCAGAAAGCAACAATTCCCTATAGTGTCTTTTGAAATAGAAACAGACATGGATATACGGATTTCCTTTGACAGACGACTCACTGACCAGAAAAAGGAACAGGCAACTTACCAAGAGCGTTTTGAAAACGCAAATACTACTCTTTCCGATGTGGTAGAACTCGGCAAGTTGTTTTCAGATAAAATTATAGACAAGGATCTTATCAGAGAAAATATCCGTAAGGTACTACAAGAGCGAGGACAAGTCTCTTTAGCCACGCTTATCAATGCAAATGGAGGACTCAAAAAAGGTTTGACTGAGCTTGTCGCTTATTTTGCGGTAGCTACCGAAGGCAAGTATGTGATTAATGATGAAAAAATGCAGGATATTATCTTTGATACAGAGCACCACAAGCGTATCCAATTCCCTGAAATAATTATCATATTATGAAAAAGTTAGAAGAAGTAGAACAACCTTATAGCAGGGCTATAGTCCAGCTACTCAAGGGACCTATAGATAAGGAAATAGGCCTATTATGGGAGCGTATTCTTACTTATCAGACGGAAATTCAGGATTATATACATACCATAGGCTTGGAATTAGTCGTAAGGAAAGAGGAAGGGTTTGCTTTTGTAAGGCAATTGGAAGACGAGCAAGGGAATACCATAGGCTTGGTCAGGAGGCAATCTATAGGCTTTGAGACCTCGGTAGTACTAGTGGTACTCAGACAGTTATTGGAGGATTTTGATAATAATCCAACTGATTTTCAATCGTTTGAAAAAATAATTTCTCATTCTGAGCTTAAGGAAGAGGTGAGCTTATTTCTCCAAGAAGGGTATGACAAGGTAAAGTTCTTAAAGGATATAGATAAGTACATAGGCAATGCTAAGGACTTAGGTTTTCTAAAAGTAGTAAATTCCAAGGAAGACACATGCTATCAGATACATAGAATTATCAAGCAGAAGATAACCTTGGATGTATTAGAAGATTTCAAACAAAAACTATCGGGCTATGTGGGAACTATTTAGTACTAATTCGGATACGGCAGGTTTTCGTCTGCAATACATGGAAGTACTCAATTGGGGAACTTTCCACAAGGAAATCGTAAGGATAGCTCCCAAGGGGAACAATTCCTTACTCACGGGTGCCAATGCATCGGGCAAGAGTACCTATATAGATGCGCTCCTGACTCTTTTGGTACCTATGCACAACAAGCGTTTCTACAACCAGTCTTCTGGGGTGGAAAAGCGGGGGGATCGTACGGAAGAATCCTATGTATTAGGATATTACGGGAATATTCTCAAGGAAGGAGCCTCTTCTACCACCACCCAGATGCTTAGAGACAAACAGAATACGTACTCTATTATATTGGCTTCATTTTCAAGCACTACCCAGCAGACAGTAACGTTGTTTCAGCTGCGCTGGTTCAGTGGGCAAGACCTCAAGAAGAGTTATGGGATTGCTCATCGCCCCTTAGAAATTGCTAAGGACTTTCCCAAGTTTGATAGTCGTGGAGATTGGAAAAAGCTGTTGGACGCCAAGTATAACTATGACAAGTCCAAGCGTAGGCAAGTGGAGTTTTTCTCTGGGCCTAAGGACTATCAGAGCGCTATGCGCACCCTCTTTGGCATGCGTTCGAAGAATGCTTTTTCCTTATTCAACCAAATGGTAGGGGTGAAGGTACTGGACGATTTGGATGATTTTATCTCTACCCATATGCTGGACGAGTGGGATTCTGAAGAGAGATATGAAGAGCTTAGAACCAGCTTTTTCACCCTTACAGAAGCTAATGATAATATAGAGAAAGCCAAACTACAGGTAGAGATGCTTACCCCTATCTGTCAGTATATAACAACTTTACGACAAGCAACCGAGCAGGGCAAGGAGCTGGCACAGCTACAATCCGAGAGTGTGTATGGGTTTGCCCAAAAGTATGTAAGCCTTGCCACAAGCGAAATAGCTGAGCAAACAGCTGTTTTGGAAGAAGTGAAGCAGTACAATGCTGCTTTGCAAGATCAGGACGAAGCATTAGATGCTAAGCGATTGGACTTGGAACGGGATATCAGCAACGATGCAGTGGGCAAGCAAATAGAAACACTCAAGAAGGAAAAGAAAGAAAATCTCTTGGCTAAGGAGGAACGCATGCGCAATGCCGAACAATATAATAAGATCGTAGCCTCTTTGGAACTGAAGAATGACCCTGATGAGGAAACTTTCAAAGCAAACAAGGAGGAAGCTCAGCTTTTATTCAAGAAAATCAAAGCTGATGAGCTATTACAAGAGGATAATATCCGAAAGTTGGCCAATGAAAATGAGGAAATAGCCCAGCAAATGGATACTTTGCGAGAAAATATAGAGATGTTGCGCAAGAATAAAAACAATATTTCGGGTCGTGAGGCAACTATACGGGACGAAATCCTCGCAGCAGTAGGGGCTACTAAGGAGGAAATTCCTTTTATAGGCGAGCTTATCAAGGTCAAGGAAGCGGATGGTGCTTGGGAATATGCTATAGAAAAGGTATTACATCATACCGCCTTGCACTTGGTGGTACCACCTAAGTTTTATTCCATGGTCAATGCGTATGTCAATACCCATAACCTCAAAGGACGTATTCGCTACTATAAGTATGAGCAGGTGCCGCCTAAGATATTCCAACAACCACAAAAGGAACAGCGCCTGCTGCTCAATAAGATAGAGATAAAGCCCAAACACCCCTATTTCCTTTGGGTGGAGTACCTTATAGAGAATCAGCATAATTTTGTCTGTGTAGAAGAGTTAAGCGAATTTGAACAATTTGTAGAGATGGCTCTTACTCCTAAGGGATTGGTAAAGTATCGTAAGGGCAAGCATGAGAAAGACGACAGAGAGACCACCGCAAAGCGTAGCAACTATGTCTTGGGTTGGGACAATAGGGATAAGCTCAGCGAACTCTCCAAGGAACTTGTACACCTACAGGAGACAAAAAAGAAGAATGAAACTACCCTGAAGGAGTTACAACTCAAAAGAGAGGAGTTTAGGAAAAAACAATTCACTATCAATAGTTTAAATGAAAAATTTGCTAAGTTTGACACGATCAACTGGCAGGTTTATGCCCTGAAAATCCAAGAATTAGAGACCGCTATTGAGCAATTGGAGCAGACAAACAATCGTATCAAAGTCCTTGGAGAACAGCTCAAAAAGGTCAAAGAAGAGCAAGCCACCCTTAAAATAACCCTAAAAGAAGTAGGGAAAAAAGAGTTAGTCATAGAACAGATTATAACCAATATCACTGAGAAAAAGCAGGAACACCAAGCCATTTTGGCCGCTAATCCGACAGTGGATACAGCACTGTTTGCAACCAAATACCCTCATTTGTCTGAGTTGTCTTATGCTAATATAGAGGCACGCAGACAGACCTTTGCCTCAGAACTTTTCAAGCAGGTAGAGGAGAACAAACAACTCATCTATAAAAAGGAAAATGAGATCACCAGGGCAATTGCTAAATTTAAAAACCCTCCAGCCGCTATTATAGGAAAATTTAAGGATTGGGTAGCCGATGTGTACCCACTGCCTGAAAAAACAGACCTCATACTCTTGGCTGAATACCAGCATTATTTGGACAAACTCAAGAAAGATAACCTACCTAAGTATGAAAAGAAGTTCCGAGACTACCTACATGAGACGACCATTCACAAAATGGGAAGTTTCGCTACTTTCTTTGACAGTTGGGCAGAGGAGATACGAGAGAATATTCGCCAGCTCAATGAATCACTCAAGGAAATAAACTTCAATACCCAACCCGATACCTATATACAGTTGGTACATTTCCAAAAAGTAAGCGCCGATGTAAGTGAGTTTAAAGACCTGCTCAGGCGTGCAAGGGTCAATATCAATGAATTTTCTAACCAAGAAGAAGGACGTAGGTTACACTTTGAACAACATATAGCCCCCTTCATCAGGCGGTTAGAAAATGAGACTTGGCGCAAGAAGGTACTTGATGTACGTCAATGGTTTAGCTATAAGGCTGAAGAATCCTTTAGAGAGACAGGTGTCAAGGCTAAGACTTACGAGCGTATGGGACAACTCTCAGGAGGGGAGAAGGCACAACTCACCTATACGATTTTGGGATCTGCGTTAGCCTATCAGTTTGGTATGCTCAAGGACGGTATGCAAGGAAACTCCTTTCGATTTATTGCTATAGATGAGGCCTTTAAGGCACAGGACGAGGATCGTGCTTACTACCTCATTACTCTCTGTCGCCAGTTGCACCTACAGCTATTGGTGGTAACCCCCAGTGATAATATTCATATAGTGGAAAACGATATCGCCTTTGTCCATTTTGTTTCTCGTGCCAAAGATAAGACTTCACATCTAATCAATATGCCGATAGAACAGTTCAAAGAAGAGCGAGAAAAATACTTTCAAACATGATAACTCCTGAAGAAATACGCAAGAAAGCTCTCCAAAAATACCTGCCCTATCTATCTGATATAGCGGTTGATACTCCTTTTGCGTCTATTGAGATACGAGGGGATAAGACCTATACCAAGAATGATTTTTTGGATTTTGCTCACCAAATAGAAACCCTCAACAGCGAGGCCAAAGCACGCAAAGGTTTTGGCTATACAGTGGATTATAAGAGAACGCGCACTAGATACTTAGGTGAACAAGATATACCTGTGAGTATCTACTTTGAGACAGAACAGGATTTCCTCCGATTCCTTTACAAAGAAAAGGAAGTCGCCCAATTCAGAGAAAATATAGCTCTTATCACCTCAATTTTTCCTCAACTAACCCTATGGATACAGAAGAATTCAAAGAAAGTAGTACAATATGAGACAGAATGGAAGGATATACTGAAGGTCTGTAGCTATTTCAAGGAAAATCCTCGTCCTAATTGCTATATAAGGGAACTACCCATAGCAGTACACACCAAGTTTGTAGAGCAGCACAAGGGCATACTTCAGGAATTGCTCAATATACTGTTGGCTGAAACCCTTGAGTCGGAAGCTACTCACTTTGAAGAACGCTTTCACCTCAAGGACAAAGAGCCTTTGGTACGCTTTCGTATCTTGGATCAGGTCATAGCCGATACCTATTTTCAAGGAATAGATGATATGGCCATTCCTGTTTCCCACTTCAATCGTTTAGACCTCCCTATGGAGCGTGTGTGGATTGTAGAGAACAAAACATCGCTCTATACTACCCTCGCTTTTCCAGCTATGGAGAGGAGTATCGCCATTTTTGGTAGTGGTTATGGGGTGGCCACACTCAAGGGAGCCAACTGGCTTGCCACTAAAAAACTCTACTATTGGGGTGATATAGATGCCCAAGGTTTTGAGATTCTCTCCCAATTCCGTACTTATTTTCCTTCAGTAGAAAGTTTTCTTATGGACGAGGCTACTTTTGAGAATTTCTATGAGGCATATGAGGGCACCCTTTCGCCCATTACAGTAGATCTGAGACTTACCCCTGAGGAAAAAAAACTTTATAAAAGGGTCAAAACTGAAAATCTCCGTTTGGAACAAGAGAAAATACCTCAGGATTGGCTCTTGGAACGATTAGCACAAATAACTACCTATTTGTAAATAATTCACTACCTTTGTCGCCCAAAACTTATATGTCATGGCGACAAGCAAAAACTACCTAAAGAAAACCCTACAACTGTTGCTCCCCTTGCTATTGGGGCTATTTCTGTGTTGGTATGCCTTTGCCCAATTCAGCGCAGAGGAGCTATCGCTGATCAAGGAACAATTCCTTAGGGCTGATTATTCCTTCCTGTGGCTCTCGGTAGCGATGGGCTTCTTAAGTCATGTATCACGAGGTATACGTTGGCAATATACCTTGGCCTCTATGCACTATTTCCCTAAGCGATACAACTTGGTTTTGGCTGTATTTATCGGGTATTTGCTCAATCTTACCGTACCACGTTCGGGGGAAGTCTCTCGTGCTTTGCTTATCAATCGCTATGACAAAGTCCCTTTTGACAAGGCTTTCGGGACAATCCTTACCGAACGAGTGATAGACATGTGTATCTTGTTATTATTTATTGCAGTGGTGTTTGTTTTCCAGTTTGATCTGGTATGGCACTTTTTAGAAAGCTATTTTACTTTTTCCTATATCATAGTGATACTCTTGGTCTTGGGACTTGTGTTTGTAGCCTTTCTTTATTGGATTTACCGCTCTACCTCTTCCATAGCGCAGAAAATCCGTAAAATGCTTTCAGGTATCAAGGAAGGAATTTTCTCTATAGCCCATCTGAAAAAGAAATGGCAGTTTATAGCCCATACCCTATTTATTTGGCTTATGTATTTTTTGATGTTCTATGTAGTGTTTTTTTCCATGGAACAAACTAAGGATCTTTCACTGATACAAGTACTTACCGCTTTTGTAATAGGGAGTTTTGCCATTGTCTTTACCAACGGAGGCTTAGGTGCTTATCCGCTCTTTATCGCCAAAGTGTTATTGCTTTTTGGCGTAGCCGAGACCATAGGTACAGCCTTGGGCTGGGTGATATGGATCGCCCAGTTCCTGATGATTGTCCTTTTTGGAGGATTGTCCTTTTTACTTTTACCCCTCATCAATAGAGGTCAGCGGCCAGTAGTCAGACTATAGCGCTGTTCGTTATTCACTATTCACTATTCACTTTTCACTAATTATGACTTGTTATCACTGTGGAAATAATTGTGATCCTAAGCACCCCATTGTATTTGACGACAAATATTTTTGTTGTCAAGGGTGCCAAACGGTCTATGAAATCCTATCAGCCAATAAATTAGACAAATATTATACCTACGAGCAAACCCCAGGAGCACGCCCTGAAGAGGCAGGGGAGAAGTACCATTTCTTGGACAATCCCCAGATTGTGGCCAAGCTCCTAGAGTTTGACGAAGGGAACACCCAAATTGTCTCTCTCTATATCCCACATATTCACTGTAGTTCGTGTATCTGGATATTGGAGAATTTACAGAAATTACACCAAGGTGTGATACATGCCTTAGTGGATTTTCCTAAAAAGACGGTACGAATTAGTTACCTAAAAGATAAGATCACCCTGAAAGAGTTGGTAGTACTTCTCTCCAAAATAGGCTATGCACCCTATATCAGTTTGGACGATTATTCTCAGAAGAAAGACAAAAAGGGACAAAAGCAGCTATTGTACAAGTTGGGAGTGGCGGGGTTTGCCTTTGGGAATATTGGACTGTTGTCTTTCCCTGGGTTCTTTGAAGACAACGAATTTTGGTTCAATCGGTATAAGGACTTCTTCCGCTGGCTGATGTTTGCTTTCTCCCTACCTGTGATGTTCTATGCAGCCACGGATTATTTTGTCTCCGCCTACAAGGGGATTCGCAACCGTTTTCTGACCATTGATATTCCCTTGGCCTTGGGTATCCTCACCATGTTTGTCCGTAGTACTTATGACATCATATCGGGTAGGGGACAGGGTTTCTTTGATAGCTTGGCTTCCTTGGTCTTTTTGTTGCTCATAGGCAAATTCTTTCAGCAACGCACCTATTCCTTTCTCTCCTTTGAGCGAGATTACAAAAGCTATTTCCCTATAGGAGTAACCCGTATCATAGGGGAGCAGGAGGAGAGTATCCAAGTATATGATATCAAGGAGGGTGACCGCTTACTGATTCGCAATGAGGAACTGATACCTGTAGATGCTGTGCTTATTCGTGGCGTAGGCCAGATAGATTACAGTTTTGTTACAGGAGAATCTAAGTGGACGGAGAAGAACAGCGGGGACAAACTCTTTGCAGGGGGCAGACATAAGGGGGCGGCTATAGAAATAGAAGCTACCAAAACCGTTTCCCAGAGCTACCTCACCCAGCTATGGAGCCAAGAATCCTTCCAAAAGAATAAAAACGAAGGTATCAAAACCCTAACCGATAGGATTAGCCAGTACTTTACCTTCTTTGTACTGCTCATTGCCTTCCTAACCTTAACTTTTTGGCTTTTCTATGGCACCCCTACCGAGGCGTTCAATGCCTTTACAGCGGTGCTTATCATCGCTTGTCCTTGTGCCTTGGCGGTTTCTGCCCCTTTTGCCTTGGGGAATATGCTCCGACTCTTAGGCAAACGCCATTTCTACCTCAAGGATACCCAGACTATAGAACAAATGGCACAGGTAGATACCCTTATCTTTGACAAAACAGGTACTATTACCCAAAGCAATACTCAAGAAATCACCTACGAAGGCCAAATGATGAGCGCCCAACAACGCTCCTTGCTCAAGAGTGTATTGCGTAACTCCAACCATCCTCTTTCTCGTCAGCTATACCAATACTACAAGCAGGTAGATATACACCCTCTTGACCATTATCAAGAACTGATAGGTAAAGGCATGGAAGCTACATGGGGAGGGGATAGTATAAAAGTAGGCTCGGCAAAGTTTGTAACGGGTAAGGAAAACAAAGATGAAACAGCGGTATATGTGAGTATTAATGGGCAGTTAATGGGCAAATATACCTTTAAGAACCCTTATAGGGAACATATATTTACCGTTTTCCATGAGTTGGAGGACAAGGGCTATACTTTAGCGTTGCTTTCAGGGGATACCGAGGCAGAAAAAGCCTTCTTACAAAGCCAACTCTCAGCAAAAGTATCACTACACTTTAACCAAAGTCCTGCCGATAAGCTCCATTATATAGAGCAATTGCAGAAAGAAGGCAAGTGGGTGATGATGCTCGGTGATGGGCTGAATGATGCAGGTGCCCTCAAGCAAGCCCAAGTAGGCTGCGCTGTGGCAGAAAACAGCAATACCTTTTCACCAGCTTGTGAGGCGATCCTTCAAGCCTCTGAGATAGAGCAGCTTCCACGCTTTCTCGCCCTAAGCAAGAAGACCATGCAAGTAATCAAGATGAGTTTTGTACTCTCCCTATTATATAATTGTATAGGAACATTCTTTGCCATAACAGGGAACTTAGAACCCGTAGTAGCCGCAATTCTTATGCCAATTAGCTCTATTAGTATAGTGCTTTTTACGACACTAATGACCAATAGGTTAGTGAGGTAGTTGATGCCATGAGATTTATAGTCAAACAGAAAAGGTTTGCGAAAAAATAGTGTGAGCAGGTGTAGGAGGCTGTCCGAAAAGTCAAAAACATTGCTTTTTGAAGTGTAATTTATGATTAATTTAAAAGTTTTTCGAATTTTATTTCATTGATAATCATTTGTTTTTATTTGTTGCTGTAGGGGCGAATGGCAATTCGCCCACTAAAAACAAGGCTTTTTGGACAGCTTCTTGAAAAAGAGTAAATTAGGAATTAATCTGCTATTCTATATTATTTGCATTCTAATATGATTGACTATAACCAATTAGCCAATGAGTCAAAAAGCAAGAGTTTGATATAAGCAAGTTAGCGTTCCTCTTACTAATTTCCACAGAGAGGTTAATTGTGTAACTTAACCATAACTCTGTACTTTCTTCAAATAAATAAGGCGAAACTTTATAAAAATCCGTGCCAATCGCAACAACATAATCATAGAAATAGGAAAAAAATCCGTGAAATCCGAGAAAATCCGTGGTAGCTTTCGTTATATCGAACTCACGTTAATTAGCCAAAGAGCTACTTTCTACCAATTTCCTCCCCTCCAGTTCCCCCTTCGGTGATTATTGGTATACTGATTTCCAATCACTTAAAAAATAATTCAAAAATTCTTGTTGAAATATTTTGTTAGTTTAAAAAGAAGTTGTACTTTTGCACCCGCTTTCGAAAAGGGAGTGAGTTCATTAAAATAGGCCAGAAAATATTTTTGAAAAAAGATTTGGTAGTTTCGAAAAAAGGTTGTACCTTTGCACCCGCTTTCAAAACGAGTGAGTGCAGCGAAAAAGACTAAAAATTTTTTTTGAAAAAGATTTGGTCAATTGAAAAAAAGGTTGTACCTTTGCACCCGCAAAAATGGCGAGTGAAAAAAATGAGACCGAGAAAAATTTTTGAAAAAAGATTTGGTCAATTAAAAAAAAGGTTGTACCTTTGCACCCGCAAACAAAGCGACTAAGTTCATTAAGAAATATTGATAATACAGCACAGAAAGATTTAGACTAAGCGGGCTTTATACGAGTCAAAAGAGATTTAAAGATTTAACGATGAAGAGTTTGATCCTGGCTCAGGATGAACGCTAGCGGCAGGCCTAACACATGCAAGTCGAGGGAGAAGCCCTTCGGGGCAGAAACCGGCGCACGGGTGCGTAACGCGTATGCAACCTACCTTTCACAGGGGGATAGCCCGAAGAAATTTGGATTAATACCCCATAATATTATTGGATGGCATCATTTGATAATTAAAATTACGATGGTGAAAGATGGGCATGCGTCCTATTAGCTAGTTGGAGTGGTAACGGCACCCCAAGGCTACGATAGGTAGGGGTCCTGAGAGGGAGATCCCCCACACTGGTACTGAGACAGGGACCAGACTCCTACGGGAGGCAGCAGTGAGGAATATTGGTCAATGGTCGGAAGACTGAACCAGCCATGCCGCGTGCAGGAAGAATGCCTTATGGGTTGTAAACTGCTTTTATATGGGAAGAATAAGGAGTACGTGTACTTTGATGACGGTACCATATGAATAAGCATCGGCTAACTCCGTGCCAGCAGCCGCGGTAATACGGAGGATGCGAG
>ERZ773035.1251-NODE-1251-length-18802-cov-11.869366_pt1 | contig 18802 bp, 17 predicted proteins | sample MGYA00511487_ERZ773035 | MGnify/ENA primary metagenome ERZ773035 (study PRJEB29015, sample SAMEA2737985) | human oral metagenome | biome: human oral; feature: human-associated habitat; material: dental | place: China | collected 2024 ...
CAAAAATCAAGTTCTACATTGCCGTTGTGGGTGAAAGCAACGAAGATTCACAAGCTAAGATTGCTAACATCGAAGCGGAAATCAATGCGTTTGTGAAATAACACTCTATAAAGATGAGATAAACTAGTCTCATCTTTTTTTCGTATCAAATCTAAGCAATTTTAGGAACTTTGTGGCATACTAGACATATCAATGAAAGCGAGGTAAACTCATGGAACAATTTTTAGAAAATATTAAAGATCTTGAAGTCACAACTGTTGCCCGTGCTCAAGAAGCACTTGATAATAAAGAAACTGCAACCTTCTTCATCGGTCGTAAAACTTGCCCTTACTGCCGTAAATTTGCTGGTACATTGGCAGGTGTCGTATCTGAAACCAAAGCCCACATCTACTTCATCAACAGTGAAGAACCAAGCCAACTCAATGAGTTGCAAGAATTCCGTTCACGTTATGGAATCCCGACTGTTCCGGGATTCGTTCATGTTGCGGATGGACAAATCAAGGTCCGTTGCGACTCTTCAATGTCAGCTCAAGAAATAAAAGAATTTGCAGGATTGTAAAAGACAACAAAAGAAGGCACTCGCCTTCTTTTTTAATTATATTCAAAATATCTATCCACCAATTCCTGAATTCTACCTTCTTTAGCAGCAGGGATGGTATCTTCTAAAACAAAGTTCTTTCTACTGATATCTTGAGTGAGATTTCCAAAGATAAAATTAGTGGAAATGTTATAGATAATCTCTGAAGGTGCAAATCCATAAACTTGGTTTTCTAGGATATGTTTTAAGCGGTCTTCAGGATTTGGAAAGGCTTCTTTCAAGCCATTGCTGTTATATAGCCGCTTGACAAGTTCTGCAATATAGAGACCAGACTTCATGTACAAATCAATAAATGTCTTAGATGGATCATCAAAGATTCCTAGATTTTCTTTTTCAAGATCATCTACCATTCTCTTCACCACACGTTTAGGAGTGAAAATCTGATTGGTTCTCTGTGGTGGAATATAGTCGAAAATATCTTCTTTCTGATCTTTAAAATAATCTGCCAACTCCTCTTTCTTGCGAAGAAATTCTTGAATGGCTTCATCAAATGTTGCTCGATCAAAGAGATGTCCTGCAAAATCCTGCCCACCATCTCTCAAATAACGAAATTGGTCAATCGTAATACCAGTCACTTCAAAGAAGACGTGCTCAGGAACAAAGGTGTCAAAATTATCAAGTGTTAGAGATTGATCACCGTAGGCCATGATGAAACTTGGAATTGTTCGTGCAAATCCTCGAAGATGGTCCCGAATCTCATCTTGGGCTGATTGTTTCAACTGTTCCACCCGTTTTATCTCAACCTGTTCAATAAACTTCTCGGGCATTTTTTCCACTTCATTTTTAAGTGTTTGTTCTAGTTTTTCTTTATGAATGAGATTATTTTCTTCTAAACGTTTTTCAAGAACTTCTTGAATCTTATCTTTTTGCTCTTTATCATTTTCTTCCTTGAGCTGTTGTTGTAACTCTTCCTTGATATGAGCTTCAGAAATTTTACGTTCAATCTCATTTTTTCGAACTTCGTTCTCAAATGTTGCTACAATTTGTTTCTTGATCTGGTCAGTTTCCCGAGTTTTCAGATCGTATCCAGCTTTCAATTCTTCTACAATTACCGAAGAAACTGTCTTGCTCAAGTCATTGACCAGCTGTTTTTGAGTTCTTTCCTCATCTTTTGTGACTAGTTCAACAACAGACTGTCCAAGTCCATAAACTTTTTCACCAAAAAGTCGCGTTTGTTGATTGACCACGATTTCATGGTCAACCACTGCATTGCCCTCATCATCCACTGTAACATCTGAAAAATCTAGTAAATCAGAAGGTGTTTGTAACTTGCCTTCCTTTTCAACTGGTAGTTCATTTAAGATGTCTAGAACGGTTTGACTGGCTTGGAAAATGCCGCTGATATTATCAAATAAGAGATTAGACATAAACCCTCGTTTGAGGACTTCCCTAGCTTTTATTTGACGCGGTATAGTCAGAACTGCCTTAGCATCAATTTCAACCATCTTACCTGTACGGTCTTCTGCTATGACAGGGAAGAAATTTAAGAGTTCTCTGATGTTCTCTTCACGAGTTACGGAAGTTCCACCACCTCCTGCAGTCGCAAGTGATAAGTTGTTCGCAAACTCATCAAAGAGAATCAGGGTTCTTTCTGGCGCAAAGTCAAATACATAGGCTCTTTCTTTGCGGAAGTGATTTCCTTTGTTATCGCTCCATGAGTAAGGGTTTTGTGCACGAAAGGCAGCTTGCATATAAATGGCAGGTGATTTCAAGTTTGATAACATCAATACGCCTGTCCATTCAGGGATCGTCACACCTGTCGTCAACTGACCGACGGATAGGGTAATGGTTTTGTCATTCTCTGCTATCGCTTTTCTAACCAAGTCTAGGGATTTGAGTTTAACCTTATCATCTTCCTCAGACATACGCCCGTCACCAGCAGCTAACACAATCTCATAGTTTTCATAGATGGGATGTTCCTCTAGCAGTGCTTTTAAGGCTTTTGCTGAGGCTACACGTTCTAAGAGCCAAAAAGTATGCTTGAGTTCGTTCCGAAGTTCTTTGGTTGAAAATGGATATTTCTCATTGCTTGATAGAGTATCTAACCAATTTCTGACATCTTGCTCATGGATAAATTTCCCTTTATCATCTGTAGCGAAAAATTCATTCAAGTCAAAAGCATAGTCGATGTTCTCTCCATCAAGTTGAGCCCCTTTTTCTAACTCCTCACCAATCATCTGAGACATTTGATAGGTAAAGAGATTTAACTGAGGCAAGCTCTCATATGGATTTTCCTCTTCTTGCTCAGGCGTCCATTTCGTTTTGGCTGCCTGCTCATCAGCGTAAGACCAGTTGTAGATCTGCTCCTCGGTAAATTCTCCCTTAGCTAATGCCTTAAATGGAGTTCCTGATAGATGCAAGGTAAAGTTTCGACGAATCTTATTAAAGGCTTGGTCTGTCTTGAAGGTAGTAACTCCTTCGTGAGCTTCATCGATAACCAACAAGTCCCAATGTAGATCAGTGACCCATTTGAGTTTATTGTGCTCTCCACCTAGATAAGCAGAGCCTTTCAAGTCTTGGAGGCTGATAAAAGCAAGTTGTCTTACATCGTCATCTAAAATACCAACAAATTCTTTTCGTGACAAGGTTGGCCGATTTTTAAGACTGTCTGTTTCTGAAACAAACTTGTAAGTCGTTTGACCTGCTATGAATTTTTCAAAATCATCGTACCATGAGTTGGCAATGGCAGGTCTGTTTGTTACAATCAGGACATTGACAGCATCCATTCGACGAGCTAGGTCATAGGTAGATAAGGTTTTACCAAAACGTGGCTTGGCATTCCAGAGGAACTTACCTCCTAGGTGATTCTTGAAATAAGCTAAGGTCTTAGAAACTGCTTCTTCTTGCTCTTGTCGCAGAGTATAGTCCTGTCCTTGGCCAGGCTGATAACCAGACAAATCATGCTGAACAAACTTATCAAAAAGATTTTTAGATTTCTCAGGTGTCCCATTAAAGTAAAACCATTCCGTCTTAGGACGACGTTCCACATCATGGAAAGAAAGGAAATGGTGGAAATCATGGTCCTTAAAAGTTTTTCCCTTATCAGGTTCTTCCGTATAGGCTGCATCCCCAGTCCATAAGACATCTGTATCTATATGAGCAGTATGCGTTTGTTCTTTAATTCGTTGCGTGACATCACGCTCTGTATAACCAATCTTAATCCAGCCCTCATTGCTAGTTACCGTAGGAGTGGTGTAAGCATAGATTTTAGGATGAATCTCTTTAGAAGTTTTAATTTCTACCATCAATCCATCTCCTTCACATGTATTTTAATAAAAGCTATATGCTCTGGAGAAAGACCATATTTTTGATAGAGTCGGTGGTCAATATCAGCCACTGATTGTGTCCAATCAATGTCCGAATTGACTGAAAAGTCTTGGAGAGGGACATTTTGCCAAGTATCTTTATTATTATCCTGAGTAATCTTAAGAGTCCCTAACAATGTTCTACAAAATGTTGTTTTAATATATTTTAGACAGTTTTCAGCTTCAACTTCTAAATCAAAATTACCAAAAGAAATAAAAGATTGTGTATAACCCACGAGTGGGGTACCCACGAGTGGGGTACCCACGAGTGGGGTCGATAGGACTTCGCCAATCGCCCCACTCCCATTGGACTTAGGTAACAATACTTTATATTTATTCAAATTTTCATGTTTCTCAATATATTTTTTATTTATATATTTATACTGACGTTTATTTTTAATGAGACCTAATACCTTAATATCATCATCTGATTGTGTTATGTCTGTAAATAATGGAAGTTGTTCAAAAATTGATGTAGTTAGGCGTTTCTCTTTTCCATCACTACCAATAACAGAGCGTAACTCTGGATAATCGCTATAAACAGCATCTAAATTAAATTTATTTTGTAAATGAATAATTGGAGCAATTGGTTTAAACATTTTATGATTAATAACTAACTGTAAAATTTCATTCAATTCAGTAAAAGGTGTATACGTTTTTATTGCTCCAAAAACTCTATCATTATCATGGTAACTAATAGTCACTCCACCTTTAATATCCGTACCAGGAAAAACTTTCGAAGAATCTTGGACATAATACATGACTTTAAAATGTTCATTCAACAGCATTTTTTCATTCCATGATTTTGGTGTTTTACCAGCCTTAAATAAAAACCTAGCAGGTGTTATCAATACTGATTTTCTACTAATTTTATATGATTCATCCATAAAATGATGATATATTGGTTTATCACTTGTTCCTTGTAATTCTTCCTGATAAGGCGGATTTCCTATCACGACATCAAATTTCATTTCACTTTCCTCACTAGATAGGCACTCAAAACCTATCATTTTATTCTTTTTCCAGTCCTTGATTTGGGTTTTAGATTCTTCTACTTCTTGAACTTCCAGCTCATCTGAAAACAAGCTTAGCTGTTGAGATTGCTCTTGTTTAGCTGAGTAAGGACTGATTTTATTCAATCCATCCATTTGAAAGACATTGTAGGAGATAATAGTCGCAATTTCTTTCTTTTGCTCTAAGGTCGGTTGATTTCCAGTCTTTGCAAGATAGTAGTCCTCAAATGTTGCTAAAAGATTTTCACGCGCCAAAATCAGTGAATCTCCTTGGTACTCATAACCATACGAAGCTCGATAAGCTTTTTTTACGAGTTCATAGAAGATTGCTTCATCCGAAACCTCACGACTAATGCGCTGCAATTTTCTATCAACAAAACCAACTCGCTCAGATAATGGAATTTCCTCACCAGTCACTGTATCATAGCGAGTAACCATATAAGGTGCTTCACCACAGGTGATTTCTAGCCAGAGCACTTGGATATAATCTTCAAGATCCAGAGCTTCAAGTTCAGCTTCCACGTAGCCATTTTGCTTTTCAACCAACCAAGTTGGCGTAAAGACTTCGGCTCTAATCTTGGTTCGGTCTTTTTGCTCATACTTAGACTTTTCTGATCGGGGTTGAATCAAGTTTGCATAGGTTCCCGTCACCCTACTTGGAGTAATGCGGTCACTTGGAGCAAATCCCTTTCCCAACAATTCATAAGAATGAGTCGCCCAAACAATATTTTTCTTGGTCGTTCGATCTTTTAAAAGAATTTTTAATAAGTCAGCAGACTCCATAGCCAACTTTTCTTCACTAATATCTATCGTCATAAGGCAACCTTTCTCGTACTATAAACCTTATTATATCATATTTCAAATGGTGTTTGGAGTAGAAAATAATAGCTAAACATAAGAAAAGAAGGCACTCGCCTTCTTTTTTATATATCTGTCAATGGTGTTGCAGTATCTGGGGAAGTGTCGTAAACTTTAAAGTCTACTCCTACTCCCAGATCAGCTTGTGCTAGCTGGTTGACCATGGTCATATGAGCCAGCTCCTTGATATTGTTCTCTTTGGACAAATGCCCGAGGTAGATTTTCTTGGTACGATTTCCCATTGCACGAATCATGGCCTCAGCACCATCCTCGTTAGAGAGGTGACCGAGATCCGATAGAATTCTCTGTTTGAGACGCCAAGCGTAAGATCCTGCTCGCAAGATTTCTACGTCGTGGTTGGACTCGATGAGATAACCGTCTGCATTTTCGACAATTCCTGCCATACGGTCACTGACGTAACCTGTATCGGTCAGCATGACAAAGCTCTTGTCGTCTTTCATAAAGCGGTAAAACTGGGGTGCTACCGCATCATGGCTAACCCCAAAACTCTCAATATCAATATCGCCAAAGGTTTTGGTTTTACCCATTTCAAAAATATGCTTCTGCGATGAATCCACCTTACCGAGGTACTTGCTATTTTCCATAGCCTGCCAGGTTTTTTCATTGGCGTAAAGGTCCATACCATATTTGCGAGCCAATACACCAACTCCATGAATATGATCTGAATGTTCATGCGTAATCAAAATAGCATCCAAATCTTCTGGCTTACGATTGATTTCGCTCAAAAGACTGGTGATTTTCTTACCAGACAAGCCTGCATCCACTAAGATTTTCTTTTTTGGGGTTTCCAGATAAAAGGAATTTCCACTGGAACCTGACGCTAAAATACTGTATTTAAAGCCTTTTTCACTCATTCTAGTCTTCTATTTCGTCCTCCCATATTTCTTCTTTTACGGCATCCTTATCATAAGGGAGCACTATGGTAAAGGTTGAGCCCTTACCGTATTCGCTTTTTGCCCAAATAAAACCATTGTGTTGTTTGATGATTTCTTTCGCGATAGCCAGACCCAAACCAGTCCCACCTTGAGCACGACTTCTTGCGCGATCCACACGGTAAAAGCGGTCAAAAATCCTAGGCAAATCTTGTTTTGGAATCCCAAGACCCTGGTCAGAAATTGATAAAATCATCTGGTCATCCGTGGTTTTCATGCTAACCGTAATCTTCCCACCATCTGGTGAATACTTGATGGCATTGTTAAGAATATTATCAATCACCTGGGTCATCTTATCCGTATCAATCTCAATCCAAACTGAAGTTATTGGATAATCTCTCACTAGCTCATATTTTTTCTCTTCATCCTGATTTCTCATCTTATCAAAACGGTTGAGGATGAAGGTGATAAAGGCTGTAAAGTTAATCAACTCTATATCCAGTTTAGTAGTCGCATTGTCAATACGAGATAGATGCAAGAGATCTGTCACCATACGCATCATACGGTTGGTTTCATCGAGTGAAACCTTAATAAAATCAGGGGCGACAGGATCATACAGAGCTCCCTCATCCAAGGCTTCGAGATAAGATTTAACACTGGTCAAAGGAGTACGCAACTCATGACTGACGTTTGAAACAAAGAGTCTTCGCTCACGCTCTTCCTTCTCTTGCTCGGTCGTATCATGTAAAACGGCAACCAAACCAGAGATGAAACCTGACTCACGGCGGACAAGGGCAAAACGTACACGAAGGCTCAAATATTCTCCATTAGCATCCTGAGAATCAATCGTCAACTCAGGTATCTGTGTAATCAGGTTACGCAGTTCATATTCATCTTCTATCTTTAGTAATTCGAGAATGCTTTTATTAAGAACCTCTTCTTTCTGCACACCTAGCTGTTTTTTTGCCATATCGTTGATCATAGTAATCTGGCCACGGCGATTGGTCGCAAGAACGCCATCTGTCATATAAGAGAGAATGCTATGCAACCTTTTACTCTCTTGTTCCAGATTTTCTTGAGTCAAACGAATAACTTCTGACAAATCATTCAAGTTATTGGTGATGTTGGTGATTTCTGTACTACCCTGCAAGTCCAAAACTTGAGAATAATCACCTGCAATTAAGTCCTTAACCTTCTGATTTATCTCTTTTAACCGGATGTTATCCCGACGGTTTTCCAGCAACAACAAGGTCACAACTAGGATAAAGCCAAGTAAAATCAGGATAAAGATAAAATCACTGGTCAGAATAGTTTGTCTAATATCTTCAATCATTATTTTTCATATAGTAGCCAACACCACGACGTGTGAGGATATATTCTGGACGGCTTGGTGTGTCTTCAATTTTTTCACGCAAACGTCGGATAGTCACGTCCACTGTACGAACATCACCAAAATAGTCATACCCCCATACAGTCTCAAGCAAGTGTTCACGCGTAATCACTTGACCAATATGAGATGCCAAGTGATATAAGAGTTCAAACTCACGGTGGGTCAAATCTAATTCCTCACCATATTTCTTAGCCACGTAAGCGTCTGGAACGATTTCCAAATCACCAATTTGTAAGGGCTGCGTCTTCTTCTCATCAGACTCTTGGCTATCTACTGAAGCAAGATCTGTACGACGAAGCAGAGCCTTGACACGGGCTTGTAACTCACGGTTCGAGAAGGGCTTTGTAACATAATCATCTGCACCTAACTCCAAACCAATAACTTTGTCAAACTCACTATCCTTAGCTGAGAGCATAATGATCGGAACACTACTGGTCTTGCGAATGGCTTTGGCTACTTCTAAACCATCGATTTCTGGTAGCATCAAGTCTAGGATAATAATGTCGGGTTGCTCTGCTTCAAATAGCTCAATTGCTTTACGACCATTAAATGCGGTTACAACTTCGTAACCTTCCTTGGTCATATTAAACTTAATAATATCCGAGATTGGTTTCTCATCATCTACAATTAATATTTTTTTCATTTTATCACCTTTTCTCTATCTATTATAACAAAAAAATACAAAGAAGGCACAAATGGCTACTGTAAGCCTTCATCTTCGAGAGTTGTTTTTATAAGCCTGCCAAATTTTTTGTTGAGGTTTAGCAAGTGGATAATCAGAAAACTCCTGAGGAGAAACCCAACGAACTTCTCTGTCAGAAAACTGTTTCGAATCTGTCACTTGACCTGCTAGGATTTGAATATGCCATTTCCGATGACTAAATACATGCTTTACCTGGTCAAATACTTGCTGGGACCAATTCACTTCTAAATCATAATCCTGCTCAAAGTTTTCTTGAGGACTTGGTCCAAAAGCTCTGCTTTCCTCTTTAACTTGTGAAAAGAGATCTAGTTGATTATCATCGCTGTAGAAATCCTCAACTTCAATCAGTGGGAAATGCCAAAAACCGGCTAGCAGTTTCTCACTTTCATTTTTCTCAAGAAGATATTGACCACGGTCATTGCACACAACCAAAGCCTTGAGATATATTGGGAGAGGCTTTTTCTTGGGTTCTTTGATTGGATATCGATCCATGGTTCCATTCTGATAGGCTGCGCTAAATTCCTTAACAGGACTTTCTTCTGGTCGAGGGTTAACCGGAGACTCTATATCAGAGCCCAAGTCCATCAGAGCTTGGTTAAAGTCACCTGGTCGTTTCGGGTCAATCAAGATTTCCATAATAGCTTGGAAAATCTTGCGATTGCTGGGAACTCCGATATCATAATTTACCTCAAACAAGCGCGCTAAAACTCGCATGACATTGCCATCAACTGCTGGCTCGGGTAAATTAAAAGCGATACTGGAAATTGCTCCCGCAGTATAGGGGCCAATCCCTTTCAGGCCAGAAATTCCTTCATGGGTGTTTGGGAATTGACCACCAAAGTCAGATATAATCTGCTGAGCTGCAGCCTGCATATTGCGTACTCGAGAATAATAGCCCAAACCCTCCCAAGCCTTCAGCAGACGCTCTTCAGGGGCATTTGCCAGACTTTCAACAGTTGGAAACCAGTCCAAGAATCGTTCATAATAGGGAATAACTGTATCCACCCTGGTCTGCTGGAGCATGATTTCAGATACCCAGATGTGATAAGGATTTTTACTTCTCCGCCAAGGTAAATCTCTTTTGTTTTCATCATACCAGTTGAGGAGTTTCTCACGAAAAGAAACGATCTTCTCCTCCGGCCACATGACGATACCGTATTTTTTCAAATCTAACATATATCTAGTATAACATAGAAGCTTCTAGCTGTCCTTTTCTCAGTACTAAAAAGCCTCTTCCCATGGGAAAGAGGACTAAATCTTATTGATGAACTGCTTGAGCTGCTGTGATAAGGGTCAACTTGTACACATCATCGGCATTACATCCACGAGAAAGGTCGTTAACCGGTTTGTTCAAACCTTGTAGAACTGGACCTACAGCCGCGAAGCCACCAAGACGTTCTGCAATCTTGTAGCCAATATTTCCTGCTTCGATACCAGGGAAGATAAAGACAGTTGCTTGCCCAGCAACGTTACTTCCTGGAGCTTTCAATGCTGCAGTTTCAGGGTGGAAGGCTGCATCAAATTGCAACTCACCATCAATCTCAAGGTCTGGACGCAAATCATGAGCGATTTTAGTCGCTTCAACAACCTTATCAACGCTTGCACCAAAGCCTGAACCTTTAGTAGAATAGCTTAGCATGGCAATTTTAGGCTCGATACCAAACATCTTAGCTGTGATTGCTGAATTGATCGCAATTTCAGCCAAGGCTTCTGCATCTGGATTGATATTAATGGCACAGTCTCCAAATAGGTAACGTTCTGTACCACGTACCATAAGGAAGGCACCTGAAGTACGAGTAACATTTGGGCGTGTTTTGATAATTTGAAGGGCTGGGCGAACTGTTGAGGCAGTTGAGTGAATAGCTCCTGACACCATACCGTCAACCAAGCCCAAGTAGACTAGCATCACACCAAAGTAGTTGACATCTTCAACCAAAACTTTGCGCGCTTCTTCTTCAGTCATTTTGCCCTTACGACGCTCTACTAAAGCAGCAACCATTTCTTCAAATTGAGGATAATGTTGGGGATCAATCACTTCATAACCATCCATGATTCCTTCGATTTCGAGATAAATTTTAATTTTTTCAGGGTTTCCAAGCAAAACAGGAATCACTTCTGTTTCTTTTACCAAGCGTTTTGTCGCTTGAAGAATACGAGGTTCTTCCCCTTCAGGGAGAACGATACGAGCATTTTTGCCAACCAGGTTGGCTTTGAGACTTTCAAAAACTTCCATGAGTTTTCTCCTTTAAGAAAATAAATTATACTCCAAATAGATTTTAAAGAGTATTAGTTGATAACTGAGTAATAAGATTGCTGAAATCATCCGGTAAGGGACTTTCTAGTTGCAAATCTTGCTCTAGAAAGGGATGATAAAAAGATAAATAATGGCAATGCAGGGCCTGACGCTGAATGCCGTCGTCTAAACTTCCTCCATAGAGATCGTCTCCTAAAAGAGGAAAACCGATGTGAGAAAAATGCACTCGGATCTGATGAGTTCGTCCAGTATGCAGTTGAATATCGACCAAGTGAATATTTCCGTAAGAAGCTACAACTTTATATGATGTATGGGCGTATTTCCCACCTTTGGCAACCCGTCTCGTGATAATGGAATCTTCATCACGCGCAATCGGGGCAATAATCTCCCCTTCAGGCTTCAAGACACCAGCTCCTTTAACTAAAGCAAAGTAACGTTTTTCGATAGACTTTCGCTGCAGTTGCTTGTCTAAACGTGCATGAGCGTAACCATGCTTGGCAAAAAGCATCAAACCAGATGTATCTCTATCAAGCCTAGTCACGATGTGAACTTGCTGGTTTTCGTATTCCTGCTTAACATAGTAGCCTTTGATAAAATTCGCAATGGTATTGGAATGATTGACACTGGGAATGGAGGCTACTCCATAAGGTTTATTCAAAACCAAAAAGTGGTCATCCTCATACAAGATATCTAAAGGACGGTCTATGGCTTCAAGGGTTTCAAAGCCTTCCTCTGCTGGAATATCAATGGTAACCCTGTCTCCAATATCTAAGAGATAAGTCGCATTTTGAGGTTGGTCATTGACCAGAATAGCCCCACCTCGAAACTTAATCTTAGCCAAAAGTCCCTTAGAAACCTCGTGTTTCTTGAGAAAAGTTTTGACTTTGACGTGCTCATCTGCGGTAAATTCGAACCTCATTCATCCACCTCGCCGATGAAGGCATCTTTGACACGATTCCAGAAACTAGTGTGGCTTGGTGTCGCTACGAAGTGAATCTTGTGATGGTCGATTTGATACTCAATCCGTTCGATATTACGGAATGAATAGACACTGTTATCGACTGATATCGTGTGGTAATCATTGCGTGTCGGCAAGAGCTCAATCTTATCTTTTTTGGGAATAATGATTGATGATCCCAGAGTGCGATAGACTCGGTTGTTAAGACTCGCTATCTCCGTCAACTGCAAGGCTTCAATGGTCGGATGCAAGACAGCTCCACCCAAAGACTTGTTGTAGGCAGTACTTCCCGTCGGCGTTGAAACAGTCACTCCATCTCCACGAAATCTCTCGAACGGAACATGGTTAATGATGATATCCGCAACCATGGTGCGATCTGATCGACGGATGCTCGCTTCATTTAAAGCGCGGAAGATTTTCACTTCTCCATTTTCAAGCGTTACCTTGACATTCAAAACTGGATAGGAAACTTTGGCACCAGTGTCTAGCAGAAGATTAGTCACCAACTGATCCAACTCAAAATCACGATAATCTGTGTAAAATCCCAAATGCCCTGTATGAACACCTACAAATCGAACCTTGTCTAACTGATTCTCATACTTGTGGAAAGCAGACAAAAGCATCCCATCTCCACCAATCGAAATGACGATGTCGGGATTGGTATCGTTCAGTATAAAATGTTGTTTCTTTAGTTTTTCCCTCAGTTCATGCAAAACCTTCTGACTCTGCGGCTTTCTATTTGCTATGAGGTCAACTCGTTTACCTGTATTCTTCATCTGTATCGTCACTATTTCCTACACCATCGTTTAGTTTTCTGCTCAATGGATCAAAGAGAGCCTGTGCTTCCTGTATATCGTCACGAATCTTACCCATTTCTTCATCCAGTTGATAGGCTATTTTGGCCGTGATTTCCAGTCTTTTCCTGATTTCTTCTGGGAAATCGCCCTGGTATTTATAATTGAGCGAGTGCTCAATCGTAGCCCAGAAATTCATGGCTAAAGTACGTATTTGAATTTCCGCCAAAATCGTCTTAGCTCCGTTGATCGTATCAACCGTGTACTCGACAACCACGTGATAAGAACGATAACCTGAAGCTTTACGATGAGTGATATAGTCTCGTTCCTGAACGATTCTCATATCTTGGCGTTTACGTAGAATCTCAACTACTTCTTTAACGTCATCAACAAACTGAACCATGACACGTAAACCAGCAATATCTTGCAGATCATGTTCTAGATTTGCATAAGTAATTCCTCGACGAGCCATCTTTTCTTTGATACTTTCAATCGGTTTGACACGACCCGTTACAAACTCAATCGGAGAATGCTTGTTTTGCTTACGATACTGTTTGCGAATTCCTCGAAGTTTTATCTTCAATTCACCAACAGCCTGAATGTAAGGATCTAAAAATTCTTCCCATTCTATGGTCATACTTTCTCCCTTTTAGTATGAGATTGTGCTGTTAAAAATTTTTGATTTTTTCACTACAATCTTATACAATAAATACATTGTCCATTATACCATAAATCGCTTTCAAAGATATAGAAAAGGTTGAAAAAATGAAACATTTAGAAATAGAATTGAAAACACTTCTGAAAAAAGAGGAATATGATCATCTAAAAAAACAGTTTTCCCATATCCAACCCGTCCTTCAGAAAAACTACTACATTGACACACCTGATTTTCAATTGCGTGAAAAGAAGGTTGCCATGCGCATTCGCACTTTTGTAGATTGGGCGGAATTGACCTTGAAAGTGCCTCAAACTGTAGGAAATATGGAATACAACCAGAAACTAACTCTTCCAGAAGCTGAATCGTACCTAGAAAAACAAAAACTACCTCAAGGGCTCGTTCTAGAAAAGCTCGCTAAGATTGGTATTGAAAGTCATGACTGGCTTGTTTTAGGCTGCCTTTCGACTCTTCGTTATGAAACGAAAACAGAAATTGGCTTAATGGCGTTAGATGAAAGTCACTACTTTGACCAAACGGACTATGAACTCGAGCTTGAAGTCACAGACCATGAAAAAGGGAAAGCCGATTTTCGGAAATTTTTAGATGAAAATCACATAACTTATCAGAAAGCTCCTTCAAAATTAATTCGTTTTATTAAAAGCATGAAAAAAAAGCTGAAATAATCTCCTTTTTTTGGTAAAATGGAAAAGATAAAAATAAAAGAATCTTGCTTTGAAAAACAGAACTTTCTCAAAGGAGATTCACAAAGTTTACAGAGGACGGTCTATAATGTCAGATAGAAACAACATGAAACTTTTCACCCTAAACTCTAACCCAGAAATTGCTCAAAAGATTGCGGATACAGTTGGTGTACCTCTCGGGAAATTATCCTCTCGACAATTTTCTGACGGCGAAATCCAGGTTAACATTGAAGAAAGTGTCCGTGGTTACGATGTCTACATCATCCAGTCAACCAGCTACCCTGTTAGCAACCACTTGATGGAGTTGTTGATCATGGTTGACGCTTGTGTTCGTGCAAGTGCTCATAGTATCAACGTTGTCCTTCCTTACTTTGGTTATGCGCGTCAGGATCGTATTGCTTCTTCTCGCGAACCCCTCACTGCAAAATTGGTTGCCAATATGCTTGTCAAGGCTGGTGTAAGCCGTGTTCTAACGCTTGACCTCCACGCTGTTCAGGTCCAAGGTTTCTTTGACATTCCTGTAGACAATCTTTATACTGTTCCTCTATTTGCTAAGCACTACTGTGATAAAGGACTTCTTGGCTCTGATGTTGTTGTTGTTAGCCCAAAGAACTCTGGTGTTAAACGTGCTCGTAGTTTGGCTGAATACCTTGATGCCCCTATCGCTATCATTGACTACGCCCAAGACGATTCTGATCGTAACGAAGGCTATATCATTGGGGATGTCGAAGGCAAGAAGGCTATCTTGATTGACGATATCCTAAATACTGGTCGTACTTTCTCTGAAGCAGCCAAAATCGTTGAACGTGAAGGTGCAACTGAGATTTATGCAGTATCTAGTCACGGTTTATTTGTTGAAGGTGCAGCAGACCTCCTTGATGCTACAAACATCAAGGAAATCCTTGTGACAGACTCAGTAGCAACCAAAGAAAGAACTCCAGAAAATGTATGTTACATTACTGCTAGCGAGTTAATCGGAGATGCTATCGTCCGTATCCATGAAAGAAAACCAGTCAGCCCACTCTTTGCTTACAACAAAAAGAAATAAGGTGATTCTTTGATTTATTTGGACAATGCTGCAACGACTCCTATGTCAGCAGTTGCTATTTCAGAAATGACCAAGGTCATGCAAGAAACCCATGGTAATCCTTCTAGTATTCATAGTCATGGTCGACAGGCTGGCAAACTCTTGCGAGAAGCCCGTCAGGAACTAGCCCAGTTATTGGGGACAAAATCTCAACATATCTTTTTCACATCTGGTGGTACAGAAAGCAACAATACCGCTATTATCGGCTATTGTCTCCGTCATCAAAAAAATGGGAAACATATCATCACGACAGCTATTGAGCACCATTCTGTGCTTGAGACTATCGATTATCTGGTGCAACATTTTGGTTTTGAAACGACCATCATTCAACCAGTAAATCAAGAAATAACTGCCCAGCAAATTCAAGAAGCCTTACGTGACGATACCATTCTCGTTTCCACTATGTATGCTAATAATGAAACGGGTAGTCTCTTACCTATCGCTGAGATTGGACGTGTTTTAAAAGAGCATCCTGCGGCTTATCATGTTGATGCTGTTCAAGCTATCGGAAAAGTTCCTATCCATCCCGAGGAATTAGGAATCGATTTCCTCAGTGCTTCTGCCCACAAATTCCATGGACCAAAAGGAGTCGGCTTTCTTTATGCTTCTTCCGCGGACTTTGATTCCTACCTTCACGGTGGAGATCAAGAACAAAAAAAACGAGCTGGAACAGAAAATCTCGCTGCCATTGTAGGCATGGTCGCTGCTCTCAAAGAGGATTTAGAGCAACAAGCTGAACATTACCAAAAACTAGAGGGATTAAAATCTGCTTTTCTAGATGAGATTGCAGATCTAGAATACTATCTCAACGAAAGCCAACACCAGCTTCCTTATGTTGTCAACATTGGCTTTCCTGGTCAAAAAAATGATTTGCTCTTGCTACGGTTAGACCTTGAAGGAATTTCAATTTCTACTGGTTCGGCTTGTACTGCTGGTGTTGTACAAGCCAGTCATGTGCTTGAAGCATTTTATGGACCAGATTCGCATCGTTTGAAAGAATCTGTCCGTATCAGTCTGTCTCCTCTTAATACCGAGGAAGAACTGAAACAACTCGCACAAGCCTTAAAAAATATTATTGGAGATTAATCTAATGGCATTTGAAAAAACCATTAAACTACAAAACTGCCGCTACGACTACACACTTAGCCCAACTGTCAAAAAGTTCACACTGAAAGATAATACTTTCTTTGAAACAAAAGTTGGAAACTTCGAACTGACTCGTCTGCTTGAGAAAGTACCTAACAGCGGTGAAGGATTCAAGCTAAAAATCATCATCAACAAAGACCTTACAGGTGCTAAACTCAACATCACTGACAAGTCTGGCCTTCGTTTGGTCAATATCTTTAAATCAGAAGACCATCATATCCACCAAGAGAAATTCTACTTCCTCATGGACAGCCTTGTAGAACGCGGTATCTTCACAAAAGAAGAAAGATAATTGACTATGTATCGTCTCACTTATCAAGATAGTTATCAAGTAGAGCGTACCCTTGAATTTGAGAGTTACGAAGAGCTTATGTTATCTCTATCAGGTTGTGTAACTCTTCCTGATACATTCCTAGTTACCTCATTAACCTTTGATGATAAAGTTATTTATCAAGGATTGGTCGGGGATCTCTACTGTTTTCTATCACAAGCTAATTTTTAAGACTAAAACTAAGATTTTCTTAGTTTTTTCTTGTTTTTGTTGATTTTTTCACAAACTTTCTATAAAATAGAAGAATAGAAAGGTTGTGATTTTGTGAAAGATAAACAGTCTGCTATTCCAAAAGCAACAGCAAAACGGCTCTCTCTTTACTATCGAATTTTCAAGAGATTTCATGCCGAGAAAATCGAACGTGCCAACTCCAAGCAAATTGCAGAGGCTATCGGTATCGATTCTGCGACTGTTCGTCGTGATTTTTCCTATTTTGGTGAACTAGGTCGTCGTGGTTTTGGTTATGATGTTAAAAAACTGATGACTTTTTTTGCTGACCTCCTAAATGACAACTCCATTACCAATGTTATGTTGGTTGGGATTGGGAATATGGGGCATGCCCTTCTCCACTATCGCTTCCATGAGCGTAACAAGATGAAAATCATCATGGCCTTTGACCTAGATGACCATCCAGAAGTCGGGACCCAGACACCTGATGGAATTCCAATCTATGGTATCTCACAGATTAAAGAAAAAATCAAAGAAGCAGATGTCAAAACTGCTATCCTAACAGTTCCAAGTGTTAAATCACAAGAAGTTGCCAATCTTTTGGTTGATGCTGGTATAAAAGGTATTCTCAGCTTTTCCCCTGTTCACCTTCACCTCCCAAAAGATGTGGTCGTTCAGTATGTTGATTTGACAAGCGAACTCCAAACCCTCCTCTATTTTATGCGTAAAGAGGATTAGAAAGCGAAAGCATTTATGAAAAAACCAGTTATTGGGATTACAGGAAATGAAAAAGCTCATCCAGATGATGACATCATGATGAGCTATACAGCAAAGGGCTTTGTTGAAGGAGTCAAGGACGCTGGCGGAATTCCAATCATCCTACCGATTGGTGATCAAGAAATGGCTACCCATTACATCAATATCATTGATAAGCTCATCCTAACGGGTGGGCAAAATGTTGATCCAAAATACTATGGTGAACCAAAGGCTATTGATAGTGATGACTACCACCTTCAAAGAGACCAGTTTGAATTAGCTCTGATTAGGGAAGCTATCAAGCAGAAAAAGCCAATCTTCTCTGTTTGTCGAGGTACCCAGCTCTTTAATGTTGCTATGGGAGGAACGCTTCACCAAGATATCGAGGATCATTGGCAGGACTGTTCAGCCGAATACACGACCCAACGTCTCGTAACGGAACCTGATACGATTCTCCGAGAAATCTATGGAGAAATCTCTCATATCAACTCCTTTCACCACCAGAGTATTAAAGATTTAGCTCCTAATCTTAAGGTTGTAGCACATGATCCTAAAGATGGAATCATTGAGGCTGTGACAACTACGGACGGTTTTCCTTATCTTGGTGTTCAATGGCATCCAGAATTTCTCTTTGAAAACCGCCCCAAAGATAAAACATTGTTTGACTATGTTGTTAACGAACTCTAAATCAAATCCGTCTTTTCACGGTAACTAAAGTAATCCGAGTGCGAGACAATCAGATGATCCAGTAACACAATTCCCATCAGTTCGCAAGCTTCCTTGACTAGCTTAGTGACATGATCGTCATTTCGACTAGGAGATACAGCACCAGATGGATGATTGTGAACGAGAATCACTGAGGTAGCCATATGCTTGAGGGCATAGTGAAGGATTTCTCTCGGTTCAGCAATGCTGCGTGTCACAGAGCCGATAAAAATGGTTTGCTGATGAATGATTTGATTTTGAGTATTGAGATAGAGCGCCACTAGGTGCTCTTGTTTTTTGTCGCCAAGTTCCTGTTGCATTTTCTTGGCTAGCTTTTGACTACTGAGAATACTTTCCATCTCAAGGGTTTCATGTTTGTGAATACGATGTCCCAGTTCAATCACCGCTTGTAGTTCAATGGCTTTAATCCGTCCAATACCAGACAGACTCTGCAATTCCTGCAGGGTCATTTTTTTCAAATCAG
>ERZ773035.1256-NODE-1256-length-18728-cov-4.018958_pt1 | contig 18728 bp, 20 predicted proteins | sample MGYA00511487_ERZ773035 | MGnify/ENA primary metagenome ERZ773035 (study PRJEB29015, sample SAMEA2737985) | human oral metagenome | biome: human oral; feature: human-associated habitat; material: dental | place: China | collected 2024 ...
AATTACACTATTGAAAAAATATATTGAAAAATAAATGCTTTTTATCAAATAAAGATCATCACCATTAAATAATAGTATCTTTAAGCAATTTTTCAAACTGCACACCATATTTTGTGCGATTATTATCTTTTAGTGTGATCTTGATGCTCTCAAGCACAAAATTTGCTGCCTTTTTGATAGCATTTTGCATGCTTTCACCATTTATCAGCGAGCCAAAAAGCACTGAAGCGAAGATATCTCCAGTGCCGCTTGCGTGAAAAGGCAAATACTCGTGAAAATACTCCACTTTTTCTTTCGTCTTTGCATCATAAGCTATGATGCCACACTCATTTTGCCTATATCTAATGCCCTTTAAAACGATCTTTTGCGCACCAAAGCTAGCCAAGCCCTCAAGTAGCTCCAAAATGTAATCCTCGCCGTATCCCTCGCTTAAAAATGGCTTTTCGCACATAAAACTTGCCTCAGTTATGTTTGGCGTGATGACGTGTGCCTTTTTGCAAAGCTCTCTCATCTTTGCTACAAATTTCTCATCAAATCCGTGATAGAGCTTGCCATTATCACCCATGCAAGGATCTACGAGCCTTAGCAAAGAGCCGCTGTCAAACTCAGCAAAGACCCTCTCTATAAGCTCAAGCTGCCTAAAACTACCTAAAAATCCAGTGTAAATTCCATCAAAACTGATGCCCTCTTTGTGCCAAACCTGCGTTATAGCGTCAAATTCATCCGTTAGATCACGAAAAGTGAAATTTTTAAAGCCAGTGTGAGTTGAGAGCAGTGCTGTTGGCAAGATGCAAGCCTCGATGCCTTGGGCGCTGATTATGGGAAGTGCGACTGTGAGCGAGCATTTGCCCACGCACGAGATGTCTTGTATAGTTAAAATTCGCTTCATATATCATCTTAATTTATAAAATTTAACGCCAGCAACGTCAGTTTGATAAACCACGCCATCTTGCAAAAGGCTGTTTAAAATTTGCTTTGAGTGCTCTGAGAAATTTTCTTCGACATTTGCCGTAGTTTGCGGACGGCGCTCTAGCATGGCTAAAATTTCACTCTTGCTAAATTCATACTTTTGCTCTATCTTGTGAGCCCCAGCTATGGTGACTGGCACGCCTTTTATCTTACTTGCAAGCTCTTCAAGCCTACTAGCCTCCACGCCTTTTACGTTGTAAGCTGGCGGACGATCTATCGTACCCACATCCACTCGGTGCGGAGCTATCTCATTTATAGCCTCATTAAGCGCTATAAACTCCTCTTCTTTGTCGTTAAATCCAGCCACGACCAAAATTTCAAGCACAAGCTCACCCTTAAATTCCTTGCGAAATTTAGCCATTGCTTTTATAAGTTCATTTACTTCTATGCCACTTTTGTTGCGGTCTATCTTTTTAAATGTGCTTTGCACGGCGCTATCAAGGCTAAATTTAACTATATCAAGCCCTTGCAAGGCTTCACAAATTTTTTGATCTCTCGCGCCTGAGCCGTTGCTTAGGATGAGAGTTTTTGCCTTGCCTTTTATCTCATTTACTTTTGCCACCAGCTCTTTTAAGTGCGGATAAAGAGTTGGCTCGCCATTTGCTGTAAGCGTGATGACATCGATGTTTTGATGAGCTTTTAAAGCTTCTTTTAAAGCGCTTATGATCTCATTAACGCTTAGTGGATTTTCTATCTCTTCAACCGGCTTTGATCCCTTTAGTTCGCAATAAACGCAGTCAAAATTGCATGATTTTTGCTTTGGGCTTAGATCGATGCCAAGGCTCATGCCAAAACGGCGCGAATTTATCGGTCCAAATATGATAGTGCTATCTTGCACTTTTTCTTTGAACCTCTTTTATGAAATATTTTGCGTTTTCAACTGGCACATCAGGCAAGATCCCGTGACCAAGGTTGAAAATGTGCGGTGCGCCTTTCATCGTGCTTAAAATTTTATCCACACCCTCACCGATCGCCTTTTTGCTATATAGCCTTGTTGGCTCCATGTTGCCTTGAAGGACGTATCTTGGGCTAAGTTTTTCTTTTGCTAGCTCGATCGGCGTGCTCCAATCAACGCCAAAAACATCAAATTTACCTGAAATTTTATCTAAATAGCCGCTTATGCCTTTTGGAAAAACGATGACTGGGATCTCTGGAAATTCAGCCTTGACGCTATCAACTATTTTATTAATGTAGTTAAATCCAAACTCAAAATAAGCCTGCTCTTCAAGTGCAGCCGCCCAGCTGTCAAAAATTTGCACCGCATTTACGCCAGCTTTTATCTGCTCTTTGACGTAAAGAATGAGTGCTTGCGTCACTTTTTCTAAAATTTGATGTAAAAATTCTGGATTTTGATAGAGCATTTTTTTGCAGATCGCATAGTTTTTACTGCCACCACCTTCTATCATATATGTAGCTATCGTCCACGGCGCGCCGCAAAAGCCAATGAGTGCCTTATCTTTAGCCAAATTTTCTCTTGTAAGCTTGATCGTGTCATAAACGTATGCTAAGCCTTTAACCGATCTTTCGATACTAAGCGCATCAAGTGCGGCCTCATCACGCAAAGGCTTTGTAAAAACTGGTCCCTCGCCCTTTTCAAAGCGCAGATCCATGCCCATTTCAAGAGGCACGACAAGGATATCGCTAAACAAAATCGCCGCATCAACGCCTAGGATATCAACTGGCTGAAGCGTGACCTCGCTAGCCTTTTTATAGTCTTTACAAAGCGATAAAAAGTCCCCTGCTTTAGCTCTTACAGCCATATATTCTGGCAGATATCTGCCAGCTTGGCGCATCATCCAAACAGGCGTGTATGGGGTCGGTTTTTTAAGGCAAGCGTCTATGAAAATCATCAAATTTCCTTTAAATTTTTAAATGGATATTATCCAAAAATAGCTAAAGAAAAGATGTAGGAGAAATTTTAAGCGTAAAAACGCTTAAAATTTTAGTGATCTCCCTTGTGAAGGAAGTAAAGTCCGAGGCAGAGCGCTAGGATAGAGGCTGCAAGATAGGCCATCTCAAGCGGTGTTGTAAAGCTTGCGTGAAGCACTCTTTGGAAGAAATTTACTATTAAAACCATGACGATCACTTTGCCAAGCTTGTCTTTTAGCTCATCAAGCGAATGCACTTCAAGCACTTTGCTTTGCTTTGACTGCTTTAGCTGTGTGATCTCTGAGATAAAAAGCTCGTAAATTCCGAAGCTAAATATATAAAGAACAAGCGCCATCAAGTAAAGATCGATCGCTCCAACTATCTCACCAACGACTTCTGAGTGGAAATTTTCAACGTGAAAATCTGCAGCAAAGAAATATTTATAAACCTCTAAAAGCACCTTGCCGACATCATAACTTGCGATGATGAAAAGCACGATCGCACCTAAAAGTCCAAAGACTACTGGAAAAAGCGTGAAACTGTTGCTTGCAAGCAAAATTCTCTCGAATATTTTACGCAATAAAAACCCTTTTTGTGAAATTTAAAAAGGGGGAATTTTATAGTTTTTTCCTTAAAATTTAGGTGCAAAATCGCAATTAATTTTAATGCAAACTACTCCTGCATCGTGATCCATTTTTGTGCGATCCTGACGGCATTTGTCGCAGCTCCCACACGGATCTGATCGGCACTACACCAAAGGTGAAGCACATTTGATCTAAAGTTATCAACCCTGATCCTGCCAACGTAAGTCTCGTTTGTATCGCTTGAGATAGTAGGCATCGGATACTCTTTTTTAGCCGGATTATCGACTACGACGACGCTTGGAGCTTTGCCTAAAACCTCTCTTGCCGCATCTGCGCTCACGTCTTTGTCAAAATGGATAGTGATCGCCTCAGAGTGGCTTCTAAGCACTGGCACACGCACGCAAGTAGCGCTCACTTCGATATCTTTGTGAAGAATTTTTTGCGTTTCATTGACCATTTTCATCTCTTCTTTTGTGTAGTCGTTATCCAAAAAGACGTCGATGTGTGGGATCACGTTTAGCGCTAGGCGGTGCGCAAATACCTTTGGCTCGCACTCATCAAGCTTAAATTCAAAAAACTTTTGCATCTGAACAACAAGCTCCTCCATGCCCTCTTTGCCAGCGCCACTTGCTGCTTGATAGGTAGAAACATCGACCCTGTTGATGCCAAAAGCGTCATTTAGTGGCTTTAAAATTTGAACCATTTGGATGGTTGAGCAGTTTGGATTAGCGATAATGCCGCGGTTTTTCCACATAGCAATGTCACTTGGGTTACACTCAGGCACGACTAGTGGGATATCTTTATCCATTCTAAAATGGCTAGTATTGTCGATAACTACCGCGCCGCTGTCAGCTGCAAATTTGGCAAATTTCTCTGAAACTGAGCCACCTGCACTAAAAAATGCGATATCGATCTCGTGCTCGCTAAAAACTTTCTCGGTTAGCTCTTTTACTTTGTAGTGTTTGCCCTTAAATTCGATCTCCATGCCAACGCTCTTTGCACTTGCAAGTGGCAAAAGCTCACCAACTGGGAAATCAACCTCCTCCATAACTCTAAAAAGCTCTTCGCCGACCGCTCCAGTAGCACCAACGACCGCTACGTTAAATTTTCTCATCTGCTCTCCTTGGTTTCTTTTAATTTTCTTAATTTGCGTAATTTTACTAGCCAAAAACTTAAATTTATTATTATTTCTTACTTCTTGCTTGCAAAAATAGATCTTTTGGCAAAATTTCATCACCCTCGCTTAGTATCGCTGCACGCTGCACGACTGAGATGAGCTCCCTTATGTTGCCTGGGTAGTCGTAGCCCAAAAGCTCCTCTTTGGCTGCTTTTGAGAAATTTTTAGCCTCAAAGCCATACTCTTTGCAGCATTTGTCCAAAGCATCCTGCGCGATAGGCAAAATTTCATCCTTTCGCTCGCGAAGTGGCGGGATGAAAAGCGGGATCGTGTTTAGGCGGTAGAAAAGATCCTCTCTAAACCTGCTCTCCTTCATCGCAAGCTCTAAATTTGCATTTGTAGCGCAGATGATGCGAACGTCTATCTTTTCGCTCTTTGTAGCGCCAAGCCTTGTTATCTCGCGCTCTTGTAAGGCACGAAGCAATTTTGGCTGTAAATTTATAGGCATCTCGCCGATCTCATCTAAAAATAGCGTTCCGCCATTTGCCAGCTCAAACTGCCCTTTTTTGGTAGTTGCAGCGTCAGTAAAAGCGCCTTTTTCAAAGCCAAAAAGCTCACTTTCTATCAAATTTTCAGGTATCGCAGCCATATTTAAAGCGATAAATGCTGCATCTTTTCTTGGTGAGTTTGCGTGGATAAATTTAGCAAAGACCTCTTTGCCAACGCCGCTTTCGCCACTAAGCATTATTGAAGCGTCAGTTCTTGCAGCTTTTAGCGCGATATTTAGCGTCGCTTCAAGCGCCTTTGAAGTGGCTAAAAAGCCGTTATTTTCGCTTTTAGTTTCAACTTTTTTTATGCTTTTTGGAGTTTTTTGTTTTAGCGCCTCTACCCTTTTTATCGCTTCATATAGCGTTGAGACGTCAAATGGCTTTGTTAAAAAGTCCTTCACGCCGAGCCTAACGCTCTCGATCGCCTTGTTAAGTGTCGCGTTACCAGTCATTATGATGACGTCAAATTTGCCATTTAACTCTTTAATGAACTCAAGTCCGTCCATCTTTGGCATGTTTATATCAGTGATTATTAGATCAGTGTCGTCGCTTAGCTTTTTTAGAGCTTCAACTGCGCTCTTGTAGCTTTTAATGTTTAGCTCTTCATACTCGCCAAGTGCGATCTCAAGCGACTTTCGCATATTGATGTCATCTTCTACTATGACGATATTCATTTGATCTCTTTTTATTGAAGTGTGCCGATGATAGCGGATTTTGGCTTAAATTCCACCATAAATCTAACTGGCAAAATTTTCAAATTTGAAGCATTTGTGACCTGTGAGTTTTTGACATTTAGCTCATTTTTTATCATCACTTTTTTTAAGGCAAAGCAGTCAAAAATTTCATCTTTGTGTAAATTTAAAAAGCCAAGAGTTGTGGTGTTTTCATCTTTAAAAGCGTCTATCTGGCAAAGAAATTTTGGTTTTGGATTGGGTGTTAGAGTCATCGCCTTTGAAAATGAAATTTCTTCAAAGGCAACTATTTGATTTTTCGTATCGACCTTCGCCCAGAAGATAAACTCCTCCAGGCAAAAGGCGAAATTTAAAAGTATCGTTAGTAAGAAAAGACTTCTCGCCACTTATCTTCGTCTATCTTAAGCTCCATATTTACCTTATAAAGCCCATCTTTGAAATTTTCATTCACGATCCTTGCGTTTTTTACAAGACCTTGAACCTTTGAAGTGATAGATGAGTCGTTTAGCATCGCGTCTCTTACGGTGTCTTCGGCGTTGATCTTTACACCGTAAAGCTTGCCTGCAAGCTGAGAATAAGCATCAGCCATCGCTGCTCTTTTTGCAAGAGTGACTGACTGAGCGTATGAGAGCGAATTTAGCGGAGCTATGCCCTCGCCTGTGGCTCTAAAAGTGGTCTCTCTTGGAGCGCTATCATATATCATCTTCTCTTTTTTCATCACCTCTCTAAGATCGTCTTTATCGACCTTTTGGATGACTACGTTGCGGTTTGATGTGCTAGTTGGCTCGCCCATAAAGCCATTAAATGAGCAACCGCCAAAAATAGCGATCATCAAAGCAAAAGATAAAATTTTAACCTTCATAAACAACCTTTTTTATGCTTTTATTTAAAATTTAATAGCAAAATTTATTCCAAAAGCCCCATATCTTCGCTTGGTGCTTCATCCTCGTCCTCGCCATCATCTGCCTTAGGGCATCTTGCGATACTTACAACATCATCGCCATCTACATTTACGACGATAACGCCACTTGTATTACGTCCTGCTTTACGGATGCTTTGCATATCTACTCTTATCATCTTGCCGCTTGATGTTAGAGCCATTAGATCTTGCTCTTCATCAACCATCACAACGCCCACTAGATCGCCTGTTCTGCTTGTTAATTTCATGCAGATGACGCCTTTGCCGCCGCGGTTTGTCAAGCGGTACTCATCAGCGGTTGTGCGCTTGCCGATACCTTTTTGAGATATGCTTAAAATTTCTTGATCATTGCTTTCGATGACTGCTGCGCCCACGACCTCATCTCCTGGCTCTTTAAATTTAATGCCAGTTACGCCGCGTGCAGTTCTGCCCATTTGGCGAACCTTGCTGATCTTAAATTTAAGACACATACCCTTTTTAGTAACGACAAATAGCATTGTCTCATCGCCTGAGTTTGCGTCCTCTTCGGTATTTGCGCTATCTTCGTCGATCTCGTTTTGAAGCTCTTCAACTTCAAGCACCTCTGTCTCTACGCTTAGCTCATTTTCTGGGTCGGTGACTGGCATATCATCGTATGTTTGAGCGATGAGCGCAGTTACTAGCTCGTCGTTCTCATCAAGACTTATCGCTCTTACACCAACTGAGCGGATGTTTTTAAATTCGCTTAAATTTGTGCGTTTTACGATGCCATTTTTAGTAAAGAACGCTAGCGATTTGCTCTCGTCAAAGTCAGTCGTCGGAATGATCGCTTTGATCTTCTCATCAGGCTGCAACTGGATCAAATTTACAACCGCTTTGCCCTTTGCTGTGCGGCTTCCCTCTGGGATCTTATAGACTTTTAGCCAGTATAGCTGTCCGCGGTCAGTCACAAACATAAGCGTATCGTGGGTATTTGAAGTAAAGAAGCTCTCTATAAAGTCATCATCGTATGTCGTGACCGCTACTTTGCCCTTGCCACCGCGTTTTTGCTTCTCATACTGCTTGCTTGGCACACGCTTGATGTAGCCGCGGTGAGTTATGGTTACGACCATATTTTCATTTGGTATGAGATCTTCGATGTCGATATCATCGTAGTCATCAACGATCTCAGTCACTCTTGGTACTTTAAATTTATTTTTGATCTCAAGAAGCTCTTCTTTGATCAAATTTTCAAGCAATGTCTCGCTCTTTAAAATTTCATCAAGTCTTGCGATCTCGGCCATAAGCTCAGCTAGCTCGGCCTCTAGTTTTTCTCTCTCTAGGCCTGTAAGCTTGCTTAGGCGCATATCAAGGATAGCGTTTGCTTGAAGCTCTGAGAGGTTAAATTTACTCATCAAGCCTTCTCTAGCAACCGCCGTATCAGCACTATTTCTAATAAGCTCGATCACCTCGTCGATATTATCAAGTGCGATCTTTAGACCCTCTAAGATGTGGGCTCTTGCGCGCGCTTTTTCAAGCTCAAATATCGTCCTTCTAATGATAACGGTTTTTCTGTGATTTAAAAATAGCTTAAGTAGCTCGATAAGGTTAAATACCTTTGGTTCTTTGTTATTAATAGCAAGCATAATAACGCCAAAAGTGCTCTCCATCGTGGTTGATTTAAAGAGATTATTTAGCACGATGTCGCTCATCGCGTCGCGTTTTAGCTCGATGACTACACGGATGCCGTCCTTGTCAGACTCATCTCTAACCTCGCTAATGCCCTCTATCTGCTTATCTTTTACAAGCTCAGCGATCTGCTCAATAAGCCTTGCTTTGTTTGTTTGATATGGTAGCTCGTCGATTACTATGACGTCTTTATTTGGCTTTTTTTCTATGTGAGTTTTGGCTCTTAGTTTGACCCTGCCACGACCTGTGCGGTAGGCCTCTATGATGCCTTTTTTACCAAAGATGATACCGCCAGTTGGGAAGTCTGGACCTTTGATAAATTCCATCACCTCTTCAAGTGTCACCTCTTTGTTTTCAAGAAGTAGCAAAAGACCGTCTATCAGCTCATCAAGGCTGTGTGGTGGGATATTTGTCGCCATACCGACCGCAATACCACTTGAGCCGTTTAATAATAAATTTGGCACACGGCTTGGCAAAACATCTGGCTCAACCTCTCTATCGTCGTAGTTTGGTACAAAATCAACCGTATCTTTGTCGATATCTTTTAAAAGCTCTTCAGTAAGCATGGTCATTCTAGCTTCGGTATAACGCATCGCAGCTGCGCTGTCACCATCAATCGAGCCAAAGTTTCCTTGTCCATCAACGACTGGATAACGCATAGAAAATTTCTGAGCCATACGAACAAGTGCATCATAAACTGCTGTGTCGCCGTGTGGGTGATACTTACCGATGACTTCACCGACGATACGAGCTGACTTCATATAGGCACTTCTACTGCCAACGCCGAGGTTATCCATAGCGTATAAAATTCTTCTATGAACTGGCTTTAGTCCGTCTCTAGCGTCAGGCAAAGCACGTCCGACGATGACGCTCATAGAGTAGTCAAGATAGCTATTTTTTATAGAATCTTCGATATCAACTGAAGCGATATCTTGAGTTAATTCAAGTAGATTGTCTTTCATTTTTATCCTTAAATTTAGCTTGAGGGATTTTAGCCAAAAATTGATAAAAACTTTCTAAGGGCAAAGCGGCCTGGGTTAAATTTAACCCTTAAGCACGCTCGTAATATGTAGCTCCGTTTGAAAAACGCTTTGTGTAAAGCGGGGTGTATGGCACAAGATCGGCGTGTCCTGCATAAAGCCTGCCCTCTGGTTTAAGTAGTTTGTGCAGTCTTTCTACGCACTTTAGTCTAAACGCATCGTCAAAATATATCATCATATTTCTTGAAAGGACGATGTCAAATTTACCAAGATTAAACATCGCATCGTCAAAAACATTTAAAATTTTAAACTCACACCTTGGTAAAATTTCTTTTTTTATCTGGAATTTGTCATCAATTTTTGTAAAAAATCTCTCTTTTTGAAAATCGCTTAGTCTATTTAGACTTCTTTCACTAAAAATACCTTTTTGACAGCTCGTTATAGCTTCTGAGTTTATATCGATGCCAACGATTGAAATTTCATTTTGCTTAAAACCTAGCTCATAGGCCAGCATAGCTAGTGAATATGGCTCATCACCAGTTGAACATGGCGCACATAAAATTCTAGCCTCTCCAAGATCTTTAGCATAGTAAATAACATCTTTAAGCTGTGTCAGCTCTCTGTAAAAATATGTCTCATTTACAGTTACTAGATTTAAGATATCTTGGCGCAAATTTGAGTCATATCTTATCATCGAAACTAGATCTTTAAAGCTCTTTATCTGGCGGTTTTTAGCAAAAATGCTAATTCTTTGAAGTGTAATATCTCTCTTTGGCTCTAGATCGACCCCACAAAGTGTCTTTATAGTACTCATAAATTCGTTAAATCCATCCATGTCGCTTGGTGCTTTTACTTCCAAAGCTTCACTTCCCTTTGTATCTTTGTTAAAAAGCATTTAAAAAGTCCTCCAATTCTTTTCTTATCATCATTAGATTTAACGATTTTAAATTTTGATTTAGTTCTTTAGCACGCTTTGGCATACCATAAACTATCGCACTCTCTTCATTTTCAGCTATGCATTTTGCACCTGCTTTATAAAGCTTATCAAGCCCAGCCGCTCCATCATCGCCAATGCCAGTTAGTAAAATAGCTAGCACATTTGCGCTTTTACAAATTCCAACTCCAGAGCTAAACAAAACATCTACATTTGGTGTATATATCGTTTTTTCTTCAGGATTAGGTTTTGCACTTATTGGCAAAGTTGGCGCCACTAATGTATTTTGTTCACATATATAGACAACATTTTCTTTCAGATTCGTTTTTTCGGTCAAAATTTCAACATTTATATTGCACTCTTTTCCTATTTGTACTGCGAAAGAATGTATAAACATCTTGTTCATATGCTGAGCTATCACAATGATGGCACCATTTAGCTTTATGTCCTTTAATAGCTTCTTAATATGTCCAGGACCACCAGTAGATGCACCAATTAATATTAATTTTTGTGCCACAAATTACCTTTTATTTTATTTTGTGCTTACTATATCGTCTATTTTGTATAAATTTTTACTGCTAAATATCAATAATAATTAGCAAATGCATGGTGTTTTTATGAATGCTTAATGTATTTTTATGATTTTTTATTTGTGATCTTATATAAAAAGCTAAATATCTCAGCCACCGCTTTATATAAATTTGGCGGTATCTCTTGATCGACCTCGACCTTGCTTAAAATTTCAATAAGATCAGGATCCTCTTTGATCGGTATGTCATGCTCTTTTGCAAGGCTTATTATCTTATTTGCTATCTCTCCAGCACCGCTTGCAAGCACCTTTGGAGCGTTATCTTGCGATCTGTTGTAGCCAAGAGCGACGGCTTTTTTCTTATTTACTTGCATCAAATTTTCTTATCAAAGCCCACATCAAGGCCGCCAAAATTTTTAAATCTATCGTTTAGCTTCACCTTTGGCAAGGTTTTGATGTTAAAATTTGAAACGATTAGTCCAAGCTTTGAGATAGCTTGCTTTAGCTCGCTTGAGCTAGACAAGATAAGCTCTTTAAACTCATTTGTCTGCGTTGCCACCGATAGATCGATATAGCGTTTATCCACAAGTCCAACCATCACATTTATCTGGCCAAATTTCTTAAAATTTAGATCGATCTGGGCATAAAATTTATCCTTTTTACCCTGCTTAAATGCGACATTTCCGCCCTCAACGCCGTCCCAGATATAAGGCATATAAGTTTGTATGCCTCCTTGCAAGCTTGAGACCATCTGGTGCATCTCTATTTGCGAGATCATCTTGTTTGCAGCATTGACGGTCTGGACGTTTTGGCTCTTTTCACTTATGTTTAAAAGCGTGCTCTTTACATCTTGATTTAGCACCTTTGAAATTTCACTCTGACTCTTTGTCGTGATGTTATTTATATCATTTGTGGCTAGTTTTAGCTGCTTTAAAAGCGCCTTACTCTCAATTAGATCGCTTTTTGCCGTGCTAGCTTCTGGATCTGCTAGGCTAAGGCTATGAGCTAGGCGTCTGGCCGCACTTTGGAGCTTATCTTGCAAGCTACCCTCTTTTGAGACGTCGCTAACCTCATTAAACGCCTTTACAAGTCCCGCCTCATCACCTATGTTATTTAGCATTTTTAGATCGTTTTTTAGGCTCTCAAGGATAGCTTTTAGCTCTTTGTGATTTGAGCTAAAAGCCGCACTTTGATTTAGCTTTTCACTCGCTAAATTTCCTACCTTTTCGCTTAAATTTGAGATGAAATTCTCCATCTTACTGATCTGATTTTTAACAGCGTCTGCGCTTTGCTCTTTTGAGAAGTTTTTATCCAGAAATTTAGCCACATTATCAAGCTTATCCACATCTTTTAAAAGCGTTTTTATGTTTGAGTTATCAAGGAGATTTTTAGCGTCACCACTCGCTTTTTCAAGCATAGAAGTAAGCTTCATAAATGAGTTTTGATTATCCAAGCTCTCATCATTTAGAGTTAAAATTTGACTAAGTAAATTTTGATTTGAGAGATTTTTTATATCGCTTAGTAGCTTTTGTATCGAGCTTGGCAGCTTCTCAGGAGTGAGCGCATCTTTTAAATTTGCTTCAAGCATGACGCCTGAGTTTTTGATCTGATCATTTAGCGAGCCAGCTTTAAGATCAGCTATTGGCTTTAGAAATTCTTTTAGTTTTAGCGCAAGGCTCTTTATCTCAGGGCTTTCATTTTGCACAGCTTCTGCCTCTAAGCTTTTGGCAAGATCAGATAGCTCACTAGCTAAATTTGGAGCGATCTTCGTATCTTTTGCCTGAGATAAAATTTGCTCAGCTTTGCTAAGGCTTGAAGCACTTTTTAGATCATCAAGCACTCTTGCTACTAGCTTGCCAACGTTATCAAGGGCGTTTGAGACGGTTTGCTCGCTTGGCGTCCCAGCTGGCTGATTTTTAAAAAGCGAACCCTCGTTTTTACGGACAGGCGCGTTTTGGGTGGCGTTTTGCCCAGTTTGAACCGATGTGTTTGATATATTTAGAGAATTTGCTACGTCCATTTTCTACTTTTTATTTTCTCTATCGGCAAAATTGCCATTTTGCTGAATAGTCGCGATGCCAGCCGTCCTTGCAACGAGCCTGTCGTTATACTCTTTTCTCATGTGCTGTGGTATGGTCTTTTGTGTTAGTGCAAATAAAATGAGCCCAACATAAAGCACCAAATAGACATATATAAAGCCAAATGCGCCAAAAATTTTCATCGCATAGCTCATAAGAAGCGGCGAGAAAAGCGAGGCAAAAGAGTAGCTAAAAAGCAGCGCGCGTGCCACTTGGACGCTCTTTGTCTTGTCTGTGATCTCGTCATTTGCCCTAGCAAGCGAAAGTCCGTATGTGCAAAAAATGCCACCGCCAAAGAAAAATGAAAGTATGTATTGAACGATCAAATTTGAGCCATTTAGCAAAAAGAGTGCTGCGCTAACTAATGCCACGGCGCTACAAAGCAAGAGCGCTGGGCGTCTGCCGTATCTATCTGAAAAGCCTCCGATAAATGTTTGAGCCAAAAAGCCCCCAGCCATCGCTATGGTCATAAAAAATGACGCCTCTTTTGCGCTATATCCTTGAAGCAAGACAAAGAGGCTTGCCATAGAGAAAAAGCCATTTATTGCTAAGCCCGCAACAAGCGCTCCCACAAGGGCAAGTGGGACGATGCCAAAAATTTTTGGGATGTTTATGGGTTGGCGCTGCGGGATTTGAGGTTGGTTGATGCGGATTAAATTTAAAGGTATGCTTGAGAGCATGATAAAGGCTGCACTGATGATGAAAATTTCAAATGCGCTAAGATCAAGTGCTAAGATCAAAATTCCAAGTCCAAAGCTCGTGTAGAAAACACACTCGTAAAAGGCGATGACGCGCGATCTTATCTTGTTTGGAATTTTAGCGTTTAGCCAGCTTTCTATAACCATCAAAAGTGCGTAGTAGCAATATCCTAAAAAGGCACGCAAAATCGCCCAAAATATCAAATTTTCACTTATGGCGTGAAGCATGGCAGAGACTGCAAAGATAGCTGAAAAGATAGCAAAAGCTCTGATGTGGCCGGTGGCTGAGATGACCCTGTGCGCTGTGATCGTGCTAATTAACGCTCCTATGAAAAATCCAGTGTTAATTAGTCCAATCGCAAGCTCGCCTACGCCATTTTGCTTAAGAAGTGCACTACAAGATGCGATGACTAGGCCATTGCCTATAAAAAGTAGGCTCATACCTAAAAATAGCGGCCCCATCGAGCGAATGATCCTAAAGCTACTTGCCATCTGCGTCCTTTCTTAAATTATTTTGCATTATCCCAAAGATAAAAGCTCCAATGGGCATCGGAGCAAGCCCCACTAAAAAGCCAGGCACGTTTAGTAAATTTTCATTTTTTAAAAATATAAATCCAAAAAAAAGTATCGCGTAAGCGACCAAGCGGTAAGGCATAAAGGCCGCTGCAAAACTTCTATCTTTAAATGAAAATTTCTGCTTTTTTAGCCTTGCTTTTTCATCTTTTAGGCTAAACTCTTTTGCCTCATTTTGGGGCAAAATTTCATCATCCTCTTCGTCCTCTTCTTCTATCTTGGCTAAAATTTCATCTCTTGCATTTTCTAGCCTTGAGTTTATGCGATTTTTATAGGCAAAAAAGCTAGCTGTTAGGATGATAAGCGAGGCAAAAAATGAAATTTGCGAGCTTATAAAAAATTGATTTGATATAAATTTGCCAACCGCGCTAAGGGCTAGCCAAAGCGCAAAGTAGCAAATAAAAAGCCTGCTAATCGTCCTCGTCATCATCGTCTTTTGTGTAGCCTTTGTATCTGCTTTCATCTTTTAGCTCATCTAGGCTTTTTACCTGCGCTTTGTAGGCTTTATAGACATTTAAAATGGCAGCTGCGATGCCAATAGCAAAGCCTATCCAAAGTGCTGGCGTGAAATTTGTAGCCTTTTTTACAAGATATCCTAGCCCAGTGCCAAGCAAGATCGCAACTACGATTGAAACGCCAAGGCTTAGCTGCTCAGCCCCTGCTACGATATCTTTTATCTTAAATTTTGCCATTAAGCTTTTATCTCCAAAAATGCCTCTTTAGCTGCATTTACCGCTAGATCGATATCAGCTTCACTCATCGCATCGCAGATAAATCCAGTCTCAAACTGACTAGGTGCAAGATAAATTCCGCGTTTAAGCATCGCTTGGTGAAATTTAGCAAAGAGTTTTGTGTCGCTCTTTAGCGCATCGTCGTAGTTTTTTACTGCATGCTCTGTAAAAAAGTAGCCAAACATAGAGCCACGAACCTCAGTTTGGATGGTGATGCCAGCGATTTTTGCAGCTTCTTTGAAGCCATCCATTAGTTTTAGGGCAAGCTTTTCAAGTCTAGCGTATAAATTTACATCGCTATTTATCTTTGAAATTGCCGCTATACCAGCGCTCATCGCCACTGGGTTGCCACTTAGCGTGCCTGCTTGATAGACAGCGCCCTCTGGGCTTAGGCAGTCCATGATCTTGGCCTTACCGCCAAATGCAGCGACATTCATGCCTCCGCCTATAACCTTGCCAAATGTGACAAGGTCAGCATCCACTTCGTGAAATGGATATGAGCCAAGGCGAGAAGCTCTAAAACCACTCATAACCTCATCAAGGATGAGCACAGCGCCAAATTTATCGCAAAGTGCTCTAAGCTCACGTAAGAATTTCTTATCAGCTGGCACAAGCCCCATATTTCCAGCGATTGGCTCGATTATGACGACACCTATTTTGTCTTTGTTGTTTTCAAAAATGGCTTTTACGCTCTCTATATCGTTGTAGATAGCTAAAAATGTGTTTTTCACAACGTCTTGTGGCACACCGCCGCTTGAAGCGTTGCCGTATGTCGTTGCGCCACTTCCTGCTTTGATAAGAAGTGCGTCGCTGTGTCCGTGGTAGCAGCCTTCAAATTTGATAAGGCCATCTTTTTTGGCATATCCTCTAGCCACTCTGATAGCGCTCATGGTAGCCTCTGTGCCAGAGCTAACGAAGCGAATTTTATCTATTTGTTTAAACTCATCACATATTAGCTTTGCTAGAGCGGTCTCTTTTGGTGACGGCGCGCCGTAAGAAACGCCTTGTTTTACAGCAGAGATGATCGCTTCTTCGATATCTTTGTCGCAGTGACCAAAGATGAGCGGCCCCCAGCTTTGGATGAAGTCAAGGTATTTTTTACCCTCGACATCGTATAGATAAGCGCCCTTTGCGTGATCTATCATCACAGGCTCGCCACCAACGCTGCCAAATGCACGAACTGGAGAATTTACACCGCCTGGGATATATTTTTTAGCTTCACTAAATGCCTCTTTATTTGTCATTTTTTATCCTTTTGATTTTGTGTTTTTAAATTTGTCTTTTGATTATCTTTTTGATTTATTACTGGTTTTGCTGGTGACTTTGGTGCCTGCGTATTAGCTGGCTTTACAGGCTCAGCTGGCTTAGTTGGTGCCTTTTGTACCTGCGTAGTGGCTGGCTCTGCAGTTTTTGCGCTTGGTGCAGCTTTAGCAGGCTGCTCTGGCTGTTTTTGCGTAGCGACAGGTGCTGCTGGCTTAGCTAAATTTTTAGGTGCTACTTTTGTGGCTTTTGCAGGAGGTTTCATCTGATTTGTGATGTATTCATAAAGGATGGTCGTCTCCTCGTCTGTCAAAAAGTAGCTTGGCATTACGCCTTTTGGCTTTGTAAGAGCTGCTTTAAAGCTTTCAAAATCTATATCGTTTATCTTTGGCGCTCTAAGCTCATCATCGACCGTTTTGTTTGCTTTTTTGTCAAAGTGCTTGTATTTAGAGATTAGGCTGCCCTCGCCCTTTGCGCCGTGACATTTATCACAGCCTATGCCACGTGGATTTAGGTAGAGCATCTTGGCGTACTCGGTCTTTGTGATAAAATCAGCTCCAAAAATCGCCATGCAAAATAGCAAAATCGAAAAAACAGACCTCATAAACCTCTCTTTTAAAAATTTAATTTATTTTTAGGTATGATACCACCCTTGTGATTAAAAAAGCTTTTAAGTAAGGATCGAATATGAAAATTTTAGACGGGAAAGCCGTATCTTTAAAGGTCAAAGAAAGCGTAAAAGTAAGAGCTGATGAGCTAAAGAAATTTGGTGTCGAGCCAACCTTAGCCGTCGTCTTGGTCGGCGAAGATAAGGCATCTCAAACATACGTTAGAGCCAAAGAGAAAGCCTGCAACGAATACGGCATAAAAAGCGTAGCTCACCGTCTAAGCGAAAATACAACCCAAAACGAGCTTCTTGCCCTTATAAACGTGCTAAATTTAGACGATAGCATCCATGGCATCTTGGTTCAGCTGCCACTGCCAAAGCACATCGATACAAACGTCGTGCTCGCAGCGATCGATCCACGAAAAGATGTAGATGGCTTTCACGCTGTAAATGTCGGCAAGCTTGTTAGCGGGCTTGATGGCTTCGTGCCTTGCACACCGCTTGGCGTGATGGAGATTTTAAAAGAGTATGGCATAGATGTAGCTGGGCTAAATGCGGTGGTGATTGGCAGAAGCAACATCGTTGGCAAACCTATGGCAAATTTACTCCTAAATGCCTCTGCAACGGTTACTGTGACACACAGCAAGACTAAAAATTTAAAAGAAATTTGCAAAAATGCTGACCTCATCGTTGCAGCCATTGGCAAGCCATTTTTCTTAAAGGCTGACATGGTAAAAGATGGCGCAGTAGTCGTTGATGTGGGCATAAACAGACTTGATAATGGCAGGCTTGTGGGCGATGTGGATTTTGACGAGGTCGCACCAAAATGCTCATATATCACGCCTGTTCCGGGCGGCGTTGGTCCGATGACCATAGCCATGCTTTTAAACAACACAATCCTTGCTGCACAAGCAAAGATAGCTAAAAAATAAAGAGTGAGATAATGAAGAGAGCTTTTACTAAATTTTATGACTTTTGCTCGAGCTGGACAGGTACGGTTATCATCGTTTTGCTTGTCATTTTCTTTGTAGCTCAAGCCTTTGTGATCCCGTCTGGTTCGATGAAAAACACGCTTTTGGTTGGGGATTTTTTATTTGCTAAAAAGTATGTTTATGGCATACCAACACCAAGAATTCCATGGCTTGAGATGAAAATTTTACCTGAGCTAAATGACAATGGTCACCTCATCACAGGCGATGGTCCTGCAAGGGGCGATATAGTCGTATTTCGCTATCCAAACGATGAGAAAACTCACTTTGTAAAGCGCTGCTTTGCAACTAGCGAGGACGAGATCGTCTTTACTGAAAAAGCCCTCTATCTACGCCCAAAAGAGGGGGATAGCTTTATAAAGGCAAACTGCCGTGAAAATTTAAACGGCAAAGAGAGCAAATTTGGCTACTCATGTAGCGACGTTGTCGAGCTTGATGGCAAGCTTTTTATAAAAGAGCCGTATAGATTTAGCGGCATCCACTACGATGAAAATGTAAATTTATTTGAGCAGATGGTTTTCATGCTAAATACAAACAAATCAAACGTTTTTATGAAGCCAGCGCTCATTAGCTCGCTACCGCAAAATCCAAATTTTAACTTTAACGCTTTTTACGTCAAAGTGCCAAAAGATGAGTACTTCATGATAGGCGACAACCGCGACCACTCAAACGATAGCCGTTTTTGGGGAAGCGTGGCTTACAAAGATATAGTTGGACAGCCTTGGTTTATATATTTTAGCTGGGACAGCAACTACAATGTTCGCTGGGAGCGTATCGGACGCTTTGTAGATACGATAGAAAACGATGAGTTTTTCACAAAACAAGCTTTAAAAGAGGGAGAAGTTGATGGACTTCACTAATTTTGACCCCATAAAAGTCGCCACTATCGTCATCTCTTTAATAATCGCCATCGTCGGCCACGAGAATGAAGTAATCCGCCAAAAGTATGGCCGTCATCGGTGCGAAAACGGAACCGATGAGGTACAGAAACGCCTCGAACTGTC
>ERZ773035.1262-NODE-1262-length-18705-cov-3.730241_pt1 | contig 18705 bp, 18 predicted proteins | sample MGYA00511487_ERZ773035 | MGnify/ENA primary metagenome ERZ773035 (study PRJEB29015, sample SAMEA2737985) | human oral metagenome | biome: human oral; feature: human-associated habitat; material: dental | place: China | collected 2024 ...
GCGCGGCAAGGTGCAGCCGTGTGCATACCTCAACCGCGAGCTCGGCGATGTACGCCGTCAAAGTGCCCGATAGCGACGGCCGTGATATTATCTTTTGTTAAAAGCGTAGAAAAATTCGGCATTTCCTTCCTTTCCTTTTACCTCGCATTCGAGCGTTTGGCGCATTATCCAGCCCAAATTTGCCGCCGCAAGCTCAAATTTCGCCCTCGCCTCGCGAACAGCCTTTGCGTCCGTCACGACTCCTTTTTTATTTCGTTTAGTGCTCCTGCCGACCTCAAACTGCGGCTTAAAAAGCAGGATAATATCGCAGTTTTCACCTGCTAGCGCGTCGATGGAAGGCAAAATTTCTTTAAGCGAGATAAAGCTCACGTCGCAGGTGATGAGATCAAATTTTGGCGCGACGTTTTTAGCGGCGCTGGAGTCAAATTTGGCGTTTTGGTTTTTTGCTGCGAAATCTACGTCAGTCAAATTTGACTCGTCCGTCCTGGCTCCAGCCTGCGTTAAATTTGACGGCGCAAAAGCTGGTTCGCAGGGCTCACTTAAAAATCCGTCTTGCTCGGTAAAATTTAATTTGCCTAGATTAAAATTCGGCTCGATTTGGTTTTTTAAATTTTGCTTTGAGCCGTTAAATTTACCGTCTTTGGCCAAGCTTTGACACCCCGCCGCAAACTCGCGCACGTCGGTATTCTCAGCCACTTTCACGCGCGCATCGGCTCTCAGGCTCTCATCTAGCTGCGAGCTGCCCACATCTAGCGCGATAACGCTTTTTACGCCGTTTTGCAGCAAAATTTGCACGAATCCGCCCGTGCTTGAGCCAACGTCAAGGGCATTTTTGCCTTTGACTTCTAGCGGACAAGCCGCCAAAAAGCTTTTTAGTTTTAGCGCGCCGCGTCCGACGTAAATTTCGCCGACAAGCTCGATTTTTTGGCTGTTTGTCTTTAAATTTTGTTTGCCGATACAGGCCTTTTTATACGCGGTTTCGACAGCGTCCGCCAAATTTGCCTCGCGTAAGTTTTTAGTTTTCGCTACCGCACTCTTTTTGGCGTCGTCATTTTTGCTAGCCTTTAAATTTAGCCCGTCCGAGCCGTCAAATTTATCAAATTCGCCCACCTCAAAGCTAGGCTTAGAGCAAATTTTTCCGTTTAGCAAAATCTTGCCGCTTTTTATAAGTTCAGCGGCTTTGTTTCGGCTGATATTTAGGCGGCTCGCGGTAAATAGATCAAATCTCAATCATCCGCCTTAGCTCGTCCTCGGTTATCGTCGCGACACCAAGCTCACGCGCTTTCTCTAGCTTGCTGCCGGCCTCATCGCCGTAAAGCACGAAGTCGGTTTTTTTACTCACCGAGCCGCTTACCTTCGCTCCGTTTGCTTCCAAAATCCTTTTAAATTCATCCCTGCCCTTACTAAGCGTACCCGTTATCACAAACGTTTTACCGCTTATCGCGCTTTGCTTCGTCTCGTAAATTTGCGCGACAGGGCTAACAAAACGCAAAATTTCGTCCAAATTTTGCCTATTTACCTGCATAAACTCCGCATAACTCTCCGCCATCGCCTCGCCGAACCCCTCGATTGCGGCCACCTCGCCAAAGCTCAGCTCGCGCCAGTTTTGCGGGTAAATTTGCGCTATCTTTTTGGCGGCTACCTCTCCGATATGCTCGATACCCAGGCTCGCTATAAAGCTGTGCAAAGCGGGCGTGCGGCTAGCCTCGATGGCGCCGAGCAGATTTGCGATCTTTTTATCTTTAAAGCCCTCGAGCCTCGCCAAATCCTGCGCCGTAAGCTCGTAGATGTCGGCGATTTTAGCGACTAAGCCCGCCTCAAAAAGCTGATTTACGATTGCCTCGCCAAGTCCGTCGATATTTAGACACTTTTTGCTCGCAAAATGTATGAGCGAATTTATCACGCGAGCCTTACACTCGAGGTTTTGACACTTGACAAAAACGCCCTCGTCTAGCAGCATAGACCCGCATACGGGACACTCTCGCGGCCGCTCTATCGGAGTTTGCGAGCCGTCTCTGCGCTGTTTAAAGACGCCCGTGATCTTTGGTATCACGTCGCCCGAGCGGATAATGCTGATAAAATCGCCCTTTTGCACGCCCAGACGCTCGATCTCGTCGAAGTTATGCAGCGTGGCGGACTTTACGATCGCGCCGTCGATATTTACGGGCTCAAGCACGCCCACAGGAGTCACGACGCCGCTACGCCCGACCTGAAACGCGACGTCAAGCAGCCGCGTGGTCTTTTCGATCGCGGGAAATTTATACGCAACCATAAATTTAGGAAATTTCTCCGTATAGCCAAGCTCCTCGCTAGCCGCGATACTCTGCACGCGCACGACTAGCCCGTCCATCATAAAAGGCTTGCTATCACGCTGCGCAACCAGCTGCTTATACGCATCCTCGATCTGCTCGGCAGTGCGGCAAATTTTAAAAAATTCCTCGCGCTCAAAGCCTTGCGAATAAATAAAATCCATCATCTGCGAGTAGGTTTCAAGACCCAAATTTTGCTCGCCGTAGCCCCAGGGCTTAAACCTCAGCCTGCGCGACGCCGTCACGGCGCTATCTAGCTGGCGCAGGCTGCCGGCGGCTGCGTTTCTAGGATTTGATAGCTGCGGCTCGCCCCTTTGCGCGCGGGCAAAATTTATCTCGTCAAAGTCGTTTTTAGCGATCACGCCCTCGCCGCGGATCTCGATCCTGCCGCTATAGGCGATTTGCAGTGGGATGTTTTTGATGACTTTGGCGTTGCTAGTTACGTCCTCGCCCGTTATGCCGTCGCCGCGCGTGATAGCTCGCACGAGAGTACCGTTTTCGTAGAGTAAATTTAAGCTAGCGCCGTCAAATTTAGGCTGAAGTGCGAACTCCAGCCCCTCCTTGTCGCCGCGCTTTAGCCACGCCAGCAGCTCATCAAAACTAAAAATATCCTCCATCGACCACATGCGCGCGCCGTGGCGAGCCTTGACAAAGCCCTCGCTAACCTCGCCGCCGACGCGCTTTGTCGGGCTAAACATCGAGATGTCGCCGGGATTTGCTCTCTCAAATTCCAGCACTTTATGATAAAGCTCGTCATACTCCTCGTCGGTTGCTATGGGCGCGTCGTCGGTATAGTAGGCCTTCGCCCACGCATTTAGCGTATCTACAGCCTCTAAGTACTCTTTTTTATCCATTTTTCCTCGTTAAATTTGCTTTGCTTACCATGCCGCGAGCTTTCTCATCGCGTTTTCCAACCTAAACATCTGCGCATGCTCGGCCACGTCGTGCGTTCGGATGATCTGCGCGCCGTTTCTAAAGGCCTCCAAATGCAGATAAAGGCTACCGGGCAAGCGGTCTTTTATCTCGCTAGGACTATAAAAATTTATAACCGATTTGCGACTAGCGCCAGCTAAAAGCGGCAGTCCAAAGCGCAAAAAATGCTCCAAATTTTTTATCAAAATCATATTTTGCTCCGCCGTCTTGCCAAAGCCGATACCCACGTCCAGCACGATATCGCGGCATCCAAGATCCTGCGCCGCGGCGATCTTAGCCTCGAAAAACGCGTCTATCTCGCCAAGCAAATCACCATAATGTGGATTATCCTGCATATTTTCTGGACTATTTTGCATGTGCATGAGACAGTAGGTAGCGCCGTAGCGCGCCGCTAGAGCGCAGAGGCTAACGTCGCCCGTGATGTCGTTTATCATTTTAAAGCCGTGATTTAGCGCGTACTCTAGGCAATAGGGATCAAAGCTATCTAGGCTAAATATCGCTTTTTCGTGCAAATTTAGACGGTAAATTTCAGCAAGTATCTTTTCAAGCCTGGCAAACTCAACCTCGCGTCCGACGTATTTGCTGCCGGGACGCGAGCTAACCGCGCCCACGTCGATATACTCGGCACCATGCTCGATCATCGCTTCGATACGCGCTATACCGATTTTTTCGTTCACGCGGCTTGCAGCGTTAAAGCTATCTTCATTTACGTTTACGACGCCCATGATCTGCGCGCGCTGCGGTTTTTTAAACGGAGATTTTAAAAATTTAGCCAAATTTTTTAGCCCGAAATCCTGCGCAGCCTCTTTTTTGGCAAGTGCCTGCACCTGCGCATCGGTTACCATCAAAAGCGCGACCGAGTTTGCGCCACCCAGAATCACGTCGCGATTAGTGACGAGCTCCGCGCCCACGCTTAATGCGTCTTGTTTTAGGATGTTTGCGGCCGGCGAGCGCAAATCTTTAATCAAAAAAAAGTTGATCGCCGACTTTTTTTTCATCAAATTTCGCCCCTCGTCGCTAGGACGGATAATCTCGCAAATCTCGTTAAAGTCGGTCTGCGGATTTATTTTAAAAATTTTCATCTAAGCCCTTTTTCGTAAACCATAAGAAGTATCGGCGTAAGAAGCGCGTGCGTTTTGGTATTTAGCTCCGCTAGGCGCACGGCTTTGAAAAAATACTCAAGCTCTTCGGCGCTAAATTTGACCCCCTGCGCCGTAGCCTCGAGAACTATCGCGGCGATTAGCTCTTTTAGTTCGTTTTTGCCGAGCTTTTCGGAGCGCTCGAGAGCTGATTTTTCATCGATAAACGCGCAAATTTCTTTTAGCTCGAGGCGTTTGTAATCTAGCCCCGTTTTTTCTCGCTGCTTTTTTTCAAGCCTATTTTCGGTAACTAGGCGCGAACGAACGGTCGGCAGGAGCATATTTTTTGACTCGCAGGCTATGATAAAAAAGATATTTTTAGGCGGCTCTTCGATGATTTTTAGTAGAGAGTTTTGAGCCTCGACGCGGAAATTTTTAGCGCCTAAAACTAGCAGCTTAGGCTCGCTCTCCGCGATATATGCCTCGGCGGCGACCTCTTTTGCATTTTCTAGCAAAAAGTCCTCGACGAAAAAAAATCTAACCGAATTTACGCCGTAAAGCCCTAAAATTTCCTCTTTTAAGGCTTCAAAATCGCTCGTGATTACGATTTTGCTTCGCATAGATTAAAGCGTTACTTTCGCAAATAAAGCGGCGTCTATGCTCTTATCAAAAAGCCTAAACAGCGATAAGAGCTTGATGTCTAGCGCACCGTCGGAGGAGCTTAGATAAAAGCTATTTTGCGCCTGCTCGTCAAAAAGCCACATATAGCTATCGTCCTTACCTTTGGCGATTTGCGAGCTTTTTTCAGCGCTTTTGCCGATATAAAAAAACACGTAGCCGTTTGGAAAAGCAAGGCTAAGCATGTCTAAAAGCAGCGAGACTTCCTCTTTTGAGCCGATATTTTCAAAAGACGGATAAAGCGCCTTTAGCGAGAAAAAAGGTAGCACGGGGCGGGCGTTTGTCGGCTTGTTTATATTTTTTAAAAAATACTCCTCAAACCATCCGCGCTCGCTATCTGTGATCAAGATAAACGCGCGCCCTTCGAGTAAAAATTTAAGCTTCGAGGCGAGCAGGGGCGTCCACTCGGTGCGCCTCTCCTCCATCCAGCTCATCAGCGAGCCCTCCTCGCGGATCGCCTCGAGCGTCCATTTTATAAAATCGCTCATTTATCGAGTTTATAAGCTTCATGTAGTGCGCGAACCGCTAGCTCGCCGTATTTTTGATCGACGATCATCGAGATTTTTATCTCGCTAGTCGAGATCATTTGGATATTTATGCCCTCGTTTGCCAGCGTTTGGAATGCTAGCGAAGCAACTCCCGTGTGGCTTTTCATACCAACGCCCACGACTGAGACCTTAACTATCTCGTCGTTGTATAAAATTTCCCTAGATGCGCTTAGTTTATCCATGCACTCCTTTGCGACGTGAAGCTCGTTTTGCGGTACGGTAAAGCCCAGATTCGTAGTGCCGTCTTGGCCTACGTTTTGGATTATCATATCTACGTTTATGTTTTTTTCTGCAAGCGCGGTGAAAATCTCAGCCGCGATGCCCGGCTTATCTACCACGCCTCTTAAAGTTACTCTAGCTTGGTTTTTATCTAGCGCGATACCGCTTACTAGTACTGCTTCCATACTCTCTTCCTTTGTTATTAGTGTTCCTTCGTTGTGATTAAAGCTGCTTCTGGTGACTAAATTTACGTTTAGCTTTTTAGCTAGCTCGACCGAGCGGTTTTGCAGCACTTTTGCGCCTAGGCTCGCAAGCTCTAGCATCTCGTCGTAGCTGATTTTATCTAGCTTTTTGGCCTTTGGCTCTATGCGAGGATCAGTAGTATAAACTCCATCCACGTCGGTATAAATCTCGCAAAGATCCGCATCTAGAGCGCCTGCTATCGCCACTGCGCTAAGATCGCTACCGCCTCGTCCCAGAGTCGTCGCGTCGCCCTTTTCGTCTATACCCTGAAAGCCCGCTACGACGATGATCTTGCCCGCCTTTAGCTCCTCTTTCATACGCTTAGTATCTATCGCCTCGATCCTAGCCTTAGTATGCACGCTATCGGTGATGATGCCAGCTAGCCTACCGCTTAGACCAACTGCGGGGTAGCCTAAATTTATCAGCGCTATCGTTAAAAGCGCGCAGGTAACGCGCTCGCCGGAGCTAAGCAGCATATCCATCGCCACGCCGTCGGGAGCCTTCGTATAATGCTCGGCGTACTCTACCAGCTGATTAGTCACGCCGCTCATGGCCGAGACCACGACTACGACGTCCGCTCCGCTTTTTTTAGCCTCTATCGCTCTAGCGGCGACATTTTCTATCCGCTCAAGCGTCCCTACGCTCGTGCCGCCGTATTTTTGGACGATTAACATTAAATAAATCCTTTCTCTTTAAAGTAGCCGATAACCTTACTGTAGATCGGCTTTTTGAAGTGGTTTACGTCGCTCAAAACCTCGCTTGAGTTTATAAATCTATATTCGTCAAATTCGGGCTTTTTGGTGTTTATATTTATCTTCGCGCTAGGTCTTAGCCGCACCAAAAAATACTTTTGCGTCTGCCCGTCAAAGTTATAAAATTTCCTACTCGTCGTACCCTCAGGGAAGTCGTAGCTAAGCCACTGCGGATACTCGCTAAGCACATCCACGTCGTCCGTGCCTATCTCCTCTTTGAGCTCTCTTTTTAGAGCCTCGCGCGGCGTTTCGCCGTCGTCTATACCGCCCTGCGGGAACTGCCAGATACCCGTCATATCGCACCTTTGCGCGATAAATATCCTGCAATCAAACGGATAAGAGGGCGCAAGTATGACCGCCGCGACGTTTGGTCTATATTTCTTTTCCATCTTTTTTTCCGAGAATTTTTAATTGTCGATTTTAACGAAAAATAGTTAAGATATAGCTAAATATCGCGAGGTTAGCGGAAAAATTTGGCGTCTATACTTAAAATTTTTATTTAAATTTTAAAACTACGGATTTTACTTTTTGGGGCGCGGTAAAATTTGCGCGTTTTACTTGGTTATACGTCAAATTTTACCGCCTTGCTCGTCAAATTTGAGCCGTCTATTTTAGCTCCAGTATCGCCCGCACCTCTTCGTCGGTAAACAGACTCGCGCTTTCGTGCTTCTTGCGCTCGGGTGCGGATTTTGGCTCGGCGCGCGGCGTCAAATTTTGCCCGGACTCGTTAAAATCAAACAACGCAGCCTGCACAGAGTCGTCCGAAACGGCCGTTTTTAGGGCTTCATTATAAGCGGATATTTTACTAGACGGTGCCGTTTGCGTAGCTCCGTCAAAAACAGGAGTTTCGCGCGGAGCAGCGGTTTGCGCGCTTTGGCTAGTCGGCGCAGTTTTGGTTATTTCGCTTAAAGCGCTGGTTTGCGAAATAGCTTTTCCTTGCAGATTGGCGTCTTGTCGCGGCGCATCGTCCTGACTGTTTTGCAAATTTTGCTCCCATACGGAAGCCGTTTTCTCGCTATCAGCCTGTTCAAATTTAGCGTCATCGCTAGCCTGAATACCTTCAAATTTTACGTTTTCATCAAATTTAACCGCCACACTCTCGCCGCTCTCGTTAAATTTCTCGTCCCGCAAAAACAAAGATCCGTCAGGTAAAAGCTCGTCCCGCTCGTACTGGCGTGCAAAAAGCTCGCTTACGTTGATGGCGTCGCTGTTTTCTACGCTTGCAGTCCTCTCGTTTACGCTCTCGCCGAGCTCCTCTATACCTGTTATACGCAGGCTCGGCATCACAGCCTTAAAGCTTTGCAAAATCGGCAAAAAAGAGCCGTCAAATCCATCTAAAATCACTCGCATATTTAGCCTTTTTCAGTTTTTTGGAGCGATTTTATCAAATTTATCTTTTGAGCCGTTTTAAGCTCATCCAAAAACCGCTTATAACGAAAAACAAAACCGATGCCGAAGCTAAACAAAATATAAATTTACCGACCGCACCCAAAAAATATCCCGAATGCAAACTCAAAACCGCTTTATGAATCGCAAAAGGCCTGGGCATCGAGCTTTTGGCGTCGTCAAACCTCGCGTGCCTGATGATTTGCCCCTTAGCGGCATTTATCGTCATCGTATTTACCTTATCATCCTCTTCCAGCCCTTTGTCAAAGTAAAATATCATAAAATTTTCGCCGTCTTCTTGCGTGATGACGTTAAAAAGCTCGTAATTCTCTCTATCTCGTTTAAAAATATCTATCGCGGCCTCTAAATTTGCTATCTTGCCCTCGTCCTCTAGCGAAAATCCCCTCACCTGCGTAAAGCTCTTTTTTCTAAAAATTTCTTTTTCGCCAAGCGCGTTATTTATGAGCTTTGCCGCCCAGTCGTACGACCAGTAAAGCCCCGTAACGCTCATAAAGGCTAAAAATAAACAAAGATAAACGCCGGCAAATCCGTGCAAGCTGTACAAAAACGCATAGCCTTTGGCCTTGATTTTTAGAGTAAACGCGCGTATAAATTTAGTTTTAAAACTAGGATAATAGATTATCAATCCAGATATAACCAAAATAACCAAAGCAATAGAACAAACCGCAACGATATGCTTGCCTATAAGCCGTAGCGTCTCGTTTTTGCTAAGCCCAAGGCCTAAGTTAGTATGTAAATTTAACATTAGTCCGATAAATTTATCGCCGAAATTTTCGCCCGTTATCTCGCCCGTATATTGGTTTAAGAAGTATGACTTAAACTCGCCTTTACTATTCGTACCGGATATGCCTAGAGCGTGATTTGCGTTCGAGTTAATCTTGTAGTAGCTAAGCGTAAAATTTGGTTCCTTAGCTTTAAAAATATCTAAAATTTCTCTTGCTGTAAGCTCTTTTTCACCTCGCTTGACGAAGGTTTTTTGCGAGTTTGCAAGGTCTATAATCTCGTCGTGATAGGATATGACCGCGCCGCTAAGAGCGACGATAAGTAGCGGCAAAAAACAGGCTAGGCTTAAAATCAAATGGACGTTAAACCAAAATTTCTTTTTCTTTAAAAACGGCATCTTTCTCCTTAAATTTAAACTCGAATTTTAAAAACCGGTAGCAGAGCGGCGTATCGCTACGTACCGCCCCGCTTAAATACGGCTAAATTTAAAAATTTACGTTAAATCCGAGCCTATATTTAATCCCGTCGGCGATCAAAATTTCGTAGCGTCCCGATTTTGTCGTTACGTATTCGTTAAAGATATTATAAACGCTAAAATTTACGCTCGCATTTTTAGTTAGCTTGTAGCTTGCACCCGCGTCAAATAGCGTATAATCCCTTATCTCCTCGTCACCTGGTAGACCGTAAACGGCTCTGGTTTTACCTAGATAGTTCATCTGCGTCCAGAAATTTAGATCAGGCGTCATATCGTAGTCAAGCCCTATTTTTACGGTATGTACTGGTAGATTGTTTAGAGATTTGCCCTCGTACGCGCCCGATTTTTGCTTTGATCTAGTGTAAACGTAGCTTGAGTGCAGGGCTAAATTTGATAAAATCTGCCAGTCTGAGGCGAGTTCGACGCCCTTTACTTCGGCTTTGCCTATATTTACGCTCTCCCAGATGCCGCGCCTATAGGTCTTGCCGTTATGCACGCAAGGAACGCCCGGGCGTGCGACGCAAACCGGCTTCGTGCCTAGACCGTCTTTTATCCGCGTATAAAACGCCATCGCCGAGACATTAAGGCTCTCGTCTCCGTATGCGACACCGGCTTCGTAGTTTAAGCTGGATTCGGGTTTTAGGTCGCTTTTGCCCAGCTGTGCTCCCATGCCGCCGGCAAAAGGCAAGGCGAGCCCGTCGGTTCGCATCTTGATATCAGGCGTCGAATAGCCCGCCGATACTCCGCCTTTTAGCGATAAATTTTCGCTTAGATGATATACGGCATAGCCGCGCGGAGATACGTGTCCGCCGTAGTCTTTGTCGTGATTATACCTTAGACCCGCAGTTAGCGTGAGCGCGTCGGTTACGTCAAAATCATCTTCACCGTAGAGCGAAAAATCATACCTTTTTACGTTTGCGGCGTCGGCCGTCGTTGCCTTTTCGTTTAGCCTTTCTCTTCTGTATTCAGCCCCAAGGCTCAGCGTGTTATTATCAAAAAAATACGTTCCCTTGGTATTTAGCGTCGTCGTTTTTAGCGTGAGGTCTTGTTGTCCGCTTTCTTTCATATGATCGTGGGTTAAAAAGCTTTCAAGCAGCAGCTTGTCGTATTTGCCCGTATGCGAGAGCGAGGCGGTATATCCGCTCATCTTTTCAAACGCAACGCTCGTATTATCGCCGGTAGCCCTTCTTAGCGTCTTGCCTTCGGTGCGCTCGTATTTATTTACTACGCGGCGCAAATCAAGCGCTATTTCGTCGTTTTCGGTGGCGTTATACATTATTTTCGCGCCGAAATTTACGTCCTCGTTTTTGCGGTTCGTAAAGACTCGCTCGTCTTCAAATTTGTGAAAATACCGCCCGTAAAGCGCGATGCCTAGCACGTCCGGAATCACCGCGCCGTTTGCGTAAAATCCCGCCTGATAGTCATCATTTATCCCGCTTTTGCCTGCAAGCGTGTAGTAGCCGTTTACGTTTCCGCTAAATTCGTTTGAAAAGCCCTTGGTGATGATGTTTATCACGCCTCCCATCGCATCTGAGCCGTATAGCGAACTCATCGGCCCTCGCACGATTTCGATACGCTCGATCGTGTTTGCGGGCGGGAGGAAATTTTGAGCGCTACCGACCGCGCGAAGCCCTCTATACGCGCTATCGCTAGTTGCAGGGCGGCCGTCTATTAAAATTTTAGTGTATTTTTGACCAAGGCCTCTCATCGTGATACCGCGCCTGCTAGCCGCTCCCAGCGTCGCGCCGAACACGCCCGGAGCGTCTTTTACGACGCTTTCTATATCTTGATGATTGTGCCTGGCTATCTCTTTTTGCGAGATTACCGAAACGGAAGCGGGCGCGTCTTTGATATTTTGCTCAAAACCCGTCGCGCTAGTTACGGTAACTTCGTTTAGTTTTACTTCGTCAGCCGCCTGCGCGCAAGATAGCGCTAAGCAAGCTAGCATAGAAATTTTAGGCATACTTTTCACCTTTAGACTCCTTATTTAAATTTAAACCCTATTTTACTATAATCAGATAATTATTATCAATACTTAGGCAAACGGTAGAGGGATTTTTATCAACGCTAAAAGGATAAAAAAGCAAATGAAAGTCGAATTTAAAGATATTTTACGCGCAAACGAGCAAGAAGTCGCGCAAAATTCGGTGCGCTACGGACAAAGCGCATGGCAAGAGCAAGATAGAAAATGCAAGGTCGAGTTTTTTAAAGGAGCAAGCGGCGCAAGCTACTGCAGAAGCGAAATAATCTGCAACAAAACCGTAAAAAGACGGCTTGAAAGGAGCGCTGGCTACTGCTTTTTGCTCTTTAACGACGCAAGAGGGGACGCCGGGCTTAAGGCGGGTAAAAAAACTTTTTGTCTAAAGGCCGGAGAGTTTTGGACGGGGCGCGTGGATAGCGGATTTGAGGGCATTTGCGAGTATCAAAGTAGCAGCTACGCCGGGCGATGCATCGTGCTAAAAAACGAGCTGGCCCGCGAACTAGCGGCATTTAAAAACCTAGGCGAAGAAAACGAAATCTGCATCCAAACGGCTAAGATAAATTTAGCCCAAAGCCTGATTTTGCGGGAGCTTTTAGCCGCGAGCGAGTTTGAGGGCAAGATGCGCGAAATCTTTATGGAAGCTAAAATTTTAGAGCTAATCTACAAAAGCTTAGGCGCGCCTAAAACGCCCGAAGCCGATGAAAAAAAGCGCGATTTTAGCGACGAATACGTAAAAATTTTAAATAAAGCAAGGCAAATTCTACTAAGCGACGTCCAAAATCCGCCCAGCATAAAAGAGCTAGCCAGAGCGTGCGCGACGAATGAATTTAAGCTAAAAACGGGCTTTAAAAGCTACTTTGGCGATACGATCTACGGGCTGCTAGCGACCGAGCGGCTAAACGCTGCGAAAAAACTTTTAGAGCGCGGGGATATCGGCGTGAGCGAAACCGCAAAAATTGTCGGATACGCCAGCGCTCCGCATTTTGCAAAGATTTTTAGAGAAAAATTCGGCGTTTTGCCGACGCAAATTTTAAAACAAAAGAAATTTTATACGTAAATTTAACGCTCTTGCGGAGCTTTGCGAGCGTTAAATTAAAATCAAATTTAAACGTATCGGCGCGACTTTTTAAATTTAACGGGCGGCAAAAACGGCGGTAAATTTTAAAATTTAAAAGCGTCAAATAGCTTACTGGAGTCGGTTTTGCGCCCAAATCGGCCTAAATTTACCGCAAACCGATCACCAAACGGTGCAAAAGCCAAAATATCAAACGTAGCGCCGCAAAGCCGCAAAATCTGCTAAAATACGGCAAAAACAAAGGTCAAAATGCTTCTTTACGTCCACATCCCGTTTTGCGAGAGCAAATGTCCATACTGCGCCTTTGGCTCGGTCGTTGGCAAACGAAATTTAACCGGCACGTATTTTGACGCGATGATTGCTGATTTTAGGGAGCAGATTGTAAAATTTGACGTGAAAAACGGCGATATCGAGACGGTTTTCATCGGCGGAGGGACGCCAAGCGCCGTAGATGGGGGCTACTACGAGCAGCTATTTGAGGCGCTCGCACCATATCTGGCAAAGGACGCCGAGATCACGACGGAGGCAAATCCAAACTCGGCAAGCCAAAAGTGGCTCTCGCAGATGAAATCATACGGCGTAAATCGCGTAAGCTTCGGCGCTCAGAGCTTTTTTGAGGATAAATTAAAATTCCTCGGGCGCATCCACGACGCGAGGCAGATCTACGAGGCTGTAGCAAACGCCAAAACCGCGGGGCTAGAAAATATAAATGTCGATCTCATCTACGGCACGAAGCTAGACACCAAAAAACGCCTCGAGCAAGAGGCACAAAATATCAGAAATTTGGGCGTTTCGCACGTTTCGGCGTATTCGCTAACGCTTGAAGAAAATACGCCCTTTGCCGGCAAGATAAGCTACGCAAAAGATAGTCCGAGGCTGGCAAAATTTATGATAGACCGCATCGAGGAGGCCGGGCTAAAACAGTACGAAATCTCAAATTTCGGTCAAATTTGCAGGCATAACCTGGGCTACTGGCAGGGCAAAAATTACCTTGCCCTGGGCGCTTACGCGGTCGGATTTTGGCGCGATCGCCGCTTTTATAACACTTCAAATTTAAACGCCTACGTAAAAAATCCGCACGCTAAAAAAATCGAAAATTTAAGCGCGGACGAGCTAAATTTAGAGCGGATATTTTTAGGCGCTAGAAGCATCGTCGGTATCTGGCAAAACAGCCTAAACGCCGAGCAAGAGCAAAGAGCGCAGCTACTAAAAAATAACGGGAAATTAAAATTTAAAAACGGGCGATATTACGCCAAAAATTTCCTCACCGCGGATGAAATTTCTTTATTTATCGCGGGCTGATTTATGCAAATTTGAGATAAAAAACGCTAGAATGAGCGCTTTAAAATAAAATTTAGGATAAAAAAATGTTTGGCATGAGCTTACCCGAGATCATCGTCATAGCCGTCATCGCGGTATTATTTTTGGGGCCCGATAAGCTTCCTAGCGCGATGGTCGAGATAGCGAAATTTTTTAAAACCGTTAAAAAAACGGTCAATGACGCAAAAAGCAGCTTCGATCAAGAGATAAAAATCCAAGAACTCAAAGAGGACGCGAAAAAATACAAAGAAAGTATCGCAAAAACCACTGAAACCGTGCGAAAAAAGCTCACCTTCGAGGAGCTTGACGAGCTCAAAAAAGGCGTAAACGACGTCACTAGCGGCATCACGGACGGCCTAAACGACGTAAAAAAGAGCGTCGAAGCGGTCAAAAACCCGGGCGAAGCGGTCAAAAACGCCGTTCTAGGCGATAACGAGAAAAAAGAGGCGTAATGTTTGAAGAGCTAAAACCGCATTTAGTAGAACTTAGAAAAAGGCTTTTCATTAGCGTCATGACTGTTATCGTGATGTTTGTAGTGTGCTTTAGCTTTTGGAATCAAATTTTAGACTTTATCATCGCGCCGCTGCAAAACACTCTGCCCGATAACCAAAAAATGGTCTTTCTCGAGGTGCAAGAGCCATTTTTCGTAGCGATGAAAGTGGCATTTTTCACCGGATTTTTGTTTTCACTGCCGATTATTTTTTGGCAGTTTTGGCTGTTTGTAGCGCCCGGGCTTTACGAAAACGAGAAAAAATACGTCATCCCGTTTGTTATTTCGGCGACTTTTATGTTTCTAGTAGGCGCGGCGTTTTGCTACTACGTCGTCGTTCCTATCGGATTTGCTTTCCTTATAAATTTCGGCCAGCAGCTATTTTCCGCGATGCTAAACATCGGCGGCTACGTTGGCTTTTTTACGAAACTGGTCATTGCGTTCGGTATCGCGTTTGAGCTTCCCGTTATCACCTTTTTCCTCGCCAAACTCGGCCTAGTCGATGACAAGATGCTCAAAAACTCCTTTCGCTACGCTATCGTCGTGATTTTTATATTTGCCGCGATCATGACGCCTCCTGATATCCTCAGCCAGTTTTTGATGGCGGTGCCTCTCATCGGTCTTTACGGGCTTTCTATCTTTATAGCCGCCCGCGTAAATCCGGCTAAAGACGAAGAACCCGAGCAGGAAACCGACGAAGAAAAAGAGGGCGAATAATAATGAAATCAAGTAGGCTAGCCAAATGAGTCAAATTTTAAATCCAAACTCGCTTGACGCCTACAACTACGAGCTACCGCCGGAGCTAATCGCAAATTTCCCAACCTTTCCCAAGGAGGACGCCAGGCTGCTAGTTTACGAGCGAGCTAGCGAAAAAATCTCTCATCAAAAATTCGGCGATTTGCCTGAAATTTTACCGCCTTGCGATATTATTTTTAACGACACCAAGGTGGTAAAGGCTAGAATTTTTGGCAAAAAAGATAGCGGCGGCGAGACGGAGCTTTTGCTAAACTCTCCGCTTGCGGACGGTAAATTTAGCGTCTATATAAAAGGCAAAGTCCGCGCGGGCAGCGTTTTAAATTTCGACCGAAATTTAACCGCCGAGGTCTGCGAGCTCTTTGAGGACGGCTCTCGCACGGTCAAATTTAGCCAAAACGGCGAGCCTTTGGACGCGGCCTCGCTTTATAGAGTCCTATCTCACATCGGCCACGTGCCTCTGCCGCCTTACATCAAACGAAGCGACACCAAAGACGATGAGAGCTGGTATCAAAGCGTGTTTGCTAAAAACGAGGGCGCGGTGGCGGCTCCGACGGCGAGCTTGCACTTTAGCGACGAGATGATTGCGCGCCTAGCCAAGGACCGCAAGATAGCCTACCTCACGCTGCACGTGGGCGCAGGGACGTTTAAGGGCGTGGAGAGCGAGGATATCACGCAGCATAAGATGCACGCGGAGTTTTACGATATCCCGCAAGATACGCAAAATTTGATCGCTTCAAACAAACCAATCCTAGGCGTAGGCACGACGGTGACGCGCTGCGTGGAGGAGTTTGCTAGAAGTGGCAAGTCTAGCGGCGAGTGCAGACTGTTTTTAAATTTAAACAATAAACCGATCCGCCAAAACTACCTGCTTACGAACTTTCACCTTCCAAAATCGACGCTAATCATGCTAGTAACCAGCTTTGTCGGGCTTGAGCAGACTATGCGGATCTACAAAACCGCTGTGGAGCAAAAGTACAAATTTTACTCCTACGGCGACGCGATGCTGGTTATATAGCCGTGAGTTTTGCCTATATTTTTCTGATTTTCGCCGCATTTTATATAGCAGTTTTGGGCGGTTGCTATTTTATGGATAAATTTAGAAGGTCAAACGGCGTGATAAAAAAAGAAACTATGCAAAAAAACGGCACGAGCGAGATCGGCGAATCCAGCGAAGTAAACACGCTACCAAAAGTCGATATCGCGGGCGGTTTGCTGTTTTTAGCCTCATCACTAAACGAGGACGCGCAAAAAAACACGAACTACGTGCTGCTAGACTACGACATCGCCTATCCTAGGCTATTTTACGCAGATATAGCTGCCCTTGCAAAGCTCATCGACGCGATGGCACAAATTTTCCTTTTAAACGTCTCAAACTCGACCGTTACGATCAAATTTTTGTTATCAAACTACTACAAAAACAACATCAAATTTACCCTTAGCGTCTACTGCGATCACGACTTTTTTACGGTCAAAAGTACGCCTCGCGTAAATATGAACGCGCAAAGCCGCAAATACTACGAAACGGCGATAGCGCTAGCCGAGCAAAACGGCTCAAGCATCAGATTTGAGTTTGATCACGGCGTACGCATTAGCACCGAGATTTCGCTACGTCTTTGCGACGACAAGCTTGATCTCATGCAAAGCTTTAAGATAAAAAATCCCAAAAATTTTAGCGCCCTCATCGCCGAGCCAAACCCCCATTCATTTAATATCATCAAAAAAGATCTCGAGTTTATCGGTATCGACGTGAAGCCGAGCAACGAGTGGAGCATCGTAAAGCGCCACATAGAGGACATGATCTTTCGTCCTAACGTCGTCTTTATCGAGGAGAGCCTGCTACGCGAGATAGATGACGCTCTAGCTACGCTTTTGATAGAAAAAAAGATCGCGCTAGTCGTGCTAAAAACCACGAACGATCCGGTAAATTTAGACCAGAAAATCCGCGTCTGGATGCTAGTTCAGCCCTATCTCTCCGACACTCTGGTGCGTATCTTAAACGAAGCTTACGAATTTGAGACGCAAAACGGGGATAAAATTTAGCTTTCTAAAATTTTATCCATTTTTTGCCTATAAACCATCCATTTCATTTTATACCATCAAATTTGACCCAAAACCGCTACCGCCAAAATGATATAATAAGCCCAAATAACGGAGGCCAAAATGAATAAAATAACCTGCATCTGCCTAGGCGTGCGAAGCATGCAAAGAGCGCTCAAATTTTACCGCGAAGGCCTGGGGTTTCAGACGGATTGCAAAGAGGACAATCCGCCGGTATGTTTTTTCAATACGCCTGGGACTAAATTCGAGCTCTACCCGCTAGACGCGCTGGCTCGAGATATCGACGAGAACGATCCACCGAGGGGAAGCGGATTTGCCGGCATCACGCTAGCCTATAACGTAAAAAACAAAGAGGACGTGGATAGCGTCATAAAGCTAGTAAAAAAGGCGGGCGGAACTATCGTCAAGGAGCCACAAGTTGCGTTTTGGGGCGGATATCACGCGTATTTTGCCGATCCGGACGGATACTACTGGGAGGTGGCTTGGGGGCCTGATTTTAAATTTGACGAGGACGGACTGCTCAAATTTTAGAGCAAACGGCGCCAAAGCGAGCTTTATTTTGTCCGTCCGCTTGCAGCAAAAAAGGAAAAAATCATGAAAAATATAGTCGTGTATATACACGGCAAAGGCGGAAGCGCGCAAGAAGCGGCCCATTATCAACCGCTTTTTGCGAATAGCGACGTGGTAGGATTTGATTACGAGGCTAGCTCGCCGTGGGAGGCAAAAGAGGAATTTGTGCCGTTTTTTGAGCCTATCCTTAAGAGCCGCAAATCCGTAACGATCGTTGCAAACAGTATCGGCGCGTTTTTTGCCATGCACGCCTTGCAGGACATGCGTATAAAAAAGGCGTATTTTATCTCCCCTATCGTAAATATGGAAAATTTGATACTAAACATGCTGTCCCAGGCAAACGCGAGCGAGGAGGAGCTGCGAGATAAGGGCGAACTGAGCACAAAATTCGGAGAAAAACTTTCGTGGAGATATCTTTGCTACGTTAGAGAGCATCCTATCTGCTGGACGGCGCCGACGCATATTTTATACGGCGAAAAGGATGATCTAACCTCTTTTGAAACGATTTGCGAGTTTGCAAACCAAATCGGCGCAACGCTTACCGTCATGAAAAACGGCGAGCATCGGTTTCACACGGCGCAGCAAATGCGTTTTTTGGATGATTGGATACGGCGCTATAGCTGATAGTGACTGTCTTTTGGATAAAATTTGACTCCAAATCGTAGCGCACCCAACCCTCAAGTCAAATTTAACTCGCAAATCAGCCGCTCAAGTCGCTTTTAATTTTTATGCAAAATCTCGGCTAAATTTACCGCGACGACGTAAATTTAGCTAAAATTTACGCCGTCAGCTCTAGTAACGACCGGCTAAGACGGCTCGGGCGTATCCCTAGCGCAAAACTTAAATTTGCCGCCCTTTTACCGCGCGCCAAGCCGCCTCAAAGCCCCAAATACCGCTTTAAGATAATCATCGCCGCGATACTATCTAGCCGTCCGTCGCGCCTGCCCTCGGCGTAAATTTCGCTCGCCTCAAAGCTACTCATCGCCTCGTCTTGATAGACCACCTCGCCGTCAAATTCGAGTAACGACACGAAATGCGCGATCCGCCGCCGCATCTCGTCCTCGCTAGATCCCCCAAGCGGCACGCCCA
>ERZ773035.1265-NODE-1265-length-18675-cov-7.344415_pt1 | contig 18675 bp, 17 predicted proteins | sample MGYA00511487_ERZ773035 | MGnify/ENA primary metagenome ERZ773035 (study PRJEB29015, sample SAMEA2737985) | human oral metagenome | biome: human oral; feature: human-associated habitat; material: dental | place: China | collected 2024 ...
GCGCTGGTGGCGGGCCTGGTCTGGCTGGCCACCGACTGGCATGACTCGCGGCTGATCACGGCCACCGGGGGCGAACTGGGCGGACTGGCCTGGGTCATCACCGTCTATGCCGGCCTGACGATGGTCTCCAACTCGCCGTTCTACTCCTTCAAGGACTTCAACCTGCGGCGCAGCGTTCCCTTCGTCGTCCTCATCCTGCTCATGCTGGCGCTGGTGCTGGTGTCTTCCGATCCGCCCAGCATCCTGTTCCTGATCTTCATGGGCTACGGGATCTCGGGTCACGTCACTCAGGTACTGCGTTACCTGAAGCGCCGTCGGCGCAAGGCCGCCGGCCTGACGGGCGGGCAGGGCGGAAACTGACCCTGGCACACGTCTGACGAGGCTGCCCGAGACCCGGGCAGCCTGCAGCAGGGGTGAGCCGCAGACGATGGATACCCGCTGTCTCGCGTGCCGGATGCCCGCATGACATGTCTTTGGAGCCTTTGACGCCCGTTGCAAGGCGAAGAAGAAGGCAGGGTCTTGTTTGACCCTGCTTTTTGCGGGGCGATAGAATCGACTTGATGCCCGGCCCGTCCGGGTCCCTGCCTGCCCGTGCGCGGACCGCGTGCGGCACGGCTGTCATCCTCTTCTGATACGGTACATCCATGCCAGACTCCACGAATACCCAAGGCAAACGTCGCCCCCTGGTGATGGGCAACTGGAAAATGAATGGCAGGCAGGCCAACAACGAGGCCCTGCTGTCGGCACTCAAGCCCGCCGTGGCCGGCTTCGATACCATCGACGTCGCTGTCTGCCCCCCGTTCCCCTACCTGTGGCAGACGGCCTCGCAGCTGGCCGACAGCAACATCACCTTCGGCGCCCAGAATCTCTCGGCCCAGCAGGATGGCGCCTACACCGGCGAAGTTTCCTCGGGCATGCTGGTGGATCTGAAAGTGCGCTGGGTGCTGGTTGGCCACTCCGAGCGTCGCTCGCTCTATGGTGAGACCGACGAGATCGTCGCTGCCAAGACGCAGGTTGCGCTGGACGCCGGCCTCATCCCCGTCATCTGCATCGGCGAGACGCTCGAAGAGCGCAAGACCGGTGACACCGAAGTGGTGCTGGCACGACAGCTTGACGCCGTCCTGCCGGTGATCGAGCGTCACCCGGCCTCGGCCTTCGTGCTGGCCTATGAGCCTGTCTGGGCCATTGGTACCGGCCTTACCGCCACGCCTGAACAGGCACAGGCCGTGCACGCCTTCCTGCGTGACCGCCTCGCCTCCAGCGGCTATGCAGCCGCACCTTCCGTCCGCATCCTCTACGGCGGCTCCGTCAAGGCGGCCAACGCACCCGAGCTCTTCTCGCAGCCGGATGTCGATGGCGGTCTGGTGGGTGGCGCGTCGCTGGTTGCCAATGAATTCGTCGGCATCGCCAAGGCGGCCGTCGACAGCCTCGGAGCTTGAGCCACTCGATGGGTAATCTCTTTCATACGATCGCGCTGGTCCTGCTGATTGTCTCGGCGCTGGGTGTCGTGCTGCTGGTATTGCTGCAACACGGCAAGGGCGCCGACATGGGAGCGGCCTTCGGGTCAGGCTCCTCGGGCAGCCTGTTCGGGGCCAGCGGCTCGGCCAACTTCCTGTCGCGCATGACGGGCATCTGCGCCACGGTCTTCTTCGCCAGCACGCTGGCGCTGGCCTTCCTGGCTCATCCGGGTGGCCAGCACGCTCGCTCCACCAGCGGTGGCAGCAGCGTGATGGAAGGTGTCGACGTGCCGGCGCCGGCTTCGTCGTCGGTGCCCACGCTGCCGGGTGAACAGCCCGCTGCGGCACCTGCGCAACAGGGCAATGCCGTGCCGGAAGGCCCGGCCGGTGTTGCAGAAAAGTCGGCAGAGGGTGCCCAGGCACCGGCTGGCAAGCAACAATAAGCGCTCGAACGATCGGATTGATGGTCCGATCGTTCATGTAAAGTCAATAAATCAGGCTGTAACTGATTTGGGTCAAGGCAGGCAGGGTTTCGCTCAGGCATCATGCTGGATGTCGCGGCACCTATGCCGGCCGGATTGAGGTAACATACCCCGGTCCAGCAAGGAGACATGGATGCAGCCGGATTCCGCAGCGTCCTTTGGACGCCCTGTAGAATCCAAGTAGAATGACCCGATTGCCGACGTGGTGAAATTGGTAGACACGCTATCTTGAGGGGGTAGTGGCGAAAGCTGTGCGAGTTCGAGTCTCGCCGTCGGCACCAGAATCACGCTATGGTCCGGCAGATGTTCTGAAGAACGCCTGCCGGTTCATTTATAGGGCTTGCCAACATTATCGGTCCGAGAGGATAAGTCATGGATTTGAGCAACTATCTACCGGTCCTTCTTTTTCTTTTTGTTGGCTCCCTCGTTGGTATCGGCCCCATGGTGATCGGCAAGCTGCTCGGTCCCTCCCGTCCCGATCCTGAAAAGCTCTCTGCCTACGAATGCGGTTTCGAGGCATTTGGTGACGCCCGGATGCAGGTTGACATCCGCTATTATCTCGTCGCCATTCTCTTCATTCTCTTTGACCTGGAGATTGCCTTCCTGTTCCCGTGGGCGGTCTCTCTGGGCACCATCGGTTTCATCGGCTTCATGTCGATGATGGTCTTTCTCGGCATTCTCGTCATCGGCTTCATTTACGAATGGGGCAAGGGCGCGCTTGACTGGGAGTGATCGGCTGCCGCGTGCCGCCGTCCTTCCTGCCGTGTCCGGGCTCATCGTGGCCCATTCCGACATGGCTGCCGTTTCGCTGACCATTCCTGCCGAGCATCCGTCTGGTCAACCGTCCATTTTCCCCTGAGTAGGCCCATGAGCATCGAAGGCGTACTGAACGAAGGCTTCGTCACCACCAATGTCGACAAGCTGATCAACTGGACCCGTACGGGCTCGCTGTGGGCCATGACCTTCGGCCTGGCCTGTTGTGCCGTCGAGATGATTCACGCGGGCGTCTCGCGTTACGACCTGGACCGCTTCGGCGTCATCTTCCGGCCCAGTCCCCGCCATTCGGACGTCATGATCGTGGCCGGCACGCTGTGCAACAAGATGGCGCCGGCCCTGCGCAAGGTCTATGACCAGATGCCCGAGCCGCGTTGGGTCATCTCCATGGGCTCCTGTGCTAACGGGGGCGGCTACTACCACTATTCCTACTCGGTCGTGCGGGGCTGTGATCGCATCGTGCCCGTCGACATCTACGTGCCGGGCTGTCCGCCCACGGCCGAGGCGCTGATCTACGGCATCATCCAGCTGCAGCGCAAGATCCGTGAAACCAACACCATCGCGCGTCGCTGATCATGAGTACCGAAACCTTGGTTGCTGCCCTTCAGGACGCTCTCGGTGAGCGCATCCTGGGCCTGTCCACCGCCCTCGGCGAGGTCACGATCGAGATCAGTGCCGACTGTCATCACATCGTCTGCGAGCGCCTGCGCGATGATCCGCGTCTGGGCTTCGAGGTGATGATCGATCTCTGTGGCATCGACTATTCCACCTACGGCAATGCCGAATGGGATGCTCCGCGCTTCGCGGTGGTGATGCAGCTGCTCAGCATCCGGCACAACCATCGCGTGCGACTGCGTTCGTTCTGTATGGACGATGAGGCGCCGATGGTCGAGACGGTCACCGACCTGTGGCCCTGTGCCAACTGGTTCGAGCGCGAAGCGTTCGACCTCTTCGGCATCGTCTTCTCCGGCCACCCCGATCTGCGCCGCATCCTGACCGACTACGGTTTCATCGGTCATCCGTTCCGCAAGGATTTCCCCATCTCGGGCTACACCGAGATGCGCTACGACGAGAAGCAGCGCCGCGTCGTCTACCAGCCCGTCACCATCGAGCCGCGCGAGAACGTGCCGCGCGTCGTCCGCGAAGCCCAGTACGCAGGCGGTACCACGCGCAACGAGCAGTGAGACGAACATGGCCGAGATCAAGAACTACACCCTGAACTTCGGGCCGCAGCACCCGGCGGCCCACGGCGTGCTGCGCCTGGTGCTGGAAATGGACGGCGAGGTCGTGCAGCGTGCCGACCCGCACATCGGCCTGCTACACCGGGCCACCGAGAAGCTGGCCGAGCAGCGCACCTACCTCCAGACGCTGCCCTACATGGATCGTCTCGACTACGTGTCCATGATGTGCAACGAGCACGCCTACGTGCTGGCCGTCGAGAAGATGCTGGGCATTGAGGCGCCCATCCGCGCCCGCTACATCCGCGTGATGTTCGACGAGATCACCCGCATCCTGAACCACCTGATGTGGATTGGCTCGCATGCGCTGGACGTGGGGGCCATGGCCGTCATCCTCTACGCCTTCCGCGAGCGCGAGGCGCTCTTCGACTGCTACGAGGCGGTCTCGGGCGCGCGGATGCACGCCGCCTACTACCGTCCCGGCGGCCTGGATGGCGACCTGCCGGGCACCATGGCCAAGTACAAGGCGGGCGGCAAGGGCGGCATCTCCGAGAGTCGTGCCAAGGCGCTGAACCTGGATCGTGAGGGCTCGCTGCTGGACTTCATCGAGTCCTTCACCGACGTGTTCCCCACCTGCGTGGATGAGTACGAGACGCTGCTCACCGACAACCGGATCTGGAAGCAGCGTCTGGTGGGCATCGGCGTGGTCGAGCCCGAGCGTGCCAAGGCGCTGGGTCTCACCGGTCCGATGCTGCGAGGGTCGGGCGTGGTCTGGGATCTTCGCAAGTTCCAGCCCTATGCCGTCTATGACAAGGTCGACTTCGACATCCCGGTGGGTGTCAATGGCGATTCCTACGACCGCTACCTGGTGCGCGTCAACGAGATGCGTCAGAGCAACCGGATCATCCGCCAGTGTGTCGAGTGGCTGCGGGCCAACCCGGGCCCCATCATGATCGACGACTACAAGGTGGCTCCGCCCAAGCGTGTTGCCATGAAGAGCAACATGGAAGAGCTGATCCACCACTTCAAGTACTTCACCGAGGGCATGCACGTGCCCGAGGGCGAGGCCTACGCCGCGGTGGAGCATCCGAAGGGCGAGTTCGGCATCTACCTGGTGTCCGACGGCGCCAACAAACCCTATCGCATGAAGATCCGTCCGCCCGGCTTCGTGCACCTGCAGGCGCTGGACGAGATGTCGCGCGGCCACATGCTGGCTGACGTCGTCACCCTCATCGGCAGCCAGGACATCGTTTTCGGAGAGATCGATCGATGACGGCCACCAAAGCCATTCCGGTCAAACGTCTGCTGTCGGCCCAGGCCTACCAGCTCATCGACCGCGAGATCGCCAAGTACCCGGCGGACCAGAAACAGTCGGCGGTGATGGGCGCGCTCACCATCGCTCAGGACGAAGTGGGCTGGGTGTCGCCCGCCGTCATCGAGGATGTGGCCGACTACCTCTCCATGCCGCCCATCGCGGTCTACGAGGTCGCCACCTTCTACAACATGTACAACCTCGAAGAGGTCGGTACCTGGAAGATCGGCGTCTGTACCTGTCTGCCGTGCGCGCTGCGCGAGGGTGACAAGGCCGGCGAATACCTGAAGCAGAAGCTGGGCATCGATTTCGGCGAGACCACGCCTGACGGGCGCTTCACGCTGATCGAGACCGAGTGCCTGGGTTCGTGCGCCGACGCGCCGATCTGCCTGATCAACGACAAGCGTGTCGAGAGCTTCATGGACAACGCGAAGCTTGATGCGCTGATCGATGAACTGAGGAACAAGGAGCGTCACTGACCATGGACAGGAACCTGCAAATTGACGCCCGTGTCCAGGAGACGTGCTTCCATGGGCGGCACATCAACCCGCAGATCTTCGCGGGGCTGACCTCGGCCGACGGCTGGACGCTTGAGCAGTACGAGGCGCGCGGTGGCTATCAGGCACTCAAGCGCATCCTGCTGGGGGCAGACGGCAAGCAGCCGATGACGCCCGAGGAAGTCATCGCCGAAGTGAAGGCCTCCGGACTGCGGGGCCGGGGTGGCGCGGGCTTTCCCACCGGCCTGAAATGGAGTTTCATGCCGCGGCAGTTCCCGGGCCAGAAGTACCTCGTCTGCAACTCGGACGAGGGCGAGCCGGGCACCTTCAAGGACCGCGACATCCTGCGCTACAACCCGCACATCGTCATCGAGGGCATGACGATCGCTGCCTACGCGATGGGCATCAGCGCGGGCTACAACTACATTCACGGCGAGATCTTCCGCATCTACGAGCGCTTCGAGGAGGCGCTGGCGCAGGCACGCGCTGCCGGCTATCTGGGGGATCGCATCCTCGGGACTGACTTCTCGTTCAACCTGAATGCCCACCACGGTTTCGGCGCCTACATCTGCGGCGAAGAAACCGCGCTGCTGGAGTCGCTGGAGGGCAAGAAGGGCCAGCCGCGCTTCAAGCCGCCATTCCCGGCCAGCTTCGGCCTGTACGGCAAGCCCACCACCATCAACAACACCGAGACCTTTTCGGCGGTGCCCTGGATCATCCGCAATGGCGGCCAGGCCTTCCTGGAAGCCGGCAAGCCCAACAACGGCGGCACCAAGATCTTTTCGGTCGGTGGCGACGTCGAGCGTCCCGGCAACTATGAGGTTCCGCTGGGCACGCCCTTTGCCAAGCTGCTGGAACTGGCGGGCGGGGTGCGTTATGGCCGCAAGCTGAAGATGGTCATCCCCGGCGGTTCGTCGGCCCCGGTCATTCCCGGCCACATGATGATGGACCTGACAATGGACTATGACGCCATTGCCAAGGCCGGCTCCATGCTGGGGTCCGGCGCCGTCATCGTCATGGACGAGACCCGCTGCCCGGTGCGCAGCCTGGAGCGGCTGTCGTACTTCTACTCGCACGAGAGCTGCGGCCAGTGCACGCCGTGCCGCGAGGGCACCGGCTGGCTGTACCGCCTCGTGCACCGCATCGAGCACGGTCAGGGCCGTCCCGAGGATATCGACGAGCTTGATCGCGTGGCCGGCAACATCCAGGGGCGCACGATCTGCGCGCTGGGTGATGCAGCCGCCATGCCGGTGCGGGGCTTCATCAAGCACTACCGTGATGAATTCGTTCATCACGTCGAACACAAGACCTGTCTTGTGCCGACCTCCCTTTGAGCTGAATCTGACGGGACAGTTATGGTCGAAGTCGAAATCGATGGGCAGAAGGTATCGGTCGCCGAAGGCAGCATGGTGATGCACGCGGCCAATGCGGCCGGCGTCTACGTGCCGCATTTCTGCTATCACAAGAAGCTCTCCATTGCCGCCAGCTGCCGCATGTGCCTGGTGGAGGTGGAGAAGGCGCCCAAGGCACTGCCCGCCTGTGCCACGCCGGTCACCGCCGGCATGAAGGTCCACACCCATTCCCGCAAGGCCGTCGAGGCCCAGAAGGCGGTGATGGAGTTCCTGCTGATCAACCACCCGCTGGACTGTCCGATCTGCGACCAGGGCGGCGAATGTCAGCTGCAGGACCTGGCGGTGGGCTACGGTCATTCCATGTCGAATTACCGTGAGGAGAAGCGGGTCGTCTTCCACAAGAGCATGGGCCCGCTCATCTCTGCCGAGGAGATGTCGCGCTGCATCCACTGCACCCGCTGCGTGCGCTTCGGTCAGGAGATCGGGGGCATCATGGAGCTGGGCATGGCCGGGCGCGGCGAGCACTCGCAGATCCTCAGCTTCCTGGGCCATTCGGTTGACTCCGAGCTGTCGGGCAACATGATCGACATCTGCCCGGTGGGTGCGCTCACCAGCAAGCCGTTCCGCTACTCGGCCCGTACCTGGGAACTGACCCGTCGCCGTTCGGTGGCCCCGCACGATTCGCTGGGCTCCAACATCGTCGTGCAGGTCAAGCATGATCGGGTCAAGCGCGTGCTTCCCTTCGAGAACGAGTCGGTCAACGAGTGCTGGATCTCGGACCGTGACCGCTTCTCGTATGAGGGCCTGGAGGCGGCCGACCGCCTGCAGGTGCCGATGATCAAGCAGGACAACGAGTGGCGCGAGGCGTCGTGGGAGTCCGCGCTGGACTACGTGACGCACGCACTGGCCGACATCGCACAGAAGCACGGGCCCGAGTCCATCGGCATGCTGCTTTCGCCGACCTCCACGCTGGAGGAGCTGTATCTGGGCGGTGCGCTGATGCGTGGCCTGGGCAGCGAGAACGTCGACTTCCGGTTGCGTCAGACCGACTTCTCCATCGACGCCACCCGTGCCGGCGTGCCCTGGCTGGGCCACGCCATCGACGAGGTCGATTCCTTCGACACGCTGCTGATCATCGGTTCGTTCCTCCGCAAGGATCATCCGCTGCTGTCGGCACGGGTTCGTCATGCCGCCAAGAATGGCACGGCCGTCCACTCGGTGCACGGCGTGGCCGAGGACTGGCTGATGCCGATGGCCGGACAGCAGGTGCTGGCGCCGCACCGCTGGCTCGATCACCTGATCGAGGTGCTGGTGGCCTGTGCCCGCCAGGCGGGCCAGCCGGTGCCCCAGCCGTATGGCGAGGTCGAGCCCTCCGAGGCCGCCAAGGCACTGGCCGCTGCGCTGGCCGAAGGCGAAAAACGCGCCATCTGGCTGGGCAATGCCGTCGTCCAGCATCCGCAGCATGGTGCCATCCTGCAGGTGGTGCAGGCCATTGCCCAGCTCACCGGCGCACACTTCGGCGTCATCGGTGAGGCCTCCAACTCGGTAGGGGGCTACCTGGCCACTGCATTGCCGGTCGTCGGCAGTTCCGGGCTGGACGTGGTGCAGATGTTGGCCCAGCCGCGTCGTGCCTATCTGCTGCACGGCATCGAGCCCACGCTGGACATCGCCGACGCCGTGTCCGCCCGTGCCGCCCTGAAGCAGGCCGATACGGTGATTGCGCTCACGGCCTATGCCTCGCCCGAGCTGATGGAGCTGGCCGACTGCCTGCTGCCCATCGCCCCGTTCACCGAAACGGGCGGCTCCTTCGTCAACTGCGAGGGCCGGCTGCAGAGCTTCAACGGTGCCGTGCGTCCCGCCGGCCAGACCCGGCCGGGCTGGAAGGTGCTGCGCGTGCTGGGCTCGCTCATGGGCATCCCGGGCTTCGATTTCGAGAGCGTCGAGCAGGTGCGCCAGCGGGCGCTGGCCGGCGCGGTCGAGCCTGTCGCTTCTGAGCCGGCACGGCCTGCCGCACCGGTTTCGTCCAGTCGTCCGGGCGCCGGGCTGCGTCGCAGCCTGGTGCGCAAGGAGTCGCTCTCGGCGGCACCCATTCCCGATGGCCGCCATTTCGGGCGGCTCCTGAACAACCAGGTGGCGCCCCAGCTGCCGGCCTACCGTGCCCTGCCGTGGGCCGGGGTGCTGCAGCGGCTGGCCAACGTGCCCATCTATTCGGTCGACGCCCTGGTGCGACGCGGCACGGCGCTGCAGAAGACGGCCGACGCCCGCGCGCCGGTGGTCCGCCTGCATGGCGAGACGCTGGCCCGTCTGGGCCTGGAAGGGGCGGCCGAGGTGCGGGTCAGCCAGGACGGTCACGAGATCGTGCTGCCGCTGGCTCGTGATGACCGGCTGGCCCAGGACGTGGCCTGGGTGCCGGCGGCGCATGTCTCGGTCACGGCGCTGCCCGCGATGTTCGGACCGATCACGCTGGAGGCCGTCAAGTGAATTTCGTCGACGTGATCAGCCAAACGGGCGAGCAGTGGCTGGGCATGGCCTGGCCTGTCGTCTGGAACCTCATCAAGATCATCGTGCTGGTGGCACCGCTGATGATCTGCGTGGCCTATCTCACGCTCTGGGAGCGGAAGATGATCGGCTACATGCACGTGCGGATCGGACCGAACCGGACCGGCCCGTTCGGGCTGCTGCAGCCGATGGCCGACGGCATCAAGCTGATGCTGAAGGAAATCCTGCTGCCCACGCAGGTCAGCCCCATGCTCTTTCTGGTGGCGCCGGTGCTGGCCATCATGCCGTCGCTGGCGGCTTGGTCGGTCATCCCGTTCGGTCCCGACCGCGCCCTGGCCAACATCAATGCCGGCATCCTGCTGCTTCTGGCGCTGACCTCGCTGGAGGTCTACGGCGTCATCCTGGCAGGCTGGGCGTCCAACTCGAAGTACTCGTTCCTGGGAGCGCTGCGTGCGGCGGCCCAGATGGTGTCCTACGAGCTGGCCATCGGCTTCTGCATGGTGATGGTGCTGATGGTCTCGGGCAGCATGAACATCTCCGAGATCGTGATGGCGCAGGGCAGGGGAACCTTTGCCGATCACGGCATCAACTTCCTGTCCTGGAACTGGCTGCCGCTGCTGCCGGCGCTGGTGGTGTACTTCATCTCCGGCGTGGCCGAGACCAACCGTCACCCGTTCGACGTGGTGGAGGGCGAGTCCGAGATCGTGGCCGGCCACATGGTGGAATACGCAGGCATGAGCTTTGCGGTGTTCTTCCTGGCCGAGTACGCCAACATGATCCTGGTGTCGGCGCTGGCCGCCATCATGTTCTTCGGCGGCTGGCAGCCCTTCTTCACGCTGGGACTCGACATCGGTCCGCAGTGGCTGTGGGACTGGTTCTGGCTGTTCATCAAGACCTTCTTCCTGGTCAGCCTGTTCATCTGGTTCCGGGCCAGCTTCCCGCGCTACCGCTATGACCAGATCATGCGGTTGGGCTGGAAGGTGTTCATTCCGGTCACGCTGGTCTGGCTGCTGGTGATTGCCGTCTGGATGCAGACGCCCTTCAACATCTGGAAGAGCTGAAGATGCGAGCGATCAAGGATTTCTTTTCCAGCTTCCTGCTGCTTGAGCTGCTCAAGGGCATGAAGCTGACGGGGCGCTACCTGTTCGCCCGCAAGATCACGGTCCAGTATCCCGAGCAGAAGACGCCGCTGTCGCCGCGCTTCCGGGGGCTGCACGCATTGCGCCGGTATTCCAACGGCGAAGAGCGCTGCATCGCCTGCAAGCTCTGCGAGGCGGTCTGCCCGGCCATGGCCATCACCATCGAGTCGGCGGTGCGTGCGGACGGACAGCGACGCACCACTCGCTACGACATCGATCTGACCAAGTGCATCTTCTGTGGGCTGTGCGAGGAGTCCTGTCCGGTCGACTCCATCGTCGAGACCCACATCTTCGAGTATCACGGCGAGAAGCGCGGCGACCTGTATTTCACCAAGGACATGCTGCTGGCCGTGGGCGATCGCTACGAGAGCGAGATCGCCGCGGCTCGCGAAGCCGATGCCCCCTATCGCTGAGCAAGGACGGTCGGCAACATGGATGTCATATCAGTCTTGTTTTTCCTGTTCGCGCTGGTGACGGTCTTTGCGGCCACGCGCGTGATCACGGCGCGCAACCCGGTTCACAGCGCGCTGTTCCTGGTGCTCACCTTCGTGTCGTCGGCGGCCATCTGGCTGCTGATGAAGGCCGAGTTCCTGGCCATCGTGCTGGTGCTGGTGTACGTGGGCGCGGTGATGGTGCTGTTCCTGTTCGTGGTCATGATGCTCGACATCGATCTCGACAACCTGCGTGCGGGCTTCTGGCGATCGTTGCCGGTGGGGCTTTTCGTGGCGGCCATCATCGTGGTCGAGCTGTCGCTGGTGCTGTGGGCCCACTTCGGTGGCGTCCAGGAGGCCGATCTGGTGCAGCCGGCGGCCGACTACGACAACGCCAAGGCGCTGGGTGAGCTGCTCTACACGGGCTACATCTATCCGCTGGAGATTGCCGGCATGATCCTGCTGGTGGCCATGGTGGCAGCCATCGCGCTGACCCTGCGCCGTCGCAAGGATCACAAGTCGCAGAACCCCAGCCAGCAGGTGCGGGTGCGTGCTGCCGATCGCGTGCGTCTGGTGAGCATGCAGGCCGTGGTGCCTGTGCCGCCGCAGCCTGCCGAAGCGGCTGAAGGGCAGGGTACGGAAGCTGCCCCGGCCGCGCCAGCTGCAGCCCAGCCGGCTGCCGGGGCCGCAGATGCCAAGCCGGCTGCGGCTCCTGCCGAGGCCAAGCCTGCTGCCTCGAAAGAATCGTGAGAGGGGTGCAACGATGACCGCTGATTTCCTGCAACTGGGCCTCGCGCACTACCTGACGCTGGGGGCCATCCTGTTTTCGATCGGGGTGGTGGGGATCTTCCTCAACCGTCGCAACCTGATCGTCGTGCTGATGTCGATCGAGCTGATGCTGCTCGCCGTCAACATGAACTTCGTGGCCTTTTCACACTACATGGGGGATCTGGCCGGCCAGATCTTCGTGTTCTTCATCCTGACGGTGGCCGCGGCCGAATCGGCCATCGGCCTGGCGATCCTGGTCGTGCTGTTCCGTCAGTTCCATTCCGTCAACGTCGAAGATCTCGACCATCTGAGGGGCTAGCCGATGAAAACAGCGTATCTGCTGGTACCTTTCGCACCACTGGTCGGTGCGATGGTGGCCGGTTTCGCCGGTCGGGCCATCGGCAAGAAGGCCACCCACCGGGTGGCGATCCTCGGGGTTCTGGTGTCGCTGCTGGCCTCGTTGTGGGTCATGCACGATGTCTCGCAGGGCAACACCTTCAACGGCGCCCTCTACAGCTGGGCCGTGATCGGCAAGCTGAAGATGGAAGTGGGCTTCCTGATCGACCAGCTCACGGCCATGATGATGGTGGTGGTGACCTTCGTGTCGCTGATGGTGCACGTCTACACCATCGGCTACATGGAAGAGGACGACGGCTATCAGCGCTTCTTCGCCTACATCAGCCTCTTCACGTTCTCGATGCTGATGCTGGTGATGTCCAACAACCTGCTGCAGCTGTTCTTCGGCTGGGAGGCAGTGGGCCTGGTGTCGTACCTGCTCATCGGCTTCTGGTACACCAAGCCTTCGGCCATCTACGCCAACCTGAAGGCCTTCATGGTCAACCGCGTGGGTGACTTCGGCTTCGTGCTGGGCATCGGCCTGCTGGTGGCCTGGACGGGCAGCCTGGACTATGCCGAGATCTTCGCGGCCGCTCCGAACCTCGAGAAGGTGACGATCCAGCTGATCGGCGACACGCCGTGGTCGCTCATCACCGTCACCTGCATCTGCCTGTTCGTGGGCGCCATGGGCAAGTCGGCGCAGTTCCCGCTGCACGTCTGGCTGCCGGACTCGATGGAAGGCCCGACCCCGATCTCCGCGCTGATCCACGCCGCTACCATGGTGACGGCCGGCATCTTCATGGTCAGCCGCATGTCGCCGCTCTACGAGATATCGGAAGTGGCGCTGTCCTTCGTGATGATCATCGGTGCCATCACTGCCTTCTTCATGGGCCTGATGGGCATCATCCAGAACGACATCAAGCGGGTGGTGGCCTATTCGACGCTCTCGCAGCTGGGCTACATGACCGTGGCGCTGGGTGCCTCGGCCTACAGCGTGGCCGTCTTCCACCTGATGACGCACGCCTTCTTCAAGGCGCTGCTCTTCCTGGGGGCCGGTTCGGTCATCATCGGCATGCACCACGATCAGGACATCCGCCACATGGGCGGCCTGCGCAAGTACATGCCCATCACCTGGATTACCTCGCTGATCGGTTCGCTGGCGCTGGTGGGCACGCCGTTCTTCTCCGGCTTCTATTCCAAGGAGTCGATCATCGAGGCGGTGCACCACGCCAACGTGCCGGGCTCGGGCATTGCCTACTGGGCGCTGCTCTCGGGCGTGTTCGTCACCGCCTTCTACTCGTTCCGGATGTACTTCCTGGTGTTCCATGGCAAGCCCCGGTTCGAGACGGCGCATGGCCATGACGCGCACGGGCATGATGCACACGGTCACGACGGCCATGGCGCTCACGTGCCTCACGAGTCGCCCTGGGTGGTGACGGTCCCGCTGGTGCTGCTGGCCATCCCGTCCATCATCATCGGCGCCATCGCGGCTGATTCGATGATCACGGGCGAGTACTTCAAGGGTGTCATCACCGTGTTCGCCGACAAGCATCCGGCCATGGCCGCGCTTGCCGAGCACTGGCACGGCTGGGTCGCCATGGCGCTGCACGGCTTCACGTCGCTGCCGTTCTGGCTGATGGTCGCCGGCATTGCCACCGCCTGGTACTTCTACTTGGTGAACCCGGCCATTCCGGCTCGCCTGCAGCAGACGTTCAAGGGCATCTACACGGTTCTCGAAAACAAGTACTACCTCGACCGCTTCAACGAGTGGTTCTTCGCCGGTGGTGCCCGCCGCCTGGGTTCCGGGCTGTGGAAACGTGGCGACCAGGGGCTGATCGACGGGCTGGTGGTCAATGGCAGCGCACGGCTGGTGGGCTGGTTCTCCCGCGTCCTGCGTCAGGGGCAGACGGGGTTCCTCAACCACTATGCCATTGCCATGATCATCGGGCTGGCCTTCCTGCTGTTCTGGTTCCTTCCCCTTCTGGCCAGCGCGCAATAGATCGACCATGGAACAGACGACTGAGACATTGAGCATGGGCTGGCTGAGTGCCGCCATCTGGGTACCGATCATCAGCGGCATCATCGTGCTGGCGCTCGGCAACGAACAGCGTGCGACCCTGTCGCGGTGGCTGGCGCTGCTGGGTTCACTGGTCGGTTTTGCCGTCACCATCCCGCTCTACACGGGTTTCGACCGCACCACGGCCGCGCTGCAGTTCGTCGAGCGCAAGCCCTGGATCGAGAGCCTGGGCATCGAGTATTCGCTCGGCATTGACGGCCTCTCGGTATGGCTGGTGCTGCTGACGGCCTTCATCACGATCGTGGTGGTCATTGCCGGCTGGGAAGTCATCAAGGACCGCGTCCATCAGTACCTGGGGGCCTTCCTGATCCTCTCCGGCCTGATGATCGGGGTGTTCGCGGCTGCCGACGGCATGCTGTTCTACGTGTTCTTCGAGGCGACGCTGATCCCGATGTACATCATCATCGGGGTGTGGGGCGGCCCGAACCGCGTGTATGCGGCCTTCAAGTTCTTCCTCTATACCCTGCTGGGATCGCTGCTCACGATGGTGGCGATCATCTATCTGTACCTGCAGTCGGGCAGCTTCGAGATCCTGGCCTGGCACCGGCTGCCGCTCACGCTGCATGAGCAGGTGCTGATCTTCGTGGCCTTCCTGCTGGCCTTTGCGGTCAAGATCCCCATGTGGCCGGTGCACACCTGGCTGCCCGACGCCCACGTCGAGGCGCCCACCGGGGGCTCGGTGGTGCTGGCCGCCATCATGCTGAAGCTGGGGGCCTATGCCTTCCTGCGCCTGTCGCTGCCCATCGCGCCGGACGCCAGCCACGAGCTGGCCTGGCTGATGATCACGCTGTCGCTGGTGGCCGTCATCTATATTGGCCTGGTGGCGCTGGTGCAGACCGACATGAAGAAACTGGTGGCCTATTCGTCGATCGCCCACATGGGCTTCGTCACGCTGGGCTTCTTCATGTTCAACGAGACCGGCATGCAGGGTGCGGTGGTGCAGATGGTGTCGCACGGCTTCGTGGCCGGCGCGATGTTCCTGTGCATTGGCGTGCTCTACGACCGCCTGCACACCCGGCAGATTGCCGACTACGGTGGCGTCATCAACCGGATGCCGAAGTTCGCGGCGCTGTTCCTGCTGTTCTCGATGGCCAATGCGGGCCTGCCGGCCACCTCCGGTTTCGTGGGCGAGTTCCTGGTCATCCTGGGCGCGGTGCAGTTCGACTTCTGGATCGGCCTGCTGGCCGCCACGGCCCTGATCTGGGGCGCGGGCTATTCGCTGTGGATGTACAAGCGCGTGGTCTTCGGCCCGGTGGCCAATCCCAACGTCGACAAGATGGAAGACGTGAACCGACGCGAGTTCTGGCTGCTGATGCTGATGGCCGCACTCGTCCTGTTCATGGGCATCTATCCGAAGTTCTTCACCGACCTGATCCAGGTCTCGGTGGAGCAGCTGCTCACGCACGTTTCCCAAACCAAGCTCAAGTAGACATAGAGAGGCATGGCCGTGTCACTGACCCTGCATGAACTCAATCTGGCCGCGCTGGCGCCGGAGATCCTGCTGATGCTTGGCATCTGCGTCTTCCTGGTGGTGGAGGCGCTGACCGGCAGGAAGGAATGCCCGAGGCGCGCCGACCGCATGGCGCTGCTGGTGCTGGTGGCGCCGCTGGTGGCGGTGCTCTGGCAGTACAACCATGGGCCGCAGCAGGCCTTCGGGCACATGTACCTGGCCGACGATCTGGCCTACCTGCTGAAGGTCTGCGGCATCGTCTGCACCGGCAGCATCATCATCTATTCACGCGGTTACATGGCCGACCGGGGCATCCGGGGGGCTGACCTGTACGCGCTGGCGCTCTTTTCGCTGCTGGGCCAGATGGTGATGGTCTCGGGCGGCAACCTGCTGGTGCTGTACCTGGGCCTGGAGCTGATGTCGCTGTCGCTGTATGCCGCCATCGGCCTGCGCCGCAACTGTACGCAGGGCACCGAGGCCGCCATGAAGTACTTCGTGCTGGGCGCGCTGGCCTCCGGCTTCCTGCTCTACGGCATGTCGATGGTCTACGGGGCCACCGGCTCGCTGGACATCGCCGAGATCATGGGCCGTGTTTACAGCGGCATGGCCTCGCCGCAGGTGCTGGCCTTCGGCATGGTGTTCCTGGTGGCCGGCCTGGCCTTCAAGCTGGGGGCCGTTCCGTTCCACATGTGGGTGCCCGACGTCTACCATGGCGCGCCCACCGTGGCCACGCTGCTCGTGGCGTCCGGTCCCAAGCTGGCGGCATTCGCGCTGCTGTTCCGTCTGCTGGGTGAGGCCGTCATCGAGATGGCGGGCCTGTGGCAGCAGATGCTGATCATCCTGGCGGTGCTGTCGCTGGGCATCGGCAACATCGTGGCCGTGGCTCAGACCAACCTGAAGCGGATGCTGGCCTATTCCACCATCTCGCAGGTGGGCTTCGTGCTGCTGGGTCTGACGGGTGTCTACGGTGGCGAGGGCTTCCCGCCGTCGCACGAGGCCTTCGGCAACGCGCTCTTCTACATGATCAGCTATGTGCTGACCACGCTGGGCACCTTCGGTCTCATCCAGTTCCTGGCCCGCGAGGGCTTCGAGGCCGAGGAGATCTCGGACTTTGCCGGTCTGGCTCGGCGCAGCCCCTGGCTGGCTGGCGTGATGATGCTGCTGATGTTCTCGCTGGCCGGCATTCCGCCGCTGGTGGGCTTCTATGCCAAGCTGGCCGTGCTGAAGTCGGTGGTGGCTGCCGGCTACACCTGGCTGGCGGTCTACGCCGTGCTGATGTCGCTGATCGGCGCCTTCTACTACATCCGTGTGGTCAAGGTGATGTTCTTCGACAAGGTCGAGGACGATGCCGACATCGTGGTGGATGGTCAGGCGCGGACGCTGATGGCCATCAATGGTGTGGCCGTGCTGCTGCTGGGCCTGCTGCCCGGGCCGCTGATGGCCCTGTGCGTGGCAGCCATCCGCAGCGCCTGGCACCTGGGCTGAGACCCGGCCCCGTTCCCCGGGGCACCCGCACACAACAGCCGGGGCATGCGTGCGCAATATGCGTCACGGCATGTCCCGGCTTTTTCGTGTGGGGATGAAGTCGGGTAAGCTCTCGAGCACAGGATTCAGTTAAACCAGAAACAGAGCATGTCCAAGCAAGAGAACCCGCAGGCGGCGGATACCGCCATCCCCGATCACATCGATCCGACCGTGGCCAGGCAGTATCCGTCACTGGCCGAAAGCACCGTGTCGCGTGAAGTGGTCTATGAGGGGCGCTTCCTGAAGGTCCGCAAGGACGTGGCCCGCATGCCTGATGGCTCCACCAACACGCGCGAGTTCATCATGCACCCGGGGGCGGCGGCCATGGTGCCGATCGACGCCGATGGACGCATCCTGATCGAGCGCCAGTTCCGTTATGGCCCGGGGCGGGTCTACGTGGAGATCCCGGCCGGCAAGAAGGATCCTGGCGAAACCAGCCTGGAGACGGCCAAGCGCGAGCTGGTGGAAGAGACGGGCTACCGTGCCAGGCGCTGGGCGCACCTGACGCGCATCCATCCGGCCATCGGCTTTGCCGATGAGGTGATGGACATCTACCTGGCACGTGATCTGGAGAAGGTCGAGCGTTCGCTGGATGTTGGCGAGTTCGTCGAGATCGAGTGGGTGACGCTGGGCTGGCTGGTGGATGAGCTGCGTGCGCACCGCCTGCTGGACGTGAAGACCCAGATTGCCGTGCACTGGCTGCAGCGCTTCGACGAAGGCAGCCTGCCGTGGCCGACCTTCGATCTCTGATCCGGTTTCACGTCACGGATGCGCAGCCGGCGGCTGATGCCGCCGTGTGCTGAATACCTTGCTGTGGCACGCTGGTTCGCGCATGCCCGCGCGCGTTGGCTCGCGGGGCGTAGTCGGCAGATTACCGGCTTGTGCGATCCATACTGTCGTGTCCCGGGCTGGCAGCGGTTTTGCCGTTGGCCCCATGGCGCAGCGGCAACCGCTGCCAGGCCTTCACCACGGCTTCCACACTGATGGCCGTCATGTCGGGCTTGCCATCGTGCATGGCCTGAAGCACTTCCACTGGGGTGTTGCCGCCGCGTGGGCGGATGCGCACCGGATCGGCCACGCCGAACAGCACCACCAGCGGGCAGCCCACGGCGGCTGCCGTGTGGGCGGGGCCCGTGTCCACCGTCACCATGCCGGCCGCCCGGGATTGCAGGGCCAACAGGCGTGGAATGGGCAGCTCGCGTGCGACGTTGAAGGCCTGCGCGACGCCAGCGCGCTGCAGCAGCTCGTCGTTCAGGTCGGCCTCGGGCGGGGCGCCCACCAGCAGGATGACCGCATCCGGATGGCGCTCGGCCAGCATGCGGATGATGGCTGCCCAGTTGTCTTCGGGCCACCACTTGGTGTTGGTGGACATCCGCCGGCGCAGGCCGGTGCGCATGGT
>ERZ773035.1269-NODE-1269-length-18621-cov-10.470484_pt1 | contig 18621 bp, 26 predicted proteins | sample MGYA00511487_ERZ773035 | MGnify/ENA primary metagenome ERZ773035 (study PRJEB29015, sample SAMEA2737985) | human oral metagenome | biome: human oral; feature: human-associated habitat; material: dental | place: China | collected 2024 ...
TCGGCAAAGACGAGGTTCAAGTTGTAAAAGTATAACCTAGAAAGGAGACCTCATGCCACTTCCAGTTAGAAAATCCCTGCATGATGCGGTGTTACAGGCTTCAAAAGCTGATACTTGGGATCAGGCTACCAAGGAATGGAATGAAGTTTCCTTAATTTTTAATGGTATTGGGCGCAGTAACTGTATCTGCGGAAATGCTATTAAATATGCTTACGAACTCTTTAACAATGTCACAGGACAACGTCTCTTTCCTATCGGAAGTGACTGTGTTCGCCATTTTCATAGACTGAGTTTAGATCAGCAACTAGAAGAGGAAGAAAAACTTCTCAGAAAGCTTGAAAATATGACTAGAAAAGTCAAGAAAAAGGAAAAAATCAAGGTCAATAAAAGTGACTTTGACGAACGACTTCTAAAATGGTTTTGGGAAAAAGGTGTCTTCAAAGCCAATCGTAGCAATCAATTTGCACCTGAGAAAGATTACCAGCTTTTCCTAGAAGTCTTTCAAGGAGGAAGTTGGGCCAAGGCTGAGCCAAAAAAGAAAGCACGTCTGGAAGAAGTCCTTGAAAAGTGTATCAAACCTTTTCTACTTGGAAAGTCTGATGACCAACTCTACCTTGTCAAACTTGGCAAGGAGAAAATAGACTACGAGCAGCATTTACGGATTCAGGCAGAGAAAGAACGTAAGAAAAGAGATAAAATCGCTAAGCAATACGCAGATAATCTCATTCTTGCTATGGGCCCTGCAGAACGAGCTTATCAAGATTACTTCGGCTTTACAGAAACTCTCACACAAGAAGAACGAAAGTGGGAGAAAATCCTTTTTGGTAAAAATAGAGAAGAACGGGCCATCAAGGCAAAGCAAAACCAAAAAGAGCTGGAAAAAGACCAGCGAATTGCAAATCAAGATCCTGTTGAACGAAAGCAGAAGCAAACTTGGATTCTTAATTCTTATTTTCGTGATTTACCAGATGAAAAAGCCAGATTCTCTCGACTATTACTAGAGTATCGAAAATGTGGTGAAGTCCCCTTTTCAGAAGATTACTTATCTGAGCAACTCGTCGACTTTTTCTACAAGATGAAAGTCTTTGAGTTTGAGATTGCACCAGAACAAGTCTGCGATTTTCTAAAAGAATGCCTTCAGGCAGGACATCTATCATCAGCACAAGAAAGCTGGATTAGAGGGATTTTGACAAACTGCCTTCACCCGTTTTTAGATAGGTTGCTCATATAGAAAAAATCCTACCATGCATAGACAAGGTAGGATTTATGTCTCTCCAAAGATGTACTGGTAAAGTTGGACGACTTTCTGAAAACATTGTGTGTCCATTCTTGTTATTTTTTGAGCATTGCGCATCCGAAAATCAAAGGTATACAGTTGAAAGGGATTGACAGCACCATCTACCTTATCCGACGAGACAGGAACGAGCAAGCCTTTTTCTGCCAAACGTTGTTGGCCATGAGTGATGGGACAGACAGCCACAAAACCAGTTTGCAAAGCATATTCTCTCCTAGACACAACCAAGGCGGGGCGCCGTTTCTGAATCTCCCGACCGACTGATGGATCAAAGTCCAGCCAAATGATATCCTGTTTTTCAGGAATATAATCACATTTCGCTATCAAGTGACCTTACTCCTTCAAAATCATTTGTCATTCTTAAATCAGTAATCCCATCAAAAGGATCATTTAGTTTCGGAGCCAGGACAATGACACCGTCAATCCCTTTGTAGACAACCATTTCTTGACCTTCTGCCATACCCAAATTTTTAGGAATGGTCACTGTGAGAGAATTTCCCACCTTCCGAGTCTTTACCGTATTCATCACTCTACCTCCACTAAACTGTATATACAAAGTATATACCAAATAGCACATTAAGTCAAGTAAATACTAAAATACATAACTTAATTTATGTATTTTAGTATGATTTTATTTTAGTCAAAGCCTGTGCAAAAGTACCTAATTTATGATAGAATAGATGGTGAGAAAGAAAACGTTTTATTACGTTTTTTTAGTCGGAAGGGGAAAATATTATGGCGACTATTCAATGGTTTCCGGGCCACATGTCTAAGGCTCGACGACAAGTTCAGGAGAATTTAAAATTTGTTGATTTTGTGACGATTTTGGTAGATGCGCGTCTACCTTTATCTAGTCAAAATCCTATGTTAAACAAGATTGTGGGTGATAAACCCAAATTATTGATTTTGAACAAGGCAGACCTAGCTGATCCAGCGATGACAAAAGAATGGCGTCAGTACTTTGAATCACAAGGAATTCAAACACTGGCCATCAATTCCAAAGAGCAAGTTACTGTAAAAGTTGTGACTGATGCAGCGAAAAAGCTCATGGCTGATAAGATTGCACGCCAGAAAGAACGCGGTATCAAGATTGAAACCTTGCGGACTATGATTATCGGAATTCCAAACGCTGGTAAATCAACCCTGATGAATCGTTTGGCTGGAAAAAAAATTGCGGTTGTCGGCAATAAACCAGGTGTTACCAAGGGGCAACAATGGCTCAAAACCAATAAAGACCTTGAAATCTTAGACACACCAGGGATTCTCTGGCCTAAGTTTGAAGATGATACTGTCGCACTGAAACTAGCCTTAACTGGAGCAATTAAGGACCAGTTGCTTCCTATGGATGAAGTGACCATTTTTGGTCTCAATTATTTCAAAGAACATTATCCAGAAAAACTAGCTGAACGCTTTAAACAAATGAAAATTGAAGAAGAAGCTCCTGTAATCATCATGGATATGACACGTGCTCTTGGTTTCCGAGACGACTACGACCGCTTTTACAGTCTCTTCGTGAAGGAAGTTCGCGATGGAAAGCTCGGTAACTATACCTTAGATACATTGGAAGACATCGATGACGACGATTAAAGAAATCAGAGAACTTCTTGCTACGGTCAAAGACCTAGACAATCCCCTTTTTCTTGAACTGGAAAAAGATAGCCGAACTGGAGTTCAAAAGGAAATCAGCAAGCGGAAAAAAGCCATTCAGGCAGAACTGGATGAAGACCTTCGCTTAGAATCTATGCTCTCCTATGAAAAAGAGTTTTATAAACAAGGATTAAGCTTAATAGCAGGTGTTGATGAGGTTGGTCGTGGTCCTCTTGCTGGACCTGTAGTCGCTGCAGCGGTAATCTTACCTAAAAATTGTAAAATCAGAGGCCTCAACGATAGTAAAAAAATCCCCAAAAAGAAACATTTGGAAATTTATCAAGCCGTTCAGGACCAAGCTTTATCAATCGGCATTGGAATCATGGATAATCAAGTCATTGACCAAGTCAATATCTATGAAGCAACCAAGCTCGCCATGAAAGAAGCAATCTCTCAGCTCAGTCCACAACCTGAGCACCTATTGATTGATGCCATGCAGCTTGATTTACCAATTTCACAAACAGCCATCATCAAGGGAGATGCTAACTCACTTTCTATCGCGGCTGCATCTATAGTTGCCAAAGTGACACGGGATAGTTTAATGAAGGATTATGACAACCAGTTTCCTGGATATGATTTCGCTGCAAATGCTGGATATGGAACGGCAAAACACTTAGAAGGTCTTGATAAACTAGGAGTTACTCCCATTCATCGAACCAGTTTTGAACCGATAAAATCACTGGTTGCAGCAAATAAAGAAAGTTAAGTTGGAGGAAATGATTATGGAGGAACAGTCAGAAATACTCCGGTCCAAGAAAGAATTTGCCTTTGCTTCAAGTACCATATTATCCCAAGTTGGGCGAGGAATTATCGTCGGGCTAGTTGTCGGGCTAATCGTAGGATCTTTTCGTTTCTTAATCGAAAAAGGCTTCCACCTGATACAAGGCCTCTATCAAGATCAAGCGCACCTAGTGCGCAATCTTTTTGTCCTTGTTCTATTTTACATACTCATCTGCTGGCTCAGTGCTAAATTAACTCGCTCAGAGAAAGATATCAAAGGCTCAGGAATCCCACAAGTTGAGGCCGAATTAAAAGGACTCATGTCGCTTAATTGGTGGGGTGTTCTCTGGAGGAAATATATTCTAGGTATTCTAGCTATTGCCAGCGGACTCATGCTGGGTCGAGAAGGTCCGAGTATTCAACTTGGAGCAGTTGGTGGTAAGGGAATTGCTAAATGGCTTAAATCCAGTCCAGTGGAGGAACGCTCCTTGATTGCTAGTGGTGCTGCAGCAGGATTAGCAGCTGCCTTTAATGCACCAATTGCAGGCCTCCTCTTTGTTATAGAAGAAGTCTATCATCACTTTTCAAGATTTTTCTGGGTTTCCACTCTAGCAGCCAGCATTGTAGCAAACTTTGTCTCTCTACTCATATTTGGCCTAACGCCCGTACTTGATATGCCTGACAATATCCCTCTCATGACTCTAGATCAGTACTGGATTTATCTTTTCATGGGCATTTTTCTCGGATTATCAGGTTTTCTTTATGAGAAAGCTGTGCTAAATGTCAGCAAAGTTTATGACTGGCTTGGTCAAAAAATCCATTTAGATAGAGCTTATTATCCAATCTTAGCTTTTATCCTTATCATACCAGTAGGAATTTTTCTGCCACAAATTCTCGGTGGTGGAAATCAACTAGTTCTTTCCCTAACTGAGCAAAACTTTAGTTTTCAAGTCTTACTTGCCTACTTCCTTATTCGCTTTGTTTGGAGCATGATAAGTTACGGAAGTGGATTACCTGGTGGAATTTTCCTACCTATTCTGGCTCTTGGTTCCTTACTTGGTGCCCTAGTTGGCGTCATTTGTGTGAATCTTGGTCTGGTCAGTCAAGAACAATTTCCAATATTTATCATTTTAGGAATGAGTGGCTACTTTGGAGCAATCTCTAAGGCTCCCCTAACAGCCATGATCCTTGTAACCGAAATGGTAGGAGACATCCGAAATCTTATGCCCCTCGGACTTGTGACCTTAGTAGCCTACATTATCATGGATTTACTAAAGGGTGCTCCAGTATACGAAGCCATGTTGGAGAAAATGTTGCCAGAAGAAGCGACAGACGAAGGAGAAGTAACTCTTATCGAAATCCCTGTTTCAGATAAAATAGCTGGTAAACAAGTCCATGAACTCAACTTACCACACAATGTCCTCATCACTACCCAAGTCCATAATGGGAAAAGCCAAACCGTTAATGGCTCAACCAGAATGTATCTGGGCGATATGATTCATTTAGTCATTCCAAAAAGTGAAATTGGAAAAATAAAAGATTTGTTGTTGTAGATGTATTTTTACATAATTTATTTTACGTTAAATATTTTAGAAAGGATTCTCTATGAAAAGAAATAAGGCAATTGCGGTATATTTGCTAGGCACATTTAGCCAGTTAGTATCAGTTTGTCTCCTTTTCTTTCTCTTGAATCATTTTTCTATTCATTCCAATCTATTAACTATTTTAGGAATCATTGTTGGTGGCATTTCTTCAGCTCTTTGGGGAATAATTGTTGCAAATCACTATTTTCATATTCATTTTAAAAAGATCGTAAAAGATTTTTTTAACATTCATACCAGTTATAAACACTATTTATTATCTTTTTTCCTTATTGTCCTTGATTTTTCTTTTCTAATGTTTGGTGGGCAAATAGTAGAATTTAGCTGGTATCTCCCATTTTTGATGTTCTTCAAATTTATTGTCTTTGGCGGTATAGAAGAGATTGGATGGCGATATGTTTTTCAACCAATTTTACAAGAAAAGTTGCCATATTTTTACTCAACAATCCTAACCTTTTTCAGCTGGGCGATTTGGCATCTGTTGTTCTTTTACATTGATGGTTCCCTAGCAACTCTGCAAATTCTACCGTTTTTATTTGGATTGCTGACGAATTCTTTCATACTCTCAGCTCTTTATAACAAAACAAAGAATCTCTGGATTTGCGTTATGACACATTCGATCATTAACGTCTTGTCTCAGCTAACCATGGACACTGATCGATCCGAAACCTACCTCATTAAAATCTTCATCATCTTGGTATCCTGCTATATGGTAGTACATAAAAAAGATGAGTATAGTCGGTATAAATAAAATTAAATATAAACCTTCAAAACCAAATCAAAAAAGATTTGGTTTTTTAAGAATTAGAAATCTGATTTTCAGTATATAGTATGATTTTTACTCCCCTACTTTGTAAAGAATGATTAGAATATTGTATAATAAGAAAAAGGAGGAAAGCTTAAATGAGTAATTCTGGCATCAAAAAAAGTCATAAAAGGTTACTAATCGTTTTGTCACTCGCAATTATCACAGCAGTTGGTATTTTTATGTTTAGTATGTTAGGGAAATCCCAAGAAGAACGTCGGAATAGAGAGTATGAAGTTAGTTTGGTGAATTCCTTAAAGAATTCTTATGAAGGAATTGAAGAGATTGAAATTTCCAATCCAACATATACGAACCCTCCTGGTGACTGGTCTTGTAAGGTTGATATTTTGTTTGAAGATGGGAAAAAAATATTCTATGGAATTCCACATAACTTAGATGAGATAGAAAATTACAATGGTCGTATGACTTATGGACAGCGAGATTTTCTTAACCGAAGAAAAGGAATAACAACTAATACAGTTACGGTTACATACTCTAACAAAGAAAGAGGGGAACAGTAATGGTATTTAATTATACTGATAATCAATTGAATAGTTTAAACCAAGATTTTGCTAATTTTATTGTAAATGGAGAGTTTTCAAGTAGAAAAAGGAGAAAAGCTTAAATGAACAATTCCAGCAATAAAAAAAGATATACAAGACTATTAATCGTTTTGTCAATCGCAATCATCACAGCAGGAGGTGTTTTTATTTTTAGCATGTCAGGGAAATCTCAAGAAGAGCGTCGGAATAGAGAGTATGAAGTTACTTTGGTTGAAACTTTAAAAGATAGTTATGAGGGTATTGAAGAAATTAGATTTTCTAATGCAAACTACACAAATCCGCCAGGAAGTTGGACTTGCGTAGTTGAACTATTTTTTAATGAGAGAAGCATAAAATATAAAATTAATTATTCAAAAAATGATAAACGTATTTCTGATGTATCTTTAGAGAGAGAGAATAGAAAAGAGGACCGAGAATTTTTAAATAGTCACTTGGGTAAGACTAGTAAGCTCACAAAAATTATTTATTCAGATGGTTCAGAAGGAGAATATTAATGGTATACACTTATACTGATAAACAACTCAATGAATTTAATCACGGAAAAAATGTTTATAGTGTAAATTTCGAATATGCTGAAAGGGAAGTTGAAAAGAAAGTTGTAGCCAAAATAGATGATAAGTTATCTTCGGATGAAACCAACACTATAACCACCTCAGATGGTCAAGAATTCCGTGTTGTTGCAACTAAGCCTGACCCAGTAACGGAATTTGATGGACTGGCAATTGCACCTATTGTGAACGGCAAATCAGATTATAAAAATATGGCTGTGATCGCTGCTGAAACGGATCCAGAGAGTCCTACTAAGACTGACAGGTGTAAAACAACTTCTTCTTATTATAGTGTAATATAGATCGATCTTATAGTATAACAAGAGAAAGGATGAAATCTTAAATGAACAATTCCAGCATCAAAAAAAGTCATAAATGGCTATTAATCGTTTTGTCACTCGCAATTATCACAGCAGGAGGTGTTTTTATGTTTTCTATGTTAGGGAAATCCCAAGAAGAGCGTCGGAATAGAGAGTATGAAGTTAGTTTGGTGAATGCTTTAAAAAATTCTTACCAAGGTATCGAGGAGATTAAGATTATGAATCCTTACTATAATGACAAACCGGGTTCGTGGTCTTGTGATGTCGAAATTAAGTTTATTGATAAAAAAACTCTTAAATATGGGATTAATCACCATTTAAGTTATAAAACCAATTATGGTGGTCGTCAAGAAACAAACGAAGATTGGCAGTATTTAGAAACTCATAAAGGAAAAACTTTAAAATCAGTAAAAATTACTTATTCTAATTATGAGCAAGGAGAACAGTGATAAAGTTCCAATATACTAATAATCAATTGAATAATTTAAATCAAGATTTTGCTAATTATATTGTAAATGGAGAGTTTTCAAATAGAAAAAGGAGAAAAGCTTAAATGAACATTTCCAGCAATAAAAAAAGATATACAAGACTATTAATCGTTTTGTCAATCGCAATTATCACAGCAGGAGGTGTTTTTATGTTTTCTATGTTAGGGAAGTCTCAAGAAGAGCGTCGAAATAGAGAGTATGAAGTTAGTTTGGTAAATGCCTTAAAGAATTCTTATGAAGGGATTGAGGAGATTAAGATTACGAAACCTGATTATACAAACCCACCGGGATCATGGTCTTGTGATGTAGGAATCAAGTTTAAAGATGAAAGAAAAATTAAGTATGGGATTGGATATTCTTTAGAAACTGAGGAAATAACTGATGCTTCATTGGAATGGGAAGGAAGAATAAAAGATAGACAATTTTTGAATGAGAACAAGGGTAAAACCACTTCGAAAATCAGGGTAACTTATTCTGATAACGACGAAGGTGAGCAATAATGACATTTAATTATACAGATAAACAGCTTAATAATTTAAATAGAGATAATGGGGTTTACAGTGTGAATTCAGAGTTTGCTAGACGAAAACATAAAAAGCTCGTTGTTAATAAAACTGATTCTGAATTGGCTAGCTATGAAACCAACACTATAACCACATCCGATGGCCAAGAATTCCGTGTTGTTGCAACTAAGTTTGACCCAGTAACGGGATTTGATGGACAGGCGGTTGCACCAATAGTCAACGGTGAACCAGATTATAAAAGTATAGCTGTGATTGCTGCTGAGACGGATCCAGAGAGTCATGCTAAGACTGACAGGTGTAAAACAACTTCTTCTTATTATAGTGTAATATAGACCGATCTTATAGTATAACAAGAAAAAGGAGGAAATCTTAAATGAACAATTCCAGCATTAAAAAAAGTCATAAATGGCTATTAATCGTTTTGTCGCTCGCAATCATCACAGCAGGAGGTGTTTTTATGTTTTCTATGTTAGGGAAGTCTCAAGAGGAACGTCGGAATAGAGAGTATGAAGTTAGTTTGGTAAATGCCTTAAAGAATTCCTATGAAGGGATAGAAGAGATTAAGATTATGGATCCTTACTATAATGACAAACCGGTTTCGTGGTCTTGTGATATTTCAGTACAGTTCAATGATAGTCAAACTATTACTTATGGAATTAATCACAGATTAACCTATAAAGAAAACCATGATGGTCTTATGAAAGGAAATACTAATGAAGAAATTGATCAACAATGGTCGATACTTCAAAAACACATTGGTAAAACAGAATCTACAATATTAGTACGATATTCAAATGGTGAAACAGGAAAGCAATAATGGTATTTAATTATACTGATAATCAATTGAATAATTTAAACCAAGATTTTCCTAATTATATTGTAAATGAAGAGTTTTCAAGTAGAAAAAGGAGAAAAGCTTAAATGAACAATTCTGGAATTAAAAAAAGTCATAAAAGGCTACTAATCGTTTTGTTAGTTGCAATCATCACAGCAGGAGGGGTTTTTATGTTTAGTATGTTAGGGAAGTCTCAAGAGGAACGTCGGAATAGAGAGTATGAAGTTAGTTTAGTGAATGCCTTAAAGAATTCCTATGAAGGGATTGAGGTGATAACAATTACGAACCCCTCGTACAGCTCAATTCCTTCAGAGGCTTGGGGGGCTGATGTGAAACTAAAATTTTTTGATGGAACATCTAAGGAACATGTTTTAGCTTTTGATATAAATTCGAATAAAATTAGGATCGGTGTATATAATAACGAAGATGAAGAATTTCAACATTTTCTAAATTCTAGACGAGGTTCTACTAAGTCAAAAGTTAAAGTTAAATATTCGAATGGTTCAGAAGGGGAGCTATGATGAATAAATACATGTATACAGATAAACAACTTAATGAATTGAATCAAGGTCCGAATGTTTACAGTGTTAATACTGAGTTCGCACAGCGGAAAGAAAATCGAACAAATATTGTTACTGCTAAACCAGATAACGAGTTAAAAAAAGGTGAAACCAACACTATAACCACCTCAGATGGTCAAGAGTTTCGTGTTGTTGCGACTAAGTCTCACCGAGGAACAGGTTTTGATGGTTTGGCGGTAGCTCCTATAGTCAACGGTGAACCGGATTATAAAAGTATAGCTGTTATTGCTGCTGGCACGGATCCTGATAGTCCTACTAAGATTGATGTTTCCACTGCCATTATTGAAAGAGAAATATCCTTATCACCTCAATATTTTGTAGCAGAACGATTTGTAAAAGAAATTATGGAAGACCCTAGATATGAAGTTAGTCAACTTTCTGGTTATTCACAAGGGTCTTATATGCTAAAGGTAGGAGCTAAATATCATATTCCAACTACAACTTATAACGCTTGGTTCACTTATCTATCACTTTCTAACGAGGAAAAAGCATTTATTGATAAAAATCCAGCTATGTTTATAGATTATCGTAAAAAGTCTGATAATGTTGTGGTTATCAATGATTTCAATCACCCCGAATGGTTTAATAGATCTTTCTTAAAAATGCCTGATACAATATACTGGCTTGATGGTTCGAGTCATAAAATTGAGGACTGGGAGTTTGATCCTGTAACTGGTCAAGTTATAGATGGCAAAGGAGGGAAACCCTTAATCAGTGGCGTTTATCGAGCGTATGCCAACAGTCTCCGAGGAATGGCTCATTACAAGGACTTGAAATCAAAATGGTCATCAGGTGGAATTAGTAGTTCTGAGGAAATATACTTAGATGCAGCTCAAGGTTCTATCCTATCATCATCTATGGCTACAGCAGCAAGAACTGGAGCTGATGAAGTGAGCGCTTTAGCCAAAAAAGCCAATCAGGAATTACAAGAAATTTGGTCAAAAATCGACTTTACGAGCTACACAGCGTTAGCTCCCTATGAGGTTGATGCCATTTTTGCAAGTCAAGGTATCACTCAAGCACAGTTTATCGATACGTTTCAGGCAGAGATAACACAAACAGTCACTAAGATGAATGCTTCCGCCAAAGCATTTGAAAATTTGGATAAACAATTACAGGAAGTCATCGAAAAAACGGTAGCAACAGACAAACAATTGGCCAAGGAGTTTCGACAATGGAAAGAAAAGATGTAAAACAACTTTTTCTTATTATAGTGTAATATATTCTAATCTTATAGTATAATAAGAAAAAGGAGAAAAGCTTAAATGAATAATACCAGCAATAAAAAAGGTCATAAAAGGCTGCTAATCGTTTTGTTACTCGCAACCATCACAGCAGGAGGTGTTTTCATGTTTAGTATGTTAGGGAAGTCTCAAGAGGAGCGTCGAAATAGAGAGTATGAAGTTAGTTTGGTAAATGCCTTAAAGAATTCCTATGAAGGGATAGAAGAGATTAAGATTACGGAACCTTATTATAGTGAGAAGCCAGGATCATGGTCTTGTGATATTGAAATAAAGTTCAGTGATAATCAAATGATAACTTATGGAATTAATCACAGATTAACTTATAAAGAAAACCACGATGGCCTTATGAAAGGAAATACTGATGAAGAAATTAATCAACAATGGTCAAAACTAAAAAAACACATTGGTAAAACAGAATCTACTGTATTAGTGCAATATTCAAATGGTGAAACAGGAGAACAATAATGACATTTAATTATACTGATAATCAATTGAATAATTTAAATCAAGATTTTGCTGTTTATAGTGTTAATAAAGAATTTTCAGATAGAAATAAAAGGAAATTTGTGACAGATATTCCAAAAAATGAAAATGAAACCAACACTATAACCGCCTCAGATGGTCAAGAATTCCGTGTTGTCGCCACTAAGTCTGACACTGAAACTGGTTTTGATGGCCTGGCGGTAGCTCCTATAGTCAATGGCAAACCAGATTATAAAAATGTAGCTGTGATTGCTGCTGGAACGGATCCTGATAGTCCGGTGAATAAAGGTATGTTTGGTTCACGCGACGTCAATAGTGCCATAATTGCAAGGCAAACTTATTTATCTCCACAATATAAGGTTGCTGACCAATTCGTAAAAGAGATTATGGACGATCCCAGATATGAAGTCAGTCAACTATCAGGCTATTCACAAGGGTCTTATATGCTGAAAGTAGGGGCTAAATATCACATACCTACAACTACCTTTAATGCTTGGTTCAAATATGGAGCCCTCTCATTAAAAGAAAAGGCATTTATTGAAAGTAACCCTTCCATGTTTATAGATTACCGTAGAAAAAATGATGACGTAGTAGTCTGGAATGATTTCAACCACCCAGAATGGTATAATACTACCACTACAAATTCTATGCCTAATACGATTCACTGGCTTGATGGATCTAGTCACAAAATTGCTGATTGGGAATTTGATCCTGTAACAGGTCAAGTTGTTGATGGTAAAGGTGGAAAACCCTTAATTAGCGGCGTTTATAGAGCTTATGCCAACAGTCTCCGAGGAATGGCTCATTACAAGGACTTGAAATCAAAATGGTCATCAGGTGGCATTAGTAGCTCTGAGGAAATATACTTAGATGCAGCTCAAGGTTCTATCTTATCATCATCTATGGCTGCAGCAGCAAGAACTGGAGCTGATGAAGTGAGCGCCTTAGCCAAAAAAGCCAATCAAGAATTACAAGAAATTTGGTCAAAAATCGATTTTACGAGTTACAGTGCCTTAGCTCCCTATGAGGTTGAGGCCCTTTTTGCTAGTCAAGGTATCACTCAAGCACAGTTTATTGATACGTTTCAGACAGAAACAAATCAAACAGCCACTAAGATGAATGCTTCCGCCCAAGCATTTGAAAATATGGATAAACAATTACAGGAAGTCATCGAAAAAACAGTGGCAACAGACACACAATTTGCTAAGGAGTTCAGACAATGGAAAGCAGAGATGTAAAATGGGATGCCATTAGACAAAAAGAGAGGGAAATTCTTAACCTCGAAGAACAATACTATCTGGAAAAGAAAAAATTAGAGAAAAAGACACTAGAATTAGAGGAACGTTCTGCAAGATTAGAAAAGATCATGAACGAAGAAGCTGATAAAATGTACCTAGTATTAAGAAAGTTTTCATCACCAGCTGATTGTGTTAGAGACTACTTTACAGAAATAGAAAATTTGAGATATCATTCTAACCAAGTTTATAGAACTAATGAAATAAAACTGGAAGAAGAAAAAGAAAAAATAGATAAAGAATTTCGACAAAGAAAAAATATCTTAGATGAAGAATATCAAAAACTAAGGAGAAATTATGCAAGCACCAATGAATGAGTACTATACTGATGAAGAATACCAATACGCTCTAAAACAAATGTATCGCATGATGGAAAGAAATCGTATCCTGACTCAATGCCAATTGGCAAAGGTCGCTAAAAATCAAATAAAAGAAAGTTTTGACCAAAAATCGAAAACAATTGCAAGAGATACTAAAGCAACAATAACAAGTATTAACAGCCAAATGGACACTGCAATTCAAGGTAAAGTTCGCAAGAGTCTTGAAACAAAAATCCCTGATATGTTAGTCAAGTATGATGATGTATAGACAATGTATTTCAAAAGGTTAAGGGGTTATAGTTTTCTTTGGATTTATGTCCCCTATAACATCTTTCCGAAAAACTATAATTTTCTTGAAAAATATATAAGCCTATGATATACTACTAGTAGACTTAATTATGGAGAAAATCATGAAACGTGAGATTTTACTGGAACGAATCGACAAACTGAAACAAATCATGCCCTGGTATGTTCTGGAATACTACCAATCTAAGCTTGCTGTTCCCTACAGTTTTACAACTCTGTACGAATATCTCAAGGAATACGATCGATTTTTCAGCTGGGTTTTGGAGTCTGGTATTTCAAATGTTGATAAAATGTCCGACATTCCTTTATCAGTCTTGGAAAACATGTCAAAAAAAGATATGGAATCCTTTATCCTTTATCTACGAGAACGTCCTTTGCTGAATGCTAATACAACCAAACAAGGCGTTTCACAGACAACCATCAATCGGACCTTATCAGCACTTTCCAGTCTTTACAAGTATCTAACTGAGGAAGTTGAAAATGAACAAGGAGATCCTTATTTCTATCGCAATGTTATGAAGAAAGTTTCAACCAAGAAAAAGAAAGAAACACTTGCTGCTAGAGCTGAAAACATCAAACAAAAACTCTTTCTAGGTGATGAAACAGAAGGTTTTTTAACCTATATCGACCAGGAGTACCCACAACAGCTCTCAAATCGTGCACTCTCGTCATTCAATAAAAATAAAGAACGTGATTTAGCCATTATTGCCCTTCTCTTGGCGTCTGGTGTTCGCTTATCTGAAGCTGTTAATCTGGATCTAAGAGACCTCAATCTCAAAATAATGGTTATCGATGTCACTCGAAAAGGCGGCAAACGTGACTCGGTCAATGTCGCTGCCTTTGCAAAGCCTTATTTAGAGAATTATCTAGCCATTCGAAATCAACGCTATAAGACGGAAAAAACGGATGTAGCACTCTTTTTGACACTCTATCGAGGTGTTCCCAATCGTATCGATGCTTCTAGCGTTGAGAAAATGGTTGCTAAGTACTCAGAAGATTTCAAAGTCCGTGTAACACCCCATAAACTGCGCCATACCTTAGCAACTAGGCTCTATGATGCAACTAAATCACAAGTTTTGGTTAGCCATCAGCTAGGACATGCTAGCACACAAGTCACTGACCTCTATACCCATATTGTCAATGATGAACAAAAGAATGCTCTAGATAAGCTTTGATTTACATAATTAAAATTATGAGATATACAGAAAATACTCTACGATTTTTAATCATAGAGTATTTTTACTTAGATAGTATTTAACCGAATCACTTCATCGGCCTTTTCCCAAATCACTGGATTATGAGTTGCAAAAATTATCAAGCGGTCTGGCTTTTTCAATGATAAAAGCAAGTTCATAATTTCTTGTGAAGTTTCTGGATCAAGTGCTGCAGTCAGTTCATCTGCCAAAATCAAAGGAGGATCCTTGAGGATGACTTTGGCCAAGGCGACACGTTGCGCTTCTCCACCTGATAATTCATAGATTTTTTGATCGAGCGTGAGATAATTCAATCCCACCTTTTCTAAGACTTCTTCTTCTCGCTTCTTCTTCTCTTGTTTAGTCCATTTTTGACCAATCAATCCAAGTTCTAAATTTGCAGCTATGGTCTCGTTTTCAAGGAGACCATAGTTTTGAAAGAGATAGCCTAATTCATTTTTAAAAAAGTGATGAGATTTGATTTGCTTAAGTTCTTGCCCTCGATAGCTGATGCTGATGCTTCCCTTTTCATAAGATTCCAGCTTAGCCAGAATATTGAGTAGGGTTGTTTTGCCACAACCGCTATTTCCGATTAGGGCATAGACCTTTCCTGCTGCAAATTGCAGATTGATATCCTGAAAGACAGTCCGTTCTCCAAATGATTTTGCCAGATGTTCTATTTTAATCATATTAGGCTCCCTTCAGAATAATGGACAAGAAATGCTCTTCTTTATGCGAGCGGTAAAGGAGAATCAGCCATGCATTAATCGTAAATAATAAAAGCGTGACGAGAGCGATCAACCATTCCTGTGTGAGAAAGAAAATCAGGACACTACCTAATAGCAGCATGGCAATCTCTGATACGAGCATACTTTTGTGAATTTTCAAAAAGTCCATACCCGCAATCTTCTTCAGGAAGATCGGTCTTCTAAACTCTTCAAAATAGAGAAAATTCATGGTGTTAAAGAGTAGAATGGAGGTCGCCATTCCGAAGACACCTCCAGCAATGGTCATGAGGTTCTCTAATTGAATGGATTGCATCATCTGCTGATAGACAGCTGCTGCATAGTCATATTGACTCACGTTTTTTTCAAGCCCATTCTCAGCTACTAGTTTCTTGCTTTTTTCCAGACCATCAAAGTAGAGATAAGAATTAAGATGAGAGAAATAAGGATTATCGTAGCCACCAAAGCTTCCAGGTCGAACAACAACCAAAATCGGGTCTGTCAAGAATTGCTGATAGCTCATCGGTGTATTATTATAGATAAATCGTTTTTGGTTGTTAGGAAGATAGGTCACCCATGCTTTCATGGGCAAGTGACTCTTTCCTTGTTCATCACTAGGAGTCAGATAATCTTCATACCGTTTTTCAACTCCTCTTCTTGACCCTTCAACTTTTCAGGGAGCAAGAGTCCAAATTCTCCAGCTTGCAAGTGATTCAAGCGATCTTTTTCCTCAGGGGAAACTGAGATTCTTTGGATATCGAGATAATTTGGAGTGACATACAGGGTATTGGCAAGAGGATCGTAATCTGTGATTGAAAGATCTCTCCCTGTTCTAGGATCATTCATGAAGCCTTTTGAATTAAAAGATGCAAGCTGATGATAGACCAAGAGACCACCTTTTTCGATGCCAGACTCGATGAGCTTAGACCATTTGGCTCTGTTCTCAATTTGCGTCTCTTTGTTTGTACTCTGTGAAAAATCCTCCCGATTTACACCAATTTGAACCCAATTCGTCTCTTTAGACCAAGCCACTTTCCCCTCTTGGTAAGTCTGCCAGACAGAACCATAGATACTGACTCGATGGATAGCAAGGCCAATGAGAGCAACAGCGAGAAATTGACAGGTAAAGAGAAAAACTAAAATCCTTTTTACTGGAATTTTCCCTTTTAAAAGGCTAACCAAGTGCACCGTCTGGATGCTGAAAGCAAAGATAAAGGACAGGAGAGCTGATACGATGAGTAAGAGCATATTGTAAATGATACTACTCGAAATGATGAAGGAATAGGCAAAGGGGGTTAATTGTAAACAATAAATCAAAATGGATCCTAAGGCACTGGCTCCAATACATCCTAAAAGCAGCTCTCTGCCGTCTTCCATGAGAGAACGTCCAAAGAGTTGGTACCGTCTCATCCCTGCAATATAACTAATCCCTGCACTCCTCAATTCAAGTGTTTTTTGAATAATGGTCAATGCACTAAAGATAAGAATAAAAATAACCAAGGCTAAGGATTGGGAACCGGAACCAAAAAATGCCATAAAATTCTGCAAGAGATTAAGCTTATTCATGAAAGTCTTTGAGAAAGCAAGTTCGTGTAGTTTTTGATCCAACTTTTCGAGTGGTAACTTCCCTGAGAGTATATAGTAATTGGTAAGTAAGCTTTTCTTAGAAGCGACTTCTTTATCTGCTTTTTTGATGCCCTTTGGGAGCTCTCCCTCTCCGTAGATATCATAGGAGAACTTGATCTGACCTTGCGAATCCGTTTGTTGAATCTGGCGAGCGATTACACTATTGCTTTCCCTTGCTAACTGATCTAAGTTGGCTGAAAGCTCCTCATTGGTGATATTTCTTTCTTGTTTAAGAACTCCTACCACAGGAAGGCTTCGGTAGATGACCGTATTTGGTGAAATAAAGGCAATCCAAAGCAGAAAGATTAGAATAAAAAGGTTCGAGAAAAGTATAAATAAACGTTTCATAATTCTACTCTTTCTAGTTCATCCTAAATTAAAGTATACAAATTCACCAGAAATTGTATTTATGAATGATCTTGATGTGTAATGAGCAGAGGCATAACCTATATCAGCTTTGCTGTCACTTGCTCGAGCCACATACTTGACCAATGCCAACGATAGCCGTAGAAATAATTTGAGAATGCTCCCAATTGCTTGGATCATGATATCCTCCGTAACTCCAGTTACCACCAGATACCCAATCAGCAAAGACAGGGCATGCCAAGCTACAACTCAACTTCCATAATTAAAAGCTTTATTTAACACTAAAATTATGAATTGCTCAAAATATAGTTTCCGTTTTTTTCTCCTTTCCAGAGCAACTCTTCACATCTGTATTGTATCACTTTTTCCCAAAAATACAAATTATTATATATAAGATGACTAAAAAATGAAGCTAGTTCTGCAACCAACTTCGTTTGATTTATCCCACCACTGCTTCAGCGATTTCTTCTCGGCTAATACCAGCGAAGTAGCGTGTAATGTCAATTGTTTCTAAGGCCTTAAGGACATCTTTTCGTTCGTATTTCACTCCACGAAGGACATCTTCTACAGCTGCAACGTCTTCGATACCAAAGAAGTCACCATAAATCTTGATATCTTGGATTTTTGATTCGAGAACATTGGCAAAAACTTCTACTTTACCACTAGTGAATTTTGTTCCACGACGAATATTAAATTCAGGTGATTTGCCGTAGTTCCAGTCCCAAGTTCCAAACCTTGTGTCCTTGATACGATTGATTTCAGCCAATTCTTCTTCAGAAAAAACGTATTCGGTCATCTCTGGGTACTCTTTTTTCATGTATTCCAATAGCAAATCGCGGAATTCTTCAACTGTGATTTTTTCTGGTAATTCATTGACAATATTGGTTACACGAGCACGGACGGATTTCACACCTTTTGACTCAAATTTATCTTTTGAAACTTTCAGAGCATTAGCAAGGACTGACAGATCAACGTCAAAAAGCAAGCAACCGTGGTGCATGATACGGCCATTGATATAGGCTTGGGCATTTCCACAGAATTTCTTTCCGTCAATCTCAAGGTCATTGCGGCCTGTAAACTCTGCTTTAACACCAAGTTGAGCCAAGGTATTGATTACTGGAGTTGAAAAACTCTTAA
>ERZ773035.1271-NODE-1271-length-18596-cov-4.236988_pt1 | contig 18596 bp, 18 predicted proteins | sample MGYA00511487_ERZ773035 | MGnify/ENA primary metagenome ERZ773035 (study PRJEB29015, sample SAMEA2737985) | human oral metagenome | biome: human oral; feature: human-associated habitat; material: dental | place: China | collected 2024 ...
ATGGCCGTGGCTGGCGCGGGAGCGGCCACGGTGGGCAGATAGCGGCCAATGAGATCGAAAAACTGCTCGTACAGATGGGCGCGGGTGACGGTGCGGCTGGAAATCTTGACCATCGAGTCGTGCCCGCCTTCCAGCGGCACCGACAGCGAGGCCACGCCCACGCCCAGCGAGGCGGAGTCCTTGACGCGCCGCAGGCCGTATTGCTCTTGCAGGCCGCTGGCGAAAGCCATGGTCTGCGGCTGGCCGTCTTTGTCTTGCAAGGCGGCGCAGACCACGCGGAATTCAAGCTGGGCGTGGTAGTTGGCGTCTGGCTGGAAGAATTTGCGGCCCACCACCTGCTGGGCGTTGCCGCCCTTGCCTTCTTCCAGCACGTAGCCCTGGCTGAGCAGGGCGCGCCGCGCAGCTTCGCAGGTGTGCTGGGGCGTGGCGGCGAACAGATGCGAATGGGTGTTGGCGCTGAAGTCTTCGGGCTGGTAGTCCAGCAGCGCCGGGGGCGAGCCGGAGACGCCAGCGCACCCGGCCACGAGCCAGGCGCTGGCCGCCACGCCAGCAAGGCGCCCCGGCAGGCGCCGCCCCCATGTCAGGCAAGAGAGTTTCATCAGGCAAGCACGTGCAGTTTTTCAGGAACGGCGATGGTAAGGCGGCAGGATGAACAGACCGTAACGAAACCTGGGAATGGCGCGGCGGCAAGGCGCTGCCAGGAGGTGGAGAGGAGATGGATATAGTGAGAATGCCTGTTATTCAGAACGGGCTTTTTCTTTCTTCTTTTCCCCTTCATTCCAGGAGATTTCTCATGGTCAAGAAAACCGTCAAGAGCGCTTCGGCCAGCACAGACAAGGCCGTCAGAAAAGCAAGCGGCGCGCCTGCCGTGAATATCGGCATTTCGGAAAAAGACCGCGCCGCCATCGCCAGCGGCCTGTCGCATTTGCTGGCCGACACCTATACGCTGTATCTGACCACGCACAACTTCCACTGGAACGTGACGGGCACCCTGTTCAATTCCCTGCATGACATGTTCATGGCGCAGTACACGGAACTGTGGAACGCGGTGGATCCGATTGCCGAGCGCATTCGCTCGCTGGGCCATGTGGCGCCCGGCTCCTACGCCCAGTTCGGCAAGCTCGCCAGCCTGAAAGACGCGCCCGCGCATCCGCCCAAGGCCCTGGAGATGGTGCGCATCCTGGTGGAAGGCCACGAAGGCGTGGCCCGCACGGCGCGCGATCTGCTCCCGCTGGCCGACAAGGCGGGCGACGAGCCGACAGCCGATTTGCTCACGCAGCGCCTGGCCCTGCACGAGCAAACGGCATGGATGCTGCGCTCGCTATTGGAAGAGCAGTAATCGCTGACTGGCGCGGCGCCGGGGCGGCGCTTTTTGCCCCTCTCACGGCCAGACCCCGAACAGGTTCTGAAGCGCCCATACCATACGGCCCGCCATGTCATCCGCGCCTGCATCCCCTCCAGACGATCCGCCTGCCGGGCCAGCGGCAGGCCTGGCGTCCGGCCCCAGCGCCAGCGCCGCGTCTGACCCACTCCGCTTGCAACGTTTGCTGCCTTTTCTGGCCTGGCCGCGCCCTACGCCTGCCCTGTTGCGCAGCGAGGCGCTGGTGGGCCTGACCGTGGGCATGATGATGTTGCCGCAGGCTGTGGCCTATGCGCAGCTGGCGGGCATGCCCCCGGCCGCCGGGGTGTATGCCAGCTTGCTGCCCGCGCTGGCAGGAGCGCTGTTTTCCGCATCTACCCGGCTGTCGGTGGGGCCGACGGCGCTGTCGTCGCTGCTGGTGTCGGCCTCGCTCACGGGGCTGGCTGCACCGGGCAGCGCGCAGTGGGTGTTGCTGGCGGTGTGGCTGGCGCTCATGGCAGGGGCGCTGCAACTGGCGCTGGGGCTGGCGCGCTTTGGCTGGCTGCTCAATCTGGTGAGCACGCCGGTGCTCATGGCGTTTACGCATGGCACGGCGGCGCTCATCATTGCCACGCAAGCGCCTCATTTGCTGGGGCTTGAGGGCTGGGATTGGGGCAGTTTGAGTGCGCGCGGCTGGCATGGCGCATCGGCGGTGTATGGCGTGCTGTCGCTGGCGGCTTTGCTGCTGGTGCGGCGCTGGCGGCCTGCTTTTCCCAGTGTGCTGGCGCTGCTGATGCTGACGTCGGCCCTGTCGTGGCTGACGGGCTTTGAGGCTGGCGGCGGCGCGGTGATTGGCGAGCTGCCGCGCAGCCTGCCCACGCTGGCGCTGCCCGAGTGGCCGGGCCTGGCGGCCCTCTCGCATCTGGTGTTGCCCATGTTCGTGCTGGGGCTGGTGAGTTTTCTGGAAACGGCGGCCAGCGCCCGCGTGGACAACGCCCGCAAGGGCGTGCGCTGGCAGCGCGATCAGGATCTGATCGGCCAGGGGCTGGCCAAGCTGGCTTCGGCTTTTTCAGGGGGCTTCAGCACCAGCACGTCGTTCACGCGTTCGGCGCTCAACCTTTACGCGGGTGCGCAAACAGGCTGGGCCGCCGTGTTCACGGTATTGACCGTGCTGGCGGCTTTCATGCTGCTGACACCTGTGCTGCGCCATGTGCCGCAGGCGGTGCTCACGGCCATCATCGTAGCGGCGGTGGCGGGCCTGATCAAGCCGCGCGAATACCGGCGGCTGTGGCGCGTCTCGCGCGCGGAGGCCGTGATGGCGCTGCTGACGGTGGCGCTGACGATTGCCACGGCCCCGGCGCTTTACTGGGGCGTGCTGGCCGGCGTGCTGATGACGCTGGCGCGCTTTGTCTATCAGCGCCTGCACCCGCGCATTGTGGAAGTGGGCCTGCATGCCGACGGCAGCCTGCGCAACCGCCACCCCTACGGCCTGCCCCTGCTGGCGCCGCACACCCTGGCGCTGCGCATGGACGCAGCGCTGGACTTCGCCACCGCCAATTCATTTGAACAGTATGTGGACGCCATGCTGGCTGCGCGCCCGGGCACGCAGCACGTTGTGCTGCTGGCGCAGTCCATCAACCGGCTCGACGCCACGGGCGCGGAAACCCTCACGCGCTTGCTCGTACAGGCGCGCTCGCACGGCATAGGCTGGCATCTGGTGGGCTGCAAGCGCCCCGTGCGGCAGGCGCTGCGCGCGGCGGGCGTGCTGGGCGAAAAGCCGCTGGCCGCCCACTACCGCACCGAAGCACGGCTGCTGGCCGCCCTGGCCAGACTGGAGCAAGGCCCGCCCGATCTGGCCGCCCTGGCTATTTGAGTGAATGGCAGGCGGATGCGAATGCAGGGCGGCTTTCGCCAGGCCCTGTTCAGCGTCTGGCCGTGAGGGGCAAAAGAACAGATCGGGATGGTCGCAGGGCGCAAACCGCAAACGGGCTTTGTGGTTCGGCAAGCATTTGCAATACAACGAAGCGCCCAAGCCCCCTTTTCATGCCTACGGACAGATTGCAAACAGGCCCTCGAAAATCCACCGTCGCGCTCAGCAGCACGGTGCGGCCCGGCGTGTGCAGCGTGTTGACCGCGTCGATGTACTGGCGCGAGGCGCCGCGCAGGTCAGCTTGCAGATGGCCGCTCACGCCCTATCCCAGCCCGTGATTGCGCCTGGCGGCTACCGGCAAATAAGAACATATCGGCTACGGCAAAGCCGGACGGGCGCGAGTTGTCCGACGGCGGCAGTGCGGTCATGGCGCCGCTCCATGCCCAGCCGCTGAGCACGGACAGCACCATCCGCGATGTCCTCGCCCAGTCCGCTTTTCAGGGTTTTGCCGAGCGCCTGCTGCCGTGGGACGACGGCCGCGAGCCGCCCAATCTGCCGCTTAACCGCGTGGCGGAGCTGATGCCGTATCACAGCCACATTCATCCCGCAGAGATTGTCGAAACGCTCAACCATATGGCGGCGCAGCGGGCGCGGGGCGAGACGGTGTTTTACGAGATTTATGCCGAAGCCGACAAACGCCGCGACCCGGGCAAACGTCACACCGGCATCTTCATGTTCAAGGGCAGGGACAACGCCCCCTTTGCCATGATTGCGCCGGGCGGCGGTTTTGCCTACGCCGGCTCGCTGCACGAGGGCTTCCCCATTGCCAAGCGCGTGGCGGCACAGGGCTATAACACCTTCGTAGTGAAATACCGTGCCAGCGCGGGTGGGCAGGCGGCCACGCAGGATATGGCGCGGGCGTTGGCGTTTGTGCACGAAAACGCCGCCGCGCTCAAGGTCAATCCAAACGGCTATTCCGTCTGGGGGGCGTCCGCCGGTGCGCGAATGGCGGCAGCCATCGGCTCTTATGGCACGCAGGCTTTCGGCGAACGCGAACCGTCCAAACCCGTGAGCGTCATCATGCTGTACACGGGGCACAGCAATATCAACCGCGCCGGCGAACCCGCCACCTTCGCTGCCGTGGGCGCAAACGACGGCATTGCCGCACCGCGCGTCATGCGCCGCCGCATCGAACAGCTCAAAGCGATGGGCGTGCCCACCGAATTTCACGAGTATCCCCGCCTCGGCCACGGTTTCGCCCTCGGCAGCGGCACATCCGCCGCTGGCTGGGAGAAAGACGCGCTGGCGTTTTGGCAAAAACAGATGCGCTAATCCACGCCATTCAGGAGAATCTTTATGCCACCGGATATCCCCAATCTCTCCACCCGCCTCTGGCACGCCCTGTTGCAGGCCGACAAAGCCGCCGCCGCGCCACTGATTGACGATGCCGCCGTGTTCGTCCACATGGGCGCGACCCTCGACAAAACGCAGGAACTCGACGCCATCGGCAGCCTAATTCAGATCAAAAAGCTGGACGTGGAAGAGCAGAGCGTGCGCCTTATCGGCACGACCGCCATCCTGCTCAACAAAATCCGCCTCACCGCCATGGTGAACAGCGAAACCGCGACCAACCCCTTTGGAGAACCATCATGTCTTTAACGAAAACCCAACAGTATCTCGCCGCCCTTGCCGCTGCTAGCGCACGCGGCGACCAAGACGCGCTTGCCCGTCATCTTCACGCGGCATTCGGTGCGGACGGCTTGACCGTCCAGCAGGCACAAAGCGCATTGGAGCAGCTTTACGCCTATTGCGGTTTCCCGCGCAGCTTAAACGCCTTGACCACGCTGATGAACGTCGTAGAAGAGCGTAAAAAAACAGGCAATCCCCCACACGAAGGGCAGCCGCCCTCCCCGCTACCCGCAGGCGATATGGCAGAGCGCGGGCGCATATTGCGTGAAGAATTGGTCGGGCACCCCGTCGGCGGCGCGCTTGCCGCCTTTGCCGCGCGCAGCGATTACTACCTGACCGCCCATCTCTTTGGCGACATCTTTTCAGACGACCGCCTGACGCACCAAGAGCGCGAAATCATTACCATCGCCGCCCTAAGCACTCTTGACGGCGTGGCAAACCAGTTGGCTTCGCATATCGCCATCGCCAAAAACATCGGTCTGGACGGCGAAGCCATTTTGGAAATTCAGCAAATTGCCAAACCATAAGGAGAAAATCGTGTCCCATCCCGAAGATTTCAAACAACCTTTCCCTACTGGTGAAGAAAATACTGCTTACGCCCAATTTTTTACCGGCACCAGCTATCTTGCCCCGCTTGCCGTTCGCGACGCGGCGGTAGTCAACGTCACTTTCGAGCCGGGCTGCCGCAACCACTGGCATATCCACCACGGCGCGGGTCAAATCCTGATTTGCACGGCAGGCGAAGGCTGGGATCAGGAAGCCGGCAAAGCGGCAATCCGTCTGCAACCGGGCGATGTGGTGGATATTCCGCCCGAAGTCAAACATTGGCATGGCGCCGTCAAAGACCAGTGGTTTTCGCACATTTCCGTTACCGTGCCGAAAGAAGGCGCAAGCAACGAGTGGTGCGAGCCTGTCGATGACGCGCAATATGCCGCCCTTGACGCTTAAATTACGCTTGTTCGATAAGGAAAAAGCATGACAAAACACCCCCTCGCTCTCGCCGAACAAGGCAGCTTTTTCGTGGGCGGCACAGTGATTCGTTAACTGACTATTTATAGGGAACACCACCATGCAAACCTTTACCTTGAACAACGGCGTACAAATCCCCGTCCTCGGCTTCGGCGTCTTCCAGATTCCGCCCGCAGAAACCGCGCAGGCAGTGGCGGAGGCGATCAAAGCAGGCTACCGCCACATCGACACCGCTCAGGCCTACATGAACGAGGCCGAAGTCGGGCAGGGCGTCAAACAAAGCGGCGTGCCGCGTGAAGAAATCTTCATCACCAGCAAAGTCTGGTTGGAAAACTACGGCTGTGAAGCCGCCAAAGCCTCGCTTGATCGTTCGCTTTCGCGCCTCGACTGCGGCCACATCGACCTGATGCTGCTGCATCAGCCCTTCAACGACATCTACGGCGCCTGGCGCGCGCTGGAAGAATACCAGGCGGCAGGCAAAATCCGCGCTATCGGCGTGAGCAATTTCACCGCCGACCGCGTCATCGACCTTGGCATCTTCAACAAAGTCATGCCTGCCGCCGACCAGATTGAAATCAACCCCTTCCACCAGCAGGCGGCACAAGTGGACACGCTCCGCGCCGAAGGCATCGTCCCCGAAGCGTGGGGACCGTTCGCCGAAGGCAAATTCGGCATCTTTGAAAACCCGGTGCTCGCCGCCATCGCCAAGAAACACGGTAAAAGCATCGCCCAGATCATCACCCGCTGGCTGATCGAGCGCGGCATCGTTGTGCTCGCCAAATCCACCAAACCGGCACGCATGGCGGAGAACCTTGCCGTCTTCGACTTCACCTTGGACGATGATGACAAGGCGCAAATCGCCACGCTGGATGTGGGCAAAAGCCAAATCATCAGCCACACCGACCCGGCGATGGTGCGCCAATTCAAGGAATGGGTGTTTGGCGTATAAGTTCGACCGCCAGTATTCATCCGCCTGACATTTTTACCCAACGATTGTCCGCTGCTGCTTGATTCACCGACAGACGTGCTCGAGCGCTGCGCCATTCCAAGCCCAGGGCCGCCAGCCGCGCGTCCAGCTTTGCGGCTTGACGGGGCCTTTGCCGTTGTGTCAGACGGCGTTCAAGCACAGCCCCATTCCTGCTGCGGGCCAAAACGCCGTCCCGCGTCACATGCGGACCCCGCTAGTCTTCGCTCATGAACGCCTTCCCGCATGTGCGTACGAGCGACAGACCTACAGGACGCAAGCCGCCTTTCCGAGCACCGTCATCGCTGGCTTGGCCGTCGCCACGCGCCGTCTGCGCCTGCGCGGCCCGCGCCTATACTTTTAAAAAAGGAGCGAATTCAGAGACGAAAAAACCCATTTTAAGTCGATTCCACTAGGACATCATGCTATCGGTAAAGGAGCGAAATTCTTCCTGATGACTCTTGCTCCGAACGCATCAGAATCTGTCCATGCTCAGGCCGTGAGGAGCTGCGGGCCGGGCTGCAAGGCGCAGACGGGATTTGTGGCCCGGTAGGGGTTTGCAATGCCGCAGGCTGCCCGAGGCCAAGCCCCTGCCCGCACTTTCTGCACCCACGGGCCGATTGCGTGCAGGCGCTCAGGCGCTTTGCCGCAGCCGCTCGATCAGGCCATTGAGTTCGTCCAGCGATGCGAACTGCACGGCCAGTTCGCCAGAGATGGGCGCGCCCTGGCGGCGGGTTTTTTTCACGCGCACCTGCACCTGCGCCAGCAGCAGGTCGGAGAGTTCTTCTTCCACGCGGCGCACGTCGCCGGATTTTTCGGGGGCGGCCTGAGCGGCCTCTTGAGCGGCGCTGGCTGGCTGGGGCTGCGAGAGCTGGCGCACAAGGCGCTCGGCCTCGCGCACGTTCATCTTGCGGGCCACCACCTGGTTGGCGGCCGTGATTTGCGCCGCGCCAGACAAGGCCAGCAGGGCGCGCGCGTGGCCCATGTCGATGTCGCCGGCCATGAGCATGGTTTGCACTGGCTCGGCCAGGTTGAGCAGGCGCAGCAGGTTGCTGGCGGCGCTGCGGCTTTTACCCACGGCCTGCGCGGCTTGCTCGTGCGTGAGGCCAAATTCGTTCACTAGGCGCTTGATGCCTTGCGCTTCTTCCAGCGGGTTGAGGTTTTCGCGCTGGATGTTTTCAATGAGGGCCATGGCGGCGGCGGCTTCGTCGGCCACTTCGCGCACGAGCACGGGCACTTGCGTCAGCCCGGCCAGACGGGCTGCGCGGTAGCGCCGCTCGCCCGCGATGATTTCGTAGTGCGCTGTTGCGGTTTCTTCGCCTGCGCCGTCTGCCGCTGGCAGCGTCACGGCCCTGGGCTGCGCCAGTTGGCGCACGAGGATGGGCTGCATGATGCCTTGCGCGCGGATGCTTTCGGCCAGCTCGTACAGCGCGCCTTCGTCCATGCGGGTGCGCGGCTGGTACTGGCCGGGGCTGATTTCTTCCAGCGGCAAGAGCATGGGCACGCCAGCGGGATCGGCGGCGGCGGGTTCGGGAATGAGCAGGGCGTCCAGGCCACGGCCCAGTCCTTTGGTTTTTTTGGTTGCCATGATGAGTTGGAAAAAGCTTGAATCGGGTGTTGAACCAGCGGCAAGGGTCAATGGGCTTCGCCGCAGTGGCAAATGAGTTCGGCCTTGCCGCGCAAGCACAGCACGAGCACGCGCTGGCGGGGGGCGTCGTAGTGGTAGCGGGCCAGGTAGTGGTCGCGGCCCCGCCGGATGGCCAGCTCGCGCAGGCCGTCGCCCACCGGGCGGCCCACGCCGGGCTGGGCAGACAGCGATTGAAGGCCATCCAGCAAAAAGGTGAAGACGGGGGCGGCTTGCGGGCCGCGCTCGCACCACAGGGTTTGCTCGATGCGCATGAGGTCTTGCAAGGCGTGGGGCGCGAGGATGAGCCTGACGGCGGCTGTGAGGGCGGCAGAAAGAGGCATGGCTTGCGGCGCAGGTTCAGTCAATGGGGCGGGCCACGGGCGCGGGCGGCAGGCTGGCATGGCCGGCGCGGTGCTGCGCCAGCCGGGCGAAGTACGCGCGCACTTCTTCCCAGGGGTAGCCTTGGCCGCTTTCGCTCAGGTGGCGTTGCGCGGCTTGCGCATCGTGCATGAATTGGTGGCCGAGCTGGTGCCGCTCGGCAGCCGCTTGCAGGGCGGCCAGCATCCACTCGGCGGTTTCCTGGCCTGCGGCCTGTGCGGCCGCTTCAATTTGCTGATGCAGCGCAGCGGGCAGCTTCAGTGTGCAAGCCGTGGCGCTGGCGTTGGGGGCGGTTTTGGGCATGGCGTGAGTCTATTCACCGGGATTCAGGCATGGCGCTCATGAAATAACTACAAAAATGATAGCTGCCTGCGCTGATTTCACGGGGACTTGCGGCGGTTTGGATGCTCAAGCCTGAAGGCCGCGCTGAACCATCTCATGGGCGAAGGCGATGAAGGCCTGGCTGCCTTTGGCGTGGGAATCGAATACGACGCCCGGCAGGCCGTAGCTGGGCGCTTCGGCCAGGCGCACATTGCGGGGAATGACGGTGTCAAACACCCGGTCGCCATAGTGGCGCTTGAGCTGGTCGCTCACTTGCTGCTGCAAGGTGATGCGCGGATCGAACATGACCCGCAGCAAGCCGATCAGGCGCAAATCGCGATTGAGATTGGCGTGTACGAGCTTGATGGTGTTGGTGAGATCGGCCAGCCCCTCCAGCGCGAAATATTCGCACTGCATGGGCACGATCACGCCCTGGGCCGCGCACAAGCCGTTGAGCGTGAGCAGGCTCAAGGCGGGCGGGCAGTCGATGAGGATGAAGTCGTAGTCCCCGCGCACCGCTGCCAGGGCGTTTTTCAGGCGCTTTTCACGCTGTTCAAGCTGAACCAGCTCCACCTCAGCGCCCGCCAGCTCGCGATTGGCGCCCAGCACGGCATAGCCGCAGCCCGCCTCGGCCAGATCGGCCGGGCGGCGCACCGCTTCGGCCACGGTGACGCTGCCGATGAGCACGTCATACACGCTCTGCGGCAGGCTGTGCTTGTCCACGCCCGATCCCATCGTGGCATTGCCTTGAGGGTCCATATCCACCAGCAGCACGCGCTGCCCGATGCGGGCCAGCCCTGCGGCGAGATTGACGGTCGTGGTGGTTTTGCCAACGCCGCCTTTTTGGTTGGCAATACAGAAGATGCGGGACATGATGAAAACGGCGCGAGAAGAATGAAGACGCTGGCGGTGCTTTTGGGGCCGCCTATTTTCAGGCAAACCCATGCTCATCCGAAACGCAGCAGTCCTACTGCCCTGCCCTTTTGCGCAACCAGATGATGCAGCGCTCGGCATTCAGCCCCGGAACGGTCAGATGTTCCACGTGAAACACTTCCACATCAGGCGGCAAGGCGGCGATTTCTTCATCGGGCAGCTTGCCTTTCATAGCCATCCAGACGCCATGAGGAGCCAGCGCCTGGGTAGACCAGGCCGTGAAATCAGCCAGGGAAGCGAAAGCGCGCGATGTGATGAGGTCAAACGGGCCGCCCAAGCTTTCCACGCGCGCATGCAGGCCGCGCAGATTGGGCAGTTTCAGAGTGGCCGCTGCTTGCTGAATGAAAGCAGCCTTTTTGGCCACGGCATCCACGCATGTCACGTCCAGTTCAGGGCGGCAAATGGCCAGCGCCACGCCCGGCAGGCCGCCGCCAGAGCCTGCGTCCAGCAGCTTCAGCGCCCTGCCCTGCGTTTGCGCCTGCAAAGGGCGCAGCACAGCCAGACTGTCCAGCAGGTGATGCGTGAGCATGTCTGGCGCGCTGCGAACCGCCGTGAGGTTGTAAACGCGGTTCCATTTGGCCAGCAGAGCCAGATAGGCCAGCAAAGATTCGATCTGCCCATCATCCAGCGCCAGCCCCAGCGCTTGTGCGCCTTGCAGCAGGGCCGCTTTCATGGAACCAGTCCTTTGAAACCGCTTTTTTTCAGATGAATCAGCAGCAGCGAAATGCTGGCGGGCGTGATGCCGGAAATGCGGCTGGCCTGTCCCAGCGTTTCTGGCTTGTGCGCATTGAGCTTTTGGCGCGCCTCGATCGACAGCGCTGTCACCTGCATGTAATCCAGTTGCGGCGGCAGACGCAGATTTTCAAAATGCGCCGCGCGGGCTACTTCATCTTTCTGGCGGTCGATGTAGCCTGCGTATTTGGCGGCGATTTCCACTTGCTCGATGGCGGCTGGCGTCAGGTTGATATCGTCACGCCCGGCGGCCGCGTTCGGCAGCGTCATCAACGCGGCATGGCTCACGCCTGGGCGGCGCAGCAAATCAAAAAGATGATGCTCGTGCTCAATGGCTTTGCCCAGCACGCGCTCCGCCTCGCTGGCAGGCAGCGTGCGCGGATTCACCCAGGTGGATTTCAGCCGCTGTGTTTCACGTGAAACAGCATCGCGCTTGCGGCAGAACGCATCCCAGCGCGCGTCATCCACCAGGCCCAGACGGCGGCCCGTTTCCGTCAGCCGCATGTCGGCGTTGTCTTCGCGCAATTGCAGGCGGTATTCGGCGCGGCTGGTGAACATGCGGTATGGCTCGGTCACGCCCTTGGTGATCAGGTCGTCCACCAGTACGCCCAGATAGGCTTCGTCGCGGCGCGGCAGCCACGGCGGCTCGCCCTTGACTTGCAAGGCGGCGTTCAGGCCCGCAAACAGCCCTTGCGCCGCTGCCTCCTCGTAGCCTGTGGTGCCGTTGATCTGGCCAGCAAAAAACAGGCCTTCGATTGGCCTGGTTTCAAAGCTGCTTTTCAGCGCGCGCGGATCGAAATAGTCATATTCGATGGCGTAGCCGGGGCGCAGAATGTGCGCGTTTTCCAGCCCGCGAATGCTGCGCACCAGCGCGTATTGGATATCGAAAGGCAGGCTGGTGGAAATGCCATTGGGGTAAAACTCGTTCGTGCTCAAGCCCTCCGGCTCCAGAAAAATCTGGTGGCTGTCTTTACCCGCGAAGCGGTTGATCTTGTCTTCCACGCTGGGGCAGTAGCGCGGCCCCACACCCTCGATCTGCCCCGTGAACATGGGGCTGCGATCAAAGCCGCTGCGAATGATGTCGTGCGTGCGCTCGTTGGTGTTGGTTATCCAGCATGGCACTTGCCGGGGGTGCATGCTGGCGTGGCCCATGAAGCTGAAAACAGGCACGGGGTCTGCGTCGCCAGGCTGCTCCGTGCAGGCGGAAAAATCAATCGTGCGTCCGTCCAGGCGCGGCGGCGTGCCTGTTTTCAGCCGCCCTTGCGGCAGCTGGAGTTCCCTCAGCCGCGCCGCCAGCGAAATGGAAGGCGCATCGCCCGCGCGGCCGCCCGCGTAGTTGTCCAGCCCGATGTGGATGCGCCCATTCAAAAACGTGCCCGCCGTCAGCACCACCGCCTGCGCCTCGAAGGCCAGGCCCATTTGCGTGACCACGCCCACGGCGCGCCCGCCTTGCACTTGCACATCATCCACCGCCTGCTGGAACAGCCAGAGATTGGGCTGGTTTTCCAGCCGCCCGCGCATGGCCGCGCGGTACAGCACGCGATCGGCTTGCGCGCGCGTGGCGCGCACGGCCGGCCCTTTGCTGCCGTTGAGCGTGCGGAACTGAATGCCCGCTTCATCCGCCGCCAGCGCCATCGCGCCGCCCAGCGCATCCACCTCTCGCACCAGATGGCCCTTGCCAATGCCGCCAATGCTGGGGTTGCAGCTCATTTGCCCCAGGGTTTCAATGCTGTGCGTCAGCAGCAGCGTGGCGCAGCCCATGCGGGCCGCCGCCAGGGCCGCTTCAGCGCCAGCGTGGCCGCCGCCCACCACAATCACGTCAAATCGGCGGGGAAAAACAGTGCTTGATTTCATAAACAAAAAAAGCCCGGCAATGAATGCGGGCCTGGGCTGAAATTATATGAAGCAGAGCCGATTGGGGCATTTGCGCCACGCTTTCATGAATATATCTGAAACAATTCGTCATTTAAAATGTTTTTACTTCAACCCGCTCATGCCGCATGAAACACGCAACGACTCTTTCTTTCGCGCGCCGCCTGCTGGCTGTCTGCGCGGCCTCTTTGTTTGTCTGCGCCGCGCCGTTCGCGGCGCAGGCCGGCTCCGTGCTGGATCGCATTCAGTCCACGGGCGTATTGAAAATGGGATACCGGGCCGACGGCGCGCCTTTCTCGTGGGAAACAGGGCCAAGCGCAGCGACCGGATATGCGCCGGATATTTGCCAGCGCATCGCCGCCAGCATTGCCAGCCATCTGAAACTGCCCAAGCTGCAAGTGCAGGCTGTGCCCGTGCTTGAATCCACCCGCATTTCAGCCGTCATCAATGGAGAAATCGACATTGAATGCGCTGGCACCACCAACAGCAAGGCGCGGCGCGAACAAGTGGCTTTCGGCTTGCCTTATTTCTATGCCGGCTCGGCGCTGATGGTTCGTGAAGGCAGCGACATCACGGGCCTTGGCAATTGCAGAGGCAAAAAGCTGGGCACGATCGAAGGCTCCACCAGCAGCCAGATTGCCGAACTCAAAAACGACAATGGCGGCTGGACGCTCAAAACCTTCAAATCCATGAACGAGGCCACGGCGGCGTTGGGGCGCGGCGAGATTGACGCACTGATGTACGACGACGTCACCCTGCTCACCGCAGCGGCGCAATCCGGCGGCAAGCTTTCCGTGCTGGCGCAGCGCTACTCCATCGAACCGCTGGCGCCCATGTTCAGCAAGTCTGATCCCGAGCTGGAAAAAGTGGTGCTGCAAGCCATGCAGCAGCTCTATCGCGATGGAGAAATGGACGCCATCTACAAGCGCTGGTTTCTCTCCCCCCTGCCTGGTCTGGGCTACAACCTGAACCTGAAAATGGGCGCCTTGCTGCAAGACAACCTGCGCCGCCCCACGAGCTATGTGGCGGACTGGACGGTGATGTAAGCACGCCTCCTTCTCCCCCAAGGAGAATCAGCAGACAGCCTCTCTGTGTATTTGCACAGGAAATACTGAAACGAACTTTGCTGCAAGCGCTTTCACCCGCGCAAGCAGAATGCAATCCATAATTGCATTCCCTCGGTGAAAACCCTTGCAAATCATGACAATCGCTTCTGCTTCTTTCTCCCGCCTGGCCCTGCGCCTGCTGGCGGGCTTGGCTGCCTGCGCGGCCCTGGCGTCGCCTGCGCATGCGGGGCCGGTGCTGAACCGCATCCAGGCCACCGGCGTATTCAAGATGGGCTACCGCCCGAACGGCGCGCCCTTTTCATGGGAAACCAGCCCCGGCGCTGCAACAGGCTACGCGCCTGACATTTGCCAGCGCATTGCCGCAGGCATTGCCGCCCATCTGAAACTGCCCAAGCTGCAAGTGCAGGCTGTGCCCGTGCTTGAATCCACGCGCATTCCCGCCGTCGTCAATGGCGAAATCGACATGGAATGCGCCGGCACCACCAACAACAAGGCTCGGCGCGAACAAGTGGCTTTCGGCTTGGCCTATTTCTATGCCGGCTCGGCGCTGATGGTTCGTGAAGGCAGCGGCATCACGGGCCTGAGCGGCCTCAGGGGCAAGAACCTGGGCGTGCTTGAAGGAGCCACCGGCAACCAGATCATTGATATCCACAAAAACCGCAGCGGCGGCTGGACGCTCAAAACCTTCAAATCCATGCGCGAAGCCACAACCGCGCTGGAGCGAGGCGAGATCGACGCCCTGCTCGACGACGATGTCATTCTGCTCACCATCGCCGCGCAATCCGGCGGCAAATTTTCCGTTCCGGCACAGCGTTACTCCATTGAACCGCTGGCCCCCATGTTCAGCAAGAGCGATCCGGAGCTGGAGCGGGTGGTGCTGCAAATCATGCAGCAGCTCTACCGCGACGGAGAAATGGACGCCATCTACAAGCGCTGGTTTCTCTCTCCCCTGCCCGGCCTGGGCTACAACCTGAACCTGAAAATGGGCGCCCTGCTGCAAGACAACCTGCGCCGCCCCACGGCTTACGTGACCGACTGGACGGTGATGTAGGAGCCTGCTCAGCCCGCCTACGGGCATCAGAAACAGGAGCGAATTCAAGGGGTTCAAAATGCCGCTTCGCGCAGCCCCTACTAGGACATCACGCTATAAATAAAGGAGCTAAATAACTCTGTCCGCTCCCTGTGCGCTCCAGCGGTTCCTCAAGGTTGCCGCAAGCCGGCCTGCTGCGCGTCGGCGTCTTTCGCTTCATCTCAAGGCCAAGCGCCAGTCTGGCGGGAAATCCGCCGGATTGTTTTTGGTGCGTTTCAAAATCCATTTCTCAAATTGCGGCAAAGGCTGCCATGCGTGGCCTGGATATGTTTACTGAGCACGGCATGATTACTTTCAAAGTCAATGAATCCATCAGCGGCAGCCAATTCGTGGAATTGCTGAAAAATACCAGCCTGGGCGCGCGGCGGCCCCTGGATGATTCCGCTCGCATCGCCGCCATGCTTGCGCATGCCAATCTGGTGGTGACGGCCTGGGATGCGGCCTCGCTGATCGGCGTGGCCCGCTGCGTGACGGATTTCGCCTACTGCTGCTATCTGTCTGATCTGGCCGTGCGTGAATCGCACCAGAAACAAGGTGTCGGCATCGCCTTGATTGACAAGGTGAAATCGGCGCTGCATCCCGCGTGCAAAATCATTTTGCTGGCCGCGCCGGACGCCGCTGGTTACTATCCGCACATCGGTTTTTCACAGCATATGAGCGCTTGGGTCAAGGCGTGAGAGTTAATCCGTTCAATTTTGATTCAGGCATATCGTGAATTTATCGTCAATATCCTGTCGATAAGCAATATCTACATATTTCAGCTTGAGGCGGTCTCAATCAGCCAGCAGCCAGCCAGAAACCCCCTCTTTGCGCAAGCCCATGAGCGGAAGAAAAGCGCGGAAAGCCATATTTCGGTAATATTCCACGCTTTGTTGCGCTGGGTTCGTCGCATTCCTGCGACAAGGCCGCGAATGAGGTTGATGAAATGCTGTTGAACAATTCTGTCCGCCGCGCTGTCTGCGTGTTTTCCTTGGCTTTGCTGGGCGCAGGCAGCGCATGGGGGGGTGAAACCCTGGATGCCATCAGAAACACGGGGCGCATGACCCTGGGTTACCGCGAAAACGCCATACCGTTCTCATGGAAAACCAAAAGCGGACAAGTGGTGGGCTACGCCATTGAAACCTGCCAGCGCCTGGCCGCCGCCGTGCAGGAGCATTTGAAGCTGCCTCGCCTGGAAGTGCGCCACGTTCCCGTGACTTCGGCGGATCGCGTGCGCTCCATTCTCGACAAGCGCATTGACCTTGAATGCGGCGTGACCACCAACACGCCCGCCCGGCGCGAGCTGGTGGCCCTGGGGCTGACCTACTTTTATGCGGGCGCGCGCCTGCTGGTGCGCGAAGGCGAGGGCATCCTCTCCTTGCAAGACATGAAGAACAAGACGCTGGGGCTGGTCAAAGGCACCACGGGCGAGCTGGTGATGCAAAAACACCAGCGCCAGCACACCGACGTCTGGAAAACGCAGCTGTTTGACAGCACCAATGACGGCGTGACCGCGCTGGAGCAAGGCAGGATCGACGGCATCCTGACAGACGACGTTCAGCTGCTGGTGCGCGCGCGCCAGTCGTCCCGGCATCTGGAATTGGTGGGGCCTGCCTTGTCCATTGAGCCGCTGACCCTGGCATTCAGCAAGGCCGACCGGGAGCTGGGCAGCCTGGTGGATGGCGAAATGAAGCGCCTGTACCGCAGCGGCGCCATGCAGGAGATGTACCAGCGCTGGTTTCGCAGCCCGCTGCCCGAACTGGGCTACAGCCTGGACTTGGCCCCCGGCAGGCTGCTCAACGACAACTTCCAGCGCCCCAGCGCCTATGTGGCGGACTGGGTCATGCTGTGAGCGCCCGCTCGCGGCTGGCTGCGCGGGGCCGAATGTGAAGGGCGGATGCGCAGCGTTATCTTGCTCCTTTAATCAGAGCAAGGGGTCTTAGTGGAATCTGCGCAAGACGGTATTTCTGCCGCTTAAATCTGCTCCTGTTTTTGATGCATCATGGCGGCGTGCGCCGCCTGGCGAACCCTTGTGAATCCTTATCGGGCAGATGCAGCGCGCCCTCTTTTCATTACGGAAACCACGACATGAGCTGGCTTTTTCTCATCACCGCCGGGCTGCTGGAAATCGGCTGGCCGCTGGGCCTCAAATACGCGCAGCAAGACGGCTGCCGCCTCGCGGGCATCGCCGCCGCCGTTCTCTTCATGGCAGGCAGCGGTTTCCTGCTTTTTCTCGCCCAGAAGGAAATTCCGATGGGCACCGCCTATGCGGTGTGGACGGGCATTGGCGCGGCAGGCACGTTTCTCGTGGGCGTTCTCTTTTTCAACGACGCAGCCACCCTTGGCCGCTGGCTCGGCGCGGCGCTGATCATCAGCGGCGTGGCCGTGATGAAACTCTCAAGCGGACGCTGAAAACGCCCGCTCGTGAAATGGCCACTCCCATGCGTTCAGCACAGGTGTCCCGCGCCTTTCAATGTTGAGTTTCCGGGGCCTTTTGAGCCGCTTGCGCCCGTGAAACAAGCCCGGGCAGCTATTATTTTCATAGTCAAACAGGCCAGCGAAAAATGGAAGGGAGCCGAGCATGGGATTGAGTCTGGTGCAGGGCCGCGCCCTGATGGGGCTGGCCGCGCCCGCCGTGGCGGTGGAAGCGCACCTGGCCAATGGCCTGCCCGCGTTCACGCTGGTGGGCCTGGCCGATGTAGAGGTGAAAGAAGCGCGCGAGCGCGTGCGCAGCGCCTTGCTCAACAGCGGCCTGCAATTTCCGCACAACCAGCGCATCACCGTCAATCTGGCCCCGGCTGATTTGCCCAAGGATTCGGGCCGCTTTGATCTGCCCATTGCGCTGGGCATTCTGGCGGCCAGCGGCCAGATTGACGGGCGCAAGCTCGCGGGCTGGGAATTTGCGGGCGAGCTGTCGCTTTCAGGCGAGCTGCGCCCCGTGCGCGGCGCGCTGGCCACGGCGGCGGCCCTGCACGCGGCGCAGACGAAAGACGCCGCCCGCGTTCGCCTCGTGCTGCCGCCCGGCAGCGCAGAAGAAGCGGCGCTGGCGCCAGGCATTGACGTGTACCGCGCCCGCCATTTGCTGGACGTGGTGGCGCAGTTTCTGCCTGACGGCGCGCCCCCGCCCGCTTCAGACGCAGCCAGCGGCTGGGCCAAGCTGGCCGGCGCCACGCCCCAATACCCCGATCTGGCCGATGTGAAAGGCCAGGCCGCCGCCAAGCGCGCGCTGGAAATCGCCGCCGCTGGCGGCCACAGCCTGCTCATGTCCGGGCCGCCGGGCACGGGCAAATCCATGCTCGCGCAGCGCTTTGCGGGCCTGCTGCCGCCCATGAGCGCGCCAGACGCGCTGCAAAGCGCCGCCATCGCCAGCCTGGCCGGGCGCTTTTCGCTTGCCCAATGGGGCTTGCGCCCTACTTGCGCGCCGCACCACTCGGCCAGCGCCGTGGCGCTGGTCGGCGGCGGCTCGCCGCCCAGGCCGGGCGAAATTTCGCTGGCGCACAACGGCGTGCTGTTTCTGGATGAGCTGCCCGAATTCCCCCGCGCCGCGCTGGAAGCCTTGCGCGAACCGCTGGAATCGGGCCACATCACCATCTCGCGCGCCGCGCAGCGGGCCGAATTTCCGGCGCGCTTTCAGCTCATTGCCGCCATGAACCCCTGCCCTTGCGGCCACCTGGGCGATGCGCGCCATGCCTGCCGCTGCACGCCGGACCAAATCGCCCGCTACCAGGGTAAGCTCTCCGGCCCGCTGCTGGACCGCATCGACCTG
>ERZ773035.1272-NODE-1272-length-18586-cov-11.410987_pt1 | contig 18586 bp, 19 predicted proteins | sample MGYA00511487_ERZ773035 | MGnify/ENA primary metagenome ERZ773035 (study PRJEB29015, sample SAMEA2737985) | human oral metagenome | biome: human oral; feature: human-associated habitat; material: dental | place: China | collected 2024 ...
GCGAGCTAAGGTTGCTTTGCAACGTGCCATTAACCGTATCAATGTCGGAAATAAATTATAAAATAAAAATGAACTTGCTTAAGCAAGTTCATTTTTATTTTACATTAATGTTTAAATGTGATGCAAACGGCTTCGGGAACTCGGAAATCGTTAGAAAGCTCAGCTAATCGACCAGTTTTAGGATTACGTTTAAAGACGGTTGCATTATCTGAATCTTGGTGAACTGCAATTAGAAATTCTTGGTCAGGAGTTAGGTCGAAATCACGTGGTGTTTTACCATGACTTGGAACAATCTCTAATAATTCCAAACTACCATCAGCTAGGATGCTAAATACAGCAATGGAATCATGACCTCGGTTGGATGCATAGAGGTATTTGCCGTCTTTTGAAAGACGAATGGCAGCAGTAGCATTAAATTCCTCATATCCATCTGGCAAAGTCGAAATGACTTGCATACGTTCAAATTCACCAACACCATCGTAAATCAAGACTTCAATGGTACTGTTGAGTTCACAGATGAGGTAGGCAATCTTATAATGATGATGGAAAACGATGTGGCGAGCACCTGCTCCAGCTTGGCTGTGATAAGTGTAGAGTTTACTTAGTTTTCCTTCTGGGCTAACATCGTAGGTCGTTACTTCATCCGTTCCTAGATCACATGTGACGAGATACTGGTCAGGTGTTAGATCCGTAAAGTGTACATGTGGGGAAGATTGGTTTTCATGAGGACCTTGTCCGCTATGCTGATCTAGATCTGTTTGGATGAGGCTACCATCCGATTGACGTTTATAAACTAGAACTTGACCTTTATGATAGTTGGCCCCATAAACGAGACCACGTTTTTCATCTACTGCCACATAACAATGAGGAGCGCCTTCTTCCACCACATGATTTAACAAAGTGCCGTCGGTCTTGTAAGCAGCGATTCCACCCAAGCCATCCTGGCTCCCTACGGTGTATAAGTGTTGCTGTTGGTCAAAGGCAAGGTAGGTCGGACTTGGTTCAGCAGCAAAGAGTTCAAGATTTGCAAGCTGGCCTGTTTCTGTATTAAAATCAGCTTTGTAAATCCCTTTAGATAAGCGACGAGTGTAAGTTCCAAAATAAACAGTTTCTTTCATGTCCATACCTCTTAATAATGATAAATTTATTATACCACAAAATGGCAGTCATTAAGCATCAGATTCATTCATGTAAGCACTTTAAAAAAGAGTTATTTTAGTCTAAAAATGGTATAATGATAGAATGACAGAAAGGATGTATTTATGGAACATAAAGAGAAACATTTTAGCCTATCTTGGTTCTTCAAGTGGTTTTTAGATAATAAAGCTATTACTGTATTCTTAGTGACCTTGTTACTGGGCTTGAATCTTTTCATTCTAAGTAAGATTAGTTTTATCTTTTTACCGGTTTTGGATTTTCTAGGAGTTGTCATGTTGCCAGTTATTTTATCTGGTTTACTTTATTACCTCCTCAATCCGATTGTTGACTGGATGGAGAAGCACAAGATCAATCGTGTTCTTGCTATCAGTATTGTTTTTATCATCATTGGACTTTTTATCATTTGGGGGCTGGCAGTCGCTATTCCAAATCTCCAACGTCAGATCTTAAACTTTGCAAAGAATGTACCGACTTATCTTAAGGATGCTGATAAGGTTATCAATGACCTTGTAACCAAACGCTTGCCAGATGATTTTAGACCGCAGTTGGAGCAAGTTCTTGCCAATGTTTCTAGTGAGGCGACCATGTGGGCCAGCAAAATCTCTTCTCAAGCAGTTAACTGGGTCAGCGCCTTTATCAGTAGCGTTTCTCAGGTCATTGTGGCGATTATCATTGTTCCATTCATGCTCTTTTATCTTTTGAGAGATGGGAAAGGCTTGCGGGATTACCTCACTAAATTCATCCCAAACAAGTTAAAAGAACCAGTCGGACAAGTTTTGTCAGATGTTAATAAACAGTTGTCAAACTACGTTAGAGGACAGGTTACAGTTGCTATTATTGTAGCGATTATGTTTATTATCTTCTTTAAGATTATTGGCCTCAGATATGCTGTGACTCTAGGTATCACGGCTGGTATCCTCAATCTAGTACCTTATCTGGGAAGTTTTCTAGCAATGTTGCCTGCTCTTGTTTTGGGCTTGATTGCAGGACCTGTTATGCTTTTGAAAGTAATTATTGTCTTTATTGTTGAACAAACGATTGAAGGACGTTTTGTATCTCCGCTTATTTTAGGTAGTCAGCTCAATATTCATCCCATCAATGTCCTCTTTGTTCTCCTGACTTCAGGTTCTATGTTTGGTATTTGGGGAGTCTTACTGGGAATCCCTGTCTATGCCTCCGCTAAGGTGGTTATTTCTGCTATCTTTAACTGGTACAAAAAGATCAGTGGTTTGTATGAAGAAGAAGGGGAGGAAATCAAGAGTGAACAATAGTCAACGCATGCTCCAGGCTTTGGATGAACAAGATCTAAACAAAGCAGATCAGTATTTTCATAAGGCACTTGAAACTGATTCGACGGAAATTCTCTACGAACTAGCAAGTTATCTTGAGGGAATTGGCTTTTATCCGCAAGCCAAGGAAATTTATCTAAAAATTGCGTCAGAATTTCCAGAAGTGAATCTGAACTTAGCAAGCATTGCTAGCGAGGATGGACAGGTAGAAGAAGCCTTTGCCTACCTAGAGGAAATCACTCCTGAAAGTGACTGGTATGTGTCAGCTTTGGCTTTGAAGGCCGACCTCTATCAGTTGGAGGGTTTGACAGATGTAGCACGTGAAAAGTTACTGGAAGCCTTAAACTACTCAGATGATCCCTTATTAGTTTTTGGTTTGGCTGAGTTAGATAGTGAGTTAGGAAACTATCAGGAAGCCATTCAGGGCTATGCTCAATTAGACAATCGCTCCATCTATGAACAAACAGGTGTATCAACCTACCAACGAATTGGCTACGCTTATGCCCAGTTAGGCAAGTTTGAGGCTGCAACGGAATTCCTAGAAAAAGCCTTAGAACTAGAATACGATGACCAAACTGCTTTTGAGTTGGCCAGTCTATACTTTGACCAAGAAGAGTATCAAAAAGCTACTCTCTACTTTAAGCAGATTGATACCATTTCACCTGATTTTGAAGGATATGAGTATGGTTATAGTCAAGCCTTGCACAAGGAACATCAGGTGGAAGAGGCTCTTCGTATCGCTAAACAAGGTTTGGAGAAAAATCCATTTGAAACTCGTCTTTTGTTAGCGGCCTCTCAGTTTTCTTATGAATTGCATGATGCTAAGGCAGCGGAGGACTTTCTCCTTACTGCCAAAGAAGATGCAGAAGACCTTGAGGAGATTTTCCTTCGCCTTGCGACCATTTATATGGAACAAGAGCGGTTTGAGGACCTTATCGCTCTACAAAGTCAAGAACCTGAAAACCTCCTGACCAAGTGGATGATTGCCCGTTCTTACCAGGAAATCGAGGATTTAGATAGGGCTTACGAACTCTATCAAAAACTGTCGTCTGACCTCAAGGACAACCCAGAGTTTCTGGAGCAATATACTTATCTCTTGCGGGAATTGGGGTATTTCGAAGAAGCTAAGAGGCAAGCAGAAGCATATTTAAAACTGATTCCAGATGATATTCAGATGCAAGAACTGCTAGAAACACTTTAAAAATATTCTATAAAGCGAAACTGTATCTCATCATTTTTGATAGATACGGTTTTTATTTTTAAAAAGAAATAGAATTTTTTTACAAAAAAACTCCTTGATAAATTGTTTATTTATGCTATAATAGGAATAATTATTTTAGGAGGTGTAGTATGTCTTATATATTCGAGATTTTACCAAGTTTATTGAACGGTGCAAGTATGACTCTCCAAGTCTTTGCTCTGGTCTTAATCTTTTCTATTCCTTTAGGGATTGTCATTGCCTTTGCTTTGCAAGTTCATTGGAAACCCCTCCATCATTTGATTAATCTTTATATATGGGTGATGCGAGGAACTCCCTTGCTCTTGCAATTAATCTTTATCTACTATGTTCTCCCTAGCATTGGCATTCGTTTAGATCGCCTTCCTGCGGCTATTATTGCCTTTGTTTTGAATTATGCGGCTTACTTTGCTGAAATCTTCCGTGGGGGGATTGAAACTATACCACGAGGACAGTACGAGGCTGCAAAAGTGTTAAAGTTTAGTCCATTTGATACAGTTCGTTATATCATACTTCCTCAGGTGACAAAGATTGTCTTACCAAGTGTCTTTAACGAAATTATGAGTTTGGTCAAGGATACCTCTTTAGTCTATGCATTGGGGATTTCAGATTTGATCTTGGCTAGTCGAACAGCGGCCAATCGAGATGCCAGTCTTGTTCCAATGTTTTTAGCTGGAGCGATTTATTTGATCATGATTGGTCTTGTGACCATTGTAGCGAAAAAACTTGAGAAGAAGTACAGTTATTACAGATAGGAGGATTGCTATGTTAGAATTACGAAATATCAATAAATCCTTTGGTGGCAAACAAATCTTAACCAATTTCAGCCTATCAATTCCTGAAAAGCAAATCCTCGCAATCGTAGGTCCTTCAGGAGGTGGAAAGACTACATTATTACGTATGCTGGCTGGACTGGAGACCATCGATTCTGGAGAGATTTACTATAATGGCGAATCTCTAGCTATAGATGAATTGGAAAAGCGTGATCTACTAGGATTCGTTTTCCAAGATTTTCAACTCTTTCCGCATTTGTCAGTTCTAGAAAACCTAACCTTGTCGCCTATAAAAACGATGAGCATGGATAAGGAAGCTGCTGAGAAGAAGGCGCGTGGTTTGTTAGAACAACTTGGGTTAGCAGGACATGCTGATGCCTTTCCGTTTTCCTTATCTGGTGGACAAAAACAGCGTGTCGCCTTAGCGCGTGCCATGATGATTGACCCAGAAATTATCGGTTATGATGAGCCTACATCAGCCTTAGATCCCGAGTTACGATTAGAAGTGGAAAAACTCATCCTTCAAAATAAAGAGCGTGGCATGACCCAGATTGTTGTGACGCACGACCTTCAGTTTGCTGAAAACATTGCTGATCAGATCCTTAAGGTTGAGCCGAAGTAGGAGGTGCCTATGAAGAGAAAGAAAATTGCCCTAGTACTTGCTTTGTTCTTTAGCTTCTTCCTGACTGCTTGTACGCAAAAGGTCAGTGATCCGAAGCAGGATAATTGGTTCAAATACCAAGAACAGGGTAGCATTACCATTGGATTTGACAATACCTTCGTTCCCATGGGATTCGAAGAAAAGAATGGCCAGTATGCAGGTTTTGATATTGATCTAGCTCAAGCTGTCTCTGAAAAACTTGGAATTCAGGTGAATTTTCAACCCATCGACTGGGATATGAAAGAAACCGAACTACAAAATGGTACCATTGATGCCATCTGGAATGGTTATTCTGCGACAGATGAACGGAGAGAGAAGGTTGCCTTTACCATTCCTTATATGGAAAATCAACAAGTTTTAGTTTCTAAAAAATCTCAGAACATCCAGTCAATCAAAGATATGAATAACAAGGTTTTGGGAGCTCAGGCTGGATCTTCTGGCTATTTGGACTTTGAAGCGCAGCCAGATTTGCTAAAAAATCAGGTAAAAGATCAGAAGGCCAATCAATACCAAAGTTTCAACGAAGCTTTGATTGATTTGAAAAATGATCGTATTGATGTCTTGTTAATTGACCGTGTCTATGCCAATTACTACCTCCAATCTGAAGGGATATTAAATGACTACAATGTCTTTTCAGCTGGATTTGAAAGTGAATCTTTTGCAGTCGGTGTTAGACCTGCTGATAAAACGTTGCTAGAAACCCTGAACCAAGCCTTTGTTGAACTATACAAAGAAGGAAAGTTCCAAGAAATCAGCCAAAAATGGTTTGGAGAAGATGTAGCGACCAGTCAGGTGAAAAATCAAGAATAAGAAAAAGAGATTGAGTTTACCTCAGTCTCTTTTTGCATCAAAAAATCCTCTGGCAAGAGCCAGAGGATAAGAGTTTATTTCATTGTTGGGAAAAGCAATACATCACGGATAGTAGTTGTATCTGTGAGGAGCATGCAGAGACGGTCGATACCGATTCCCAAACCACCTGTTGGTGGCATACCGTATTCAAGAGCCTCAATGTAGTCGTAGTCGATACCTGTTGCTTCATCATCCCCAAGTTCTTTGGCTTTCGCTTGGGCTTCAAAACGGCTAAGCTGATCGATTGGGTCGTTCAACTCGGTAAAGGCATTACCGTATTCCTTGGTCATGATGAAGAGCTCAAAGCGGTCAGTAAAGCGTTCGTCTTCAGGGTTTTTCTTAGCGAGTGGTGATACAGCTACTGGATGTCCATAGACAAAGGTTGGTTGGATCAACGTTTCTTCAACAAATTCTTCAAAGAAGGCGTTGATAATGTGACCAACTTCAGTGTAGTGTTTTTCAACTGGGACTTTCTTCTCAGCAGCGATAGCTTTGGCTTCCTCGAAAGTCATGTCTTGCCAGAAGTCTACGCCAGTGATTTCCTTGATAGCATCCACCATGTGAACACGTTTGAATGGTTCGTTGATCTTGATTTCAGTACCTTGATAAATAACTGGGCCATCGCCTTTGACAGCTTTAGCAACGTGTTGGATAATACCTTCAGTTAAGTCCATAATGTCTTGGAAATCTGCATAAGCTTGGTAAACTTCGATAGAAGTAAACTCAGGGTTATGAGTAGCATCCATTCCCTCGTTACGGAAGATACGACCAATTTCATAGACACGCTCCATACCACCAACGATAAGGCGTTTCAAGTGAAGCTCAGTCGCAATACGAAGCACCATGTCAATGTTTTGGGCATTGTGGTGGGTGATAAATGGACGAGCCGCAGCACCACCAGCTTCGTTGTGAAGAACAGGTGTTTCCACTTCAAGGAAACCTTTTTGATCAAGGTAACGACGGATTTCAGAGATGATTTTTGAACGAGTGACAAAGCGCTCAAAGCTTTCACGGTTAGAAATCAAGTCAAGGTAACGTTTACGGTAGATGGTTTCAACATCTGTCAAACCGTGGAATTTCTCAGGAAGTGGGCGAAGCGCTTTAGACAAGTGAGTGATGTGAGTTGCCTTGATAGAGAGCTCTCCCATATCTGTACGCATCACTTCACCTTCGACACCAAGGAAGTCACCGAGGTCAGCCTTTTTGAAGATTTCGTAGTTTTCTTCACCGACTTCGTCTTTACGAACGTAGATTTGGATTTGACCTTCACGGTCTTGAAGATGGGCAAAGCCAACTTTCCCTTTTCCACGTTTGGTTACTAAGCGTCCAGCGATAGTAGCAGTTTCATTTAATTCATGTAATTGTTCTTTATCAAGTTCTGCAAATTTGTCTTTTAGTTCTTGAGAGTTAGCAGTACGTTCAAAACGTTTTCCGAAGGGATCGATTCCTTGTTCACGGAGCGCAGCCATTTTTTCACGGCGAACGATCTGCTGGTCATTTAGTTCTTCCATATGTTCTGTAGACATGGGATCCTCCTAGTTTTACTCAAAATTTGATACGATGAGTCATTTTTTGCGATACTCCCATTTTATCATAAATAGTCGAGAAATTCACGGATATTCTTTGAAAACTAAAAAGAACTTGACCATTGGGATCAAGTTCCATTATTTTTCTTGATAGGAAGTATCATTCCATCTTTCGAGAGTAAAGGATTCAAAATCCTCAGTGTCCAAAATCGTCAAACTAGCATTGGCCAAGCCCCCATCTTCGCGAAGGCGAGCCTCTTTATAACCTAGAAGTGTACGTAGGCTAGCAGTGAGATTTGCACCATGACCGACGATTAGAATGTTTTCAGCCGGACTTCCGTTCAGAGATTTGATAAACTGAATGGTCCGCTTCGTAGTACTGTATAGGGATTCCGCTTCAAACATCCTCGTATCAAACTGAGCCAGATTGGAGCGAAAGGCCTTGATTTGTTGTGGATAAATGGAATTGAGAGTTGCGATTTTTAAACCTTCAAGTTTCCCAAGTTGCCATTCACGTAGGTCTGGAATACTTTCTAAAGGACAGGGGGTCTGGAGTTGACTTTGGATAATTTCAGCAGACTTAACCGCTCTAGGTAAATCACTTGAATAAATCTTATCAAAAGGAATATCCTTAAGATACTGACCAAGTTGCTTTAAGATGTCAATGGATTCCGGAAGAAGGGGAGAGTCCCCGCTAGCACCTTGAAAACGTCCTTCAAGATTCCAGAGGGTGCGACCGTGACGGACAAAATAGAGTTTCATTACTTACTTTCCTCCAAGATATCAGCAAAATCGGCTTTTACAAAGCTGGCCAAGTCTCGAGGGCGTATGATGATACTATGTCCGACTTCCCCAGCAGAGACAATCATTTGGTCTAAATCCAAAGCAGTCTGATCAATAAAAATTGGATAATTGTGTTTTTGGCGAATGCCGATTGGGTTATTTGCACCATGAATATAGCCTGTCGTTTTTTCTAAGTCTTTCTGTGGAATCATGGTCACTTTTTTATTGCCAGAAACCTTTGCTAGTTTTTTCTCGGCGAGGTGTTCTGTTATGGGAACAATTCCAATAATCGGTCCTGTCTTGTCTCCCAAAAGAGCCAAGGTTTTAAAGATTTGGTTTCTGCCGTATTCAGGAGGAAGTTCTCCTTCAAGTGCATTGATTTGAATACCGATATGGTCAATACCGGCCTTGGTTAAGATTTGTTCGACCAAGGTTTTTTTATTCTTGACTTTCTTTGCCATTATTTATACTTATCCTCCAACTGACTCATCCAGATACCAAGCCAGATACCAAGCGCAAAGAAGAAGGCAACGAGAACATAGCTCACAATGGAAAGTCCAGTGTATTGGATACTTTCAGCATTTCCAGCATTTGGAATCAAAATTAAGAGAGTGCTCGACAGCACAATCCCAATGATAAAGTGATAAACACGGGAGTGGTAGTTGTTCAAGGCATGATCCATCAATTTTGAAAAGATAATGAGGGTTGCCCCTGCACCAATGCCGATAGGAAGGAAGGTGCCAAATAAATCAAAGGTTTTAAAACCAGTCAGCATAGGAGCGTACAGTCCCAAAATCAAGAGGAGATTTGACGGACTTAAACCAGGAACCAAGACACCCAGAGCTAAAAGAGCACCCGCTAAGATGAAACTAGCGAAACTGGCACTGAGTGAACCAACAACAAAGTTTAGCGCATAGAGCCCGACACCTGAAAGGATAAAGGTAGCCCAGAACCAAACTAGGTCAATCTTATCACGATCAGACTCTCGATTAGATTCTTTAAGGAGGCTAGGAACTGTACCAATGATAGCTCCAGCAAAACTCCATAAAACATAGACTTGGTAATTTTCTAGTAAATACTCGATTGGATACGAAAATAGCCCAATACCTAGTAGCATCCCGATAGCTACTGGGATAAAGTAAAGGATATTTGATTTAAAATCCTTAAAAGGATGAGCTAGAAAGCCGATCATTCGCTCGTAGATACCTAATATTGCAGCCAGAACTCCTCCAGAAATACCGGGCAAGATAAATCCTAGGGCGATGACGATTCCTTTAATAACTCGTGCAATCCATGAAAACATAATAAAATCCTCAATTTCATAAAATTCTTCTCTATGCTATCAATTATAACACAGACGGGGAGAAAATGAAAAAACAAGTGAAAAAGTTTGTTATTTTCACTTGTCTTATGGTCTTAAAAATAGTTTTCTGAAGGTTTCTTTCTTCTCTTTAGCTGTAGAAATCAAATTGATGTCCAAATGATGTTCAAATCCAGCAATTCTTCCTTTAGATGTGTACTGGTGGAGATCGTAGTCCAGATCAGTATTTGGCTTAGTTTCAAAATAACCAGAGTCAGTTCCATAGGAAGGAATCCAAATAGCAGTAAACTTATCTGTATTGATACTATGTTCTTGCATAAAGTAACCCCCAATGTAGATGCCGATGTTTTTAGCACCTAAAGATTCCAGTTTAGCACGAAAGGCTTCAACACCTTCATTCATATCGGACATTGTTTTTTCTTCAACGTCCAACCAGTAGTAGCTAGGATTGTAGGGAGAAGCAGCATTATAGAAGACTTCAGCAGCCTTTTCCATATCTTCTTTACTTTTTCCAGCTACGTAAGCATAAACACCCACAGGGACATTGCGTTTTTGAAATTCTGCTATGTGATTTTGATAGGCTTTATCTACACCATTGATAAAGGCAGCATTATTTGTTTCAGTATGCTGAGCCCCATTGTGCACGCGAACGATAACACCAGAAATGTTTTGAGATAAGGTATCGTAGTTGATCTCCTCAGGCCTTTGCCAACCAGAGACGTCGATAATCGGTTTGTCAAGATTATGCAAGGCTTGTGTTTCAACTTGAAGAGTATTTGGCTTAGTTTTGATAGGATGGTCCTCAAAACTTGGTTTGTTGAGGAGTAAAATTGCTATAAAAATTCCAAATAAACTAAAAATAATAGCAGGATGAATCTGTTTTCTCATACCTATTTAGTTTATCGTAAAATCTAAAAAAAATCAAAGAAAACACTTGAGAAACGAGGGATAGCAGGATGTCTTACTGCTTTTTCCTATTTGATTACTCCTCACAACTTAAATTATGGTATAATATAAGGGAATTTTTACAGAAAAGAGAATAGTATGTCAAATTATGCCATTATCTTAGCAGCGGGTAAAGGTACTCGCATGAAATCAGATCTTCCAAAGGTACTTCATAAAGTAGCAGGAATTTCAATGTTGGAACACGTTTTTCGTAGTGTTGATGCTATTCAACCTGAAAAGACAGTTACCGTAGTGGGACACAAAGCCGAGTTAGTTGAGCAAGTCTTGGCTGGACAGACAGACTTTGTTACCCAGTCAGAACAGTTAGGAACTGGTCATGCTGTCATGATGGCAGAGCCAATCTTAGAAGGCCTGACAGGTCACACCTTGGTTATCGCTGGTGATACACCTCTGATTACAGGTGAAAGCTTAAAAAATCTCTTGGATTTCCATATCAATCACAAGAATGTTGCGACTATCCTGACAGCTGAAGCGGCAAATCCTTTTGGATACGGTCGAATTGTCCGCAACGATAATGCGGAAGTTCTTCGTATTGTTGAGCAAAAAGATGCCTCGGATTTTGAAAAACAAATCAAGGAAATCAATACAGGAACTTACGTTTTTGATAACCAACGTCTTTTTGAAGCCCTTAAAAATATCAACACCAACAATGCTCAGGGAGAATACTATATTACAGATGTGATTGGGATTTTCCGTGAAGCTGGTGAGAAGGTTGGTGCCTATACTCTGAAAGACTTTGATGAAAGTCTTGGGGTAAATGACCGTGTAGCTCTTGCGACTGCAGAAGCAGTGATGCGTCACCGTATCAATCAAAAGCACATGGTTAATGGTGTTAGCTTTGTTAATCCAGAAGCAACTTATATTGACATTGATGTCGAGATTGCTCCTGAAGTTCAAATCGAAGCTAACGTTACCTTGAAAGGTCAAACGAAGATTGGGGCAGAGACTGTTTTAACAAATGGAACTTATATTGTGGATAGTACTATTGGAGCTGGTGCCGTGATTACGAATTCTATGATTGAGGAAAGTAGTGTTGCGGACGGCGTGACTGTCGGTCCTTATGCCCATATCCGTCCAGGTTCAAGCCTAGCTTCCCAAGTTCATATTGGAAATTTTGTTGAAGTAAAAGGATCTTCAATCGGTGAAAATACCAAGGCTGGTCATTTGACCTATATCGGAAACTGTGAAGTGGGTAGCCATGTTAACTTTGGCGCAGGTACGATTACAGTAAACTATGACGGGAAAAACAAATACAAGACTGTCATTGGCAATAATGTCTTTGTTGGTTCAAATTCAACTATCATCGCCCCTGTAGAACTTGGGGATAATTCTCTCGTTGGTGCTGGTTCAACCATTACTAAGAATGTTCCTGCTGATGCCATTGCGATTGGTCGTGGACGACAAGTAAACAAAGATGAGTACGCAACACGCTTGCCTCATCATCCGAAGAACCAGTAGGAGTCGATTATGGAATTTGAAGAAAAAACGCTTAGTCGAAAAGAAATCTATCAAGGTCCTATCTTTAAACTGGTGCAAGATCAGGTGGAACTACCAGAAGGAAAAGGCACTGCTCAACGTGACTTGATTTTCCACAATGGAGCCGTTTGTGTTCTAGCCGTGACAGCTGAGGATAAAATTATCCTCGTTAAGCAATATCGGAAGGCCATCGAGGCTGTCTCTTATGAGATTCCCGCTGGAAAACTTGAAGTTGGTGAAAATGCAGATCCAATGGCAGCGGCTCTTCGTGAATTGGAAGAAGAGGTTGCCTACACAGCTAAGTTAGAACTGTTGTATGATTTCTATTCTGCGATTGGTTTTTGCAACGAAAAATTGAAACTCTACCTTGCAAGTGATTTGACGAAGGTAGAAAATCCTCGTCCTCAAGATGATGATGAAACCTTGGAAGTTCTAGAAGTGAGTCTAGAGGAGGCCAAGAACCTGATCCAGTCAGGTCATATCTGTGATGCCAAGACTATTATGGCGATCCAGTACTGGGAACTACAAAAGAAATAGAGGAGTAACCCATGGGAAAACCTTTATTAACAGATGAAATAATTGAACGTGCCAACCGCGGCGAGAAAATCTCAGGGCCACCTCTTCAAGATGATGAGGAAACTAAGATCCTACCAACTGCTTCACAACATTTTGGGAATTCACGTTCTAGAGATCATGGTTTTAGTCAAGATACCTTAACGATCGAAGTAGAGCCAACGATTCATAAGAGTCGTCGTATTGAAAACACCAAGAGAAATGTTTTTAATTCAAAACTCAATCGCATCTTGTTTGCAGTCATTCTACTCTTAGTTTTGTTAGTGTTGGCAATGAAACTCTTGTAATTGAAAGGATATGAAATGAAAATTGGAATCATTGCTGCCATGCCAGAAGAGCTCCTACATCTGACTCAGAATTTGGACAAAACTCAAGAAGTCCGGGTCTTGGGAAATACCTACTATACTGGCACTATTGGCAAGATAGAAGTTGTCCTAGTTCAGAGTGGGATTGGAAAGGTTATGTCGGCTATGAGTGTGGCTGTTCTAGCTGACCATTTTCAGGCAGAAGCCATTATCAATACAGGATCAGCAGGTGCTCTTGCAGAAGGGATTGCTGTTGGCGATGTAGTGATTGCGGATAAACTGGTTTATCATGATGTGGATGTGACTGCATTTGGCTATGCTTATGGTCAGATGGCTGGTCAACCCCTTTACTTTGAATCCGATAAGAACTTCATCACTAGGATTCAAGAAAATTTATCTCAAGTAGACCAGACCTGGCATCTAGGCTTGATTGCTACAGGGGACAGTTTTATAGCTGGAGAAGACAAGATTGCTAGTATCAAGTCCCACTTTCCAGCTGTTTTAGCAGTTGAAATGGAAGGGGCAGCCATTGCTCAAGCGGCTCAGGCTCTTGACCTACCTTTCCTAGTCATTCGCGCTATGAGTGACAATGCCAATCACGAGGCCTCTATTTCATTTGATGAGTTTATTATAGAAGCAGGACGTCGTTCTGCCCAAGTCTTACTAGCCTTTTTAAAGGCCTTGAATTAAGCGGAAATTTGACAGTTTATCTAGCTTATGATAAGATTTAAATAAAGAAAAGCTAGAAAACGTTTCAGAGGATATTATGAGTATTGAAATGACCGTCAGTGAGATTGCAGAGGTCTTAGGCCTATCTCGTCAAGCAATCAACAATCGTGTCAAAGAACTTCCAGAAGAGGACACGAAAAAAAATGACAAAGGTGTAACTGTAGTTACTCGAAGTGGCTTGATTAAGCTAGAAGAAATCTATAAAAAAACGATTTTTGAAGATGAACCAGTCAGTGATGATGTCAAACAACGCGAACTGATGGAAATCTTGGTCGATGAGAAAAATGCTGAAATTCTTCGATTGTACGAGCAACTCAAGGCCAAGGACCAGCAGCTGGCAGAAAAAGATGAGCAGATGCGCATCAAAGACCGCCAGATTGCTGAAAAGGACAAACAATTGGATCAACAGCAACAGTTAACTCTTCAAGCTATGAAGGATCAAGAAAGCTTGAAACTAGAGTTGGACCAAGCAAAAGAAGAAGTCCAAGCAACCAAAAGAGGCTTTTTTGCTCGCCTGTTTGGAGGAAAATAAAGAAGCTGTTTGGGTTATTCACTAACCTAATAGCTTCTTTTCTTATTTATAGTTTAAATTGAGTCGGAATTGAGGTAAAAGATGGAAAAATTAAGAGACTATATCGCCTTTGACTTAGAATTCAATCAACACGAAGGGGTTACCCATTTAATTCAGGTATCAGCAGTTCATTTTCAAGATGGTCATGAAATAGATGCCTTTGATTCTTATGTCCATATCAGCGTGCCTTTAAAGAGTTTTATCAATGGTTTGACAGGAATTACAGCTGAGATCTTAAAAGATGCGCCAAAAGTAGAACAAGTTTTACAGGACTTTCAGGCTTTTGTTGGCAACTTACCCATCGTTGGTTACAATGCAGCCAAGAGTGATTTGCCTATTCTCATGGAGCATGGCTTGGACTATCGTGACCAGTATAAGGTTGACCTATATGATGAGGCTTTTGAACGCCGTAGTTCTGACCTACACGGCATTGCCAACCTCAAACTGCAAACTGTAGCGAATTTTTTAGGCTTTAAAGGTCAATCGCATAATAGTTTAGAAGATGCCCGCATGACAGCGCGTGTTTACGAAGCCTTTTTAGAATCGGATGAAGGAAAGCTATTATTGAAAGAACAGAGTAGTCTATCCATGAATCCCTTTGGTGGGTTAGATTTATCTCAATTTCTAGACTAGGAGTGCTTATGAAACCTGAAAAACCTAAAAAACTAGGTTTTAGGAAAATTTACCTCAACCTAGATAAAGTTCTCTTCCTCTTTTTCTTAATTTTCATGATGGTGGAATATCTGTGGTTACCTCTCAATTCTTTTCTTGCTGGTCTTTTACTCAGCCAGACGGGCTATTTGTTTATTTCTTACAATAATATTTTTGCCATTATCACGAGTTCTCCTTTAATCAGTCTGGCCTTTCTCGTCTTGATTGTAATCAATCTTTTGGTGGCCTATTTCCAGATTTGCCTCCTCTTTATTGGGGCGCGTCACCTTCTCTACCATGAAAAGAGAACCTTGATTGAGTACAGTCGCAAAGTTTTCCAGCAAAGTTTTCTGTTCATGAAACGCTTGAGCTTCTGTAAGATGGCCTTTGTATTCTTCTACGTAGCCATGCTCTTTCCTTTCATCAGGAAAATTTTAAAAATTTATTACTTAAATAAAATCGTTATTCCAGACTTTATCGTAACTTATCTGGAAGACAAGTACTGGCTAGTAGGTTTGATGATTTTTGCATCTGCTTGGATTTTGCTCTATGTGTCTGTCCGACTCATGTTTGTCCTTCCAAAGATTCTCTTTGAAAAGAAGACTGTGAGAGAAGGAGTAAAATTTAGTCTGCAAAAGACAAAAAAACAAGTTCTCTTTTATGCTTGGAACTTGCTACTCATTATAATTAAAACCTATCTCTTTTTCTTCCTCCTATTGACCCCCTTGCTAATGGGACAGATTGTAATTGACAATTTAACACAGAAAGAATCACTGATTCTTGGAGTTATCAACTTTGTCTTGATAAAAAATATCCACTATATGGCGTTGACCTATTTCCTTGTTAAGTTTGTCTCCTTTTTGACAGGTGAGGAACTGGAGATTATGCCAAGAAGAAAAAAAGATCATCTGATGAGATGGGGAGTCATGGGATGCGCTAGTATCTTTTTTGCGCTGGAAGGTTATATCTATCTGGAAGCTCCTGTGACAAATACACCTTTAGTTATTTCACATAGGGGTGTTTCAAATAAAAATGGTGTACAAAACACTGTACAGTCTTTGGAAAAAACAGCGCAACTGAAACCAGATTTGATTGAAATGGATGTACAGGAGACCAAAGATGGTCAGTTTGTGATGATGCATGACGCCAATCTTAAGAACTTAGCAGGTATCAACGCCAGTCCTCAAGACTTGACTTTGGAGGAGTTGACAGGGTTAGATATTTCTGAAAATGGCTATCGAACCAAGATATCTAGTTTTGATGACTATCTCAATCGCGCGAATGAACTTCATCAAAGATTGTTGATTGAAATCAAAACCAGTAAAAAAGACAGTCCTCAAATGATGGAACATTTCCTTGAAAAGTATGGGACGACCATCAAGAAATATGGACACCAGATTCAATCCCTTGATTACCAGGTGATTGATAAGGTTTTGAATTATGATCCTGAGATTCCGTCCTACTTTATTATGCCTTATAATAGTATTTTCCCAAAAACCAAGGCAACTGGCTATACCATGGAGTATTCAACATTGGATGAATATTTTGTCACTAAACTTTGGTATACAGAACAAAAGCTTTACGTATGGACTGTGAATGGTTCTGAGGCTTTTGATAAAGCCGTTCAGCTCGGAGCTGATGGGATGATTACGGATGATCTTGAAATGGTTCAGTTGCAAGTAACAACGGCGCAAGATGATCCTGAGTATACGGAACTACTACTAAAAAAAGCAACGGAGTTCTTTAATTTCTAAACTAGTCATTTATAGTAGTTGAGACCTAATATAAAAATAGATAAGTAGAAAAGTGTTTGAATTTCAGTTTACAATATGTGGATTGAAATCATGAACTGAAATAATAAAAAGGAGAGGAACGAACCTCTCCTTTTTATTATAGGGTGTAACTTTGATGCAATTAACAAATAGTTATAAATGCTAAAAGTCAATAGAACTAGAAAGACAATCCGCCTGAAAAAGCACTTAATTTTTGTTTAGCAGTTTCATTAATTTGATCAATGGCATGATTGATAGCTTGACTAGTCAAATCAGATAGAGTATCCAAGTCTTCTGGATCAACAACTTCAGGTTTAAATTCAATCTTAACAACTTTTTTATCACCAGTTAGAGTTGCAATGACTAAATCTTGGCTAGATTTTCCAGTAAATTCTGTTGCAGCTAATTCTGCTTGAGCAATATCCATGTCTTTTTTTAGTTTTTGGGCTTGCTTCATCATATTTTGCATATTCATCATAATAGTTTCTAGGTTCCTTTCTTGGTCAGGGAATTTCATCCTCTGATATCGTTTTTCTTGAGAAAAGTAACCACCTTCAAACATATATCGTATAGAGTGGTATCTTCTGTGTGTTTAATAAAGGAGAGCTTTTAATACCTAAGCTACAAAAGAATTTAGTTCTTTAAATCATAGGCTGATATTTACTCTTGAAAGTGAAGTGATGTAGGTCAGGGTACTGATTTTGTTGTTTTCATCCCTCCCTCATTTTAAAAGCGATCACCTCATTTTCTAGGCTATTTTTCTTTCAAATTCATTTGAAAGAAACCATTTCTATCTATAAGGCATATCAAGCTGCTAAGTTCTATTAACAATCCCTGTAGAAATCAGTATTCTCCTCTTTTAATACACAGTAAATTATAGCATGTTTTTACTATGCTGTCAATTTCCTAAATACTTTACACTAAAGCAAATGAAGAATGGCTATGCCTTGTAAATCATATCTCTAGTTTACGGCTGACTTCAAGTGAGAGATTGCGGACATTTATACTGTTTATAAAAAATAAAATGAATTGATTTCGGTTGACTTTTCTATACTCTTTTCAAGTTTATTCGATTTTGTGCTCCAATGGACTAGGCTTGATGTTATGAGTAAAAAAGGATTTATTAATCCCTAATTTAAGAAATTTATGGATTTCCTAGTTTTTTTGTATTTTTAAAAATAACTTTAAGGTTCGTATTATATTCTAAAAAACTCTATGTTAACCGAACGTTAAATAGATAATGTAGAGGATAATCTAATTTTATTTTTAAATTTGTTATGATTTTTTCAAATTCATTTGGATATTGTTCACTTTTTGACCGAAATAGTGAGTTGGTTCAGATAAATGGTGCTCTATCTTTTCTTCATGATAAGGGCAGATTGTGATATAATAGATGGTAATGAGTTTTTAAGAATAAACAAAGGAGAATATATATGATCTATGCAGGAATTCTAGCCGGAGGAACTGGCACACGCATGGGAATCAGTAATTTACCGAAACAATTTTTAGAGTTGGGTGATCGTCCTATTTTGATCCACACAATTGAAAAATTTGTTTTGGAGCCAAGCATTGAAAAAATTGTAGTTGGAGTTCATGGAGATTGGGTTTCACATGCTGAGGACTTGGTTGACAAGTATCTTTCTCTTCACAAGGATCGCATCATTATTACCAAAGGTGGTGCTGATCGTAATACCAGTATTGAGAAAATTATTGAAGCCATTGATGCCTATCGTCCAATTACTCCAGAAGATATCGTGATTACCCACGACTCTGTTCGTCCATTTATCACGCTCCGCATGATTCAGGACAATATCAAGCTCGCTCAAGATCATGATGCAGTTGACACAGTAGTAGAAGCAGTTGACACCATTGTAGAAAGTACTAATGGTCAGTTTATCACGGATATTCCAAATCGTGCTCACCTCTATCAAGGTCAAACACCTCAG
>ERZ773035.1275-NODE-1275-length-18574-cov-64.709326_pt1 | contig 18574 bp, 16 predicted proteins | sample MGYA00511487_ERZ773035 | MGnify/ENA primary metagenome ERZ773035 (study PRJEB29015, sample SAMEA2737985) | human oral metagenome | biome: human oral; feature: human-associated habitat; material: dental | place: China | collected 2024 ...
GGGCGGCCCCTCGCGGGGCCGCCCGGCTCGTTGTATGTCTCTGGGCAGCGCTTCGAGTGCCTCTCAGGCTTACAGGAACGCCATCGGGTCGAAGTCGTCGATGTCGATGATGTGGAGCCTGGGCAGGCGCACCTGGAAGGCGTGCACATCGTATTCGAGGTCGATGATTTCCAGGCCTCGTTCCTCCAGCTCGTGGAGCTGGGAGGAAAGGAATTCCTTGAAGCACATGACCGCGACGCGGCGACCCTGGTCGAGGAGGGTCTCGATTTGGGGCAGGAAGTCGGCGTCGTGGCTGGCCAGGATGACATCGCCGGTGCCGAGCTGCGCGATCGCGTCCATGGTGCGCTGGAGGCCGACGTCGACGACCTTCATCTCGGCGGGGCCCGACAGGGGAATCACGGAGTAGTCCATGGCCGTGAGCGCTTGGACGAAGCCCATCGGCAGGAAGCCGGACGAACCGTTGAGGAAGAACAGGCCCTTGGCCTTCTGACCCCAGCGGCCGTGTGCGCTTTCGAGGACACGATCCCAGCGGGGGCGCTCCTCGGGATTCGGGCGACGATCAAGGACAGAAAGGCCCAGCGTCGCGTCAATATTCTCGCCATCTACGACGAGGTATGTCGTTTGATTATTAGGATTTTCCATGAAATTAGAGTAACCGACGATTGTCTGGACCGATGCGGCCTTGGGTCCTAGACATTCCTCCCCTTCTCGACAAAGCCCGTTATGCGCCCCTCACTCCATCGATAAAGAAGGGGGATTCGATGGATTCGCGAGCGAAGCACTGCGCGTCCTGTCCGCTGCCGAGGGCCGGCGGCCCATCAAGGACGAGAGTGGCGAGGCCGTGAATGTATGCCCACAGGGTCACTTCCGCGTGGGGGTCGTCGGTCCCGTAGGCGATGTGCGCCAACGAACGTAGCTGGGAGCGCGCAGCCAGGCTGGCCTGCCTCAGCCCCGGGTGCGCGTCGACGTCGTACATGTCTGATCGGAACATGATCCGGAAGACGCCGGGATTTGCCAGCGCGCACGACAGGTAGGTATGGCCGGCGGCTCGCGTCACGTCCTGCGGCGACGCTCCATCACGACGCTCTCTGGCTTCACGCAGTGCCCGTTCGAGGGAGCGGTAGCCCTCCTCGACAAGCGCCACGAGGATCCCTTCGCGCCCCTGGAAGTGGTGGTAGGGAGCTTGGTGCGTGCAGCCCGCACGACGAGCTACTTCGCGCATGGAGAGCGAAGAGGGCCCACCCTCATTAAGGAGGTCGCGGCTGATCGCGAGGATCGCCTCGCGCAGCCCCTCGGATGTCGTAGAGCGCGTCATGAACTCAGTGTAGCCGAGACAGCAGCCAGACTTGACAGCGTCTAGCCAGCATATTGTCATATGTAGACACTGTCTAGTTTTGGGAGTTTCCATGTATGACGTGATCGTTATCGGCTTGGGCATCGGCTCGCTCACAACGGCCGGCCTCCTTGCCGGAGTCGCGGCAGCGCGCGTGCTTGTCCTCGAAAAACACTGCACCCCAGGCGGCCTCACCCACTCATTCCGTCGGATGGGCGCTTCCTGGGATGTCGGGCTGCACTACGTCGGCGACATGCACCCCAGCTCCCGCCACTTGCATCCCCCGCCATTCACCTCGCACTCCGCCTGCGGGAAGGATGTGCCCTGGAACGCACAGAGCACTACATGGAGCGACGATTCCACGACCCGGCCCTGCGCGCCCTCCTCACCACGCATTGGGCGACTACGGGGTCGAGCCAACGCGCAGCGCGTTCGTCGCCCACGCGATGATCGTCTGCCACTACATGGACGGCGCGTGGTTTCCGCGCGGGGGAAGCGGGCAGATCGCGCGCATGATCGAGGAACGGATCCGCGCATCCGGAGGCGAGATCCGCCTGTGCCAGGACGTCGACGAAATCCTCGTCGAGGACAGCCGAGCGATCGGCGTGCGCGTCACCGATCGCAGCGGCCCCACTCCCGTCTCCTACGAGGAGCGTGCTCCCATCGTGCTCTCCGGCGTCGGCGCACGCGAAACGTACACCCGGCTACTACCAACGACCGGTCCGGTCGGCGCGCTCACTGCGCGTGTCCGCGACAGGATCGCCCGCATCGGGCACGGAGGCTCCGCGGTGACCGTCTACCTCACGCTCGACCACTCCCCCGCCGGTGTGGACGGCTCAAACGTCTGGGGCAATAAGGGCCGGGGACCCGACGACCTGGCGCAGATGACCGAGGACCTGTGCCAGGGACGCCCTCAATCAGCCTTCATCTCGTTCCCGGGAATCAAAGCCGGAGACCGCCACGCGACGGCGGAAATCGTCTCCTTCGCCGGGCCGGACGCTTTCGACCGATGGTCAGGAACGAGGCCGGGGATGCGCGGGGCGGACGACGAACACCTAACGTCTGCGATGGCACGCGGGCTCATCGACCTCGCAGACACGGCCATACCCGGATTGAAGGACACCGTGCGCTCCGTTGAGGTTGGCGCCCCTCTCACGATTGAACACTTCACATCACATGAGAGCGGATGCTTCTACGGTCTACCTCTCACGCCCGAGCGTTTCACAGCGGAGCTGGCCTCCCCCTTGACCCCCATCGACGGCCTCTACCTGACCGGGCAGGACGCCGGAATGCCCGGCATCGTAGGCGCCGCCCTGGCTGGCATGTCCACGGCCTGCAAGGTGCTCGGCCCCGCGTGATATCCCCGCATCATGCGCTCACTGCGCGGACAGGCCCGGCCCCAGGGGCGCGCCGCACTCTCCCACGACACCGCAACTGAACGCGCCGCCGGTGCGAGGTGCTATCGGGCGACGGCACAGAGCGCCCGCTGGATCACCCCCACAGTTCGCGAGATCACGCTCGCACTCCCCGAGTGCGCGGCGTGGGAGGCAGGCCAGTACGCGCTCGTTCGGGTCGCTCCATTCGAATGGCGACCGTACTCCCTCGTATCAGCCTCCGGGCCACCTACTACGTGTGCGGCGCCGCCCGCATAGTCCGCGACGTCTGCCGCGCCATCCGGGACAGGGGCGGACACGCCTCCTACGAGTCTTTCTAATGCACCGCGCCCGCGCGCGGCGAGGCCGGGACCGCTTCACGCAGCCCCGGCCTCGTCGTTTTCTATGGAATGACTGTCACTTCACGTCGTCGTCGACCCAGTCGAGCGTACGGGTGACGGCCTTCTTCCACAGGCGGTAGGTGCGGTCGCGCTCGGCCGGCTCCATGGACGGCGTCCAGCGCTTGCCCTCCTGCCAGTTGGCCACGACATCGTCGGTGCCCGACCAGTAGCCCACGGCCATACCAGCGGCGTAGGCGGCACCCAGAGCGGTCGTCTCGATGACCTTCGGGCGAACGACGTCGACGCCGCACAGGTCGGCCTGGAACTGCATGACCAGGTCGTCGTGCGTCATGCCGCCGTCAACCTTGAGCTCCTTGAGCGGCACGCCGGCGTCGGCGTTCATCGCGTCGAGGACCTCGGCGCTCTGGAACGCGGTCGACTCCTCGACGGCGCGGGCGATGTGGCCCTTGTTGACGTAACGGGTCAGGCCCACGATCGCACCGCGAGCGTCCGAACGCCAGTAGGGGGCGAACAGGCCCGAGAACGCGGGAACGAAGTAGACACCGCCGTTGTCCTCGACCGTGCTGGCTAGCTCGCCAATGTCCGAAGACTTGACGATCATGCCGAGGTTGTCACGCAGCCACTGGACCAGCGAGCCGGCGACGGCGATCGAGCCTTCGAGGGCGTACACGGCCGGCTGCTCGCCGATCTTGTAGGCCACCGTGGTGAGCAGGCCATTGTTGGAGAAGACGGGCTCCGTGCCGGTGTTCATGAGCATGAAACAGCCGGTGCCGTAGGTATTCTTCGCCATGCCCTTCTCGAAGCAGGCCTGGCCGAAGGTCGCGGCCTGCTGGTCGCCGAGAATGCCCGCGATCGGGGTGTCGACCAGGAGGCCATTCTTACGACCGTAGCCGTAGACCTCGGAGGAGGACTTAATCTCGGGGAGCATCGACATCGGAATACCGAAGATCTCACAGACGTCCTCACGCCAGGACAGCGTGCGGATATCCATGAGCATGGTGCGCGAGGCGTTGGTGACGTCGGTGCAGTGCACGCCGCCGTTGACGCCGCCTGTCAGGTTCCACAGGACCCAGGAGTCGGTGTTGCCGAAGTAGAGGTCGCCGGCCTCGGCGCGCTCGCGAGCGCCCTCGACGTTGTCCAGGATCCACTTGATCTTCGAGCCGGAGAAGTAGGGGGACAGACCCAGGCCGCAGATCTGACGGAAACGATCCGGACCCTCGTCACCCTCAAGCTCCTTGACGATGTCAGAGGTACGCATGTCCTGCCAGACGATCGCGTTGTACACGGGCTCGCCGGTGTTCTTATCCCACACGACGGTGGTCTCGCGCTGGTTAGTAATGCCCACGGCCGCCAGCTGGTGACGGTTGATCTCCGCCTTCTGCAGAGCCTCCGCGACGACGGTACGAGTGGTGTCCCAGATCTCGACGGGGTTGTGCTCGACCCAGCCCGGGTTCGGGAAGATCTGCGTGAATTCCTTCTGGCCGAGGGAAACAATTTCACCAGCGTGGTTGAAGATAATCGCGCGGGTCGAAGTGGTGCCCTGGTCAATGGCGAGAACGAACTTTTCGGTGGTCATGAGTGTCCTTTCGGAGGCGTTGTCACGTCGTTGTGTATGCCGCGCCTAGCCACCTGCGCGGCTGTTGGGACTTCCTAGTCCCAGAAAATGTCACCCCGGCGGTGGGGTTCCACGCGGGCGAGGCCGCGGCGGCCTCGCCCGCGCACTCACTCTCAGGCGAGAATGAGGTAGTAGAGAACGGTACCGACAACGGCACCGATGATCGGGCCGACAACCGGGACCCAGGAGTAGCCCCAGTCGGAGCCGCCCTTGCCCTTGATGGGCAGGATCGCGTGGGCAACACGGGGGCCGAGGTCACGGGCCGGGTTGATGGCGTAACCGGTGGGGCCACCGAGCGAGTTACCGATGACGACGATGATGAGGGCGACGCCGAGCGGGCCGATCTTGCTGTCGGTGTAGCCGGAGACGAAGATCCACAGGATCAGGACGGCGGTGCCGATGGCCTCAGTGAGGCAGTTCCAACCGTAGGAGCGGATCTCGGGGCCGGTGGAGAAGACGCCGAGCTTGAGGGCGGGGTCGAGGTCCTCGTCGAAGTGCTTCTTGAAGGTCAGCCAGCACAGGACCGCACCGAGGAAGGCGCCGAGGAACTGGGCGACGATGTAGACGGTAACGTTCAGACCGGTGACGGGGATCGCGCCCGCCAGGGTGACCTCGGGATCAAACATGTGGGCGACGACCTTGGCGATCGTCACGGCCGGGTTCAGGTGGCCGCCGGAGCGGTAGGCGACGTAGACGCCGGCGAAGACCGCCAGGCCCCATCCCCAGTTGATGAGCAGCCAGCCGCCACCCTTGCCCTTGGACTTGGGCAGCAGGTTCGTGGCAACGACGCCGCCACCGAGGAGCAGGAGGACGGCAGTGCCGAGGAACTCAGACCAGAAAATCTGGCCCGTGGTCGGGACAGCCGCATCGGCGGCTGCCGGGAGCAGTGTTGTGAGCATGTTTTCCTATCTTTCTCCGACGCGTCTTCGCGCCGGGTCACCGGTGTTCTTTCACCGCCAACTGTGTACCGTCGAACAATATCCGCTCGGATATGGTTCGCGGGTCACGTCACAGTATGGCACTTGATGCACGTTAGCCCAAACTGAGTGCACATCCGTGCAGGCCTACAGGTGTGACCCTGGTCATCTGCCACGCAGCGTTCCAGATTGGCCGACACTCTTTCTGATCTCGAAAGTCACACATCTGCACGCTTCTGCATGGCACACTAGAAAACGTGACAATACGTGACGAACAGGCGCACGAGGCCGCCTCGATGTACTACCTCCAGGGCCAGACGATGGAAACAATCGCCCGCCACCTGCAGATATCGCGATCCTCGGTCTCGCGACTCCTCGCCCACGCGCGAGAAGTCGGCCTCGTACGCATTTCCGTGTCCGCATCCCCCGGCCTGAAAGGCACCCTCGCCGGTCAGATCGCCGACCTGTTCGGAGTCCAGGTCTCGGTCGTCCCCGTTCACGACGTGCACACCGAGGTCAACCGCCTGCATAACGTTGCACTGGTCGCCGCCGAACACCTTGTGGACATGCTCTTCCCCGGCGCCACCCTCGGCATCGCCTGGGGAAACACGACCGCCGAGGTCACGCGCGCGATGCCCCACGTGTCCTTCCCGGGCTCCACCGTCGTCCAGCTCAACGGCGCGGCAACGGCCACCGAGTCGGGCATGCCCTACGCCGAGGCCATCATCGCCCGAGCCGCCAAGGCCATCGGCGGGCGCATCGTCAGCTTCCCCGTCCCCGCCTTCTTCGACTACGCGGACACAAAGGAAGCGCTCTGGCGCGAGCGCTCCGTCCAGTCCGTCCTCAACACGATCGACAGCGCCAACGTCGCCCTGTTCGGCGTGGGATCAATGTCCGCGCGCCTGCCCTCCCACGTCTACTCGGGCGGCTTCCTTGACCCCAACGAGATCGCCGCAGCACAAAACGACGGCGTCGTCGGCGACGTGTGCACCGTCCTCATCCGCGAAGACGGCTCCACGAACATGCACCTCAACGACCGCGCGTCCGGCCCGTGCCCGTCCACGCTCAAGAAGATCCCGCGCCGCCTGTGCGTCGTCTCCGGCGCCTCCAAAGCACTCCCGCTGCTGGGAGCCCTGCGCGCGGGGGTCGCCACCGACCTCGTCCTCGACGACGGAGCCGCGCACGAACTCCTCGACCTCGTCCACACGCGCATGTCGCCCCGACGCTCCTTCATCTAAACCGCTGACCGCACGAACGCACGAAGTGGCCCCGGCCTCGTCCCTCCTACAGGGAACGACGCCGGGGCCCTCTCGCGTCTAACGTCAGCCCAGGCGCTTGACCAGCGGGAACGGAATCGTCTCGCGGATGCCCTGGCCGGTCAGCACCATGAGCAGGCGGTCGATGCCCATGCCCATGCCGCCGCACGGCGGGAAGCCCTGCTCCATGGCGATGAGGAAGTCCTCGTCCATGACCATGGCCTCGGGGTCACCGTTGGCGGCCGCGAGGGCCTGCGCCTCGAAGCGCTCGCGCTGGACGACCGGGTCAGCCAGCTCGGAGTATGCGGTGCCCGTCTCGAAGCCGCGCACGTACAGGTCCCACTTTTCGGTCAGGCCCGGGCGCGAGCGGTGGTAGCGGGTCAGCGGGGAGGTGTCCTCCGGGAAGTCATAGACGAAGGTCGGCGCCCACAGCTTGGAGGCGACGAGCTCCTCAAAGATATCCTCGACGATCTTGCCGGACACCGCGTAGTCGTCGACCTCCAGGCCGATGCGCTCGGCGTACTTGACGAGGGTCTCGCGCGGCGTCTCCACCGTAATCTCCTCGCCCAGGGCCTCGGAGGTGGAACCGTACAGGTCAATGCGATCCCACTGCCCCGACAGGTCGTACTCGGTGCCGTCGGCCAGGCGCACGATCTCCTCGCCCTCGGACAGGTCGAACGCGTCGCGCGCGGCCTGCTGGATGAGGTCACGGGTCAGCTCGGCCATGCCGTTGTAGTCCGAGTAGGCCTCGTAGGCCTCCAGGGACGTGAACTCGGGGCTGTGGGAAGAGTCCATGCCCTCGTTGCGGAAGTTGCGGTTCATCTCGAAGACGCGGTCCACACCGCCGACGACCGCGCGCTTGAGGTAGATCTCCGTCGCGATGCGCAGGTAGAGCTCGGTGTCGAGAGCGTTCATGTGCGTCGTGAAGGGACGAGCCGCGGCGCCGCCGTGGATCATCTGCAGCATCGGCGTCTCGAGCTCGATGTAGTCGCGACGGAAGAAGTTCTCGCGGATCGAACGGTTGACGGCCGCGCGGATGCGGATCATGTCGCGCGCGGCGGGGCGCGTGATCAGGTCGAGCTCGCGGCGGCGGATGCGCTGATCCTCGGACAGGGTGATCTCTTCGCCGTCCTCGGTGGTCCAGGTCTTGGGCAGGGGGCGGATCGCCTTGGAGGCGATGGCCCACGAGGCGTCGGGGGCGGGCAGGGCGGTGGGCGCGGCGTCGTAGGCGGCCTGTGCCTCGGGCGTGACCTCGGCGGGGGTCGCGAAGATCGACAGCTCGCCGCGGCGCGAGGAGATCACGCGGCCGTGAACGAAGAGGTGATCGCCCAGGTCGACGTCGTTCTTGTAGGCGGCCAGAGACTCGGCGCCGACGGAGGCGGCCGAGAGCATAACCTGAATCCTGTTGCCCTCACCGTCCATGAGGGTCGCAAAGCACAGCTTGCCGCCGTTGCGGGCGAGGATCACGCGGCCCGCCAGGCCCACGTAGTCCTCGGTCTCTTCGCCGGCCTCGAGGTGGGCGTACTTCTCACGCACCGCCTTGATGGTGGTCGTGATCGGCAGGCGCACGGGGTAGGCGGGAATACCGGCCTCCATGAGGCGCGCGCGCTTGGCCGCGCGAACCTTGACCTGCTCGGGGGTGTCGTCTGCGGGTGCTTGCGTGGGCGTAGAAGAATCGGTCATGCGCCTATCGTACCGGGATTTGGCCCCGTGACGAGGCAGGGGCCCGGTTGGGCTCCTCACGCACCCGGGAGGTCGGCCGCGTAGGGGGCCGACGAGGATCCGCCGATTCCCTGCGTGGAGTGTGCGGCGGCCGCACAGGCAACACGGATCGACGGCCAGGAGCGCGCGTTGTAGCCACACTCCAGCGCATGTTGTAGCCACACTGCAAAAGTCGCACGTAATTCCTGCCAGTCAGTTTTGAAGACACCTGACAAACGTTGGAATTGCAAGGCCCCTATTTCAATGCTTGAAAGGTTGACAGGGGAATTACGTGCGACATTGTCCGGAAACCACGGTGGCGCTCACCAGATAGGCGGAACAAACCCCACAGATGGGTGGCACGAGGCTGACGCGGCACGATGACAGGACGTGACCGAAACGACCGAAGGACCAGGCCGCGTCTGAGACAACGGGGCCCGCGACTCGGTCAGACGCCGGAGCTCTTCAACCCCAGCTCGCGGGCGCGCTTGGAATCCTCGGGGACACTTCCCGCGTGGTCGCCGGCGCTGATGATCTTGTTGGAGCCGTCGACGAAGACAACGGAGGGCTTGACCTGGCGCACGAGCGATTCGGGGACCTGGGCGTAGGCCATAATGATGACCAGGTCACCGACGGTCACCTTGTGGGCGGCCGCCCCGTTGAGCTGAATCGTGCCGCTGCCGCGCTCACCCGCGATCGTGTAGGTCGAGAGACGCTCGCCGTTGTTGACGTCGACGATGTCGACCTTCTGCCCGGGCACGATATTCGCGGCGTCCAGCAGATCCTCATCCACCGTGATCGAGCCAACGTAGTGCAGATCGGCGCCGGTGACGACGGCGCGATGGATCTTGCCGATCGCCATCTCGCGGGTCATTTCCATCATGCGAGGTCCCCCGCACGCTCGGCAACGAGGCCGGCAGAACCGGAGGCGTCGCGCAGCGGCACCTCCATGTTGTCGATGAGGCGGGTCGTGCCCACCTTGGCGGCGATGAGGATGCGTCCCTCGCGCGAGCCGTCGGACAGGATCGTGGGCGCGGCAGCGCCCTCGCCGACGGGCACGGACTCGGTGCCGGCGAGAATCTCGAAGGTCCCCGCGTCCACGAGCGCGATGTAATCCAGGTCGATGCCACCCTCGGCGTCGATGACCGAACGGCACTCGGCGACGATCTGCGCGGGCTTGGCCCCGACCTCGGCGGCCTCGGCGCCGCGACGAAGCGCTCGAGAGAGCGCACGGGCGCGGATGCGTTCCTCATCGCTCAGGTACTGGTTGCGGCTGGACAGGGCGACGCCATCCTCCGCGCGCACGATCGGCACGGGGTGGACGCGCACGGGAATGTCCAGCTGCGAGAAAACGGTGCGCAGGACAGCCAGCTGCTGAGCGTCCTTCTGCCCGTAAAGCGCCACGTCGGGGCGCACGAGGTTGACGACCTTCGTGCACACCAGGGCGACGCCCGCGAAGTGCGTGGGGCGCGTCTTGCCCTCGAGGACACGCGCGATCGGGCCCGGATCAATCGACACGGTCGCGGGCGTGGGGTACACGTCCTGGGGCGTGGGCGCCCACACGAGGTCCGCCCCCACCGTCTCGAGCGCTTCCATGTCCGCGTCCAGGGTGCGCGGGTAGGCGTCGAAGTCCTCGCCGGGCGCGAACTGCGTCGGGTTGACGAAGATCGTGACGATCACGTGATCGGCCAGTTCGCGGGCTTCGCGCACGAGCTGCAGGTGCCCGGAGTGGAGGGCGCCCATGGTCATCACGAGTGCCTTCGTGCCGGGCAGGCGCGATAGGGCGTCGGCCAACTCGGCACGCGTGTGGGTCAGGACGGGACGGTGAGTCATAGTTCTATTCTTGCAACTTCGGCCCGCCGGTGCGTAATCGAGTCGCTTTCCTCACGCCTGACATTTTCGCGACGAGGCCGGGGTTGCGCGCGCTCTGTATCCCGCGTTTTGGGCTCGTTGGGGGTGTGATGATCAGGCGCCCGGGTCGAGGAGGGCTGCCTCGACGCTGATGGCGGCCCGTTCGTCGAGGAGACGCGCGTCGCGCAGCAGGCGGGTCAGGGCGCGGGTCATGTCCGCGTAGGTGTCACGCTCCCCGGCGAGATCCTCCCGGGCCCCGAGGCAGCGCGCGTGCGCCGCGATCGTTCCCGCGTCCCCGCGGGCGGCGGGCCCGGAGATGCCCGCAACCCCCTCGGTGAGGGCGCGATCGAGCGCGGCCTCGAGGAGCGGACGCACGTACAGGGCGGGATTCTCGATCCCGGCCTCGGCCAGGATTCGGGTCGTCTGCACGGTGATGCCCGCGATGAAGTTGGCGCCGTGGGCGAGGCCCGCGTGGTAAAGGGGGCGATCCTCCTCGGCGACGACGACGGGCTCGCCGCCCATTTCGACAACGAGGGCCTGGGCGATCGGCAGGAAGGGTGCCGCAGCCGTCACCGCGAAGGGCGTACCCACGAGGCGCGCAACATCCACGCTGGTGCCGGTGAACGTCATCGCCGGGTGGATGGCGAGCGGGATCGCCCCCGCTCCCGCGGCGGCGCCGAGCAGCCCCACGCCGGAAGCCCCCGACAGGTGAATGACGATGTGCCCGCTCTGCCAGGCCCCCAGGTCAGCCAGGCCGCTTACGAGCGGGCCGATCTGGTCGTCGGGGACAGCCACGATGACCACCTCGGAGCGTCGCACGACCTCCTCGGGCGTGGCAATCGGAACGCCGGGGAGCATCGCGTCAGCGCGCTCGCGCGAGGCATCCGACGACGCGGAGACGGCGACGATCTGATGCCCGACCGCGCGCAGCGCAGAGCCGATGACGGGCCCGACGTGGCCCATGCCGACGATGCCGATTCCGAGGCGTCCGGGGGTACTCATGCCTCCATTGTCACCGATCGTCGGGCTACTTGTCGCCCTCCGCACGCGGCGAGGTCGCCTCGACGATCTCGGTGACTCGAGAGAGCCAGCGCTCGGGAACCTCGGCCTCGCGGCAGACCTTCGAGGCCTGCGACAGCTGCGCCCACAACTCCAGGCAGCGGCCGGACTCGACGTGCTCGGCCATGGATGCGACGGGGCCGGGAACCAGCTCGGCACGCGCGGAGGCCACGCCGCGCCAACGCTGAACGGGCCCCTGGTGCAGGGACACCGACTGAATGCGCGTCAGCGGGATGATCGAGAAGCGCAGGTTGAAAAACCCGTCGCGGATCGCGAACACGGCGTCGGTCAGGCCGAAGGCGCGGCGGCGGTACTCAAGCGGATCCAGGATCTTCGCGCGTGGCGGTATCGGAGTCATCCAGCGGTCTTCGCGCGTACCGGCGCGCAGCGCCTCGAGGAATCCATCCGGATCGTCGACCCCCAGGTCGGGGATCGCCATCGCGATCGCCTGGATCGCCTCCACGCGGCTGCCGACGGGAAGCAGCACGTCGGAGGCCACATCCACCTGCATACCCTTGTTCTTCTCGTCCTGCGTGTGCGCCGCGTTACCGGCCTGCGTGATTTCCACGCGATACCAGCCGAACAGGCGCCAGATAAGCGGCTGGGTCACCTCGACGGCGTGGATGCGCCCCGGGGGGATCGTCACGTGGCGGCGAGCCGTCAGGCCGCGGTCGATGCGCACACCGTCCGCAGCGATCGCCGCCGTGAAGCCGAACTCTCGATCGAAACGCGCCCACACGCCCACCAGAAGGCTGAACGCGCCCGCCAGGATGCCGAGGAAGCTCATGATCGACGTGACGCCGACGACGCCGACGAGGAAGCCGTTGAGGCCCAGGAGGAAGACGCCGAAGAAGAGGGCGATCGCGTTGTCGATGGTCGCCAGCATGGACACCAGGAGCTTGACGAAGCCGACCCTAAAGACGGGACGCTCGGGGGCCTCGAGCGGGGTCTTCGCTGTCGCCACACGGGCCGAGGCGCCGGTGACGTCGGCGGGATCCACGACCTCGTCGATTGCGCCCGAAGCGAGCGCGAGGAGGAGCGCACGCAGCTCCTCCAACTGAGCGGCGGACAGTAGGCCCAGCTTGATACTCGAGTCGGCTCCTCCGGCGACCTCGATATCCAGGTATCCGAGGCCGAGGATGCGCCCCACGAGCGAGTACGACACGTTGATCGTCTGAATGCGCGTCAGCCGCGCGTGACGCTGCGTGCGCGTGAGGATACCGGCGCGGTACCAGATCGCCGTGTTGCTCACCGCGTAGCGGGTCTTCCTCCAGGACAGGTAGCAGTAGGCGCCCGCGAGCACGAGAACGATGCCCAGGATCATCAGAAGGCCGAGAAAGATCCCGGTCGTCGCCAGCCACGCGGGCGTCTCGCCGCTCAGCATCCGCCCAATCGCGGACGCATTGCTGAAGGAGACCAGGCCGACAACACCCGCGATGCTGCCCGCAACCCGAGGAACGTAAGTCAGCGGGTGAAGCGGCTTCCAGTCCTCGGGAGCAATGCCGCCGGAGGAGAGGTCCGCGCTCATAGGCCCATCAGCTCCGCCGAGCCGCGCTCCGCCAGGACGTCACGCAGGCGGGCCGCGTCCGCGACCGGCACGCCACCCAGCGTCGCGTCGGTGTGCGCACTCGCCGTCGAGAGCTTGATCGTCGAGATGCCGAGCAAGCGCAGCACGGGACCCTGATAGATGTCAACGTACTGGATGCGGCCGTAGGGCACGAGGGTCATCGAGCGCTTGAGAACGCCGCGGCGGATCACAAAGTCCGTCTCGGCTAGGGCGTAGCGCAGTGCTCGCACCTGGGCGGGCACGAGCCACAGGCACAGCAGTGCGAGGGCGGCGGGCACGAGCATGAGCCACCACAGCGCCGGGATGTCGACGATGAGGACGAGGCCGGAGATCGCTCCGCACAGGGCACCGCAGGCCGCGAGGGCATTGCCGAGGCGCAGGGTGGCGAGTTTGGCGGATACGTGCTGGAATTCGACGCCGTCGGGCGAGAGGACGTCCACTGAGCTGCGGGATGACATGCTTCAATTCTTGCACATCCTTTCCGAGCCTTTCCAAACCCTTTATTCCCACGTGACTACCGAGGTGGCACATTGCATCAGAGCCGCGCTTATCGCTCCCATCTAGCTCACAGGAAACATTCAGACACATAGGCGACACTGGTTGCATGAGCACCCCGGGAACTGAAGCAAAACTCCTCGTCGTCGACGACGAGCCCAACATCCGCGACCTCCTCGCCTCCTCCCTCCGCTTTGCCGGTTTCGACGTCGTTACCGCCGAAGACGGCAGCGGCGCATTCCACGAAGCCCAGGCCTCGCGCCCCGACCTCATCGTCCTCGACGTCATGCTGCCCGACATGGACGGCTTCACCGTCACGCGGCGCCTGCGCGACGCCGGAATCACCACCCCCGTCCTCTTCCTCACCGCGCGCGACGACATGCGCGACAAGATTCAGGGCCTGACCGTCGGCGGCGACGACTACGTCACCAAGCCCTTCGGCCTCGAAGAGGTCGTCGCCCGCATCCGCGCCATCCTGCGCCGCACCATGGGCTCCGAAGAAGACGACGCCCTCCTGCGCGTCGGAGACCTCGTCATCGACGAGGACGCCCACGAAGTCACGCGCGCCGGCGTCCCCATCGACCTGTCCCCCACCGAGTTCAAGCTCCTGCGCTACCTCGTCATCAACGCCGGACGCGTCGTCTCCAAGATGCAGATCCTCGACCACGTGTGGGAATACGACTGGGACGGCGAAGTCGCCATCGTCGAGTCCTACATCTCCTACCTGCGGCGCAAGCTCGCCGTCGAAGGAGCCTCCGGCGAACTGATCCACACCAAGCGCGGCGTCGGCTACATCCTGCGCGCTGAGGACTGACGTGCGCCCCGGCCTCGCTCAACGCATCGAAGCCTGGTGGGACTCCAAACCCCTTTCCTCCCAGCTCGTCACGCTCATCACCTCCCTACTCGCCGTCGGCCTCTCGCTATCCGGAACGGTCATGATCGGCCTGTTGCAGCGCCACCTCACCTCCCAAATCGACGACCAGCTCATCGCAACCGCCCACACGCTGCAGATCACCGCCTCAACAGCCACCTTCTCCAGCGACGGCCAAGGCGGCATCCCCACCCTCTACTACATCCACATCCGCAACACCGACGGAACCGACCGCTACTTCTACTCCGAAGACACCCTCAAAGTGTCGGGCAAACCCAACCTTCCCGACCTCGTTGACACCTCCTCGGCCCCCATCTCCGCGTTCCGTACCCTGCCCATCACGGTCTCCTCCTCGAAGGTTGGCCTCGGATGGCGCGCGCTCGTCGTCCCCGTGTACGACCAGGACTCCGGACAGTTCTCCGGATACATGACGATCGCCCTGCCCCTATCCGACCTGCAGCACACGCTGCGCACGACGGCCTCCTACTTCACGGTCGCCGGCATCATCATCGTCGCAATCGGAGCATGGACCGGGCGCGTCCTCGTGCGCCGTGCCCTCCTCCCCCTGCGTTCCATCGAGTCCACCGCCGGCAAAATCGCCGCCGGAGACCTCACGAAGCGAGTCACCCCCCACCCCGTCACCACGGAAGTCGGCTCCCTCGCCCTCTCGCTCAACACCATGCTCACCCAGGTCGAGCAATCCTTCGAAGCCCGCCAAGCCTCGGAACAAAAGATCAAACGCTTCGTCTCCGACGCCTCCCACGAGCTACGCACCCCACTGGCCGCCATCTCCGGATACTGCGAGCTCTACGCCATGGGCGGCGTCCCCGCCGAACGCACCGACGAAGTCATGGGCCGCATCGCCTCCGAATCATCACGCATGGCCACCCTCGTCGAAGACCTCCTCACCCTCGCTCGCCTCGACGAGGGACGCCCCCTCGAGATCACCGACATCGACCTCGTCAAACTCGCCGACAACGCCGTCTTCGACCTCCAAGCACTCGACCCCACGCGCACAGTCGGGCTTACCGGCATCAGCGGACGCACACCCCCCATGACGCTCATCGTCCCCGGCGACCGCGACCGGCTCTCACAGGTCTTCACCAACCTCATCGGCAACATCGTGCGATACACACCCGAAGGCTCCCCCGTCGAAATCGCCCTCGGACGCAGCGGCGACACCGCCATCGTCGAACTGCGCGACCACGGGCCCGGCATCGACGAAACCGACCGCGGACGCGTCTTCGAACGCTTCTACCGTGCCGACAGCTCACGCAACCGCAAATCCGGCGGATCCGGCCTCGGCCTCGCCATCGTCTCGGGCATCCTCGCAGCCCACAGGGGAAACGCGTCACTCACCAAGACGAAAGGCGGCGGACTCACCGTCCGCGTCGAACTCCCCGCGACGTGAACGACATAACGAGTAGAACTCACACCGGCGAGTTTTCCGCTCAATTTTCGCGTTTTCCAGCACGACAGTTCATGCGAAACGATCGGGATTTTCCACGATTTTTTCCAACGAACGTGACCTTCGCTCAAAAGCGCACTAGCATGGCTCGGGTATTCCTCAACAAGGAGAGTGGCCCATGGGTGCTCAAGCACCTCAGTGGCTGCTGACGTCTTTCGTTGACGCCATGCAGCAAATCGGCGCAACCGCGAGCCAAACTGACCTCGAGCAAGAGAGCGTCGACCTCGCACAGCGCTGGAGCGCGCCCGAACGCCAGATGCACAACCTGCGTCGGCTCATGAACACGCTCACCTACATCGATGAAATTTCCTCGTCCGCGCACGATCCCGACATCCTGCGCGTCGCCGCGTGGTACCACGGCGCCTTCCTCAACAAGGCCCTCGAGATCAAACTCGGGGGATTCCAGGCGAACTTCGCGTCCACCCGCTGCATCGATCACGCGCACAACCGCCTCACCAATCTCGGCGTGCCCGAGGAGGTCGTCGTCCGCGTCGATGAGCTCATCGCCTTCCTGACGCGTCACCGCGCGCCACGCACCGACTTCGACGCGCAGGTGCTCGTCGACGCCGACCTGGCCTGCCTGTCGTGCAGCCCCCAGGACTACAAGAAGCTGCGGTGCTCACTGCGCGCCGAACTCAGCGAGCTCGACGACCTGCAATTCGTCAAAGCACGCATGGCGCTCGTCAAGAAGCTCCTCAGCTACGAGACGATCTACCAATCCCCTCTCGGCTCCACCTGGGAAGACACCGCCCGCGCGAACCTCGAGGTCGAACTGACCCGGCTCGAACGCGAGAAAGCCCAACTGTGCCAGGCCGCCCAGGCCGAGGACACAGACGACAGCGACGACGCGGATGACACCGACGAGGTCGTGGAGGACTCCACGACATCGACCGGCACCCTGATCATCAAGCGCCGCTCAATCAAGAAGCGCGTGCCCGTCGCATCCCCGGACGACGAGGCCACATCAACCGGTGTTCTGCCTCGCAAGATCGAGGAAAACACGGATTCCGACGGGGACGTGGAGACCACCTCCTCCCTCGAATCGGCCGTCGAATCCCTGGACCTTCCTACGTCCGACTGACGAGGCCGCTGCTCGCTCGCGCTTGCCGGGCCAACTGAGGCGTCGACCAATGGAGCCGCCCTCCCCACTCGGGGGGCGGCTCCATCACTGTGCCCCGCATGTTCAGGCTCGAAGCGCCCGTGGGCGGCGGTTCAGCATGATGTCGCATGTTGCTCTTGGCTCCACGGGTTTTCCAGGCGCCGGAGGCCCCGGCCGCCCGCGAGACTGGGTGACCTCGCTTCGCACAGTGCCGCGTCTCACAGCCCGCCCTGGCCCTGCCGCCACCGGCACCGCGCCCACGCCTCGCGCGCAACCATCACGCACGTCATTCCTGCACTGACCCCCCAATTCCGCACGTAATTCCCCCACGACTATTTCAAACCTTGATTTCAGATCATTGGAATTGCAACGTTTTCAGACTTCATTGAAACTTCTCCCAATCGAATTACGTGCGACTTTTCGGAGGGCAGGCCCCACCACCGCCCACGGGCGCCGCAGCCAAGCCCTCTGGCAACTCACCCATCAGCAGCGTAGGTATACATCGGGGCCATCCACAGGCACTTTTCGGCGCGGGCAGTTATCCACAGGGTTCTGATTCTGCCTCGATAATGCGTCGCCACACGCGTAGCGTCGATGTCGACGGACCCACCCGGGGTCCCACAAAGGAGTGACATCATGACCGCATACGCCGTCGACGCCGAACAGATTTCCGCCGCAGCCGCCCAGGCTTGCGCGACCGCATCCACCATCCGTAGCGAAGTCGATACGATGATGGCCCAACTTTTAGCGTTGCAGGACTCGTGGACCGGCGGCGCTCAGGTGAACTTCCAGGCATCCATCACCCAGTGGCAAGCCGTCCAAGCGCAGACACACGACGCCCTCGACGGCATCTCCACGCAACTACAGGCGGCCGCGGCGACCTACTCCGATGCAGAGGCGCACTCCGCCGCGCTCTTCGCCGGAGCCTAAGCCGTCCGCTCGGAGAAGCAATTCCGGCCGAGGCTCCTACGCCTCGCGCCAACGCCTCGGGCTGGTAGACAGACGCCTGGGGGCGGGACCCTCACGGGCCCCGCCCCCAGGCGGATCAGCTTAACGCTAAGCGGCTCAGTACATGCCGCCCATGCCAGCAGCTGCATCGTCGCCACCGGCGGCCGGGGGCTCCGGCTTGTCGGCAACAACGGCCTCGGTCGTCAGGAACATGCCGGCGATCGAGGCAGCGTTCTGCAGCGCGGAACGGGTGACCTTGACCGGGTCGGAGATGCCTGCGGCCATGAGGTCGGTGTATTCGCCGGTCGCGGCGTTCAGGCCGTGGCCCGGCTCCATGTTGGCAACGCGATCAGCGACCACGCCGCCCTCAACGCCCGCGTTCTCAGCGATCTGCTTGAGCGGAGCGGAGACGGACAGGCGCACGATGTTCACGCCGGTCGCCTCGTCGCCGGTGAGAGCGTCGAGCTTGGGCAGCGCCACGGCGGCGGCCTGAATCAGGGCGACGCCGCCGCCGGCGACCAGGCCCTCTTCGGAAGCCGCGCGAGCGTTACGAACGGCGTCCTCGATGCGGTGCTTGCGTTCCTTGAGCTCGACCTCAGTGGCCGCGCCGGACTTGATGACGGCGACGCCGCCAGCCAGCTTGGCGAGGCGCTCCTGCA
>ERZ773035.1280-NODE-1280-length-18517-cov-25.286643_pt1 | contig 18517 bp, 15 predicted proteins | sample MGYA00511487_ERZ773035 | MGnify/ENA primary metagenome ERZ773035 (study PRJEB29015, sample SAMEA2737985) | human oral metagenome | biome: human oral; feature: human-associated habitat; material: dental | place: China | collected 2024 ...
TGTCAACACACTTGCGAACGTTAGCGTACCGGACAATCTGCGTAGAACAAATTAACCACCATCCACCTTACATGGGAACACACGAACGAATACCCCATAACTAGCTGTGAATTAGTACCCTAAAGCAGTAATTTACCCCCCAAACAGGGAGGATGGAATCAGAAGTACTACTACTGTTCACTACCCCCGATCCGGGTTAATCGACGCAAGTGCATCAAGCGGTGGCATCATCTTGGTTAAAGTTTTTAAATAGTTGTCCATCGCCTATGTAGGGGTAATTATGTCTGAATTAAAACCAACGTTCACCGATGTTAAGCAGCGCAAGGTTGTGGCAAAGATTGTGGAAGAGGTCGGGTTCGAGTACCTCAGCATTGAAACAATTAATGCCGACGGGGAATCCACCTCCCAGATTCTGGAACTCAACGTTTATGACGCCAAGCGCCTCAGTGAGGCATGTGAGGCATTCCTCAAGCGCAGTATTGCCCGGAACTTTGCCCAGTTCTCCGGTCATTTAACTCCCCATGATCGTGTCGAGCTCGCCAATGAGGAAGACAAATAACGCCTGCTAGTCTGCTACTTCATTGCCCACCCCGTTCGGTGGGCGGTTTTTTATTGTCTCGTCTGTCGACGACCTCCCGGTGGGACCGCGCGGCACCCCCTATATTAGGCGCCACGCTTTAGAATGGTTGCGGGATAGTTCGAACCAAGTTTTACAATAAAGACTCATAATTTCTTACGTTCTTCACGAGCTTTATTCGCCTAACATCAAGGATACGATTATCATGCCCCGGCCCAATCCGTTTTCCCGTAAACCTAACGACGACCAGTCGCCCGAGACTATGATGTTCCCCACGGACGACACCCAAATGATGGATGAGCCCGTGCCAGCAAATGCTGACGATGCAGATTCGACGATTATCATGCCTCGGGTCGATGATCCGCCATATCATCCGCAACAAATGCCCACTCGACGGCCGCAACAGCAACAACCGCAGCAACAACCGCAGCAGCAGCCGCAACAGATGCAGCCGCAAGAAACACAGCAGCTACGCCGCCCCGAGCCGCCAGCCCGCCCAGCCCGCCAATCGGAGGCCCACCCGCAGCAGCAAATGCCGCCCACACCGCAAAGTGCCCCTACCCAATATATTCCGGCCCAGGGCGAGGAATATGATAATGGGTACGATGACGGCTACGACGATTATGATGACGGCTATCAAAATAGTGGTTACGCCGACGACGGCTACCAGGATGATTACGATGACCGTGACCGTTATAGCCGCGGCAATCGGGGCCGGCGAGGTGGGCGCGATAACCGCGACTACGACGATGGTTATGACGACGGCTACGACGATGAATACTATGGCGGCTACCAGGAGCCGCCAGCGCCTCGGCCATGGCAGCGGATATTGGCGCTTGTCGCCATTTTTGTCGGTGTGGCGGGACTTTTTGGCCAGTTCATCACCGGTTTTTCGTTTGGCCTCACCCTTATTGCGCTGGCCTTGCTGAGTGTGGGTATTTGGTGGTTTGTGTCGAAGCCTGGTGCCCGCAGGTGGCTGGTGGCTGGCCCTGCCGCGGTGTTAGCGATTCTTCTGGGCGCCATTTTGTATTTCGCCAGCGAGTCATCGTCCACCTCGTCAACGACCACAAGCACCGCCCCGGCAACACCCGCGCCGGCACCCGACATGGGTGCGAATAATACGCCAGCGGCACCAGATACGAATACGCAGAATCAACAGCAGCAGGCCCCAGCACCCGCACCTGCCCCGGTGGAGGTGCCGAACGTGCCGCAGACAACGGTGGCGCCACCAGCAGCCCCTACGCAAAATAATGATTTACTTCAGGGCCTCAATGATTTATTGCAGCAAGGTGGCGGTGGGCAACCAACAAATAATGCACCACAGCAGCAAACCCCGGAGCAACAGCAGACCCCTGGTAATGGCCAGCAGCAACAGCAAGCCCCCATGATTATGCCTTCGCTTCCTGGGGCGGAGAATAACCCACTTCGGTAGGAGTTTCTGGCAGGCCAAGGCCGGTTATCATGGTGCACACCATTGTGCTTTCTTAAGAATCAGTCTTATACTCAGCTTTGAGATTTCCCATGATTTCTATGAGGTTGTTTTCAGCTTCATGGGAAATCCGCTCATCACTGATTTCCGTTCACGCATAAGGATGCATTGGCTCATGCCCCGGTTCTCCCCTCAGGGTGCCCTGCACTTCGACAGGCACCGACAACTAGCTATAGCCCCCATTGGCCCTGTGACGCCGCTCATGTCCGTTCCACAATTCGGCATCATGATGGGGGCATCATCGTGGTAATCAACATGATGTCTCAAATCATAAAAATCATCCTGGCTATTATCGGTATCATCTTTGGCGGTCTCTTCATCCTCGGTGGGCTCTTCGACGGTTCCGGCTGGCCTGTCCTCATGGGGTTGGCGTTTCTCGGGCCAGGCGTGTGGTGGTTCATGACCAAGCCGGGACAACGCCAGTGGAAGGCCGTTATCCCATTGGCCCTACTGTCGTTTTTCGTTGGAGCTGGCATGGCTCCGAGCACTGAACAGAAGCAGCCGGCGGCCGCGGTCATGGCCACACCTAGCAGCTCAAGCGCCCCAACCACGACAAAGAAAACCACCACCTCTCGGCCCACCACAACGAGTCGAACCACCACCGCCACAACAACATCGGCTTCGCCCACGACCAGCACCATCGTATCCCAGGAGCAAGTTGTGTCCGACAATCACACAGACCACTATGTGCGAGACCCCGAACCGGCACCCGTGATCGTGCCGGAACCGGAGTACCCACCCGCACCTGCGCCAGAGCCGGAAACCGCCCCAGCGCAGAATGTTTATTACCCGAACTGTAAGGCGGCAAAGGCCGCAGGTGCGGCGCCACTCTATCAAGGTGAGCCGGGTTACCGAGCCGGATTGGATCGTGACCAAGACGGCGTCGCCTGCGAACGATAAGTTCTACTGATAGAAAACCGCCCATCCCCTGGCTGTAATTTTGCTACATCCAGGGGATTTTTCTGTTACTGGTGTGACTGTATGTTACTAATGGGGTCAGTTGGGCTGATGTTTCATGTACTTTCCCTGGGCTTTATCCAAAAATTTGGATAAAATTTAGAAAAGAAAATATCCCCCATTCATTTCTCATAATTTTAAGTATTTAATGCAATGGCCAACGAGTGCCGTAGGTAAAATCGTCGTAAAGCAGCGGAAATAACCAAAGAAGCTCGCTGATAAATATTAAAATATTTTAATAATGCTATCGTGATAGACATTTAGGTTATTTTTCTGGTTCCTGCCGAGAATCGACATTTTCCCAAAAAGGTCTAAACTCAAGGTTCAAGGTTTCGGTCACTCGGTCCATTTTTCGCGCTGAGCGACCCCTCATGGACCTTTTTTAATAGTAGATTCTAATTACTTTGACGTTGCCCCGTCGTTGGATTGAGCAGAAAGGAGCCGCGCCATGATACTGCCACTCTCACGGTTCACTATGACGGTTGCAGTGAGTGTCGCATTAGTTGTGATGCTCCCGTATTTCGCCTGGTTAACGTATACGTTGCAGTTGGTGGAGCCGGATATATCTGGGGCGGTCATGTCCGCGGCACGAAGGTCGACGGCCGAATCCTCCCCCACCACAAGTAGGATGGTTACTCCGCTAGCAGATGGTTCGCTGGCGGAGATTTCTTACGATGACCCGAACGCGCAGCGACTTGCGGATGCCACAGCATCGCAGGGTGGGGTACCGATCTGCGAGTGTTTACCCGACTGGGGTTCAGGTGCCACGCTCATGTGCGATGGCACACTGCTCTACACCGCCCATTGCGTCGATTCGGTGTTGAACCCGGGCGATGACGCCACTCCTGTGCTTTCCAACCCCGATCACCCGGAACTTATGGCTCCCCAAATAGAGCAACGGGTAGAGCAGCGTGGGGAAGGGTCATCAGAGCCCTAACAATGATTGAATTTATCGGGTTTTCCGCGGTAGCTACACTATAGTGCCATGGTTACCGCAATGATGCCCGAGTCACATGTTGTTTTAGCTGCGGGCAATGTCGAATCGAATCCCTTGGTGTCGTTTGCCTGGATCATGGCTGTCGCAGTGACGGCACCGCTGATTTCCTGGGCGACGGGAAAACGCGTACCGGCTGTGGTACTGCTCATTGGGGCGGGCATTCTTATAGGCCCGCACTGGCTGGGGTTGGCGTCCACCGAAGGTGGCGTGGGGCTATTAAAACAGTTGGGGTTGGGGATGCTCTTTCTCTTGGCCGGCTATGAGATTAACCCTGCCATGATCCGCAGCAGAGAGGGCCGCACGAGCGCAACCACCTGGTTGGTGTGCATGGGGCTGAGTTTCGCGGGGGCGTGTGCGCTTCTGCACCCCCATAACACGTCAACGGCGGTGGTGCTGGCCATCGCATTTACGTCCACGGCCGTGGGCACGCTCATGCCCATCATGAAGCAGCAGCAGGTGCTGCACACTCCGGTGGGGCGATCGTTGTTGGTGCATGGTGCGATTGGCGAGATCTTCCCCATTTTTGCAATGGCGTTATTATTGTCGGCACGCAGCACGTGGGTAACGGCGATTGTTTTGGCTGCGTTCTTTGTGATTGCCCTCGTGGTGGCAGCCATCCCACGGACGGTACGGTTTCTCTTGCCGTGGACCGCGCGGGCCATGGTTCTCAATGCCGGGGCGACGAACCAAACGGTGATGCGGTTGGTGCTGTGGATGCTGGGTGTGCTCATGGCTGTCGCAGCGGTGTTCGAATTGGATGTGGTGTTGGGTGCGTTTGCGGCCGGGTTTATTTTGCGTCGTCTCGTCCCAGAGAAATTCGGCGAGGCCGTGGAGCAGCGGCTCGACATTGTTGGGTATTCGTTGCTGATTCCGGTGTTTTTTGTGTGTTCGGGAATGACGATCGACCCCCGGGCTGTGGTCGATAAACCCTGGTTGTTGTGCATTTTAGTGCCGTTGATTTATGTGGTTCGGGGGCTACCGGTGCTCATTCGGGAGTTGTTCTTTACCACTGGGTCCCAATTAACAAATGTGCGGGAGAAGATCCAGCTGAGCCTCTATGCGGCAACGGCGCTTCCGATCATTGCGGCGGTCACCGAAGTGGCAGTGGAATCGCAATTATTGTCGGAGGAGAATGCGTCACTGCTGGTAGCTGCCGGTTCGGTAACGGTACTCATCTTCCCGTTTATAGCGAATATGATTCAACCAGCGGAAACTCCTGCGACTTCGCTGAGGACTTCCTAAGATTCGAAACTAATGTTATTGTTGTTGACTAGTGTTACATAAGTGAAGATTTAATAGCTTTGTAAGCTTTGCGACGACGTTCCGCACCATCACCCGTCGCAATGCAACACAAGTAGGGAGACCCATGTCCATATTTTCCGCCCTGTCGCGCCGCCGATTTCTTCAAACCGCCGCACTGACCATCGCCAGCAGCTTCGCCTTCGCCGCCGCTGGTATTACCGTGCCGCAAGCATTCGCTCTCGGGCCTGTCCTGGGAACCGTCATCGACTACGCCGCCGGCGTACCAGACGGCAGCACCATCAAAGAAGCCGGCCACCTCGGCTCTGTCCGATACGTATCCCAACGCCGCCCCGGCGCGGAATGGATGCTCGGCAAGCCCGTCACCATAGAGGAAACCAAAGACCAGGCCGCCAACGGCCTCAAGGTCGCCTCCATCTACCAGTTCGGCAAGGACGAAACCGCCGACTGGAAACAAGGTGCCGCGGGTGCCGCAGTGCACGCCCCCCAGGCCATCCAGCTGCATGCTGCCGCCGGTGGTCCCAAGGGCCGGCCCATCTATGTGGCTATCGACGACAATCCGTCCCGGGAAGAATACGATAATCAGATCCGCCCCTACCTCAAGGCCTTCGATGAAATCCTCAAGAGTCAGGGCTACACCATGGGCGTGTATGCTAACTATGGCACTATTGATTGGGCAATCCAGGATGGCCTTGGCTCCTATTTCTGGCAGCATGACTGGGGTTCTAACGGGCAGATTCACCCGCGGGTTACGCTGCACCAGGTGGCTGGCGAAACCGAAAACCTCGATGGCATTGAGGTTGATGTCAACGATGTGTATGCGGAAGACTGGGGCCAGTGGACACCCGGCCAAGCGGATACCCCCACCCCCAGTGGGCAGACCACTGCCAATAGTGGCAATGTGAAACTGCCTTCGGGTGCGAGCGGGAATGCGAAAAATAATCAGTCAAGTGCTACCCTTCCGCAAACGTTGGCCGGCAAAAATCTGGATGCTAAAACCATCCGGCAGCTAGGTAATTCGGTGAATAGTATTTCCAGCAAGCTACCAGTTGGGCAGCAAATCGTTCTGCCTTCGGAAGAGCAGATCAATATGATTTTGCAGATCGCCAAGTCGTCGAGTTAACCGGTAACCCGCCAACTAGTAATCGGTGGGCTCTTTCGTCGCCGTGGTTGTGGCTGTTTTGGTCACGGCCGCGGTTTTTGTGTTAGCGGTTCCAGAAGCCGCGCGGCTCGTCGAGGTGGCGGATGTTGAAGTTGCGGACGTGGTTTCCGACGCCGATGGTTTTTCGGTTTCGGTCGGGTATGGTTTACCCTCGCCTAAAACCTGGTATTTCATCATGTCGGTGAGCGTGGTTTTCGACGTATTCACCGCACCCACGGCCACGAAATCAGACCCGTAACCGGCCGAAAAGTATTCCTTGTTTTCGTCGCTTTCAGCGGTCTGGCTGCCGATGATGTTCGGCAATACGCCGCTGCCGTAGTTTTGTTGCGGGTTGAGGCTTTGTCGTTCCCGCATGACGGCCAACAGCGTGGCGTCGGGTTCCCGGTCAAGTAGTTGACCAAGGAAATACGCCACATCATACGAACTGGTTTGCGAATACGCCCAGTAGTTATTGGCGGTTGTGGCGTCTAACTGGTATTTGTCTGCCACCCACGAGATGGAATTGGGGAACACCGAATAGAGTTCGTCGGTGATGGCATTATCATCATGAAGCAGCATGCGCCGGGCTTGTTCCCGTTCTTTTTCCCCGCCCTTCGTGAACGCGTAGTGCCCAATAAATAGTCGAACTATGCCTTGGGCGCGGCGGGAATTGCGTTCATTGGTGGAGCCCACGTGTTTGCCCGTCCGCAAATTCACGTAGGTGTATTGGTACGACAGGTGGTCGAAGGTGCGTTTCGCCTGTTTTTTGTATTCAAAGCCCTGAAGCGACAGGCCGGGTGTGCGGTCGACGTCGGCAAGCTCTTCAGGGGATTTCAGCACCACGTTCGTGATGTCGGTGGTGATCGATCTGCCGCAGCCCGTGACCAGTAGTGCGCTACACACCACCGCGGTGGTGACGGCTCGGGAATAACTACTCGCAGATCTACTGGGCATGCGCTAAATTCTAGCGCCCCACCGTGAAAAAAGCGTGGTTATGTTTGAGTTATCTTTCTCTTCGGCATCATTTATCATGCAAGCATGAAGATAACCCCGGCTTCCCGCTCACTTGTCATGGTATATTGGCTGGTCCTCTCTGGTTACGCCTATGGTTTGGGACTGGGGTTGCGATTAGTCACACCATATTTGGATGCGCTTATTTTTATGCTCCTGGTGGTTGGGTCCATCATTATGGTGCCGATCTTCATGCTGCTTGGTGTGGTTCTTTATGCGTTTCCTGGTGCTTCGCCCACCATATGGCGGGATATTCGGGTTCCCTTTGGGTGCTTTTGGTTTGGTGTTGTCATGCAGGTGTGGTTTCTGCCGGACGCTAATTTTTATGAGGACTACACCCACCCAATGGTTGCCCCCTTGAGTGCGTTTTTTAGGATTAGCCCAACGGTGTGCCATTATGTACTGGCCATGGTATTTTTCAGCCTTTGCGCCACGAGTTACGGCAGGATACTCATTGTTGGTCGACGGGCCCCACGTGTCGACGTCCCGGCGGCCCCGGATTATCGGGTTGGCCCCACCTGGTGGTGGGTGGGATTGTCGATAGTCATTCCCATCGCCACAGTCTGTATATCCCCAATGCATCAGCTGTCGAGGGTGGTGTTTTGGGAGGTAGGAATCCTCTTGCCTTTGGGCCTGGGGTTCCTCCTGGTTCCCGCCCATAAATCAGTGCTTTCCCGCATCAAGATGCCGCTTGCGTGTTTTTGGGCGGTGATTGCTGTAGCCAACCTTGCGTGGCCACAGCCGTGGGGCGTCACCGGATGTGCGGTCATGGCTGTGGCTTGCTGGGTTTGGGTCATCTGCCGTGGAAGATGGGGGCGCGCCGCTCGGCGCGGGCCTGTTTCGCTTCCTTGATGTCGGTGCTGGACCAGCAGGCGTCGAAAAGCGCCTGGGCGTCAGCGCTGAGCTGATAGGTCGCGTCCTGCGCATTGAGCGCCGTCTTGAGCTGCTGCATGGCCAGCGGCGCCAAGCGGGACACCTCGTAGGCGAATTCCTCAGCCTGGGCTGGGTTTTTCACCGGGATGATAAACCCCACGGCGGCGGCCTGGCTGGCGGTCACCCGCTGGTTAGCGATCAGCATATTCCTGGCGAGCGCCCCACCCAACAGGTTTTGGGCTCGATGAATGGTCCACCCATCGAGCGCGAAGCCCAGCGAGGCAACCGGCACTCTAAACCATGCTTTATCGCCGGCGACCCGCAGGTCGCAGGCCAAGGCCAGTTGGGTTCCCGCGCCGATCACCGGGCCGTGAATATCCGCAATGACCGGGACCGGGGCGGACACGATGGCCCGCAGCATGCCGAATAGCGCCTCGTGGAAATCGTCACTATACACGCCGGCGGAAATCGTGCCTCCGATCGTGTGTTCGGATGCGGCACCCAGGTCGGCGCCGGCACAAAACGCCGGCCCCTGGGCCCGGATCACAATGACCCGGGTGGTGGGCATGCCATTGAGTTCGTTGGCGGTATCGGTCACCGCCTGGATCTCCCGGGTGAGCAGCCGGCACATTTCGGCGGTCAATGCGTTGCGTTTTGCCGGACGGTTCAGGGTGAGAACGGTGATGTTATGTTCAGTTGTGCTCAACACCAAGGGTTCGGGGAGGGTCATAGTCATAGAAAATCGATTTTCCTTATGCGACTAGTTATTTCTGTGTGGTTGGGGTCCCGCCCACATCGTCGCCGGGGAACACGTCGGGGTCGGCGTAGCGGCGGCCACTACCTGGCCCATCGTCGAGCTGCAGGATGCGGGACATTTCGGATTCGGATAGCTCAAAGTTGAAGATCTCAATGTTTTCTTCCTGGCGGGTGGCGGTCGCCGACTTCGGCACCGAGGAGGCGCCCAACTGGTAGATCCACCGCAACGCCACCTGCGCCGGGGTGACCCCGTACTTGTCGGCAATATCGACCAACAGGCCGGTGTGGTTCACGTCCCCCTGCGCCAACGGGGACCAGGCTTCCGTGAGCACCCCCAATTGGGCGTGGGTTTCTCGCAGTTCAGCCTGGGAAAACCCTGGGTGCAGTTCCACCTGGTTGATGGTGGGCACAATGCCGGTTTTTTCCTGCACTTCCCGCAACTGGTCACCGTTGTAGTTCGCCACGGCAATGGACCGCACATCGCCCAAACCTTGAAGCGTGCTCAATGCCGCAAACCGTTCCACATGGCGGCCGGTGCTGGGGCATGGCCAGTGCACCATGTAGCAGTCCAGATAGTCTAATCCTAGGTTGGTGAGTGACGCTCGGAAAGCTGCCTGCACCTCGTGGTCACTTTGCTGGTCATTCCATACTTTTGAGGTGATAAAGAGTTCTTCGCGGGTGACGTCCCCGGCGCTGATGGCGTCGTGAATGGCCCGACCGATATCGGCTTCATTCTGATAGAACGCGGCGGTATCAATATGCCGGTAACCGGTGTCAATGGCGCTGCGGACCGCGGTAATAACCTCATCGCCCTGCATTTGCCAGGTGCCCAGGCCCACTGCCGGCACCTCTACACCATCATTGAGGGTAAACGTTGGAACATATTTTTCAGACATACCCTACTTTCTACCCCTTTTTGTGGTGGAAAGTCGGGATTATCGCCAAAATATCCCACCGGGGGTAACGTCCCCATTAGGGTTTAACCATGACCCATATCACTGCGCAACAACTTATCGACGAAGTCCTCGACCCCCACACCTTCCAGTCCTGGGATGAAACCCCACACTATGGCACCATCAGCGACGACTACCGGGCGGCCATCGACCGGGCTAAAACCAAATCCGGTGTCGACGAAGCCGTTATCACCGGCGAAGGCATGATCTCTGGCACCAGAGTCGCCTTTGTCCTCAGCGAATTCACCTTCCTGGGCGGCTCCATTGGGGCGGCCACCGCCCGGCGCATCATCACCGCAATCCACCGGGCCACCGCCGAACAACTACCACTGCTCATCTCCCCATCCTCCGGCGGCACCCGCATGCAGGAAGGCACCCCCGCATTCGCCCTCATGGTATCCATCACCACCGCCGTCTACCGGCACAAAGACGCCCACCTGCCCTTCATCGTATACCTGCGCAACCCCACCACCGGCGGGGTCATGGCATCCTGGGGATCCGCCGGACACATCACCTTCGCCGAACCCGGTGCCCTCCTCGGTTTCCTGGGGCCGCGCGTCGTCGAACTCACCACCGGTAAAACCATCCCCGCCGGCATCCAACAAGGCGAGCACCTGGCGCAACACGGCGTTATCGACGGTGTTATTTCCCCCAAACAACTACGGGCGGCCGTCCAAAAACTCGCCGAGGTGCTTCTCGCCCCCGCCAGCCGCAATAGGCCCGCAACACAACCCACATCGCAACAACTGCAACAGACTCAACCCGCCATCAGCGCCTGGGACGCTATCACCGCCACCCGCCGCGCCGACCGCCCCGGACTGCAGCATCTCCTCGCAGCACTGGGATCCGACAAGGTTATCGAACTCTCCGGCTCCGGTGACGGACGGATCTCCCCCGCGGTTAAGGTAGCACTCACCCGCATCGCCAATCGGCCGGTGGTCATCATCGGCCAAGACCGTCACCACCAACCCCCACACGCCGAAACAGAACTTGGGCCCGCAGCCCTACGATTCGCCCGCCGCGGCATCACCCTGGCGCACTCTCTCCAAATCCCCCTGGTGTCCATTATCGACACCCCCGGCGCGGAGCTATCCGCTGCTGCCGAGGAACAAGCCATGGCCGGCTCCATCGCCCGCACCCTCGGCGAGCTTGTCGACGTCGATGTGCCCACCGTGTCAGTCATCCTCGGCCAAGGCTGCGGCGGTGGCGCCCTGGCAATGCTGCCCGCGGACAAAGTATTGGCGGCCGCCCACGGTTGGCTCTCCCCACTGCCCCCGGAGGGAGCATCCGCTATCATTTACCGGGACACCGCCCATGCCCCAGCAATGATGGAAAACCAGGGAGTGTCCGCGCAGGCACTTGTATCGTCTGGAATCATCGACGGCATCATCCCGGAAACCCCCGACGCCAGCGACGAACCCACAACGTTCATTAACCGGGTTATCGACCACATTGGCCAGGCACTGTGGGAATTAGAAACCCACCCCACCCGGGTCGGCCGGGAACAACGTTTCCGGCACTACGAACAACTCGCCGACTCCCTCACCACGGCCTAAAACCCGCAACGGCCCCGACCCGGAAACCGGGCGGGGCGCGTCGACAAGCTTCAACCTGCGGTTATACTGCCAGCAAGTCAATAACGAACACCAGTGTGCGGCCGGAAAGCGGATGCCCACCACCTTCCGGACCATAGGCGGCCTCCGGTGGTATGACCAGCTGGCGGCGGCCCCCCACTCTCATACCAACAATGCCTTCCTGCCACCCGGCTATGAGATTAGACAGGGGAAACTCGATAGGCTCACCACGATCCCAGGAAGAGTCAAACTCCTGCCCGGAATCGAAATCAACACCAACGTAGTGCACTTTAACCATACCGTTAGCCTGGGCTTCGTCACCATCGCCAACAGTGATATCCGTAATCACAACATCGTCCGGCTTAGGGCCGGTTGGCCGTTCAATTACTGGCTTCTCCATGCGGGGTGAAACTCCTTTGGAATCATCGTGATGTGTAGATGTGACGTAACCGATACAGCGAACGGCTACGAAAGTCCCACACTATTGTAATGGGTTATTGCATAACCGACCTGATTATGCAGCTCACAGCTCACACAACCACCTAGATCATGCACCCATTACGGGGTATAACCGCGGGAATAGATCATCACCATTCACACCACGAATGCCCCGCACAGCCGATTATCAGTCGCGCTCGGAACGGGGAATGACCACACGGTGAGTTTCACCGGTGTAAATCTGCCGCGGCCGATTAATCTTCGTCGTGGTAGCCAGCTGCTCCCGATATTGGGCAATCCACCCGGGCAGCCGCCCAATAGCAAACAGCACCGTAAAGAAATCCGTGGGGAACCCCATGGCCCGATAGATCAAACCGGTGTAGAAATCCACATTCGGGTACAGCTTCCGGGAGATGAAATACTCATCGTTGAGCGCAATCTCCTCCAGCTTCATGGCCAAATCCAACAAGTGGTCACCACCCAAATGATCCAGAATCTGGTGGGCGGTATCCTTCACGATTGCGGCCCGCGGATCATAATTCTTGTACACGCGGTGGCCGAAGCCCATGAGCCGCACGCCCTTTTCCTTATTCTTCACCCGGTTCATGAAGTCGGTAGCGTCACCACCGTTTGCGGCAATCTTCTCCAGCATCTCCAGCACCGCCTGGTTTGCCCCACCATGCAGCGGGCCCGACAACGCATTAATGCCACCAGCAACGGCCACGAACATATTCGCCTGGGCGGAAGCAATCATGCGCACCGTCGACGTAGAACAGTTCTGCTCATGGTCGGCATGCAAAATAAGCAACTTGTCCAGGGCTTTCGACACCACCGGATCCACCTCGTAAGGCTCAGTGGGATAACCGAACATCATGCGCAGGAAATTCTTCCGAGCATTGAGCGAGTTATCGGGATACATGTATGGTGCACCCTTCGACGCCCGGTAAGCATAGGCGGCAAGCATCGGCACCTTCGCCAAAAGTCGCACCGACGCCTTATCCAACTGCGCCTCATCCAACGGATCAAGCTGGTCCTGGTAATAGGTGGAAAGAATATTCACCGACGACGCCAGCACCGACATGGGGTGGGCATTTCGTGGGAAGATCTTAAACTGCGCCTTGAAATCCTCATCCAACAATGTGTGATGGCGAATTTCACTATTAAAATGCTCCAACTCTTGCTGATTCGGCAGCTTCCCCTTAATCAGCAGGTAGCACACCTCATTGAATGTGGCATTCTGTGCCAAATCCGCAATATCGTAACCGCGGTGCCGAAGAATCCCCTGCTCACCATCAATATAAGTGATCTTCGACTCCGTAGAGCCGGTGGAAACATAACCCGGGTCGAAAGCAACAAGGTTGGTTTCGGCCAGCATGTTTCCCAATACCACGCCGCTATAGCCCTCGGTGGACTCAATGATGTCCATCTCATACTCGCCGCCAGGATAATGCAATACAGCCTTCTCGTTATTGGCAGTCATAGCTTCCCTTTCTAAGAAAAAATTTTCGGTTTTCTTCTCCCCGCGTCACATCGCCATGCTTGACGACGAATCGTTCCGCGGGAAATAACCGGATGGCGCCACACCGCCCCACCGATTATGAAATTATGCAATACCTCAGCCATCATCACTATCATTTTTCGGCGAAAACCCACGAAGCAACGGACACAACAATACCCGGCAAAAATCATGGCAATTTCCAGCCGGATACCAGGCCTAAGTCACAGGAAATTCTACAACAAAGAACGATTTTCATCTGCGATGGTGCCTAGCATGAGATTACCTATTTTTAGCCCAGCGTGGGGAACCGCATAATGTATCAAAAGTTGTGACCCCTGCGACAAATACTATTTCCGCAGGACATTGGTGCAGCTCACCATTTTTCCCACCACCCCCGACCACCCCCGCCTTCGTAAAGGGCAGACATTCACCAGTACGAAAAATCTCTACCCGCCCCTTATACAGCGAAGATTACCGGTAGAATTTGAGCCAGCGCACCTATAGCCACGACCCGGCATGCAACCATATTCAGTTATAAGTTAAGCAAACCGGACGTAACTATCACGCGACAAAATTTCCACTCCGCCTAGAAAGCACACACATGACCGACCAGTTCCCCGCTCTCCCCACCGAGCTCCTCCCAGCCGATCCCCGGTTCGGATGCGGCCCCTCCAAAGTTCGCCCAGGCCAAATCGACGCCATTGTCGCCGGCAGCCACACCATCATCGGTACCTCCCACCGGCAGCCAGCCGTGAAAAATGTGGTGGGTAGCATTCGCGCCGGGTTGGCGGAGTTATTTGCATTGCCGGCTGGGTACGAGATCGTTTGTTCGCTTGGTGGGGCCACAGCCTTTTGGGACGCTGCCACGTTTGGACTCATCACCAAGAAGTCGGGACACTTGGCGTTCGGCGAGTTTTCGGCAAAATTTGCCGCAGCATCAGCAAAAGCCCCCTGGTTGGCTGAGCCTACGGTGATATCGGCAGAGCCAGGAGACGCCCCCAGCCCACAGGGCATGCCTGGCTGCGATGTGATTGCGTGGGCGCATAATGAGACATCCACGGGGGCCATGGTGCCGGTAACCCGGCCGGCGGACTCGGAGGGGTCGCTGGTGGTTATTGATGCAACGTCGGGTGCGGGTGGGCTGCCGGTTGATATGTCACAGGCCGACGTATATTACTTCTCGCCGCAGAAGTGTTTCGCTTCGGATGGTGGGCTATGGTTTGCCGCTATGAGCCCAGCCGCGTTAGAACGTATTGCCGAGATCAATGCGAGCGATCGATTCATCCCGGAATTCCTCAACTTGCAAACGGCTGTGGATAATTCCCGCAAGAATCAAACGTATAACACGCCAGCGGTCGCCACCTTATTGATGTTAGAAGACCAGGTGAAGTGGATGAATGATAATGGTGGTCTGGCCGGGATGGTGGCACGGTCTACCGCAAATTCGGACACTCTTTACCATTGGGCGGATCAACGCGAAGAGGTGTCATGCTTTGTGAGTGACCCGAATAAGCGTTCGCTGGTTGTTGGTACCATTGATTTTGTCGACTCCATTGATGCGGCGCTCTTGGCAAAAATCCTACGCACCAATGGCATTCTCGATGTGGAACCATATCGGAAACTTGGCCGAAACCAATTGCGGATTGGCATGTTCCCAGCAATCGACCAATCGGATATCGCCTTGTTGACGCAGGCAATTGATTGGGTGCTGGATCATGGTTACGCATCGGCAAGCTAACGAAATTTCTCCCTGGAATTATGCCCACCATGCAACTAAAAAGTTTAACTTTAAAGTAGCACTTTAGAGATAGGTTTTATATTTAACCGCATGGAGTCGGGCTTTTAAACCAACGTAGGCATGGTTGTGAGTTAAGGTAGGTACGAAAGTATCTGCGCATCTTCTGTCGTATTTTGTTCATAATCTTCATTGCATAAGGAGCTGGTGTCATATGAAGGAGCTCTTCCTGATCTCCGCCGAATCCACCAAGGAATCCTTGGTGTTACGCACTGAGGATGATGAACAATATTTCCTCGTCGTCACCGACGAGTTACGCACTGCACTGGTGGGCGAATTGACACCATCGACCGACAGCACCGAAGCCAATCAGGAAACAGCAGATGCCACCAGCTCCGCAATCAGCTATCTTGCTCCCCTCCACCTCGCGGCCTCGGCCCGCGCAGGCACGGACAAGGAGGCAGATAGCGACACTGACAATGCCAAAGATGACACCGACGCCACCACGCAATCGGATTCAAAAAAATCCGCCACCTCTTCGCCCATCACCGCGGTTTATTCCTCCAGTATGAACCGCGCCGCCACAGCGAGAGACGCCAAGCTCAGCAAGCTCGACCCCCGACTGTCGGCACCGCTGAAGATGACGCCCCGGGAGATCCAAAGCCGGATCCGTGGTGGGGCCAGTGTTGCCGAAATCGCCGCGGCGAATGATGTTCCCGAATCCCGGATCGAAAGCTACGCCCACCCGGTGCTGCTAGAGCGTTCCCAAAAGGCAGAAATGGCCAAACGCGCCCATCCGGTTCGTGATGATGGCCCGGCGCGGCTCACGCTGTGGGAGATCCTCGACACGGTTTTTACCGCCCGTGGCCTCGACGTTCGTAACTCCACCTGGGACTCTTACCGGGACACCACCGGCCAATGGGTGGTGACCGTCAGCTGGACGTCAGGGGCTGCGGAACACGTGGCTGAATGGTCGTACCACCAACAGGGCATGACAAGCGCTACCGCAGTGGCACGCAATGGTTTGGCGGCCAGCCTCATTGACCCAGATTTTGTGCCGCCGGTTCGTAACCTGTCGGCCATTACCTCCCCCATTCCGGTTGTCACCGATGATATGATCGACGACCCCCAAAAGGTGCAGCAGATTTCTGCACAGCAGCAACCGGTGGTAAGTGAAGAAACCACAGGTGAAGCCATTCATGATTCCCCGCAGGCCGCCCAAGCTCGACGGCGTCGTAAAGCGGTAACACCACACTGGGAAGACGTATTGCTAGGGGTACGCAGCAACGCGAAACGCCCACGTAAGTAGGATGTTTTTATCACTTTTATCGTCGGGGAGTTAACTTCCCTTTTTGTTTTTACTAAGGTCTTAACCACAGCAATACTTGCTACTGTCTGCGTAGAAAAAGGATAGATGCAGTGGATCATTCATCCCACGACACGGTAATCACCCTGTGGTTTGTCACCGCCACCCACCCGGAAAAGGTGATAGCAACCATGCCACGGGCCGACCGGGGTTTCGGACGTAAGCTACTCTCGCAGCTCAATCCGCGGTGGCCAATCACTCCCATTGGGCAGTTCGCACTCAACCGCTCTGCTCAGCCTTCGCGTTCAGAATTTTATATTGCCGGTTTTCCGGGACTATCCATTATCCAAACGGTCGTGGATGATTTCACCATGATCTCCGGTATTGACCATGCCCTACGAACCGCTATCCCGGCCGAAAACGTGTATGTTATTGCCACTAATGCAGGCACAAGTTATGGGGCGTTTGCGCACTGGTCGCACGGAAATCTCAAGCGAGCATTTGCCGCGGTCAACGAAAAAGTGTACGAAGACTTAGGCCTTGTGGAAACATTCGAAAGCTCCTATTGGGCGGGCTATCACACCACCGAAACATCCGGTCTCACGCTTCCATTCAGCCCCATCGATTTGGCCCTCCATGCCCAACGCTCCTGGCTTGGCTTCGACATGGCTACCTGCCCAGACATCAATATAGTTGCCTACGCTGTGGATGGCCGCCCCGAACCGAAAATCACCTACCGGCAGCCCATCGACGCTAGACCGCTCACGGAGCGCACCACCACAAAACTCAGCTTGGGCTCCACTAGAAGCACTGGCGAGTTTGACGACTATGAACTTCCCGACGAATTTGACGATGTCGACGGCGCCGGCACCAAATACGCGGAGGAAGCAGTCGCGCTCACCAAAAAATCGGTAACCAAAACCAAAGGCTTTGCGGCCCGATTCCGGGAGCGCCTGGCCGGCATAGGTCACGGCCTGAAGGAGCGGCTACGGCACACTGACCGACCAAGCTCAAAGTCGAAGAAACCGGCCGCGCTCCCCCCTGCCGGAACCGCGAAGCCCGCAGCAACAAAGGAAGCCACTAAAGACAAGAAGAAGGCAGATCACACCAACGCTAAGACGGCCAAGACAGCGAAGACCGCGGCGAAGGCAACAGAAAGCAGTTCTACGAAGCAATCCACCCCGAAGGCTGTCAGCACCAAATCCATCGGTACAACCGATGCGATTGGAACCGATGCCATCACCAACAAGACGGCTAACCAGGATGCTGCACAGGGCGAAGACCAGCAGAGCGCAGCAACGACAACGGCTCAACCGGCAGCGTCGGCGACCACGAAGAAATCGGCCGACGCCACCGAAACTATTGACTCTCAAGAAGTCAAGGCCGGCGTGAAGAAGGCGCAGGCCACAGCCAGCGCAAGCAAGCCGGCAGACAAGCCGAAGGAAGCGACGCAAACCACCAAGGAAGCAGTGGCGCAAAAAGCAGAGAGCGCCGACGGCAAACCAACCGCCGCGGCCACCGCCAAACCGGCCACGGCGAAGACGAGCGCTGCCGCCACTGATTCGGCGAAGCCGAAGGCAACGAAGGCACCCGCCAAAACCACCGCTAAGGTGGCCAAGGCAACGAAGACCGCGGCGAAGGCAACAGTGAAAGCAACCAAGGCGGTCAAGAAAACCACCGCAAAGGCAGTCAAGCGGACTACCAAGGCCACGGCCAAGGCAACGACAAAAGCCCCCGAAACTGCGGCTTTCCCCTCCAGTGAATCGGCGACAGCTCCGAAAGCGACTTCGAAAGCGGGGATAAAAGTGCCGGCTAAACGTGTCGAGAGCACCGAAAATGCTAAGGACTCAGCCCCCGCGGAAAACCCCGAAACCAAGGCGTTTCCTGCCAAAACCTCCCCTGCGAAGGAGACCCCACAGAAGAAGCGCCGCACGCTCGGAACCCGCACCACC
>ERZ773035.1282-NODE-1282-length-18512-cov-12.906540_pt1 | contig 18512 bp, 13 predicted proteins | sample MGYA00511487_ERZ773035 | MGnify/ENA primary metagenome ERZ773035 (study PRJEB29015, sample SAMEA2737985) | human oral metagenome | biome: human oral; feature: human-associated habitat; material: dental | place: China | collected 2024 ...
GAGGCCATTTCCGCATCGAGGAAATGGGTCAAACCTTCGGGAGAGGCCATTTCCGCATCGAGGAAATGGGTCAAACCCTCGGGAGAGGCCATTTCCGCATCGAGGAAATGGGTCAAACCTTCGGGAGAGGCCATTTCCGCATCGAGGAAATGGGTCAAACCCTCGGGAGAGGCCATTTCCGCATCGAGGAAATGGGTCAAACCTTCGGGAGAGGCCATTTCCGCATCGAGGAAATGGGTCAAACCCTCGGGAGAGGCCATTTCCGCATCGAGGAAATGGGTCAAACCTTCGGGAGAGGCCATTTCCGAGGCTCGGACGACCTAAACAATTAACGTAATCAGGAATTCATCCCCCAAAAAACAAGATGACACAAGAAAGGATCACACCAAACCTGCACGACGCCTGGCCGGAAATTGAGGCGCTGCTACATCGATTCGCAGACATGGGTATCGCTCAGGCGGTGGATTATGAGAAGTACTACCTCTACTCCCTGATCGCCCATTCGACGGCCATTGAGGGGTCGACGCTGACGGAGCTGGAGGCGCAAATGCTCTTCGACGAGGGCGTGACGACTGGTGGTAAGCCACTCATGGATCATTTGATGAATGACGACCTACGCATGGCCTATGAGCAGGCACAGACGGAGGCGGTGCGCCGAACAGCTATCACGCCGACGTTCTTGCGGATGCTGAATGGGATACTGATGCGGCGCACCGGGAGTGTGCACCACGTCGCTGCGGACACGTTCGACTCGTCGCGAGGTGACTACCGCCTGTGTGGCGTCACGGCGGGTGTCGGCGGACGGTCGTATATGAACTATCAAAAGGTGCCGATACGGATAGAGGCGCTCTGCGAACGACTTCAGGAACAAATGAAAATGACCGGCGTCAACACCCTCCGCGCGCAGTATGAGCTGAGTTTCACGGCCCATTTGGAACTGGCCACTATCCACCCGTGGGTAGACGGCAACGGTCGTACGGCACGCCTGCTGATGCACTACATCCAGTTCTACTACGGCCTCTTCCCCGTGAAGATCCTTCGTGAAGATCGTGGCGCATACATCGCATCCTTGCGGCAATCGCAAGAGGTGGAAAATGTGGACTGCACGCCCTTCCTCACCTTTATGACCGACCGGCTGCGGGCGTCGCTCAAGAGTGAGATAGAGCGGGCTGCGGCCTCGGCCGAGGCTGAGAAGTTAGTCGGGAACACGCAGGGGCGAATGCACATACCGCAGTAGAGGCACAAAGGAATATGATGCAACTAAGAGAGATCGAAAAGGATAAGTACGACGTCGACGCATTGCTTGACGAAGTATTAGGGCGCGAAGGATCGCCCGAAAGAGAAAGGAATAGGGCCCTGGCGTGGGAGGAATACCTGGCGCAAGTGGAGCACGACGCCCAAGCGATGAGGCTGTCTAAGACGGTCGCCGAACCAGCGATGAGTGACGAATGGTAAGGCCCGACGTTGGGAACCGAAAAGAGATTGGGAGGCGTTTGCACGGTGCTGCATGCGCCTCCCTACTTTTGCGGCCTCACCGAACAATGCATCAATAATGGATAGTAATATGGATAAGCAACAACAGAAACTCGTTTTGTATAACACCCTCACGCGCCGGAAGGCGGAGTTTGAACCCCTCCACGCGCCGCATGTGGGCATGTATGTCTGCGGACCCACCGTCTACGGCGATCCGCACCTCGGCCACGCCCGGTCGGCCATCACCTTCGACATCCTCTTCCGCTACCTCACCCACCTCGGATACAAGGTGCGCTACGTCCGCAACATCACCGACGTGGGCCACCTCGAGCACGACGCCGACGAGGGCGAGGACAAGATCGCCAAGCGTGCACGCATCGAACAACTCGAGCCGATGGAGGTCGTGCAACACTACACGCGTCGCTACCACCGCGCGATGGATCTGCTGAACGTGCTCCCGCCCAGCATCGAGCCGCAGGCCTCGGGCCACATCATCGAACAGATGGAGCTCGTCAACCGCATCCTGGCCAACGGCTACGCCTACGAGAGCGAAGGCTCGGTCTACTTCGACGTGGCGCGATACAACCAAGATCACCGCTACGGCATCCTCTCCAACCGCAACGTGGACGAGCTGCTCAACACCACCCGCGAGCTGGACGGGCAGACGGAGAAGCGTAACCCCGTCGACTTCGCCCTCTGGAAACGCGCCGCACCGGAGCACATCATGCGTTGGCCATCGCAGTGGGGCGAGGGCTTCCCCGGCTGGCACTGCGAATGCACCGCGATGGGCCGCAAGTACCTCGGCGACCATTTCGACATTCACGGCGGCGGCATGGACCTCATCTTCCCCCACCACGAGTGCGAGATCGCGCAAGCCGTAGCCGCCGAGGGCGAAGAGATGGTGCGCTGGTGGGTGCACAACAACATGATCACTTACAACGGGCAGAAGATGGGCAAGTCGCTCGGCAACGCCATCACCTTAGAGGAGTTCTTCACCGGTAGCCATCCGCTGCTGGCGCAGGCTTATCGCCCGGAGACGATCCGCTTCTTCATCCTTCAGGCACACTATCGCAGCACGGTGGACTTCAGCAACGAGGCCTTGCAAGCCTCCGAGAAGGGTCTCGATCGACTCTTCGAAGCCGCCGAACGGCTCGCCAAGCTCACACCCTCCGACGACCCCTCGACCATCGACGTCAGCAGGCTGCGCACGCGCTGCGAGGAGGCCATGTGCGACGACATGAACACGCCCATCGTCATCTCTCACCTCTTCGACGCCGCCAAGGCCATCAACACCGTGCACGACGGTCGTGCGACGATCTCGGCGGACGACCTCGCGGAGCTGCAATCCGCCTTCCGTCTCTTCATGGACGACATCCTCGGTCTGCGTAGCGCCGCCCCGTCTGACGAGAAAGACGAGGCCTATCGCCGCGCCGTCGATCTGCTGCTCTCCATCCGTCAGCAGGCCAAGCAAAACAAGGATTGGGCCACGAGCGACCGCATCCGCAACGAGCTCTCCGCCCTCGGCTTCGTAGTCAAGGATACGAAGGACGGCGCCGAATGGAGCCTGTAGCTATGAAAGAGAGATCGTCTTCCGCCTCTATCCCTTTGGGGGTAAAGAGCAGAAGACGATACCCCATCTCAATCAATTCACACATAACAATTTCACATCTATGATTAATTCAAAACGCGAACGCACAATGAAAAAGATCTTGCTTTTAACCTTACTGTGGGCTGCCATGCCGGCAGTTTATGCGCTTCTGTATGCCCAATCGAGAACAGTACACGTAACAAACGCGGGCACATTTTATCAACACATACCCGAGAACGAACGCTACAGCATAACGCAGCTGACCGTATCGGGCGACCTTAACGGCGACGATATCAAAGTCATCCGTGAGATGGCTGGTTGTGACTTTATGACCAAGGACAAGTATAATCTCCGTACGCTGGATCTGTCTGATGCTAATATTGTGCAGGGAGGAGGAGGCTATTATAATAAAACAGATGGTAGTGCTTATTATACATCAGTTAATCAAATTGGAGAGTCGATGTTCACGGCCACAGACCTATATTCCATAAAGTTGCCGAAGAATGTATTCGCTGTAGGTTTTTCTGCATTTAGTTCAAGTGATAGTCTGACAAAAGTCCTTTTACCCGAAGGCCTTTCCACTATCGATATGATGGCTTTTGCGTTCTGTCCTAGATTAAAATCGATCGATATACCAAGTACAGTCACAAAAATTGAGAGCTATGCTTTTGAAAATTGCATTTCTCTACAATCAATCAAGCTACCCGAAAAATTAAGCAGCTTGGGATTCTTAGCTTTCCGGAATTGTAAATCATTGGACTCAATAAAAATACCCAAAGGAATAGGCCATGTTAGCTCATCTCTATGCCCCGGATGTGTAAATCTCTCTAAAGTTATTCTTCATGAGGATATACGTTCGATAGAAGACAAGGCATTCCAAAACTGCCACAAATTGAGTCGTATCGATCTCCCGGCATCATTAGCAACAATAAGAGAACGTGCTTTTGAAAACTGCGCTTCATTGAAAGAGATTTTCATTCGAGCAAAAGAGCCTCCAGTGTGTGAAGATTTGGCGTTTTTAGGTGTCCCTAAATCGTGTATCCTCCATATTCCGAAAGGAACAACTGACGCTTACTCGAAAGCTGATGGATGGAAGCATTTCATTTTGAAAGAAGAAGCATACGCTCCTGATGCCACTAGCTCCATTGAGTATCCCGTTCGGGTTTGGGGTGTAGAAGGTGGCCTGTTCATAAATACAGAAGCACCGGTGCAAGTGAAGGTTTTTGCCATGAGTGGAGTTTTGATGAAAGACGCGAACATCAGCGCCGGCTTGCAACGTATCAACTTACCCAAAGGTGCCTACATTGTTTTGTTGGGAGACTCTTCTTATAAAGTGGTCATCAAATAATGGACGCTGTAGCCATGAAGGTCATCATTCTGCAACAAGACATTGCCTGGGCCGATCCGGCGGAGAACGTGCGGCAGGCAGAGGCTGCCATCGACCGTCGGCCGGGCGCTGATCTCTACGTGCTGCCGGAGATGTTCGCCACCGGTTTCGCGACGCATCCCGAAGGCGTGGCCGAACCGGCCGACAGCGAGACGCTCCGCTGGATGGTGCGTAAGGCGGCGGCATGCCGCGCGGCTGTGGCCGGATCGCTGGCCGTGGAAGATGGCGGTCGTTACTACAACCGCCTCTGCTTCGTCCACCCCGACGGCCGCGTGGAGACGTACGACAAGCGCCACCTCTTCACCTACAGCGGCGAGCACCGTCACTACACGCGCGGCACACGTCGCGTGGTCGTCACCTTCCGCGGCGTGCGCATCCTGCTGCAAGTCTGCTACGACCTGCGCTTCCCCGTCTGGAGCCGCAACCGTGGCGATTACGACGTGGCCCTCTACGTGGCCAGCTGGCCCGTCGGCCGCATCGAGGCCTGGAGCGCGCTGCTGCGTGCGCGAGCCATCGAGAACCAGTGTTACGTCGTCGGCGTCAACCGCGTCGGCCGCGACCCGGTGGCGGAGTACAGCGGCGCGTCGGTCATCATCGACCCCTATGGCCGCACCGTCGCCACGTGCGAGGACCACCACGTCAGCGCAGCCGAAGCCATGCTCGACCTCGAACGTCTCACCGCCTTCCGCCAGAAGTTCCCCGTCTTAGAGGATGGGGATGCGTTTGAGCTCCAATAGGAACACTGGCAACTTTTCAATACATCATAGGGGCGGCCCATCGTGGCTGCCCTTTTTTAATGTGAGTTCGACGTACAATCACCACCGAGAAACAGTTGTCGACTCATTGTCTCAGAAGCTGTTTGGGCAGCTCTTTCTCCATTCTATTTCGGGTCTATCCTGGCCTGTTAACCCCGACCTACACTGTCGATCCAGCTTTTCAGACTTGAAAAGCGCCGACCTACACTGTCAATCCGGCTTTCCGGACTTGAAAAGCCTCGACCTACACTGTCGATCCGGCTTTTCGGACTTGAAAAGCCTCGACCTACACTGTCGATCCGGCTTTCCGGACTTGAAAAGCCCCGACCTACACTGTCAATCCGGCTTTCCGGACTTGAAAAACCTCGACCTACACTGTCGATGGGGCGGGGATTCTGAATTTATCTCGGGTCCAAAGGGCAAGCCCTACGTGTGCAGCAGCTCAAGCAGACGCTCATCACAAAGTTGCCCCGCACGGCAGGAGATCTATGAGAAAAGCCTCGCCTTGGACGGGATGTCCGGCGAGGCTCTTTTATTTCGTTTTGTTGCTGAGCGCTTTCTTCTTCTCAGCGGCCAATCGACGTTCCACCTTCTTCACGTCTTCGGCCGGGGGCAGATTTTCCGGAACAATACCACGCTCGATCATCATTTGGCGCACGGCTGCATTGTTGTCCACATGTTCACGACTGATCTCCGATACCCCGTAGAGTGCTTTTTGCTGCACGTTCACATGGGTCATTTCGGCCGCAAAGTCTTTCGCCTTGATACTGATGGTAGGTAAGAAATCGGCTACCGGACGATTCGCCGGCACACCCAACTTCCGCTTCATCTGCGACGTATCCAAGTGAAAAAGCGCCTGATCGCCTTTCGATCGGATCATGGCAAACCCCTTGCTATCGACGCCATGTTCATAGAGCACACCGGATAGATGCTTCTCCGTTTCCTGCAATTTGGTGCGTGCCCTGACGCGCTCGATCTCCAGCAGACGCTGCTCAATGAGTTCGGCCTTTCGTGTCTGTATAGCGAAATAGGTCTGAGCAAAGGCAATCTGCTCCTTTCTCGGATCGCCATTTTGTGCCACCAAGTAGCAGGCGTAACGCGTAAGGAGCATATCATCAATTACTTTTTCAGCGCCCTTGGGCATTGGTATCGTTTTGCTGGCGTCAGCAAAATGATCGGACACCGAATTCTCCGCATTCCGACAGGCTTCTTTTGCCTTTTCGATGACACCGGCAAAGTTTCTCCACTGCGAATACCCCAACAAGGGGCATAAAGCTCTTGCACTCCAGCACTCCACGCCGTCCACTTCGATGGCGGCCGCCTCGAAGCCTTGGTATAACTCCGATATGATTTCTCTTTTCATCTAATGAGGAATTATTGTTGACCGCTCCAAACAAGGGGCGATCGAAAAGAAAGGCACACATGGGGTCTCCCCGATCGTGTGCCCAACTTTTCATTTTTAGTTTTCAGAGATTACACCACCGGGATCTTCTCCACGCGGCGACGATGGCGGCCGCCGTCGAAGGTGGTCGAGAGGAAGATGTCGACCATGCGCACGGCCTCCTCGACGGTCACGAAACGCGCGGGCAGGACGAGTACGTTTGCATCGTTGTGGGCACGCGAGAGGCGCGCCGTCTCGTCGTTCCAGCAGAGCGCCGCGCGGATGCTTTGGTGCTTATTGAGCGTCATGCCGATGCCGTTTCCCGAGCCACAGAGGCCGATGCCGGGATAGACGGCGCCCGCCTCCACAGCCTCGGCCAACGGATGGGCGTAGTCGGGATAATCGCAACTGTCAGACGTATCCGTACCAAAGTCGCGGACCTCATAACCCAGCGCGGCGACATGATCCATGAGTGCGCGCTTAATCTCTATGCCCGCGTGATCGCAGGCAAAACCTATCGGTAAAGGTTGTGTGTCCATCGCGCTCATTTCCCCAAGAACTTTTTGACCAACTCACTGACGCGCTCACCGGTGAACCCGAACTTGCGATCGAGCACCTTGTACGGCGCCGAATAACCGAACGACGACAGGCCGTGCACCGAGCCACCCTCACCGACTAACCCTTGCAATGCCACGGGCAGACCGGAGGTGAGGCCGAAGCGACGCACACCGGCGGGCAACACGCTCCGCTGATAGTCCGCATCCTGATCGCGGAAGAGACCTTCGGACGGCACCGACACGACGCGGGCACGGATGCCCTCGGCAGCCAACAGCTCAGCGCCTTCGACAAGCGTAGAGACCTCCGATCCGGAGGCTACCAGGACAATGTCCGGCGTGCCTTCGGTGTCCATCACCACGTAGCCGCCCTGCTCGATGCGACGGGCCTCCGCGCGACGGTTGCCCGAAGCGGCAGGCAGCGAGGTGATGTTCTGGCGCGAGAGCAACAGCGCCGTGGGGCGGTAACTCTCGAGCGCCATCTTCCAGGCGTAGACCGTCTCGTCGGCGTCGGCGGGGCGGAGGACGAGCATGGAGCGGTGACCGCTGTGGTTGCGCAGATGCTCCATGAGGCGGATCTGGGCCTCGTGTTCGACGGGTTGGTGCGTGGGACCGTCCTCACCGACACGGAAGGAGTCGTGCGTCCAGACGTAGACTACGTGCAGCTCCATGAGCGCAGCCAGTCGGACGGCGGGCTTCATGTAGTCCGAGAAAACGAAGAAGGTGCCGCAGACGGGCAGGATGCCGCCGTGCAGCGCCATGCCGTTCATCACGCAGGCCATCGTCAGCTCGCTGACGCCCATTTGCAGGAACTGCCCCGTGAAGTCGCCCTTGGTGAAGGCGTGCGTGTGCTTGAGGAAGCCGTCCGTCTTGTCCGAGTTGCTGAGGTCGGCTGAGGAGACGACCATGTTCTCCACCTGCTCCGCATAGAGCGCCAGCATGGCAGCTGAGGCGGCGCGGGTAGCTGTGTCACGCTTCATCGCTATGGCAGCGTAATCGATCTCGGGCATGTTGCCGCTGAGGAAGCGGTCGAGCTTGGCGGCCAGCGCGGGCTGTTCGCGGCGGAAACGCTCCTCGGCTTCCATGCGTGCACCATACCAAGCGAGCAACGCCTCACGCCGACGACCGTAGATCTCCGTCGTTTCGGGGAAGAGGGCGAAGGGGTGCGCGGGGTCGCCGCCGAGATGGCGGATGGTGGCATCGATGTCGGCACCCGCGGCGGAGAGGGGCTGGCCGTGCGTAGAGACGCGATCCTCGAAGCTACGCCCTTCAGCATCCACAGCGCCGCGACCCATGATGGTCTTGCCGATGATCAGCGTGGGGCGCTCCGTCTCGGCGTGGGCCTCACGGAGGGCATGGCGGATCTCTTCAACGGACTGCCCATTGATGGTGATCACGCGCCAGTCCCAAGCGCGGTATTTGGCGGCCACATCCTCGGTGTTGACCTCGTCGACCTTGGTGGAGAGCTGGATGTTGTTCGCGTCGTAATACATGATGAAGTTGTGCAGCCCGAGGTGCCCAGCCAGTCGGCCGACGCCCTGCGAGACTTCCTCTTCGATACCGCCGTCGGAGATGTAGGCGTACGTCTTGTGGGCCATCCATTCGCCGAAGCGGGCCACCATGAAGCGTTCGGCGATGGCAGCGCCGAGGGCCATGGCGTGTCCCTGCCCCAGCGGGCCGGAGGTGTTCTCGATGCCGTGCTGCACGTCGCGCTCGGGGTGGCCGGGAGTGAGGCTGCCCCACTGGCGGAAGTTCTCCAGCTCAGCTACGGGCATGAGTCCCGTAAGCGCCAGCACGCCGTAGAGCATGGGCGACATGTGTCCAGGATCGAGGAAGAAGCGGTCGCGATAGGGATAATCGGGCCGCTCGGGGTTGTAGTTCAGAAACTCGGCAAAGAGCACGTTGACGAAGTCAGCGCCGCCCATGGCACCGCCGGGGTGTCCGGATTTGGCTTTTTCGACCATCGATGCGGCCAGGATCCGGATGTTGTCCGCCGCACGATTCATGTTGTCGGTATTCATATATAATAAGTAGTTAGGAGTAGTCATGCGCCTGACGGCGCGGTAGTAACAAGTAGTGGGGGCACCCTTACTCGGGCTGCCCCCTCTGTGCGGGCAAAGGTACAGCGCCCCGTCTGATTTAGCCGGTGCCAAGGTCAGGGCTACTTTTGTGGCCACACGTTTTACTCCTAATCATTCTACACAATGACCTCTACAACCTCTACTTCTGCCCGCCCGAAGGTGACCCACAAGACGGTGTTTACGGGCACGATGGCTTTCCTCGTCGTACTCTTCTCTATGCCCCTGGGGCATGCCCTGATGATCCTCATGGAGCACTACCTCAAACCGCCAACGCTCTACTACGCTGCCTTTTCGATGGGCGCCGTAGGGCTGATTGTGACCGTGGCTGGCGTCTTCGCTCGTGGCGACACACGCCAGACGCTCTTTGGCCTCTTCGGCGGACTGCTCTTCTGGACGGGCTGGATTGAGTTCCTCTTCGTCTATTACGCCCACCGCTTCGGTGTGGAGCCACTCAGGAATGCGGCCGGCGAGATTGTCACCAAGCCGGAGTACCTCATCATGCCCTCCTCGTTCGGCTTTTGGGCCATGTTTATGTTGCTCTACCTCTTTAGTGTCCGCACGGGGTGCAACTTCTTCAACTACCTGCAGCGCGTCTTCTTCCGCCAGAGCACGGTGCGCGTGGAGCTGAAGCCGCTGGCTCGCCACACGGCGCTGATCACGTTCATGGAGCTGAACCTGATCCTCTGGACCAGCTACCTCGTGTTGCTCTTCTGTTACGACGACCATTTCCTCGGCGACCGTCATCCCGTCACGACGCTCGTGGCCTTCGGCGCCCTGGCCTCGTCGTTCTACATGTTCGGCCGCCTGATCCGCATCTCGAGCTGGGGCTACGCCATCCGCTATGCCATCCCCACGGTGATCGTCTTCTGGACCTTCGTGGAGGTGATCATGCGTTGGCAGATCCTGCACGAGATCTGGGTGCATCCGCTGGAGTATCGCAACGAAATGCTGATCATCCTCGTGGCTTTTATCGTGCTGCTGGGGGTAATCATCTATCGTTCGTGGCGGCGGAAGGGCTGATCGGTGGATACCAGATCCTGTCCCCTGGAGGGGATAGGAGCTAATTTCACGATGACACCCCCGTCCCCTCAGGGGATAGGAGCTAATTTCACGATGACACCTCCGTCCCCTCAGGGGATAAGGCGTAATTTCAGAATGACACCTCCATCCCCTCAGGGGATAGACCGTAATTTCAGAATGACACCCCCGTCCCCTCAGGGGATAGACCGTAATTTCAGGATGACGCTCCCGTCCCCTCAGGGGATGAGGGTGTAATCGCCAAAAAAGTCCCGTCCCCTCAAGGGGATAGACCGTAATTTCAGAATGACACTGCCATCCCCTCAGGGGATAGGGTGTAATTTCAGGATGACGCCCCCGTCCCCTCAGGGGATGAGGTGTAATTGGAGAAAAGAGCCCTCATCCCCTCACATTTTGGGGCGTTATCCCCCGCAGAGGCTCCGCCAGACAGCGATCCTTGAGATTAATGCCCCACTTTTGCGCCCCGTTAATTGAAAGAATGACAGAACAAATGAATCAGCGACCCTTGATATTGGTATCTAACGACGACGGCGTCGATGCGCGCGGCATCCGTGCACTGGCTGAGGGCATGCGCCTGCTGGGCGATGTCTTCGTCATGGCCCCCGATGGCCCCCGTTCGGGCATGTCGTCCGCCATCACCACCACACAGCCCATCACCTACCGGGTGCTCTCCGAAGCGGAGGGCATGACCATCTGCAGTTGCTCGGGCACACCGACCGACTGCGTGAAGTTGGCCGTCAGCGAAGTGCTCGACCGCAAGCCCGACCTGCTCGTCTCGGGCGTCAACCACGGCGGCAACGAGGCCCTCAGCGTACACTACTCCGGAACCATCGGCGCCGCCATCGAAGGCTGCGTCCTCGACATCCCCTCGCTCGGTGTCTCCTTGGTGCACTATCGCAGCGAGGCCGACTTCTCCGAGGCTGTCCGACTCGCCCAGCGCGTGGCCAAAGACATGCTCCGGAACGGCCTGCCACACGGCACATACCTCAACCTCAACGTCCCCAACACGCCCCACGTCAAGGGCCTCACCATCTGCCGTCAGGCCGACGGACGGTGGATCCGGGAGTTCGACCGCGTCTCCACGCCCGACGGCTCGCCGGCCTTCCGCATGTCGGGCGAGTATCTGAACTATCCCCCCATCCTGCCCGACAACGACACACAGCGCCTCTCTGAGGGTTGGGCCACGATCGTGCCCTGCCTGCTCGACGTGACGCACCACGCGTTTATGAATGAGTTGAAGAGCCGTGGGTTGGACGACATAATCTCGTAGGGGCGTATCGCATACGCCCCAGCACGTAGCGCGGTAATTATGCGCCGTTGGCGCAGGCCGTTACGGCCTCGCGGCCGGGTAGTTAGAGGTAGTAAAAAGAAGCCCTCACAACCACCTTTGACTACTTCTAACTACCCTCTAACTACCGGGGGCAAAGCCCCCTGACTACCGGCCCGAAAGGGCCATAACTACCTGCGCCAACGGCGCATAACTACCCGGCCGAAGGCCGCAACTACTCCCCCTATGAAATACTACCTCATTGCCGGCGAAGCATCCGGCGACTTGCACGCCTCGAACCTGATGGCGGCGCTGCGCGACGAAGATCCGCAGGCGGAGTTCCGCTTCTTCGGCGGTGATCTCATGCGCGCTGTCGGGGGGACGTGCGTCATGCACTACCGCGAGATGGCCTACATGGGCATCATCCCCGTGGTGCTCCACGCGCGTACCATCGCCCGCAACATGCGCCTCTGCCGTGACGACATCCGTGCCTGGCGCCCCGACGTAGTCATCCCCGTCGACTATCCCGGCTTCAACCTTCGCATCGCCCGCTATGTGCACGACACGCTCCGGCTGCCCATCTGCTACTACATCTCACCCAAGATCTGGGCTTGGAAGCGCGGCCGCATACACACCATCCGCCGCACGGTCGATCGCATGCTCTGCATCCTGCCCTTCGAGACGGACTTCTATCGCTCGCTGGACTACGCCGTCGATTACGTCGGCAACCCGTCGGTCGACGCCGTGGAGAACTTCCGGCGCAGCGCCGTGGCCAGCGTTTCGCCCGTGGCAGACGACGGTCGGCCGTTGCTGGCCATCCTGGCCGGTAGCCGGCGGAACGAGATCGCGGAGAATCTGCCGACCATGCTCGACGTGGCGCGCCATTTCCCCACGCTGCGGCCGGTCGTGGCCGGTGCGCCGGGATTGACGATGGACGACTACCGACGTAGCCTTGGCCGTCGGGACGCGTTGCCGGAGATCGTCTTCGATCGTACCTACGAGCTGCTCGCCCACGCTCACGTGGCGCTCGTCACCTCGGGCACAGCTACGCTCGAGGCCGCGCTCTTCCGTGTGCCGCAAGTCGTCTGCTACGCCGTGGGCGGCGGACGGTTGGCCAACTACGTCTTCGACCATTTCTTCCGCGTGCCCTACATCTCGCTCGTCAACCTCATCGTCGGCGAGCCCGTCGTCCCCGAGCTCTTCGGCGGACGTTTCACTCGCCAGCGCATCACCGACGCCCTCTCGCGCCTCACGGACGACACCCTCGAGCGTCGCCAGATGCTCGACGGTTACGACCGCATGATCCAGCGCCTCGGCCCCGCGGGCGCCTCGCAGCGCGCAGCGCGGGTGATCGTCACCCTCACCCACTCCGGTACCCGGCCAAAATCCCCTCCCTCGGTGGAGGCCTGATCTTCTTTGGCCTCTTTTCTTCCATCCAGAGAAGAGAAGGAGGTCCATCCCCACGCAAGGTTCATCCCACGTATAGATAGAATATGAAAGACTTCTTCCGCGTCCTGCGACGGTTCGTTCCGCCCTATAAACGCTTCATGGCGCTGAACATCGCCTTCAACATCCTCTCCGCCATCCTCAACGTCTTCTCCTTCGCGCTCATCATTCCCATCCTGCGCATCCTCTTTAAGATGGACGACCGCGTCTACACCTATGCCGCGTGGACGTTTCGCTCGGTCACCGACTGGGAGGCATGGCGTGCGCTCCCCGGTGTGCTGCAAAACAACTTCTACTGGTACGTCAACCACCTCATTGAGACCCAAGGCAGCTCCACAGCGCTCATCCTGCTCGGCGTGGCGCTGATCGTGATGACGCTCCTCAAGGTGCTGGCCATGTACATGGCTTTCTACACCATGATCCCCATCCGCACCGGCGTGGTGCGCGACGTGCGCAACCAGATCAACCGCAAGATCACCGAGCTGCCCCTCAGCTTCTTCTCTGAGGAGCGCAAAGGCGACATTCTGGCGCGCGTCTCGGGCGACGTGAACGAGATTGAGACCTCGATCATGAGCTCGCTCGATATGCTCTTCAAGAATCCTATCCTCATTCTGATTTACCTCGCGGCCATGCTCCTAATCAGTTGGCAACTGACGGCTTTCGTCTTCATCCTCCTGCCCGTAGCTGGCTACGCCATGGGTCAGGTGGGCAAGCAACTCAAGCGCAAGTCGCTCGTGGGGCAGGCGCAGTGGGGCGCGCTGATGAGTCAGATCGAGGAGACGCTTAGCGGGCTGCGCATCATCAAGGCGTTCAATGCCGAGAGGAAGATCCAGCAACGCTTCGAGGCACAGAATGAGACCTTCCGCCGCACCACGAACCGCATCTACCGCCGCCAACAGCTGGCCCACCCCATGAGCGAGTTCCTCGGCACCGCCACGATCGTCATCATCCTCTGGTACGGCGGAACGCTCATCCTCGGCAACAACAGCCCCATCGACGCCCCGACATTCATCTATTACCTCGTCATTTTCTACAGCATCATCAATCCAGCTAAGGATCTCAGCAAATCCGTCTATGCCATCCAGAAGGGCCTCGCCTCTGTGGAGCGCGTGGACAAGATCCTCCGCGCCGAATCGGACATTGTGGAGCCCGGCACGCCGCAACCGGTGCGGTTAGCGCAGGCCATCACGTACCGCGACGTGTGGTTCCGCTACCGAGAGGAGTGGGTGCTGCGGGGCATCAACTTGACGATCGAGAAGGGTCGGACGGTGGCGCTCGTCGGGCAGTCCGGCTCGGGGAAGAGTACGCTCGTCGACCTCCTGCCGCGATTCTACGACGTGGAGCGGGGCGCCATCACCATCGACGGCGTGGACATCCGCCAGACGTCTCTCACCGATCTGCGCGGGCTGATGGGCAACGTGAATCAGGAAGCGATCCTCTTTAACGACACCTTCTTCAACAACATCGCCTTCGGCGTCGAGCGGGCCACGCGCCAAGAGGTGGAGGAGGCCGCCCGCATCGCCAACGCACACGACTTTATCATGGCCACCGAACATGGCTACGACACGAACATCGGCGACCGGGGCGGCAAGCTCTCCGGCGGCCAACGCCAACGCATCAGCATCGCCCGCGCCATACTCAAAAATCCCCCGCTGTTGATCTTGGACGAGGCCACCTCAGCCCTCGACACCGAGTCCGAGCGGCTGGTGCAGGAGGCGTTAGAGCGGCTCATGCGCAACCGTACGACCATCGTCATCGCCCACCGCCTCTCCACGATCCGCCGCGCGGATGAGATCTGCGTTATGCACGAGGGCGAGATCGTCGAGCGCGGACGCCACGAGGAGCTGCTCGCCCTCGACGGATACTACAAGCGCCTCTGCGACATGCAAACTTTCTAACCGCTTCCCACCAACGGACGGCCCACCTGCGACCGCCCCTATCACCGCGTCTTTTTTCGCATAATGACCCCCAAACAAGTGAAACCCTTCTCCATTCTCTCCCTGATCTGCGCACTGCTGCTCGCGGCGTGCGACCAGCTGCCGGACTTCAGCCGGCAGCCTCACATGGCTTACCATTTTGACGCGCCTGCCACCGAGTGGCCGGAATGCCTGCCGCTCGGTAACGGACGCATTGGCCTGACACCTGACGGCGGCATTGACCGCGAAACCATCATCCTGAACGAGTCCTCCATGTGGTCTGGCAGCCGGCAAGAGGCCGACAACCCAGACGCCGCGCACGCCTTCGGCCGCGCCCGCGAACTGATCTTAGAGGGCCGCGCCGCTGAAGCTGAGGCGCTGATGAACGAGGCATTCGTCTGCCGCGGCGTCGGCACCAACCGCGGGGATGCGGCAGACAAGCCCTTCGGAAGCTATCAGTTGCTCGGCCGCCTGACCCTCGGCTATGCCTACGACGGCAGCGAACGCACCTCCGCCACAGGTTACCGCCGCGAGCTCAGCCTGGACGACGCCGTGGCGACAGTCACCTTCCGCCGCGGCAAGGCCACCTACACCCGCGAGGCCTTCACCTCCTTCGCCTCCGACGTGGCGGTCGTCCGACTCACAGCCGACCGTGAGCGCACGCTCGGGCTGCGCATTGGCCTCGACCGCCCGGAACGCTACGCCGTCTCGACCGACGGCCGCGAGTTAGAGATGCACGGCCGACTCTACGTCGGAGACGGGCAGCTGGCACCGCCCACACGCACGCCGAATGACACGGGCGTGGTGGTGGAAGACTCCGTCACCCGTGCCGCGCGCCTGGAGGGGGGCGGGGTGCGCTACGCTGCTCGGGTGCGCGTCGTCCTCCCCCGCGGGGGGCAGCTGCGTGCGGCGAACGATTCGACCCTGGCCGTCGAGGGCGCGCCAGAGATCATCCTGTTGGTAGCTATGGCCACCGATTTCTTCGGACAGTCGCCCGACGCCGCCGTGCGTAAGCAACTCGAGGCCGCCGCGTCCCGACCGTACGAGACGCTCCGCCGCGAACACGTCGCTGCTTACCGCGAGCGCTATGAGCGCGTCCACCTCCGCCTCGGCCGGCCCGGCCTGCGCGACTCCTGGCCCATCAACCGCCGCCTCGACGCCTTCTCTCGCGGACGGCGCGACCCGTCGCTCGTGGCCCTTTACTACCAGTTCGGACGCTACCTCCTGATCTCTTCCACCCGTCCCGGCGCCCTGCCGCCCGCCTCGCAGGGACTCTGGTGTGCCACTACGCATACGCCGGACAACGGCGCTTACCGCCTCGACGGCCCACTCCAGATGAGTTACTGGGCGGCCGAAACGGGCAACCTGCCCGAGGCGATCGCTCCCTTGGTGGAGTGGACGCGCCGCCTCTCAGCGAATGGCAGAAACACGGCCGCGGCCTACTACGGCGCACGCGGGTGGACGGCCCACACCTGGGCGAACGTTTGGGATTTCACTGCGCCAGACCGGCAGCCCGTCTGGAGCGCCTCACCGACCGCCGCAGCCCGACTCTGCGCCTCGCTCTACGAGCATTTCCGCTTCACGCGCGACACCGCCTACCTCCGGAGCGTCTACCCGCTGCTGCGCGACGCCGCGCTCTGCCTCTCCGACCGCCTCAGCGAGGATCCGCGCAGCCGCCGCCTCGTCATAGCACCCAGCCTCTCGCCCGAGAACGTTTACCTTTCGCCCAATGGTCGGCGCGACACGTTCGGCGTCGGATCGACGGTGGATCAGTCCCTTGTCCGCGAGCTCTTTACGAACACCCTCCACGCCGCCTCCATCCTCCGCACAGACATCGAGCTGAGCGGCCTGCTCTCGGCTTACATAGCTCGCCTCGCGCCCATACCCCTGACCCGCGATGGGCGCATTGCCGAGTGGCCCGAGCCGCTCCGTGAGGCCGAATCGCGCACCGTCTTTGTGCCGCAGCTCTACGGCCTCTTCCCGTCCACCGAGATCTCGCTCAGTCGCACGCCCGAGTTGGCCGAAGCCGCCCGCCGCACCCTCGAGGCGCGGGACGAGGGGGCGACAGGTCTGCCACTGGCCGCGCGCATCAGCCTCTGGGCCCACTTAGGCGACGGCGACCACGCCTATCGCCTCCTCCGCGACCTCCTGCGACCCGTTGCGGCGGACGATACGCAGTCCGGGGGCACCTACCCGAACCTCTTCTTCGCCGCGCCCACCTTCCTGCTGGCTGGAAACTTAGGCGCTACGGCCGGCATTGCGGAGATGCTCGTCCAAAGCGACGACGACGGCATCCGTTTCCTCCCCGCGCGCCCCGCAGCCTGGTCTGACGGCGAATTTCGCGGACTCCGTGTCCGGGGCGGGGGCGAAGTGTGGGCCCGGTGGCGCGGTCGGGAGGTACACGCCGGCCTACGCGCCGTGCGAGCAGGCGTGTTTCGCATCAAACTGCCCGCCACGGCCACCGATCTGAGCGTCCGTCTGGGCGGACACTCCGTATCGTGCCCCGTTATCGCTGGTGCCATCGTCTTTCCCCTCTCACCCGGCGACGAGTTAGAGGTCTCTTGGCGAGAAAAGTAAACATCGAAAAACGGACACCGAAAAAAGAAGCCAGATACGCGCAAACCGCCGCGTATCTGGCTTCTTCCTTTATCTCCCATCTATCAAAAACACCCCCACGTAAAAATATCTACACCTTAAATCCCTTATTGTCCGAAACAATGGGTGATTTCTGGTGTAGGCAAGAACCGTCGTCTCAGACAATACTAAATACCTGATCAAGGTATTCATCAATGTCTCAGACAATAATAAATAGATGCGATCTCATTTATTATTGATCGAGGTAATCATGTATAATTATGCGATATATCTATCATCGATCGAGACAATATCAAATTCTTGGAAGAGGTATTTATTATTGTCCGAGACAACGGAAGATTTGAGGTACAGGTGCGCGCCATTGTCTGGGGCAATAGAAGGTTTGGGGTACATGTGCGCCCGTGTAGGGATGTATTTTATAGATGTGTGGTAAGGGTGTTTTTACGTAGGGGCGTATTGCATACGCCTCCCCTATCGTTCCCAACGGAAACGGGCAATCATTTGGAGATTCCTTATTTATCCATTCATCCCTCTCGGGATGTTTGTAGGGCGTATGCAATACGCCCCTACCACGGTACACGCATTTGATAGATGGATGGTAGGGGTGTTTCTACGTAGGGGCGTATTTCACACGCCCCCCTATCGTTCCCAACTGAAACGGGCAATCATTTGGGGATTTATAGTGTCGGTGCTCATCCCTTACGGGATGATTGTGGGGCGTATGCAATACGCCCCTACCACGGTACGCGTATTGGATAGATGGATGGTAGGGATGTTTCTACGTAGTGGCGTATTGCATACGCCCCTCTATCGTTCCCAATGAAAACGGGCAATCATTTGGAGATTCCTTATTTATCCATTCATCCCTTACGGGATGTTTGTGGGGCGTATGCAATACGCCCCTACCCGGATACACGTATTTGATAGATAAGGGGTAAGGGCATTTTTAGGTATGGTCGTATTGCATACGCCCCTATATCGTTCCCAATGAAAACGGGCAATCATTTGGAGATTCCTTATTTATCCATTCA
>ERZ773035.1286-NODE-1286-length-18483-cov-39.534133_pt1 | contig 18483 bp, 13 predicted proteins | sample MGYA00511487_ERZ773035 | MGnify/ENA primary metagenome ERZ773035 (study PRJEB29015, sample SAMEA2737985) | human oral metagenome | biome: human oral; feature: human-associated habitat; material: dental | place: China | collected 2024 ...
GGGGCGCGGCGGTGGCGGTGCCCCGCCACAGGCGCGCTGTACGAAGAGTCCGAAAACACGATCCGAGAGGTGCGTGCCTGATGTCACGTGAGTTCATTCCGGCTGCCAAGCCGATTATCGGGGCCCAGGAGCGGGCCGCCGTCGATGCCGTCATGGCCTCGGGCATGGTGGTCCAGGGTCCGCAGGTCGCCGCCTTCGAGGAGGAGTTCTCCCGGCAGGTCGTCGACGGGGCCCACGCGGTGGCCGTCAACTCGGGCACCTCGGCCCAGCACCTGGCGACCCTGGCCAGCGGCCTGCCCGAGGACGCCGAGGTGATTGTGCCGTCCTTCACCTTCGCGGCCACGGGCAACTCGGTGGCGATCGCGGGCGCCCGGCCCGTGTTCGCCGACATCGACCCGGCGACCTTCACCCTGGACCCGGCCGCCGTCGAGGCCGCGATCACCGAGCGCACCGCGGCGATCGAGGTGGTCCACCTCTACGGCCTGCCGGCCAATATGCCCGAGATCATGCGGATCGCCGAGGCCCACGGACTGGCCGTCTTCGAGGACTGCGCCCAGGCCCACGCCGCCGCCATCGGCTCCACGCCGGTGGGCGCCTTCGGTGCGTGGGGGTCCTTCTCCTTCTACCCGACCAAGAACATGACCTCCCTGGAGGGGGGCATGGTCACCACCGGGGACGCCGAGCTGGCGCGCCGGGTGCGGCTGCTGCGCAACCAGGGCATGGAGAAGCAGTACGCCAACGAGCTGGTGGGGCTCAACAACCGCATGACCGACGTCGCCGCGGCCGTGGGCCGGGTCCAGCTGGGCAGGCTGGCCGGGTGGACCGCGCAGCGTCAGGCCAACGCGGCGACCCTGAACGAGGGGCTGGCCGGCGTGCCGGGCGTGGTCACCCCCGCCGTGCCCGAGGGCTACACCCACGTCTACCACCAGTACACGATCCGCTTCGAGGGCGCCACGGGCGCCGAGCGCGACCGCATCCAGGCCGCCCTGAAGGAGGAGTGGCAGGTCGGCACCGGCGTGTACTACCCGATCCCCAACCACCGGCTGGACTCCCTGGCGCCCTACGCGCCGGGCGTCGAGCTGCCCGGCACCGAGAAGGCGGCCCGCGAGTGCCTGTCCCTGCCGGTCCACCCGTCCCTGTCCGAGGCCGACCTGGCGCGCGTCGCCCAGGCGGTCGCCGCAACCGTGAGCGCAGGAGCCTGACCCATGAGCGAGACAGCGAACGCACCGACGACCACCCGGGACCTGCGCGTGGGCCTGATCGGCCTGGGCTCCATGGGGCGCCACCACGCCCGCGTCATCCGCGCCACCCCCGGCATCGAGCTCGTCGCCGTGGCCGACCCCGGCGGCGACCGCTTCGGCGTCGCCGGGGAGCTGGAGCTGCTGCCCGACGTGGCCGCGCTCATCGACGTCGGCCTGGACGCCGCCATGGTGGCCGTGCCCACCGTCTACCACGAGGAGGTCGCCCTGGCCCTGGCGGAGGCGGGCGTGCCCACCATGGTCGAGAAGCCCATCGCGCACAGCGTCCAGGCCGGCCGCCGCGTCGCCGACGCCTTCGCCTCCCGCGACCTGGTGGGGGCCGTCGGCTACGTCGAGCGCTGCAACCCCGCCCTGCGGGCCCTGCGCGAGCGCCTCGACGCCGGTGAGCTCGGGCAGGTCTACCAGGTGCTGACCCGCCGCCAGGGCCCCTTCCCCGCGCGCATCAGCGACGTCGGCGTCGTCAAGGACCTGGCCACCCACGACGTCGACCTGACCGCCTGGGTGGCGGGCTCCCCCTACTGCTCGATCAGCGCCCAGGTCACCCACCGCTCCGGGCGCGCCAATGAGGACATGGTCGTGGCCAACGGCCTGCTGGCCAACGGCGTCATTGTCTCCCACACCGTCAACTGGCTGACCCCCTTCAAGGAGCGGGTCACCATCGTCACCGGGGAGAAGGGCGCCTTCGTTGCCGACACCCTCACCGGCGACCTCACCTTCCACGCCAACGGGACCGTGGAGTCCTCCTGGGACCAGGTCGCCAACTTCCGGGGGGTCAGCGAGGGCGATGTCATCCGCTACGCCATCCCCAAGCGCGAGCCCCTGGCCCTGGAGCAGGAGCACTTCCGCGACGCGGTGCTCGGCACCGGCAGCGAGGCCGTGACCATGGCCGACGGCGTGGCCACCCTGATCGTCGTCGAGGCCATTCTCGCCTCGGCCAGCGAGAACCGGGTGGTGGAGATCTGAGCCGGTCCACCGCACCGACGGGCCCCTGGGCGAGGCTGCTCGCCCGGGGGCGGGCCCTGCTCGCGGGCTCGCCCTTCCTGGCCCACGTCATGACGCTGGTGACGGGCACCGTCGTCGCCCAGGGCGTCGTCTTCGTCATGACGATGATCCTCACGCGCGTGTACTCCACGCAGGACTACGGCCAGTTCACCCAGTACGCCTCGGTGGTGGCGATCATCGCCTCCGTGGCGGCCCTGCGCTACGACATGACCATTATGCTGCCCAGGCAGCGCCCCTGGGCGCTGGCCTGCGCGCGCCTGGGCATGGTCTGCGTGACCGTCACGTGCCTGCTCGCCACGCTCGCCTCCTTCCCCCTGCGGCCCTGGGTGTCCGCGCACTGGGGGCCGGGCGTGGCCGCATGGCTGCCCATGGTGGGCGCGACGGCCTTCCTGCTGGCCTCCCTCCAGCTCCTCCAGTACTGGTACAACCGCGAGTCGGACTACAGGACGATCTCCGTCAACCGCGTCGAGCAGCAGATCGGGCAGACGGTGGGCCAGCTCGTCCTGGGCGTGGTGGGCATGGTAAGTGTCGGGGGCCTCATCCTGGGGCAGACGGTGGGCCAGCTGTGGGCCTTCTTCAACCTGGGCTACAAGGCGCGCCCCCTGCGCGCCCCCCTGCCGGCGGGCTCTCCCTCCCTGTGGCACGTGGCCCGCCGCTACAAGCGCATGCCCCTGCTCAACGGGCCGAACGTGCTGGTGGACGCCCTGCGCCTCAACGGCGTCAACCTGCTTATCGGCGCCTGGTCGGTTGAGGCCCTGGGGCAGTTCAACCTGGCCTGGCGGATCCTGGAGGTCCCCCTGGCCCTGATCAACGGGGCCGTCTCCCAGGTCTTCTTCCACAAGCTCTCCACCCTCGAGCCCGGGCAGATGCGCCCGCTGGTGCGCCTGGTCATCAAGCGCATTCTCGTGCTGGCCCTGGCCCCCTTCGCGGCGCTCTACCTGGTCTCCCCGTGGCTCTTCCCGCTGCTGTTCGGTGCGCAGTGGTCGGACGCCGGGTACTTCGCCCGGGCCCTGATTCCCTGGCTGTTCCTGACCCTGGTCACCTCGCCCCTGTCCAACCTGTTCGTTGTGGCCGAGCGGCAGGACTGGATGCTGGGCTTCGCCGTCGTCTACGCGGCCGCGCCCCTGGCCTGGCTGTACTGGTCGCCGCTGGAGCTGCTGCCGACCACCTACGTCCTGGGAGCGATCATGGGGGGGCTGCTGATTATCCAGACGGTGCTGGCCGACTACGCCTCAGCCCACTACGACCGGGGCGGGCGCAAGCTGGCGCAGACGGGCTCGGAAGCCGACTGATCCTAGGAAGGCCTGGTTGCAGATGCACGTCGTTCTCACCCCCTCCTGGTACCCGGACGCCCGGTCGCCCCACAACGGCTCCTTCTTCCGAGAGCAGGCGCAGATGCTGCGACGTGCCGGGATGCGCGTGGGAGTCATCGCGCTCCAACCCGTGTCCCTCTGGCAGGCGCGCCCGCCGCTGGAGGCGAGCGAGGAGGACGGGATCGCCGTCGTGCGCGGCAGCGTGCCGATCATCCCCAAGGGCGTTCTTCCCGGCGACCGCACCGCCGCCCGGGCCGTAGCGCGACGCGCCCTGGGCCTGTACGAGCGCGTCCAGGACGCCGCTGCAGGGCGCCCCGAGGTGGTGCACGCTCATTCGGTGTTCGTCGGCCTCCATGTCGGGGCGCTGGCCGCTGCCCGCTGGGGCGCTGGGCTCGTCCTGACCGAGCACCGCCCCTCCTCGACGGACCGTTCGCGAGTTGGATGGCGCTACCGGGCTCTGAGGAGGGACATGCGCGCCGTCGCGGTGAGAAGTTCCGTCTCCACTCCCTTCAGCCAGCGACTGACGGACTACTGGGGCCTGGGGCCGTGGGACGACATCGCCCTGCCCGTCCCGGAGGAGTACTTCGAGCAGCATCGCCCGTCGGCCGGAAGGCGGCTGAGGATCTGCCACGTCTCGCACCTGGATCCCGGCAAGCGCGTGCCCGAGACGCTCGCCGCCGTGGCACGGGCGGGCCGGCAGCTGAGCCAGGCGGGCCACCAGGCGCCCAGCCTGACCGTGGTCGGTGGGCAGGACACCGAGGTCGCCTCGCTGCGCGATCTGGCCGCCTCGCTGGGAATCGGAGAGCGCACGACCTTCACCGGCAGAGTCGCCCACGCCGAGGTCGCCCGGCACATGGCCGATGCGGATGTCTTCGTTCTGGCCAGCGACGTCGAGGCGGGAGGCACCGTGCTGGCCGAGGCACAGGCGCTGGGATGCGTGTGCGCGGCCACCCCCACCTGGGCGGGACGATTCATGGTCGAGCCGGCCACCGGCGTCGTCCTGCCCCACCAGACGCTGGAGGATGGAGACGCCCTGGTGGCGGAGCTCACCCGGGCGCTGGTGGATATCGAGCGAGCACTGAGCCAGGACTCCCCGCGCTGGACGCCCGAGACGATACGGACGCGGGCGCGACGGCGCTTCAGTGAAGAGGCCTTCACGGCCACCAGCCGCCGCTTCTACGACAGGGCCCTGAAGGCCAGGTCCGCCCGGAGTTGAGAATCAGCACGCCAGGCGTGCGTAGAGGGCGTAGAGGGCGTCGAGGCGCTCCACGACGGCGGACGGCGCGTGCGCGGCCAGGCACCAGGCCCGGGCCCGCTCCGCCGTCTGCTCCGCCTGATCGGGGTGGTTCAGCGCCCAGCGCACCCGTTCGGGCAGGGTGTCGGCAGTGGAGGCGATCACCGGTATGCCCGGCGCCTGCATGACCACCGGCCGGCCCAGGGCCATCGCCTGCAGCTCGGTCATGCCCGGCACTCCGAAGGAGTGCTGGCCCACGACCACCTCCGCGCTGGCCATGAGGTCCAGGAACGCCGGACGGGCCATGAGCGGGTGCAGCCGCGCGCCCGCCGCCTGCGCCCGGGGGGCCAGGACGCCCCAGCTCACGCCGTGGACCTCGATGCCGTCGGCCACGAGGGCCGCCACGGCGTCGACGAGTGCCTCGCCGCCCTTCGTGTCATCCCAGCGCGAGGAGAAGACCACGCGGCCGGGCACGGGCCCGGGCCGCTCGCCTCCCATCGCCTCCAGCGACAGGGGGTTGGGCAGCCACTGGGCGTCCGGGCGCAGCGCGGTCACCGCCTCGGCCAGGTCCTGGGTGGAGTACAGCACCGCGGCCGCGTTCTTCAGGCTGAGGAGCGTCAGCTCCCTGGCCACCGGGCGGTGCAGATCCATGCGCACGTCAGAGCCGTGCATGTGCAGTACATAGGGCGTTCGCGTCCCCCAGCCGTAGTAGCCGTTGGGTCCGTAGTGGACGTGCACGATGTCGGCCCCCGGGCGCGTGCGCAGCCAGCGCACGGCGTCCACTGCCCGCCTGGCCGCAGCCGGCACCAGGGGGCCGCGCACGGCCGGCAGGGTGTAGAGCATCCAGCGGTGACCCGTGGCGCGCGCCTGGGTCACGAGGGCTGAGCCGACGCCGGCGACGTCGCCCACGTGTGCGACCTTGAGGTCCAGGGGGCTGCGCTCCATGCTCGTCTCCCGTCTGCGCGGTCCGGGGCGTCCGCCCCGGCGGCCGGCGGCCGCTGCCCTAGGATAGTGGCTCGACGGCGGCGCGGGCCGCCGGAGGAACCGGAGACGAGTATGCCCACAATGGTTTTCCACGCGCCCTTCCCCATTGACCGCCAGGCGCGGGCCGCCTCGGGGATCCGGCCCTGGCGGATGATGGACGCCTTCGCCGCCCTGGGGTATGAGGTCCTCGACGTCACCGGCACCCCCGCCGAGCGCCGCAGGCGTGTGCACGCCCTCGCCCGCCGCCTGCGCGAGGGCCAGAAGATCGACTTCCTCTACTCCGAGTGCGCCACCATTCCCACCATGCTCGCCGGGGCGCGCCACCTGCCGCCCCACCCCATCCTCGACCCGGCGCTGTTCTCCCTGGTGCGCCGCCACGGAGTCCCCACGGGACTGTTCTACCGCGACATGTACTGGGCCTTCGAGGACTACGAGGCCTCGGTGGGCCGTCCCCTGGCCACTCTCATGCGCGCCGTCTACCACTACGACCTGGCCTGGTACCGGCGCCTGGTCGACATCCTCTTCCTGCCCTCGGCGCAGATGGGCCACTACGTCCCCGTCTTCCCCCCCGACCGCATGGAGCCCCTGCCCCCTGGGGGCGTGGTCGTCGACGACCATGTGCCGGGTGAGGGCCTGCGCCTGCTCTACGTGGGCGCCCTGGGCGGTCACTACCGGCTCCAGGAGTGCGTGCGCGCCGTCGCCGCCGCACCCCGGGAGGTGACCCTGACGATCTGCACCCACGAGTCCCAGTGGGAGGCCGCGCGCGCCGACTACGAGCCGCTCATGGACGATCGGGTGCGCGTCGTGCACCGCTCCGGGGAGGGCCTCGAGGCCCTCTACCGGGAGGCCGACGCCGGTGTCCTGCTTGTCGAGGCCAACCAGTACCGGGAGTTCGCAGCCCCCGTCAAGCTCTTCGAGTACCTCGGCCACGGGCTGCCCGTCCTGGCCACCGCCGGGACGCTCGCCGGGGACCTGGTGGCCTCTCGGGACTGCGGGTGGACCCTGCCCTACGACGCCGGCGCCATAGGCTCCCGGCTCACCGCCCTGGCTGCCGACCCCGCCCAGGTCGAGCGGGCCCGGACGCGTACGCGTGAGGTCCGCGCCGACCACACCTGGGAGGCCCGCGCCCAGCGGGTTGCGGACGTCCTGGGCGCCGTGCGGCACGACTGAGTCCCTCAGCGAGCCTTGGGGCCCTTCGAGTGGGCCTCCGCCAGGAGCATCTGGGCGACCCGCGGAGCGGCGCGCCCGTCGCCGTAGGGATGGGCCCGCTCCGGGGCAGGCTCGGCCGGGCGCGGCCGGGAGGCCGCCCGCTGCAGGGCCGGGCCGGGCTCGACGAGCGTGTTCCAGCCCAGCTCGACCGTCTCCACCCACTCCGTCTGGGGGCGCACGGTGGTGCAGGGCACGCGCAGCAGGAAGGCCTCCTTCTGCAGGCCGCCTGAGTCCGTGATCACGCCGCGCGCGTGGAGGGCCGAGGCGATGAGGTCGGGGTAGGCCAGGGGCGGGAGAACATGCAGCGACCCCCGGTCGGTCAGGCTCAGGCCGTGCTGGCCGCACTTGGCGACCAGGCGCGGGTGGGCCAGGAGGACGACGGGGTGGTCGACCTCTGTCAGGGAGTCGAGGATGTCGCGCAGGCGCGCGGCGTCGTCGGTGTTCTCCGCCCGGTGGATCGTCGCCAGCGAGTAGGAGCCGGCCCCCAGCCCCAGATTGGCGGTCACGGGGCAGGGGGAGCCCGCAACCCGGTCGCGCACGCTGAGCAGGACGTCGGTCATGACGTCCCCGACGACGCGCGTGCGCTCCGCCAGGCCCTCGTGCTCGAGGTGGGCCGCGGCCACGGCCGTGGGCGCCAGGAGCAGGTCGGCGGCGTGGTCGGTCAGGACGCGGTTGATCTCCTCGGGCATGGCCCGGTTGAAGGAGCGCAGGCCGGCTTCCAGGTGCGCCACCGGCACATGGAGCTTGACCGCGCCGAGCGCCCCGGCCAGCGTGGAGTTCGTGTCCCCGTAGACGAGGACCCAGTCGGGCTTGAAGCGTCCCAGGGCGTCATCCATGGCGCCGAGCATGGCGCCGGTCTGGTGGCCGTGGGACCCCGAGCCCACCCCCAGGTGGAGGTCCGGGGCGCTGATGCCCAGGTCCTGGAAGAAGACGTCGGAGAGCATGGGGTCGTAGTGCTGACCCGTGTGGACGATCGTGTGCTCGACCTTGGCCTCGTGCAAGGCGTGGTCGACGGGAGCGAGCTTGACGAACTGGGGCCGGGCTCCCACGACGGACATGACGCGCATGCGCTCACCCTATGCCAGGCGCCGTCGTCGTTCCCTCCCGCCCGGAGCTGCGGGGCCGGGAACCGGGTCCGGCCCGACTCAGGCGGGCCCCGCCAGGTCGCCGAACAGGTGGGCGGGCTCGCACCAGGTGTCGCGTGTGAAGGACCGGGCCCACGCCCCCGGCACCGTCCAGCCTCCCAGTAGGCGGGCCGCCAGGAGCGGGCGGGGCATGTCCGTCACGAGAGCGTCGAAGCCCATGGGGGAGTGCAGGGACGCCCACGCGGACAGGCCCCGTTCGGCCGCACCCAGCAGGTGCGCTGCCTCAAGACCGGAGCGCAGGCGCGAGCGCGTGGTAGCAGGCACTCTCGTCACCTGGAAGTACCCGGCCGCCTCCTGCCCGGTCACCCGCGCCCACAGGTTGTCGATGACCGACTGGTAGAAGGAGCGAGAGACGGTCAGGGCCGCGCTGCCCCGTGCCCAGGCCTGCCACATCTCGACGTCGAGCATGGGCAGGGCCCACTCCAGGCCCAGCTGCTCGTAGGCCCGCATCGAGTTGTTGATGTACTTCGTCTGGCGCTCGCGGATGTTGTAGCCCTCGATGACGCTGCGCACGGCCCGCCCCTGGGCCGCCGCGTTGGCCGCCGGCTGCGTCGTCGGGGCGGTCATGCCGCCGAGCGTCAGGGCGCGGCGCACGGGTGGCGCCGTCCAGGCGCTGCGCTCGGCCCGGTGAGCACGCCCGCGCAGGGAGTGGTGGTGGCGCAGCAGCGCCCGGGCCACTGTCGCGCGGGAGACGGGCAGGGCGTCCAGGAGCCCTTCGTCGTGCATATTGCCCACGATCGTGTGGCCGGGCAGGACGACGTCGCCCCGCTGCAGCACGCCGTCGTCCATGAGCCGGCACAGGGCGTACCAGTCCTGCACGTGCGGCAGGGCCGACAGGGCGCTGGCCTGGCGCAAGAAGGCCGCCGTGCGCTCGGAGTGCCACACCTCCAGCAGGGCGGCGCGCCCGATCTCCACCGCGTGCCAGGGATAGCCGGCCGAGCGCGCCACCGACTGCGAGACCGCCATCTCCCGCGTTCCCGGCAGCCCGTAGGTGAAGGTCAGAACGTCCTCCACCCCGTGCAGGCGCAGCCAGGCCACGAGCAGGCGCGAGTCCAGGCCCCCCGACAGGGGGATGACCAGACGCCGTCCGGCGGTGCGCTCCAGCAGGCGGCCCATGGTCTTATCCAGCGCCTCCAGGAAGAGACCGCCGAAGGCCTCGGGGTCGTCGATCTCATCATCGGTGTAGCGGAAGAAGGCGTAGTCGTCCTGGACGGGGCGACCCGTGGACCGGTCCACCGTGACCACGGCGCCCTGCTCGACCTGGTGGATGTCCTCCAGGAAGGTGCGCGGACCCGTCACGAAGCCCGCGTCCTGAAGCTCCTCGAGGGCCGGGACGCAGGCGACCGGGTCATCCAGGGCGCCCAGGACCGCCTCCGTCGAGTCGGCCACGAGCAGACGGCGGTCGTCGCCCCGCCCCGTCACCGTCCAGAACAGGGGCCAGGAGCGCAGGCGGTCTACGGCCAGGACGATGCGCTCCTCCTCCACGCGCACGGCCGCCAGGCGGCCCGGGTGGTCGCGCAGGACGGCGGGGGAAACGGGGTCGGGGCAGGGATGGTCCGCGCGCGCCACGACGACGGCACTACCGGCGCCGCCGGGGTCGGTGGAGCGGGAGCTCTCCGCCCAGCCGGCGGCCGTGAGCCTGAGATCGATCTCCACTGTGCTCTCCTTGATGCGTGAGCGCCCCGGCCGGGCGCCACCGCCCACGATTTTATCGCCGCCCGCTCCTGCTCCCAGCACCCGGTGGTCCATAGTAAGATCCTCGCGTACGACCGTTGGCGCAAGAGAGGACACGTGAGCCGCGTGAGTACTGGCGCAAATGTGGTCGGACATGACGGAGAATGCCGTCGCGGTGAAGCCTTTCTCCCCGCCGAGTGCCGGCACCCGCGGCGCGGCGCGGGCGCCCGCAAGCCTCACGCGGTCCTGGTCAGCCGGCTGTTCAGGCCCGAGCCCGCGGCAGCCTCCTTCGCGCTGGGGGCGATAGCCGACGGCCTGGTGAACGGCGGATTCGACGTCACCGTGCTCACCAGCCGCGCGCCCAAGGAGTTCACGGTGCCTGCCGAGCCGCGACTGAGGGTCAGGCGCGCTCCGGTGCTTCGCGACAAGGCGGGGTATGTCCGCGGCTACCTGCAGTACCTTTCCTTCGATCTACCCCTGCTTCCCAGGCTGCTGCTGGTGCGCAGGCCCGACCTCGTCATATCCGAGCCTCCGCCGACGACGGGTGCGGTCGTGCGCCTGGTCTGCGCACTGCGGAGAGTTCCCTACGCCTACCGGACCGCGGACCTGTGGTCGGAGGCCGTGAAGGAGGTCGGTACGCCGGCACTGGTGGTTCGGGCCCTCACTCGCGTGGAGAACTGGGTGCTGAACGGGGCCGCCACCCTCATGACCGTGCATGAGGGGATGGAGAACCGGCTCGCCCTGCGCGGCATCAGGGCCCGGACCCGCCGGCTCGGGTTCGGGATCGACACGGACCTGTTCCGCCCCGAGGGCGAGCGGATCGAGGGGGCCGGGCCGCTGTTCGTCTACGCGGGCACGGCCTCGGAGGTGCACGGCGCGGAGATATTCGTTGAGGCATTCAAAGCGGTGCTGGAGAAGGTCCCGTCGGCGCGGCTGGTGTTCGTCGGCCAAGGCGAGGCGTTCGGCAGGATCAGCGAGCAGGCCGGGGCCATGCCGGATGGCGCTGTGACGGTGCTCGGGAGGAAGACGCCGGAGGAGACGGCCGTGTGGCTGCGATCGGCGGTCGCCACCCTGGCCAGCATCAAGCCGGGCCCGTACGACTTCGCCTTCCCGACCAAGGTGCTCGCCTCCGCCGCCTGCGGAACTCCGGTCATATATGTGGGTGCACAGGAGGCGGGGAGCAGGATAGAGGCAGCGGGACTGGGCGTCGCCGTCGCATACGATGTAGAGGCGGTTGCCGCTGCCATGACCGACAGCGCTGAGGCGTATACCGCCTCATCCGAGTCAGCAGGCGTGGCCGAAGGCTCGAACACGGCTCGGTCGACGGCGCTGCAGCAGTGGGCGCTGCAGCACGTCTCTGCCGAGAGACTTGGGAGAAGAGCCGTCGAGATCGCATTGGAGATCGTCTCGGGGAGCAGGCGTAGCCGCGTATGACATCGGTTATCGAGTGGGTTTGTGTCTTTCCCTTCATGCTTGGCCTCCTCGCCCTGATCTATGGGCCGGGATACTGCTTGGCGACGATTTTCAACACGGGCCCCTTTGTGGTCCGAGTCGCCGTCGCGCCGGCCTGGACCTTCGCCTTTGTGGGATTGACCAGCATTGTCATGCACCACTTGGGGGTGCCGTGGAGCAGGTACAGCTACGGCACCGTGCTCCTGGTGCTTGTGGTGGCGGCCGCACTGACCAGGACCGTCACGTGGCGTTCTCGCCCGCCTGGTATGAAGCGCGTATGGCGGCGCCTCGCCGCGATCATGCCGAAGGCGCTGGGCGTGCTGGCCGCGTGGATCGTCACCGTCCTGCCCATCATGGTGATGATGGGGCCGCGTGAGGTGATGCAGGGAGGGGACGCTCCCTATCACTACAACCAGCTGTGGTTGATGGCGCAGACGGGGAACGCGGACCCTTTGACGGCCAATCAGGGTCTGCTCGGGCTCAGTGGAGACCATTCGTTCTACCCGAATGTCTGGCATGCGCTCGGGGCGTTGATGAACTTCCACTCCCAGTACTCGCTCGTGGTCGGCAATGTTATTCTCCTGACAGTCCCTCTTCTGTGGCTCATCGGCATTGCCGTACTGTGCCAAAGACTGTTCTCCGAGAACCGCTTGGCCTGGATGTGGGGCCTGGTGGCGACCTTCATGCTGCCGGCTTTCCCGCTGAGGCTGGAGCTGATCGCCGGGATATGGCCCTATGTCATGGGCGTGTCCGCCGTCCCCGGCTACCTGGTCTGGCTCCTGGAGATTGCGAGGAACCTGCATGTTTCCCGTGCCACGTGGCGGGTGAGGGCGGTGGCGGGCCTGGTCCCGCTCGCCGGTCTGGCGATGGCTCACCCCTCCGCCGCAGGTGTGGTCTTCTGGGTTGTGGCTGTGCTGATCGTCTGGTTCCCCGCCCAGTGGGCCGTGTCCGCGTACACCCGGGGAGACAGGCTCCGCGCTTGGAGGTACGGCGCCGCAAGCGCGGCCATCGCCGTCCTCATTGTCGCCTTTGTTGTCTCTCCGGGTCCGCAGCAGTCGCAGTTCGGGCGCTATCCGAGTCGAGGCTGGGAGGACTTCCTCTCCAAGATGGCAATGCTGGCGACGCTGCGCCTGAAGGGCAGGGACTTTCTGGGACCGCTGGTGCCGGTGTACCTCTCGGTGGCAGCGCTTACCCTCCTTGGTCTCTACCTGGCGTGGAAGAATCTTCGTTACAGGTGGCTGTGCCCGCTGTGGCTAGGATTCATGGGAATGCTCCTGGGGAGCCTGGTATCGATACCGTTCCTCACCCACGTGTCCAGCCTTCACTATGCCGACTCCTACAGGGTGGTGGGGACCTGCACCATTGTCGTGGCCCCGTTGTTGGTTCTGGCCATGAGCCACCTGGTCGAGCGCTACTCCAAGCGTTCTAGGTACCCGGCCCGCGCGACCACCTTCGGGAGCGCGGTCCTTGTCGTCGCCGTGGCGACCGCGCTGCTGCTGTTCCCCTTGCGATCGGATCTGAGGAGCGCCATCGAGCCCGAGGAGTTCAAGGACTCTCGCTACAGCTTTGACAGCGGGGAGCTGGACATGATGCGTCGGCTGGCGTCCGAGGTCCCCCGAGGAGAAGTGGTGATCGGGGACCCGGCAGTGGGAACGGCCTTCCTGCCCGCGGTATCGGACGTGAAGGTTGTCTGGCCCTACATGGGGTTCTCGTTCTCGGATCCCGACGGGAAGTACCTGGAGCAGCACTTCTCGGAGATTCGTTACGATCCCAGGGTGTGCCAGATCGTGCGGGACAACAATATTCACTACTATTACCAGGACAGGATTTCGTGGTTCAACGGCGCCCCTACCACGAAGTGGCGTCCAGGCCTGTACGCCGTCGACGTGTCGAGGGGATTCACCCTTGTGGACCAGGGCGGCACGGCCTCGCTCTACCGCATTGACGAGTGCTGGCAGTCCCCGTCCGAGTGATGGTCCCGGGCGGATCACTCTGGATGATTGATTCCGACGGGGCGCGAGCCGGACCGGGTGAGCGGTGCGCGCCTGCGCTCGCCTTCTTGCCCCCTCTTTCGCCGAGATCGGTTCACTTCCGGCTCGAGATCGGTCGGGTTCCGCGTCGAGATCGGTTCGAGGTGCCGGCCTGTCGCTCGCCGGGCGCACCGGGTGCCGCTGCACCCCGGACAGCAACCGCCCCGCGCATCTTCAATGTCCCGCACTGCCCGACCCACACCGCGAAATCGCGGAATCACGCCGGTCCCCGCAGTGCTTCGAGGCCGTCGGACGTCCTGGAGCTGCGTGGGCTGATCACTTCTCCCGCCTTCAGGCTCAGTCATCGAGATGACTGGCTTCCCTCCAGCAGGGCCCGTTGGCAGATGCCCGCTGGCCTCCGTGAACCGATCTCGAGCCGGAGATCTACCGATCTCGGCGAAGGGGGACGCGGTGCCGGCAAGGCGCCGGCTCCGTGCTGGCACGGTGCCGGCGCTGGCTGCCCGGACGGGATGTGCTCCGGCCGGGGGCTGCCTCCGGGCAGTGTCTGCGGTCAGGGCGGGAGCGGTACCGCGCGCTCGTGCACCCCGGCCGGCGCGAGCCTTGCGCCAGCGGAGCGAGGCCGGTGCGGGCGGTCGCATATGAGTCGAGGATCTCTTCCCGGGGCGGCCGCGTGCTAGTATCCTTCCGGCGGCCTGCTCCTTGAGAGGTTTTGTGCTAACACGTGGAATTGTCTCAGGAATAGGGTGCCTCCCCACACCCAGCGATGCGCATCCCGACGCAACCCTGATCGCCCCCTATCAATAGCCCCTCCACGCACAAAACGACGAAAGGACGTACCCGAATGCGCATTACCGTTGTCGCCCTCGGAAAGATCGGGCTGCCGCTGGCGGTCCAGTACGCTGAAAAAGGCCATGAGGTCATCGGCGTGGACGTCAACCCCGTCACGGTGGAGGCCGTCAACGCGGGCCGGGAGCCCTTCCCGGGCGAGGCGCACCTGGCGGACAAGCTCGCGGCCCTGAACCCGGCCACGGGCAACGGCGCGCTGCGGGCCACCACCGACTACGCCGAGGCGGTTCCGGGCGCGGACGCGATCGTGCTGGTGGTGCCCCTGTTCGTCGACGACGCCACCTGGGAGCCGGACTTCACGCTCATGGACGCCGCCACGCGCTCCCTGGCCGAGCACCTGACGCCGGGCACCCTCATCTCCTATGAGACGACCCTGCCGGTCGGCACCACCCGCGGCCGCTGGAAGCCGCTCATCGAGGAGATCAGCGGCCTGGCCGAGGGCGCCGACTTCCACCTCGTCTTCAGCCCGGAGCGGGTGCTGACGGGCCGCGTCTTCGCCGACCTGCGCCGCTACCCCAAGCTCGTGGGCGGCCTGGACGAGGCCGGCGCCCGGGCCGGCGTCGCCTTCTACGAGGCCGTCCTCGACTTCGACGAGCGCGACGACCTGCCCCGCCCCAACGGCGTGTGGGACATGGGCACCGCCGAGGCCGCCGAGATGGCCAAGCTCGCCGAGACCACCTACCGGGACGTCAACATCGGCCTGGCCAACCAGTTCGCCGTCTACGCCGACAGGGCCGGATTCGACATCGAGCGCGTCATCGACGCCTGCAACTCCCAGCCCTACTCCCACATCCACCGCCCCGGCATCGCCGTGGGCGGCCACTGCATCCCGGTCTACCCGCGCCTGTACCTGTCCACCGACCCCGACGCCTCCGTGGTGCGCACGGCGCGCCAGTTCAACGCCACCATGCCCGCCTACGTCGTGGGCCGCGCCAAGGAGCTCCTCGGGGACCTGGCGGGCCTGCGGGCGGTGGTGCTGGGCGCCTCCTACCGCGGGGGCGTCAAGGAGACGGCCTTCTCCGGCGTCTTCCCCACCGTGGACGCCCTGGGCGAGGCCGGCGCCGAGGTGCTCGTCCACGACCCCATGTACACCGACGACGAGCTCGCCTCCTTCGGCTGGACCCCCTACCACCTGGGCGACCGAGCCGATATCGCCATTGTCCAGGCCGACCACCCCGAGTACCATGACCTCGCCCCCGCCGATCTTCCCGGAATCAGGCTGCTTCTGGACGGCCGCCGCATCACCGACGCGGGCAAGTGGGCGGGCGTGCCCCGCTTGACCATCGGAGGAGGGGAATGATGCACGTCGTCGCTGGCGTCCTGCTGGCGGCTGCACTTCTGGTCGCCCCCGGGCTGCTTCTGGCCCGGCTGGGGGGCGTGCGCGGCTGGAGCGCGGTCAGCGCCGCGCTGCCGCTGAGCTGCGCCGTCATCGGTACGTCCGAGATCGTGGCCGCGATCGGCGGGTGGGCCTGGGTCCCCTGGGGCTGGGCTACGATCGCCGGACTGACGGCGCTGGCCGCCGCTGTCCTCACCATCGCCCGCCGCATCTGGTTCGGGCGCTGGCTGCCCGCCGGCCCGTTCCGGGACGGCTCCGGTTCTCGGCGCCCCGACCTGCGGGTCCCGGCCGGGGTGGTGGCGGCGTGCCTCATCCTCGCCGTCGGGATACTGGCAGGCATAGGATCGATGTCCACCCCGGCCCAGTCCTTCGACATCGTCTTCCACCTCAGTGCCGTCCAGGCCATCCGACAGCTGGGCAACGCCTCCAGCTTCGGGAGCATGGCGGCGCTCTACCAGGGCACGCCCACCTACTACCCGACAGTGTGGCACGGAGTGGTCGCGCTGCTCCCCGCCGGCGTGGCCGTCGCCTCGAACTCCATGGCGCTCGTCGTGGGAGCCCTGGCCTGGCCGCTCGGCATCACCGGCCTGCTCGTCGAGGTCCTCGACGACGGGCGGCCCCGGAGCCGCACCGCGATTGCGCTGGGCGCCGTCCTGAGCGCCGCCACGGTGGGGGCCCCGACCATGCTGCTGGGCACCCTGGCGGTGTGGGCCTACAGCCTGAGCGTGGTCTGCCTGCCCGGAGTGGTCGTCCTGGGCCTGCGCCTGATGCGCTCCCTGCCCTGCGAAGGCGCTTTCGAGGACGCCTTCGCGCAGGATGCCCCGGCAGCCCCGTCGGCCCCGGCAGTGCCGGCAGCACCGGCAGCGCCGCTCTCCAACCTGTTCATGAACGGCCTGCTGTTCGTGGGCGGAGGGGCCGGAGTGGTTCTGGCCCATGGCGCGGGGACCTTCAACACCATGGTGCTGCTCGGGCCGCTGGCGGCCGTCCTCGTCGTGCGCCTGCTGCGCGCCGGCGGCCGGCGCAGGGCGCTGACGCTTCGCGTCCTGGGAGTGCTCGCCGTCTGCGCCCTGATAGGGGCGTGGAGGATGCGCGAGTCCCTGGCCTGGGTCTGGAAGTATCCCCGTTCCGGGGGAAACCTGCTGGGGGCCCTCGGCCAGTCGCTGCTCGACCTGCCGCAGTACGGGGCGTTCGCCTTCAAGGGGGTGCCGATGAGCATCGGGCTGCCACTGGGCATTGTGGTGTGCGGCCTGGCGGTGCTGGCGGCCGTGCGCGTGCCCCGGGCGCGCCCGTGGCTGGTGACGGCCGCGCTGGCGCTGTTCCTCATCACGCTCGTCGGCGGACCGCAGTGGTGGGGGCGCCGGATCGGCGCCCTGTGGTACCTGCAGAAGGCGCGCATCCAGCCGCTGGTCATCATCCCCGGCCTCGTCCTCGCCGCCATGGGGCTGCGCTATCTGCTCGACAGGCGCCCCGGGCGCAAGACGGTCGCCGTCCTCGTCGCGCTCGTGTGCGTCACGGCAGTGGGGCGTCTGCCGCTGCACGCGAAGCTGGTGCGCTCGGTCCACGACGCCGACCGGATCGCCTACGGCACGATGCTCACGCCCGAAGAGGCGGAGTTCGTCTCGGGCCTGGGCGATCTCCTTCCCGAGGACGCCGTGGTCCTGGGAGCGCCCTCCCGGGGGGAGAGCTACCTGTGGTCGCTCGGGGGCGTCGACGTCGTCTACCCGCTGCGGTCGAGGCCGACGGTCGGATCGGCTGCGGACAGGCTCGCCGGCGCCGCCCCGGACCTGCGCCCGGGCTCGACGACCTGCCGGCTTCTGCACGAGGTCGGGGCCTATTACTATCTCCGGGCCGACCGGACCGGGACCATGTGGGAGGACCGGCAGGCGCCCCTGCGCTGGGACAGGGCCCTGGCCGACTGGCCCACGGACGGCATGGAGCCGGTGGCGTCCGCAAGCACGGTCAGCCTGTGGCGCATCACCTCCTGCGGGGACTGAGCCCCTCATCGGGACCGGTTCGCTTCCGCGCCGAGACTTCCGCGCCGAGATCGGCCGCGAGCCCCCGCTGCCCTCGGTCCGTCGCAGCGCGTCCGGGCCCGGTGCGCCGGGCGCGCCCCGGATGGGGCACACTTGGGCCCAGTCCACGGAAGGATACGGAAGGATCCCCAGTGAGCCGCACGAACGTCGTCGCCGTCGTCGTCGCCTACAACCGCCAGGAGCTGCTGCGCCGGTGCCTTGACGGCCTGGCGGGGCAGACCGTCGCCCCGATGGGCACGGTCGTGGTGGACAACGCCTCCACCGACGACTCCCGCGAGGTCGCCTCGGCCCACCCGCTGGGCGCACACGTCGTCGCGCTCCCCACCAACACCGGAGGCGCGGGAGGGTTCGCCGCCGGCATCGCGCGCGCCCTCACCCGGTTCCCGCAGGCCGAGTGGATCTGGATCATGGACGACGACACCGTCCCCACCGCGACCGCCCTGGAGGCTCTCCTCCGGGCCGCCGAGGCATACCCGGGCGCCCCGGCGCTGCTGGCCTCCAGGGCCGTGTGGACCGACGGCACCGAGCACCCCATGAACCGCCCCCGCACCCGCCCCGCGCTTCCGCCGGCGCTCCACCGCCACGCCGCGCTCGCCGGCGCCCGGCAGATCCGCACCGCCTCCTTCGTGTCGATCCTGCTCGACGCGCGCGCCGTGCGCGAGGTCGGCCTGCCGCGCGCCTCCTACTTCCTGTGGAACGACGACTTCGAGTACACCTCCCGGATCCTGCGGGGGCGGATCGGCCTGTACGTGCCGGCATCGGTCGTGCACCACCTCACCAGGGCGCTGGGCTCCTCGGACGCCGACCCGGGGGAGCGGTTCCGCTTCGAGGTGCGCAACAAGATCTGGACCTTCCGCGACTCCGAGGGGCTCGGGGTTCTGGAGCGGGCGGCCTATGAGGCGGCCACGGCCCGCCGCTGGCTGCGCGCGACAGTGAGCTCGGCCGACCGGGGCGCGCTGTGGCGGGCGGGCCGCCGGGGACTGCTCGAGGGGCTGGCGCGGCCCG
>ERZ773035.1287-NODE-1287-length-18461-cov-19.199337_pt1 | contig 18461 bp, 13 predicted proteins | sample MGYA00511487_ERZ773035 | MGnify/ENA primary metagenome ERZ773035 (study PRJEB29015, sample SAMEA2737985) | human oral metagenome | biome: human oral; feature: human-associated habitat; material: dental | place: China | collected 2024 ...
TTTCCACTTCGCTCAAAGCTCCGTGTCGGCGATTTCCAATTCTCGCCATGACAATCTCCGAGCAAGCTCAACATTGTTCATTTGGCTTAACGAAAACGTTTACCTTTCGTGTTTTGGCACAAATATGTCCATGCTGACATAGGAACATAAGAAACATGAAGAAGTGCTCTTTTACTTTTTCCTCATTATGTGGCACTGACTGGCCGCTTTCAACTTGCAGAGAATGCACTGAATGACCTTCGGCAGCTATCTTTTTTGTTACATAACTGCGTTTTGTCGCCGATGAATGTGGCAAGTTCTCAAATTTTATTGTATCTTTGTCCAGTACTTCGTACATGAGAGGGGTGTTTATCTTGGTTTTACAGCACAGCGATAATATACTCCTCTCAATTTGTAGAGATTTTGAAAGTCTAGATAACTTCAATGCCGCTCGCAAGTAGAGCAACCCTTTAAAGCAATGCACAAAGCCCATCTAGATGGTGAACTTCGGACAAGAAACCGCCCAAAACGATTTCATTAAGCCCGAAACGAGGTTTAAATTCATATTCAATTGAGAAATGGGCGTGTGCAGCGCTGCAAGTCGAACTACCCGAACGCGAGCCTAAAAACTAAAAGTCTATGAGTGAGAAAAGCAAAATGCGCCGCGCACAACGTGAGGCGCGCCAAGAGAAACAAGCCAAACAAGTGATTTATTGGCTAGTGGGGGTATTGGCCTTACTGGCCCTTATCTTACTGATTTATGCGATGAATTCGTGATTTTTCGTAGTTCTAGGCCTACGCCTTGCTTGTAAGTGCTGTTGCGACAGATGCTGCAAGCAAGGTGAAGAGCCCTAACACACAATATGCCAAACAGATGAGCGGACAAGAAATAGAACGAAAATTCTTGGTAGAAAAAGGCGGTGCCTATCGCGAGGCGGCCTTTTCAAGCAGCCATATCGTGCAAGGTTACATCCCATGCGAGGGAGCTACGGTGCGCATACGCAAACGCGACGACCGAGCATACCTTACAATAAAAGGGCGTTCGATGAATGGCGGATTGTCGCGATACGAGTTCGAGACCGAGATACCGCCCCATGAGGCCGACCAACTGCTGCTGCTCTGTCGCGGCGGAGTGGTAGACAAGCGGCGTTATCTGGTGAAAAGCGGTGCTCACACCTTTGAAATCGACGAGTTTTACGGTAATAACGAAGGCCTGCTGTTGGCTGAGGTTGAGTTGGGAAGTGAGGATGAGGCCTTTGAAAAGCCCCATTTCATCGGACCAGAAGTAACAGGCGACCGCCGTTTCTACAACTCCAACCTCCTGACTAATCCTTTTTGCCTTTGGCGAAACACCTTGCCAGAAGCATACCGATAAGGTTTCCCAGAACAACGCCTATGCTATTGGCGGCAAAGTCTAGCCAGTCGCCGCTGCGATTGCCGCCCGTGCAGTTGGCTTGGGCCAACTCTATTAGTCCGCCCATCAACAGGGGAGCCAGAAAAACACCGATGAGAAGGCGCGTTTTGTTCAGCTCTTGATGTCGGCGAAGATATTCCGCCCACACCACCAAGCACAAAACGGCATACATCGTTATATGCATCCACTTGTCGAAGAGCGTGAGATTGTTCAGCGGTGTTTCGGGAACGGGCATCAAACAAACCACCCATATCACCAAGATGATGCATGTGGCAAAGGGGTAGGCCATAATGATGTGCCGGCCATAGTTCACTTTTTGCAGTCCTGTCGGTTTCATATCTCTAATGTCTTTTTGGCTAACGAATGGCTCGTTATGGCCTCTGTAAAGTGCAAAATTGCTGTTTCCGGGCCCGAAAAACAACCAAATCGTATCGCCAACGTGTAATAATGCTGCTAATTTCTATGCAAAAGTAGATGTTTTTTGTAAATTTGCACCATGATAAACCAAAATAGTTACGATTATGTCTGAAAGTAGAGCTGGATTTGGGAGCAAGTTAGGATTGATATTAGCCACGGCTGGTTCGGCCGTAGGCTTGGGCAACGTGTGGCGTTTTCCTTATATGGCCGGTGCCGATGGCGGGGCTGTGTTCATTCTTATTTATACATGCTGCATCCTATTTCTAGGCATTCCCTGTATGGTTAGCGAGTTTATCATTGGCAGGCATGGCGCATCTAACACCGCGCGGGCCTATACCAAGATTGCCGGCAAAGGCAGTCCGTGGCGTTGGGTGGGCTTTTTAGGCGTGGCAACGGGCTTTCTCATCACGGGTTATTATGCTGTTGTGGCCGGTTGGTGCCTGCAATATATGTACGCCTCGGCCACAAACCAGTTGCAAGGCGACCATGCGGCCATTGCCAGTTACTTCTCCGACTTCTCGGCTAGTGCCTTCATGCCTGTGTTTTGGACGGCCATCATCCTGCTTTTCACCCATTATGTAATCATCCACGGCGTGCGTGGGGGCATCGAAAAGGCCTCCAAGCTGTTCATGCCCACGCTTTTCGTGTTGCTGTTGGTTATCGTTGTGGCCTCGTGCATGCTGCCAGGGGCAGGCAAGGGCATTGCTTTCCTCTTCAATCCCGACTTTTCTAAGGTCAATTCCAACGTTTTTCTCGATGCCCTAGGCCAATCGTTCTATTCGTTGAGCATTGCAATGGGTTGCATTTGCACCTACGCCTCCTATTTCAGTAGGCAAACCAACCTGCTGAAATCGGCTGTTCAGATTTCTGTTATCGACAGTGTGGTGGCTATTTTGGCAGGCTTGATGATATTTCCCGCCGCATTCTCGGTGGGAGTAAGCCCCGACAGCGGCCCATCGCTCATCTTTATCACCCTTCCCCACGTGTTCCAGCAAGCCTTTTCGGGCGTTCCCATCGTGGGATATGTGCTTTCGCTCATGTTCTATGCCCTCTTGGGCTTAGCCGCACTCACATCGCTCATCTCGTTGCACGAGGTAAGCACCGCCTTCTTCTTCGAAGAATTGCACACCACCCGTAAGAAAGCAGCCACCATCGTAACGGCAGGAACGCTCACCATAGGCGTGTTTTGTTCGCTTTCGTTGGGCGCAATGAGCGGTTTGAGCATCGCTGGGCACACGCTGTTCGACATCTTTGACTTCGTAACAGGTCAGATTTTCCTGCCCGTGGGTGGGTTCCTCACCTGCATATTCCTTGGTTGGTTTGTGCCACGAAAACTCGTAAAAGACGAGTTCACCAATTGGGGCACACTTCGTTCCACGCTCTTTGGCGCCTATTTGTTCAGCGTGCGCTACATCTGTCCGTTGTGCATACTCGCCATTTTCTTGCATCAGCTAGGGCTGTTCTGATGCTTCGGATTTGCCCCACACATGTGGCGAACCATCCAAAAAGCCCCATTTAACCGAAACCAATAATCCTACATACCATGTCAATGAAAGAATTGTTCTACTTTCCAAAGTCCGACCGCAAGGCCATCCTTTTTCTCTTGGTGGCCATTGTGGTGATTTTCGTGGCCATTCGTTGGTCGAGTGACTTGTCAATAACGGCCGACAAACCTGCTGCCGAGCAGCGTAAGGTGTCAAAACAGGCGGTTTCATCGTCGCATGCTGATAAAGATTGGAACTTGGACGAACCCACACAGATGGCCGTTCACCTAACGCCCTTCGACCCTAACACGGCTCCGCCCGAACAACTTTTGGCTTTGGGTTTGCAGCCCTGGCAGGTGAAAAGCTTGCTAAAATACAGGAACAAGGGCGGCGTTTTTCGGCAGCCGTCCGACTTTGCCCGACTATATGGGCTTACTTTAAAGCAATATCGGCAACTAGAACCCTACATCCGCATTGCCGACGACTATCGCCCAGCGGCCGATTTCATCGCCTCCGAGCGGCCACGCACCATGCACCAGCGCGACACTTTGCGCAATCCCATGAAGTTGAAGGCGGGTATGCACGTGTTTTTAAACACGGCCGACACCACCGACTTGAAGAAAGTGCCAGGCATAGGCAGCTATTTTGCCCGACAAATAGTGAACTATCGCAATAGGCTAGGTGGTTTTTCAGGCATCGAACAGTTGGCCGAGATAGACGATTTTCCCATTGAGTCGCTCACTTACTTTGCCGTTTCTGCCGATGAATTGGCCAAAATTCATCGGCTAAACGTTAACAAGCTAAGTTTAAACGAACTGAAAAGACATCCATACATCAACTTTTATATGGCGCGGGCCATTGTGGATTTCCGCCGTTTGCATGGTGACTTGCAAAGTCTTGAACAGCTAAAACTGCTGAAAGACTTCTCGGAAGAGAAGGTGCGAAGACTGCAACCCTACGTCACTTTTTAAACTTAATGCCGATGAAATGGACGAAAACGTGTATGGTGGCAAGCGAAAGTGCGGGCGAATATGCACTAACCCATGCGCTTGCCACTGCTTTTCGCACGTCAACGCCTTACACGATGGGCAGCGAAATGCCCTTAATCTTTTGGTAAACATCTAGCGCAAACAAGTCGGTCATACCGCTAATATAGTCTATTACGGCTTGTATGCGCGTTTCAAGGTTAGGGCTGTTGATGTCGTATTGGCTGCTAAATCGCTGAATAAGTTGCCTAGAATAGTACCTTTGCGGTTCGGCGGCAGCCTCAACCAATGCCGTAAGCAAGGTTTCCATAATGTTATAACCGCTCAACTCCACATCAAGCACAGGCTTGCTGTTGTATATTTTCTGTCTCGAAACCATTTCGCAGCGGCGGTAAGCCTCGCGTTCAAGGGGCGAGATATGGTCGATAAGGCATCCTTCAAGCGCGCCATCAAGCAACTTTTGCTCGTTGGCAACGAAGGCGTCTACGCATTTTCGCTCCAACAAGCCAATCACGCAAGCCCGCATATACACCACCTTTTCGTGTACGTCGGTAACGCCCTCTTCCTCAATTCGCTTCCTTATGCGTTGCTTTTCTGGCTCGTCGAAGAACCCTAGCAGCAGGTCTTCGGTCTCTTCAAACGAGAGAATTTTCAGTTTATGTGAGTCTTCGATGTCCATTACCTCATAGCAAATGTCGTCGGCAGCCTCTACCAGATACACCAATGGGTGGCGAGCGAACCGCAAAGGCTCGTTGGGTGCCGACAGACGAATAACGCCCAATTCATCGGCGATTTTGCAATAGGTGTCTGATTCCGTTGCAAAGAACCCAAATTTACACTTCTTTCCCGATGCGCCACTTTCGAAGGGGTACTTCACAATGCTGGATAGCATGGTGTAAGTCATCACGAAACCGCCCGCACGACGTCCGTTAAAGCGGTGCGTAAGTAGGCGGAAGGCATTGGCGTTGCCTTCAAAATGGGTGAGGTCTGTCCAGAATTTGGGCGACAGCTTGTCTTTCAACGCCAGCCCGGCACCTTCTGAAAAGAACGTCTGTATGGCCTTTTCGCCGCTGTGTCCGAACGGAGGGTTACCCATATCGTGTGCCAAACAGGCTGCGCTTACGATGGTGCCGATTTCTTCGAACAGCGTGTTGGCCAATTCGGGATGGCGCTTAACCAAGGTGCGGGCCACATCGTTGCCCAGCGACATGCCCACCGAGGCCACCTCAAGGCTATGGGTAAGGCGGTTGTGCACGAATACGCTGCCAGGCAGCGGGAACACCTGCGTCTTGTTTTGCAGTCGTCTGAAAGGTGCCGAGAAGATTAATCGGTCGTAATCGCGTTTAAATTCCGAACGGTCGTCGTGCCTTTCGGGGTGTTTGCCTTCTTGTCCAAGGCGCATGTTGGATATCAGTTGTTGCCAGTTCATTGTCGTTATTCGTTATTTTGTATTTGCAAACTTACTCAAAAAAGTTCGTTCGCACACTATTCCTACACACATTTTATATTGTCTTATCTTGCGTCTTTTGTTTACTTAGTTAATCTTGTCCGACCTGTCCGACTCGTCTGACTTGTCCGACCTGTCCGACCTGTCCGACTAGATAAAATAAACTAGCCATGCTAGCTTAATAAACCAAATGCCTTTAAACTCGTTAACCCGCTAGCTGCCGCCCCTCCTTTTGTCTTCTTTTCCGCATAAATTTTAACGCTATGAATGCCCCTTTTATCCACCAGTTGTTTAGTTGGCCGTAAATAATCGATTCTCGCGAAGGTTGGTTTTGATGCAAAATGGGGTTAGTCTGTGAGTGTGGCAAAATGAATATTTATTTCAAAGAACCGCCAATTGCACCATATTTTGGGCTATTTGCTGCTAAATGCATTGCAATATGCCGCTAAACGCAGTGCGTTTTGGTGCTAAATGCAGCGCATTTTGGTGCTAAACGCAGTGTGTTTTGGTGCTAAACGCAAGCCAAAATTCTGCTAAATGCAAGACGATAAGCATAAACATCCACTGCAACGGTATAAACAAAACCTTTTCGAACCATGAAACATATGCTGAAAAGGGGCAAAATAACCATTAAAAAGTGGAGTTTTAGGGGTTAAAAGTGGGTAGTTGGGCTTCAAAAATTATGAGCTGGCAACCAAACTAGAGAGGCAAAATGGTGCAAAATGCAGGAAAAATTCTTAAAAATGGAGTAAAACGGAAATGTGCAAGTTGGTATTTAGCGGCTAATTGCCCACTTAGCGACCTTAATTTTCGCTAGAATGGAGTGGCGAACAAGGTATGTTTTGTAAAGTATGATGACCAAATTTAACAGAGGGTTGGTTATTGGAGAAAGTACTGATAGATGCCCTCTGATGACAGATTGGGGTCTATATTATTTTGTCATCTGCTTTTGTTTACCATATATAATAAGGAGTGGTACTTACTATCTAGACTTGGTGTTGGCCGTGCGATATGCTTATCAGTGAGCACCTAGCAACAACTTGTAGCACTTGCCTGTATGTGGAAGTGTAAGTCTCGGTTGTTGGTACAACGGCGTTTAGGTGTAGAGAACAGTAATTCTAGACGCAGATGTGAACAGTTCGTCCACCAAGTACACATCTTTCCAAAAGCTTAATACGAAATGATTACGTGCTGTTCTCAAACAAACTTGTTGCCTTTTATAGTTGTTTTTACTGGTCATTCCTTTACAGTGTCTTTGCTTTTACTTGCCACTACAGTTCTTTTTTTTAGTCGCAAGTTTATCATTGCTCTTACAATAGATATGTAAGATATATGTATGAAATGTCATAAGGATAAGAAAAGGTTATTTTTTGAACTATTCAAGCGAAATAACAGCGTAAGTGTCTGTATATCTTCTATTTTTGAAACGCATTATAACATAAAATAACGTGTATTTGTTTGTTTTGCTTGTAAAAATGTTTAACTTTGCAAAAGCAGACTAAAATAGGTTGTACATGGATAGTTGACTTTCCCTTATGTACTTGAAGGCAAGCATCCTGCCCCAGTATTCACCTAGTAGTTTTCCCGAAAAGCATTCATTGCGCAGGCGATGGGTGTGCCATGATAAAACAATTTGGAGAATTAGAGACGACAATAGCCCGAAATAGAGAATTAGGAGAATTGTACGGCTCACCATTTGATACTAAGTTTAGAAAGGTCATGAAACACAAAAGACACCAAATATAAGTGTAAAAGGCGGACACTTTCGCCCCAAACAATTCTTGTTTTGTGGGCGAGAAAGGGCTTGCCGTACGCAAAATTATGGATGTGCTGCCATAGGTGGTATGTTCGTTGTTGGCAGTAGAGGAGTTTCAAGAATATCTAATAATCCATTTAAATCGCAAGAACATGAACACTTTCCGACTATTATTATTGACGTTGTTTATTGCAGCAATGCCAATTAAAGGTTTCGCTTATACGAGCGGCCAAATCGTCACATTTAACCAGTTATGGTACAAGGTGTTATCTCCCACTAGTCATACGCTGGCTTTCATAGGCACTAATGGTTTTCCTTCTGGTCCATTAACATTGCCTAACAGTGTCTTCGATGGCAAAGATGCTACGTTTACAATTACCGAGTTACAGTATGAACCTGGTTATGCCTGTTATGGAGTAACCGAATTAACAATTCCAGAGACGGTTAAGACAATTGGGGCGTTTAGTGTTCTTTGGGCTCCACTTATCAAAGTACATATCCCCCAATCGGTAACCAATATTTCCGAGAGTGCTTTTTGCTGTTTAAATAAAGCACCAAAATTTACCGTTGCATCGGGGAGCCTACATTTTGAGGCAGGTAGCGATGGTGCACTTTACTCAAAAGGGAAGACTAAGCTCTATTCAGTGCCCTCGGACGTACAATTGGCAGCTGGGGGCGTATATAATGTAGACAATAATGTTAAACGTATATGCATAGGTGCGTTTCTTAAAACCAACGGTCTAAAAAAAGTGGTGTTGCCCAATAAGTTGGAGAGCATTGCTATGGGGCTGTTTACCATTGCTCCCACGTCCTCACTTGAAGCTTTTGAGGTCAGGCCAGGTGGTAGCACCACGTTCTCTGCTATAGAAGGCGTGTTGTTTAAGGGAGATGAGCTTGTTTTGTACCCACAAGGAAAATCTACGCAGAACTACGTAGTTCCAAATGGTATCAAGAAGTTAGCGACCTATTCCATATCAGACAACGGACACTTACGAAGTATCGACCTGAACCAAGTTACCACGCTCCGTAATTCTGCCATATATAATGCATTGGAATTGACTTCGATAACAATCCCCAAAGACATTAAAAAGTATGGCAAGGTTCCTGGACAAGGACTAATGGAAGGTTGTTTCGAGTCGTGCCCAAAGGTTTCAACCTATTATGTGGCCAGCGGCAATACCGACTTTGTTATTGAGAATGGTGTTTTGTTCTCGGCAGATAAAACGCTACTGTACTGCTATCCGCCAAGTAAGCCGGGAAGTAGTTATGCTATACCCAATAGTGTAACCCAAATTGGCAACAATGCCTTTCAAAATGCGCAATTCATCACCTCCATTCATATTCCGCAAAACGTAATAGTAATAGGTTCAAGTGCATTTCGCCAATTGAGTAACCTCTCAACATTGACTTTCGATGCTAATTCTAAAGTGAACTACATCTCTGATTTAGCTTTCAGAGGATGTTCGAAATTGAACGTGGTGACACTTCCCAAAGGTATAACATCACTTGGAGCGGTGTTCTACGAATGTGAAAACCTAGAGGTTATCAATGTGCCCGCTAACTCTAAGTTAACCACCATCCGTTCGGGCGCATTCTCAACCAATAGGAAATTGAAGGCGTTTAACTTCATGGGCGAGTGCCAACTGAACAGAATAGGGGCCAACGTGTTCGCCGGCCTTAAAGAACTTACGGCATTTAGCATTCCCAAGTCAGTGGCCTACATTGATGCTAATGCTTTCATTGGATGTAAAAATCTAACAACCGTAACCTTCGATCCGAATGCTGTAATACAGAAAATAGGTGAAGGGGCTTTTGCCGACTGTGGAATAACCAACATCAAAATCCCCCAAAAAGTGGTGGAGATAGAAAGGGAGGCCTTTTTGAAATGCGAGGCCCTTACCACAATAAACATCACGAAAGCAACGACCTCTATCAGCCCGGAGGCATTTAAATACTGTTCCAGACTTACCGCCATAAACGTGGATAAGGACAACGAAGTGTATTCAAGCATTGACGGATACTTGTTGTCGAAAAACAAACAGGAACTAATGATATTCCCTCCAGGCAAGGCTAATGAGCGTTTCACGCTCTTACCTCCTTCCGTCATTAAGATTGGTGATTATGCTTTCTACGATTGCAAGAAACTGAAGAACGTGACTATACCCAATAAAGTGAAACATATTGGTAAACGTGCGTTTGGCTTTTGTGACAATCTTAACACCATCACATTCCTTTGCGACGAGATAATACCTGCGGCCAACATTAGTCAAGGTGGCAATGATGCGGCATTCGATGCCGACAAAGGAGCGACAAAAAAAATGGGTAAGATTACCATTAACGTTCGTAAGAACAAGTTTGGTGATTATCAAAGCATCCCTTTCTACAAGAAATTTGCCTCGATACGTCCATCATTCACTATTTCCAAGGAAGAGTATATCCTTGTTTCGGACAAGGCCGCGGCCATGCTCAGCACCGAGAACGCCGACCATACTTTCGTGCTTCCAACCGACTTCCACTATGGGGGCAAAAAATACGAAGTAAGTTTTATTGGCGACTATGCCTTCGAACATGTTTCGCCCAACGTAAAAGAGGTGGTGGTGAAGAAGAATGTTGAGTATATCGGAGCCAAGGCTTTCGTGACTACTGGAAATACTTTGAAGAACGTGTTCTTCATTGAGGGTAACCCCACTAAGGGAATGCTTAGCACTACTCGTTTCGATCTAGATGCAACAGGGGATAATTACAATGAGTTTGCACCCGATACTAAGATATATGTTAAGAAGTCGGCATACAATAAGTATAAGGCTGAATGGACCAAGACACGCTACAACTCCGTTACAAAGCATGAGGAACAGAGCCCTTATAATTTCACAAATCAGATAGACTATCGTATAAAAGACGTGAAGATTAATACGAAGTATGCGACATTCGCTCGCGAATTTGATGTAGACTTCAAAGAATGTGTTACAGAGAACGGTTCGCGCGTGGCCGCATTCGTGTCTGGTTCAAAAGTTGAGTATGGTAAGCCCGACTATGGCACGGCTACATATCGTATTCGTATGACGAGCATCGACTGCAACGGGGGCGTGAGCGACTCGTACGGCTACGTCCCAGCCAACACTGGCGTGCTGCTGAAGGTTATTGATAATAAAATTGCCACCAATGGCGACTTCTATTACACTATTGGCGAGAAAGACGATGTGCAATACAACATCACCAACAGTGTAATGAAGGGCGTTACGGTAAAGCCTACCACCATTCTGTCCATGTCACAGTCTGTTTGCTACGTGATGCAAGGCGGAACGTTCAGGAAGGTGAAGGGATCTGTGCCTAATTTCCCTGTGCATAAGGCTTACCTTAAAGTAAAGAAACCAGCTGGTGCCAAGCTGATACTACAGTTTGACGATGAAGAAATTGCTGCCGAAGGTGAAGAAACGACCACAGGTGTAGATGAAGTAAGCACCGACGAGAACAATAAGAATGACGACGCATACTATAACCTTAACGGACAACGTGTAGACAATCCGCAAAAGGGCATCTACATCCATCGGGGTAAGAAAGTAATCATTAAATAATGTATAGTGTAATGAAAAAGAGAACATATGGAAAACCCCAGGCTGAGTTAGTGAACTTGGATATAGAGCAGCTGATGATAGGGGCCAGTCCTGGTGTTGGAGGCGGCTATGATCCTGGTAAACCAATAGATGGCAAGGGCTCTAACTGTTTCGAAGACGAGGAAGATACGGACTTGGAACAAGGAGACTGCAGAGATATGGACGGTTGCTGGTAGGCAACTGTGTCTAGCGTATACCTACGCAAAAGGTTGTTCATGAGGAATTATGATTAAATGGGATTTCGAACAGGGGAGTATTTGCGGCTTCCCTGTTCACTTTTTCAGGCATAGGCACTTCCGTTTGGTGGTGCAGGAGTAATGGATGGTTGTGTTTATGGGAGAACTACGACAGCTTAGCTCTTGCTTTTGGTTTGGAAAGAAGTGTGGCCAATCCCTTGTTTGAGGATAGATTGCAGTCGTTGTTGGTCTGATACAATGACCGATTTGGAATAAAGTTAATTGCTGGTTTGTTTGGTAAAGTTTATTTGGCTTTACACTAATTGACACGATGTAGTACCTCGTCTTAATGAAAAGCTCAACCTAGTAATTTCCGATTGGTTGATTTCAGGAACATTTCGTTTTGACTATAAAAACAAACTCGCTACTCAACAAGTGTACCAAGTTAAATGGTTCTTGTTGAGTAGCGAGTATTTATAATCAAAAAGAATTAGTTTTGGAATTAATTGTCTTATCGGTGAGTTTGCCCATATCAGGCGCAAGCATCTGTACAAAAAACTTTTCTCTGCACTGCAAATGCAGTTGTGCTGATACGTTGATGGCAAAATGGGGTATGCGAACAACTTTCTAAAATCAATTCCTTTTAACTATAAATATAGCTTGTTAGGGTACAACCGAGGTTATCTTCCCAACCAAGCTTCGGGATTTAGCTTTGCCGTTTCCTTGCGCAATTGGAATTGCAGGATGTTGTCGGCACCCACGGTTCCAAGCGTTTGGCGTGTGGTTACGCGTTGTCCGCGTGTTACGCTGGCCGAACGGAGGTTGGCGTACACCGAGATGTAGGCACCATGACGTACCATTACTACCATCGAACCACCGTAACCGAACACGGCACTCACCTCGCCGTCGTAGATGCTGCGTGCTTGACAGCCGTTGCCACCAAGGATGTTGATACCCTTGTTGTCGAGTTTTACGTTTTTAAGTCCCTCAACATTGTATTGTCCGAAGTGGCTAACGATGCGATAGCTGCCTGTGATGGGCATGGGCAAGCGGCCTTTGTTGGCCTCGAAACCACCGCTCACCATGCGGTCTACGGTGCTAAGCTTGCGTGTTTCTTCCACTTCCTTCTTGCTATCGGCAATAGCTTTTTCGCTTCTGGCTCTTTCGGCTTCGGCTTTGCGTTCGGCTGCCAGGCGTGCAGCCTCGGCTTCGCGTGCCGCTTGTTGTGCTCGTGCCTGCTTTTCGGCCGACTCGCGCGCCGCTTGGTCGGCTCTTGCCTTACGTTCGGCAGCCTCTCTGGCCTCCTTTTCGGCACGTGACCGTTTGTCTGCCGTTTCCCTTTCTGCTCTTGCCCGGCGTTCTTCAGCCTCGCGTGCAGCCCTTTCGGCCTCAACTCGGCGTGCCCTTTCGGCTTCTGCGGCCACTTTAGCTTCTGCTCTTAGTCGCTCTTCGCGCGCCTTGGCTTCGGCAATACGGCGTTGGTTCTCCCGTGCCGCAGCTTCGGCCGCAGCTTTCTTTCTTGCCAACTCTTCGGCTTTACGTTTAGCAGCCTCGGCCGCTTCTGCTTTACGCTTGGCCTCGGCGATGGCTCTTTGCCTAGCCTTTTCCACTTCGATGGCAATGAGTCTGTCTATCTCGGCGTTTAAGGCGGCATCTTTCTTTTGTTGTTCGGCAATGACGGCCTGAATGGTCTTTTGTTGCTGTTGCAGTCCGTCAACGGCTTTTTGTTGTTCGCCTTGTTTGGTTTGCAGTGCGGCGTGTTCTTGGCGGCCCTTATATAATAAGGTGTTCTTTTGGCCTTTCACCTCTTCCAATTGGATGTGTTTCTCGGTTACTTGTTGCTGTTTGGCCTTAACCAATTCGCCTTGTGCCTTTTGATACGAGGCATATTCGCGCACGAAACGCATGCGGCGATATACTTGTGCCAAATTTTTGGCCGAGAAAACAAACATCATCTTGTCTTGCACCGAACGGTGGCGCGCCATGTAGCGCACCGAACGGATGTACTTTGCTTTGCGGTCGGCCAATTGTTGTTCAAGCGTAGCCAACTGCGAGTTAAGTATGCCGATGTTTCCTTCGATGTGCTTGATGTCTTTTTGAATGCCGTCGATGTTCTTTTGGCGTTCGCCAATCTCGCTGTTGATAACCATCAGTTCTTGCAACTTCTTCTTTACGTCGGCCTGATTGGCTTTAAGTGCGGCCTCTTGTTGTTGAATTTTTTTCTTTATGGCCTCCCTTTGCCCCTGTAAGCCCTTGATAACTTTGTTGGTTTCAGCCTGCGTGTTCTTTTCGCGCGCGGCATTTCCACGTTTGTTTGCCGCCTTTGCACCCTTCTTGGGTGCAGGCTTGACTGTTTTCTTAGCAGGAGCTTTTGTTATCTTGGCGTTCTTTTTGGCAGGCTGTGCGGTTTTTCCTTTGGCCTGCGTTCGCTTTTGTGTGGTGGCCGTAGGGCGCGACTTCTTAGCGGAATGCTTTTTCTGCGCACCGAGTGGGAGGGCCACCATGAGGGCAAGGAGGATGGTTAGAACGTGTTTCATTTACATGTTGAGTATTTTGTTGAAGACATCTTGTGCCTTTACGCGCTTATACTTAGGCGACACCGTTGTTTGTGCCTCCCATTTATCGTCGGTCTTCACTTCGTTCATCTTGATGCTCACTTGCAAAGTTTGTCCGCCCTTCACGGCTGCAGAACTCATACTGAACACTTGCGATGCGGGGAACATCTTTACGCCAACTCCCTTGAAGTCGCCATACTTCCATGTAAGTCTCGAAGTTCCGCGTGTGGGGTCTTGATGGGTGATGTCCGTTTGTCGTAAGCGTCCGTTGTCGGCATCGGCTAGCCAGGCATAGTTGAAATTGCCCGTGGAATAGGTTATGGGGTTGCTGCTGCCGCCGCCGAAAGTAACGCTGAACTGGTTGAGGTCGCTTTCGGTGATGCGTGGGCGGTCGGGCAATAGCAGTTCGTTCCAGAACAAGGCCTGCAAGCTATAAAAGTTAAGTCCGTTCTTTCGCAAGAAATCCATTTGGTTGTAGTCGGCCTTGATGTATTCTTTATGAATGCGGTCGATAACCAGTACGTAGTCGGGTGTGAACTCTACACGCCCCACTTCGGTGCCAAGCAGTGGCACAAATGCTTGCAGACGTATCACTTCGTCTTTTCTCATGCGCAGTTGTCCTGGCACTGTTACGTCTTTTCCCGCGCCTTGCACGTTGAGCGAAATACTTCCAACGATGTTTTTGGCATACACTTGGTTGTCGTTAACGCGGCGCATAAAGGCCAATTGGTTGTTGGCCAGCACTTCGCGGTCGCGTGCAGCCTTGTGCGTGGGTGTCGAGCTGTCGGACACCACAGCCGACTTTGTTTTGCAAGAGGTCCATATCAGTGGTGTAAGTACCACTACGAGAGCAAGACTTAGTATTCTTACTGCCGCTTTAAAACCTGTTATGTGTTGCAGCCCATTGTGGGTGCATGTCGTTGTTGTTTTTTTCTTCTTTATCATAACTGTATGTTTTTTTGTGGTAAATAGTGTATATGTACTCTGGAAGAGTGAAAAGGTCTTTAAGGGTGAAAGGGTGAAAGGGTGAAAGGGCGAAAAGGTGAAAGGATGGCTGCGCCCTTTATGCTTGTTAGCCTTGGCTTGCTAATTTGTCTAGCTGGGTTGGTGTTTCTAGTGTTTCTAGTGATTCTAGTTCTTCTAGTGTTTCTAGTGTTTCTAGTGATTCTAGTGTTTCTAGTGACTCTAGTTCTTCTAGTGATTCTAGACTACTAGTTGTTCTAGGATTTCTTGCCTTCCTTGTTGGATTAGCTTGCCAGACATGGCCTATAAAGGCCCATTGCTTAGCCCTTTAAACATCTTTGTTCCGTCACGTCTTGTTACTCTTCATCATCCGATTTAACTCCTTAATTCGCCTAAAATCCTTCTTACTTCACTCAGAAAGGTTTCTTAAGTTTTATTTTCCTGTTGATAACAGCCTTGTCGGCACCCAGTTCCAAGGCCTTTTTCCAATATTCAATGGCCTTGTTCGTGTCGCCATTCATGGCGTGAATGTCGCCTGCATGTTCCACCACCACCTTGCTTTTAAGGCTGTTAGAGTCGTTTTTGAGTGCCTGGTCGATGTAAACCTGCGCCTCCGAATACCTCTTTTTAAGGAAAAGCAGCCACGCATAGGTGTCGAGATAGGTGCCGTTGTTGGGTTCTTCCTTCACAGTTCGGTAGCTCATGGCCTCGGCCTTATCTAGCTCGATGCCCTTTTCACCTAGGTAATAGGCGTAGTTGTTAAGGCATCCCAGGTTGTTGGGCTTCCATTGCAGGCAGCTGTCGTACGAGGCGAAAGCCTCTTTTGCCAGCCCCTTTTGATAGAGAATTTCCCCCATCAGCTCGTAAAAGTCCGACACGATGTCCTTATTGCTGTTGGCGTTAATCTGCGTTACGCCCCTTCTGAAAGCATCTAACGCCTCGTCTTTCTTGTCTTTCTGAAAGCAGGCAATGCCTTCGAAGTAGTAAAAAGCCATCTCTTCGGGGTTGTAGGCCTGTGCCTGCTTGCTCAAAGCCAGTATTTCGTCCCATTTTTGTTTTCTCCAAAGGTTCTCGATAAGCTGCAAACGTGCCCCAGCGTTGTCGGGTGCGATGGCAACAACCCGCTTCAGGGCATCAACCACCAAGCTGTCGGGCATCTTCTTCACCGACATGTAGGCCGCTTTCAGCTCGGCCATGCCCGCGTCGTTGGGGTTGGCCTCCGTTATTTTGTCGAAAAGTGCCAGCACCTTTGTGCTGTCACCGCCTGCGCGTTCGTTCTCTTGCACCACCTGTCGCATGATGGAGAGTTTCGTTTCGTCGTCGGTCTTCGAGCTGATTAGCATCTTGTCGCGCAGCTGTGAGGCCTTCGCCTCGTCGTTTTTGGCGCGATAATAGTCGTAGAGCGATGCCTGTGCAAAGCTATTGTCGGGGTCGTCGGCCAGCACATCGGTAAAAATCTTATGCGCGGCGGCCTCCTTTTGGTTCTGCATAAGCCAGTTTCCGAGCATCAGCCGATAGTTCACGTCATTGGGATGGTCGTCGCTTAGCTGTTTCAAGGCCTTGTATGCCGCGTTCTTGTTGTCTAGCATCTCGTAGGCGCGCACCTTCGAGAGGGTTGTTTCTTCGCTAATGCCGTTCACTTGTTCCAGTCGTTCGAGCGACCTTAGCACCCCTGCAAAGTCTTTTTTCTTATTATAAAGCTGCATGAGGATGTTCAGCGCATCGTCGTTGTCGCGCTCGCCGTTGTTGGTGGTGAGCCTTTCGTAAGTCTCGATGGCCTTGTCGAAGTTGCCGCTACTGATGTAAAATTGCCCCAATCGTTCGGTAAAGGTGGCGTTGTCGGGGCGTAGCGATGCCGCCTTTTGCAGGCAGGCCAATGCCAACGAGTCGTTTTTTATCTGCACATAGTAGGGTGCTTGCATGAAATAAACCTCTGCTGCGTTGGGGTTGATGCTAAGACAGTGGTTCATCAGGGTAAGCGCCGAGGCGTAGTTGCCTGTGTTTTCTTGTTTCACGGCTTCGAGAAAGAAGTAGTCGAAACGGCGTTGGTCGTTATACGACAAAGTTTTGGTAGGCACAACTCTTGCGGGTTGCGCCTTTTTCTTAGCCCATAGCGTGGGTGTTGCCATGGTGAGGGCCGTGGCGATAGTGGCTGTCGCAACGGCGATGTGTATCAGATTTCGTTTCATCAGTTGTGTTATTTCAGTCCAGTATGTCCGTATCCGCCTGCTCCCCTTTCGGTTTCGTCGAGCGTTTCAGTGAGTTCGAAGTTCACTTGTTCGTGCTTGGCAACAATCATTTGTGCAATTCGTTCGCCGTCTTTCACGACGAAAGGCTCGTCAGAGAAGTTAACCAACAGCACCATTATTTCGCCGCGGTAGTCGGCATCCACTGTGCCGGGCGTGTTAAGCACGGTGATGCCGTGTTTAAGTGCAAGCCCGCTGCGTGGCCTTATCTGCGCCTCGTAGCCTTCGGGCAGGGCGATGTACAAGCCCGTTGGCACCAGTTGGCGTTGCATTGGTAGCAGGGTGATGTCTTCGTCGATGTTGGCTCGCAGGTCCATTCCTGCACTAAGAGCCGTGGCGTATGTGGGTAGCGGTTGGCGTCCGCGGTTAATAATCTTTACTTTCAGCATCTCTTTTCGTTTTATTGCGCATGGCGCAGCATCTGCAAAAATACGCAATTATCTTGATATAAGGACAAAACGCTTATTTAAAAATACACAAAAACGGACATTTGGTGGTGAAATTGGCGAACAATAGGCGGAAAGGGGAGGGGATGTCGATGATGCTGAAGCCATCTGATAGATTAAAAAAGTGTAGTGTACTGAGATTAGTTGACAGCTATCGTTGTTAAATACTCCTTTGTTTGACTATAAATATAAAATCGCAGGGTGATTTATTCACTTGCGAAAGTTAGTTAAGGAGAACGGCATAAGCGTGATGTTTTTTAGAACAGACCTTAGGCTAAAACCGAAACAAGGTGCGTTTGTTTCATTCAAAATTTCACAACTTCCGTTTTTCAAAACGTATAATAACATAAAATAACCTCTTATTGTTTGCCATGTCTGTAAAATTGTTTAACTTTGCAGCATAAGACTATGCAGAGGCAAATAGTTGCTTCGTAAAGGTCGTGACAGGTAAAGCACGTTCGTATTCAACATCGTGGACAACGGGTTGGAAACTTCGCAACGCACAGCGGATGCCCATGAAAAACAGCGTCCGATAGAGATTAGAGATGGCAAATGGCCCTTTATTGAGAGTTACGGAATTGTACGTACGTATTATAAGGATGCAACTTATACATGTCATGGAAAACGAGAGAATTAATACCGTAGGGGGTTACGAAACACAAGTCTTGTGCAAATGCAAAACCATTGAGTACGGCAATGCCGTGGTGTGTTGGGCGTTTAAGCAGCTGGCATGTTGTTTATTGCTGGGGCTTATCGTATTGTTAAACATCTAACCTTCTGGGGCAATTACCATTTCATTAAATAACTCATAATAACATGAACACGTTTAGACTTTTATTTTTTATGCTGCTTGTGGCAATGCCAATTAGGGGATTATCATACACCGACGACCAAATTGTGAATTTCGGTGATTGCTATTACAAAGTTGTTTCAGGAAAGAAACTAACCCTTTCTTATCTTGGCGTGAAACCCACCAAG
>ERZ773035.1292-NODE-1292-length-18389-cov-14.799716_pt1 | contig 18389 bp, 11 predicted proteins | sample MGYA00511487_ERZ773035 | MGnify/ENA primary metagenome ERZ773035 (study PRJEB29015, sample SAMEA2737985) | human oral metagenome | biome: human oral; feature: human-associated habitat; material: dental | place: China | collected 2024 ...
AGGACAAGGAGGACCTCAAGTGAGCGCCCAGACCACCACGACCACCACGACCACCACCTCCGGGGGCGCCGGGCGCCGTCGGCCCCCGCTGCTGCGCCAGTACCGCCGGCTCATGAGCCAGCGGTCGTGGGCCCAGCTGCGCCGCGGCATCGTCCTGGGGGCGGTCACCGGCTCCCTGTGGGGCCTGTCCCTGCTCGTCCTCCTGCCTGCCTCGGTCTCCCTGGCCACCGGGGAGCCGTCCTGGGGCCTGGGCCTGGGCGGCTGGCTGGGGGTCCTGGGCGGGTGCGCCCTGACCGCGGCCGTCACCGACTTCGTCGCCCAGCGCTCGGGCATGATGGGGGCCCTGGGCTTTATGGCGGACGTCCACCACGCCATCGGCAACCGGGTCGCCACGCTGCCCCTGTCCTGGTTCAACGCGGAGTCCGCCGGCACCCTGTCGCGCGCCGTGAGCCAGGAGATGGTCTCCCTGGGGGAGTCCGCCTCCCACTTCCTGCACAAGGTCTCCTCCACCGTCGCCGGCTGCGTGGTCATCTGGCTGGGGTCCTGGCTGTGGGACTGGCACCTGGGGGTCCTGCTGACCTGCGCGGTCCCGCTGCTGGTCCTGTTCCTGCGCTGGTCGCGGCGCCTGGTGGACCGCGGCAAGACGGTCTCCGAGCCCACCGAGCGCGAGCTCGCCTCCCGCATCGTGGAGTTCTCCCGCTGCCAGGGGGCGCTGCGCTCCTGCCACGTGGGCTCCGGCTACCCCCAGCTGGCCAGCGCGTTCGACGACGCCGATACCGCCTCCCACCGGGCCCTGTGGTGGGAGTCGGCCGGCATCCTCCTCAGCGGCGCCCTGGTCCAGGCCATTGTCGTCGCCATGATCACCCTGAGCGCCGCGCTCGCCCTGGGCGGCGACCTCGAGCCCCTGCGCGCCGTGGTCACCATCGGCCTGTGCCTGCGCTTCACCACCATGCTGGAGGACATTGGCAACACCGTCAACGGTATTGAGGAGCGTCGTCAGATGATGAACCACCTCAGCAGCGTTATGGACGCCCGGCCCCTGCCAGAGCCCCAGACCTCCTCGCTCATGGGCGAGCCGGGCACCGTCGAGCTCATTGACGTCACCTTCGGTTACGAGGAGGGCACCACGGTCCTGCGCGAGGTGGACCTGCGGGTACCGGCCCGCACCATGTGCGCCGTCGTGGGGCCCTCGGGGGCCGGCAAGACCACGGTCGCCCGCCTGGTGGCTCGCTTCTACGACGTCTGGTCCGGGCAGGTCAGGGTCGGTGGGGCCGACGTGCGCTCCCTGACCACCAAGGACCTCATGGAGCAGCTGTCCATGGTCTTCCAGGACGTGTACCTCTTTGACGACACCCTGGCGGCCAACGTCCGCGTGGGGGACCCTGACGCGGACCAGGAGCGCCTGCGCTGGGCCGCGGACCTGGCGGGCGTGACAGAGATCGTGGACCGGCTCCCCCAGGGGTGGGACACCCGCGTGGGGGAGGGCGGACGGGCCCTGTCCGGCGGTGAGCGCCAGCGCGTCTCCATTGCCCGCGCCCTGCTCAAGGGGGCCCCGATCGTGCTGCTCGACGAGGCCACCAGCGCCCTGGACGCGGAGAACGAGGCCAATGTCGTGGCCGCCATGGAGGAGCTGCGGCGCACCTCCACGCTCATTGTCATCGCCCACAAGCTGGAGACCGTCGCCGCCGCCGACCAGGTGGTGGTGCTCGGGGCCGACGGGCGGGTGGCCCAGACGGGGCGGCACGCCGACCTCGTGACGCTCCCCGGCCGGTACCGGGACTTCTGGGAGGCGCGCAGCAGGGCCCAGGGCTGGACCCTGGTCTAGGGCTGGTCCTGTCCTCCTCCCGGGCCGGTGCGTTGTCACCTGGGCCGGTGCGTTGTCACCGGCCCGGCAGGGGCCGGGGCGTGGGCAGGCCCGCTCGTCCCTCTCGTCCCGGGTGGGTGCTGGCCTGGCAGGGGCCGGGGCGTGGGGGCACGGGGCCGGGGTCGCCGGGTAGGGAATGTCACGACCAGATCACCTGCTGCCACCCACCGCCCCTGGCCGTGGCCCCCCTCACCTGGGCATACTGTTCCCTGAGGCCGGATCGTGCTCCGAGGCCGTCGCACCGTCTCCAGGGCCGGACCGGTGCGGGCCGGTGCAGACAGGCCGCGCAGGACGCTGACGTGTGCAGAGAGGTAGAGATCATGACGACACCCCCGACCCAGGGACAGGGCCTTCCGCAGGGCCCGCCCGAGCCCGTGTCCGCAACCCCGGTCTCGCCCGGAGCGGGCCCTGGTGCGGGGGTGCCCGAGGGAGTGGCTACCTCCACGGGGGCGGTCCCCCAGGTGCCTGCCGGCGTCCCGGCCTACGGGGCGGGCCAGCAGCTGCCGCCCGGGGCGGGGGTGCCCGGCGGCCAGGTCTCGCCGGGGGTGCCCGGCGTGCCGACCCCGGCGGGAGCGGTGCCCCAGGTACCCGGCCAGGTCCCACCCGGCGCCCCGTACGGGGTCGGAGCAGCCCAGCCGATGGCGCAGCAGCCCCTCTCCGCCCCACCGGCCTACTACAACCCGGGCCAGGTGTCAGCTGGCGTCCCGGCCTACGGGGCAGGGCCCGGCCAGCAGGCGGTCCCGGGCCAGGTCCTGCCGGGGGCACCCAGCGCCCCGGTACCCGGGGTGCCCGGTGCGGGCGTCCCCGCGGCCGTCGGCGTCCCGGTCTACACCCCGGTCCCGGCCCAGCAGCCCGCCTACTACAACCCTCCCGGCGCCCCGGGCTACCCACCCGCCGTCCCGCCGTCCCAGCAGCCGCGTACCTGGGCCAGCGTCACCGCCCTGGTCCTGCTCCTGGTCTCCCTGGTCCCCAACGTGCTCGACCTCTTCACGGCGATGACGTACAGCGACCGCTTCACCCCCAACCGTCCCCTGGCAGGCGTCATGGTCGGCATGCTGGTCAGTACCGGCCTGGTCTCGGCGGTCATTGGCGTCGTCCTGGCCGCCCTCAGGCGTCCCACCGGCATCGTCCTGGTGTCCGCGCTCGTCATGGTCGGCATGTACCCTTTCGACCAGGCGAGCCTCTACTACAGCCTCATGGGCCTGCCCTCGGCGATCGTAGGGCCGATTATCCTCGTCCTGCGGGTCACGGCCGGCATCTTCCTGCTCCTGGCCGGGCCCCGGGGCGCGGACCGGTGCCCGGCGACCGTCCTGCTGAGCCGCGGCGCGGTCGGCGCCATGGGCCTGGTGGTCCTGCAGCAGGTGGTCACCCTGGGAATGACGCAGATCACCCTGAGCGGCCTCCCGGACGAGTACTTCGCGACCATGGACTTCTGGTTCAGCTCCTACCTGCTGGCCCCCAGCATGTTCGGGCCTAACTGGACCAGGGAGTCCCTCTACCAGGACATGTTCTCAGTGGGCGTGGTCGCCCTGGTGCTCACGGCGGTGCTGGTCCTGGCCGCCCTGGTGCTCATGGTCATGCGTCGCTCCTGGATGCTGGCCGGGGCACTCGCCGCGCTGGCCGCCGGCGTGCTGCTCGGCTTCAACAGCTACGTCACGGTCGCCGAGTACTCGGGTACCCACAACATAGTCGTGACCGCCGTCTTCACCGTCCCGCCGCTCCTGGCCCTGGTCGTCCTGGGGTTCGTCCTGACGGGCCTCATTAGCCCCCGGGCCCGGGCCTGGGCCCAGGCCCGGAAGTGAGCGGGCCGCCATGAGCGCCAGGAGGATGAGGAACAGGACCAGGTAGCCAGGCCCGCCCGGACAGCGGGCCGGTCGTGACCGTGCTGAGACCGGTCCCGGACGACAGCCCGCCCCCGGACAGTAGGCCGCCGGGTTCTGCCGTGGACGACTGGTCAGGTACGGCCAGCGCCAGTCAGGTCTTAGGTGTCCGCGCGGCGCACGGCCTCCAGCATGAGGGTGGCCACGTCGGTCACCCGAACCTCGGCCCCCTGGCTGGCCACGCCGTCGGAGAGCATGGTGGTGCAGAAGGGGCAGGCCGTGGCAATGACCTGGGCCCCGGTGCCAATGGCCTCGCGTGAGCGCTCCACGGCGATGCGTGTGCCGATCGACTCCTCCATAAAGGCCTTCGCCCCGCCCCCGCCGCAGCAGAAGGCGCGCTCGCGGCTGCGCGGCATCTCCACGGCCTGCGCGCCGGTGGCCTCCAGCAGCTCGCGCGGCGGGGAGTAGATCCGGTTGTGCCTCCCCAGGTAGCAGGCGTCGTGGTAGGTCACCAGGGGGGCGGCCTCCTTGCCCGTGCGTCCTGCCTCCTTGGCGTCCGGGGCGGTGGCGCCTGGAGCAGGGGCGTCCGGGCCCGGGTCGGCGGTCCCCGCGCCACCGGTCCCCTCAGGCGGGCTGGCGGTCTCAGCCCTCTCAGGCGGGCCGCTGGTCCCGGCCCCCGGCGTCGGCCCGGCCTCTGGCGCCAGACCGGCTCCCGACGTCGGCCCATCCTTTGATATTGGCTCCGCCTCTGGAGCCAGGCCAGTCCCCGGCCCGCCTCCCGGCTCCCGGCCCGCCCCGGCCCCCGGCGCCAGGGGCCGCAGCCGTCCCTCGCGCACCAGGGTATTGAGCAGCTGGGTGTAGTGCAGTACCTCAAAGTGCCCGCCGACCTGCGGGTACTCCCGGGAGATCGTGTTGAAGCAGTGGGGGCAGGTCACCACGATCCGCTTCACACCGGCCTCGGTGAGGGTCTCCACGTTCTGGGCGGCCAGCATCTGGAAGAGGATCTCGTTGCCGGCCCGGCGGGCCGGGTCGCCCGTGCAGGACTCGCCGTCGCCCAGGACCGCGAAGCTCACCCCGGCAATGTGCAGCAGCTCGGCCACCGCCCGCGTGGTCCGCTTGGCCCGGTCCTCGTAGGCCCCGGCGCAGCCCACCCAGAACAGGTAGTCCACCTCGGAGGCGTCCTCCACGTCCACCCCGACGACCGGCACCTCGAAGTCCAGGCCCCGGGTCCACTCCAGGCGCTTGCGGGGGGCCAGCCCCCAGGGGTTGCCCTTGGACTCCAGCTTGCGGAACATCTGCCCCAGCTCGCGGGGGAAGGCCGACTCCATGAGGACCTGCTGACGGCGCACGTCCACCACGTGGTCCAGGTGCTCAATGTCCACCGGGCACTGGTCCACGCAGGCCCCGCAGGTGGTGCACGACCACAGCACGTCCGCCGGGATGACCGCCCCGGCCAGGGGAGCCGGGCGGGTGGCCACACCCGACTCGGTGGGGGCCGCCCTGGCGGCGAGCAGCGCGCCCAGGACGTCGCCGGTGTGGGCGCTGCCCTCTACCAGGCCCAGGTCCTCACCGGTCCTCAGGCCGTCGGTCATGCCGGTCAGGCGCCCCAGGATCCCCCGCTCTGAGCGACGCCGCTCCAGGTCCTCGTCGGTGACTTCCTCGGGCTCCACCCCCATGGCCGCGGCGGCCCGCAGGTAGGGGGCCGCCGCCGCCGCGTGGTCGCGCAGGGCCAGGACGAAGAGCTTGGGGGACAGGGGCTTGCCCGTGTTCCACGCCGGGCACAGGTCCTGGCAGCGCCCGCACTCGGTGCAGGTGGCGAAGTCCAGCAGGCCCTTCCAGGTGAAGTCCTGGATGCGCCCCACCCCCAGGCGGACCTCGGGGCCCTGCCCGGAGTCGGCCGCCTCCATGGCCTCGTCCAGGGCGTCCATGGTGGCGGCGGTCAGGGGGGTGCCGTCCACCACCAGCGGCCTCAGCGGACCCAGGGACTTGGAGCCGTCGGTCTCACGGCGGGCGTAGATATTGACGAACGCCAGGAACCGGTGCCAGGCCACGCCCATGGAGGGGGCCAGGCCCACCACCACGAACCAGCACATGGAGATGACGATCTTGAGGGTGGCCGTCACCAGGACGGCGGCGGTCAGCACCGTCGGCCCCAGGGGCTCCAGGAGGGGGGAGGCCCAGGAGGTCAGGGGGAAGTACACCCAGGAGCTCAGGTGGCGGGCGGTGGGGTCCGAGCTGGAGGCCAGCAGCGCCTGCTCCTCCATGCGCAGGGCCAGGACGCACAGGACGACGCCGGTGACGACCAGCTCCACGAAGCGGGCCTGGGCCGCCGTCGAGCCGGCGAAGCGGGAGGTGCGCGGCCGGGTGCCGCCGTCCGAGTCCTGCGGGTAGGGGGCGGTGGCGCGCCCGCCCCGGTTGGTCCGGCGGCGCAGCACCATGAGGTGGACGATGCCGGCCAGGCTCAGGTAGGCGATGAGCTCCACCGTCCAGGACCACCAGGCGGCGTGCCCCAGCAGCGGCAGGGCGAAGTCCGCGCCCCCCAGGACCTGCCCGTAGCCGGTGACCAGGGTGAGGAACAGCAGGGGGAAGCTGACCATGACCAGCCAGTGCGCCGCCCGCACCCAAGGGCGGTTCCTGAAGGCCTCGTGGGTCAGGACGCTGGAGAGGGTCAGCCACAGGCGCCGTCCCACCGGGTGCAGCCGGGAGCGTTCCACCGCCCGGCCCACGCTGGCGCGGTGGACAATGGTCACGCAGGCGCGGGCAAAGACCCCCACCCCGATGACGGTGGTGACCAGGACCGTGGTCGCGCAGACGATCTGCAGGACCTCCAGGAAGCTCATGGCCTCAGCCTACGGCGCCCGCTCCCGGCGCCGGGGCAGGGCAGCGGGGCGGGGGCGGGGCGGTGGTGTCGGATACGTAGCCGGTGGTGCTGGTCCGCCCGGACGTGCACAATGTGACCGGGTGCCCGCCAGGAGGTACTGACCTCTCCGGGGCGTTTAGGAGGCGCGAGTGTACGGGCGCAAGGCGACCAAGCTGCTGAATATGGTACGCAGGTTCTTGGGGAAAGAGCCCGGGCCCGCCTCAGCGCCCACCGGGCCGGGGCGTGGCCCCCGGGCCGAGGCCAGCAAGGACCAGGATCTTGCCCGCAAGGTGTACACCCCCGTCCAGCAGGCTAAGCGGATCGACCAGGGTGTCGCGGGCCAGGCCGGTTACGCCTACGACGCCGGACGCCGACTGCACCGGGAGGATCGGTTTAAGGAGGTTTTTGACGCTTTTAAGGAGTCGTTGGAGCTTTTCCGGCAGGTAGAGGGGAGCGAGAAGGACCAGGGGGACTGCCTGCACGGTATTGGCGCGGTCCGCGGGGACCTGGGCGACTACGAGGAGGCCCTGGCTGCCGGGGACGAGGCGCTGGAGCTCTTCGGTCAGGTGGAGGGCACCCAGAACGAGCAGGCGTACTGCCGGTACAATATGGCTATCTCCCTGCGGAAAATGGGGAGTTACGAGGAGGCCCTGGGCCGGTACGACGAGGCGTTGACGGTCTACGGGCAGATTGAGGGCGTCCAGTACGGACAGATCGTCAGCCTGGAGAACTCCGGCGTCGCCCTGGAGGAGCTGGGGCGCTACGAGGAGGCCCTAGAGGCCCACCACGAGGCGCTCCGGACCTGCCAGCAGGCCGGGTCGCTGGTGGACTACGAGGCCGACTGCCTGTACAACGTCGCCAATATGCTCAAGGAGCTGGGGAGAGGAGACCAGGCCCTGCCCCTGTTCCGCCAGGCGCTGGAGGCCTATGCCCGCCTCGAGGACTCTGAGGAGGAGCAGGCCGACTGCCTGGAGGCCATAGGCGCCATTGAGGCGGGATAGCGCCGGGGCTGTCGGGCTGCGTGAGGGACCGCACCCGCCGACAGGGCTGGGTCCGGTGGGGCAGAGGGGATGATGGTGGCCATGGACAACGACCTGCATGAGGCCATTGCTGACAGGCTCCGTGAGACCATCCCTGATCCCGTCCTGGAGGCCATTGGCCCCGAAGGCTTCCAGGAGGCCCTGACCCGTGTCTGCTCCGCGATGGAGATGCGCGTCGGCGAACGCCTCTCGGAGGGTCTCAGTGACGCCGAGCTGGAGGAGTTCAGCGACCTGGCCGACTCAGGGACCGACGAGGAGGTCACGGCCTGGCTCCAGCTCCACCGGCCCGACTACGAGGACGTCATTATGGACGTCATTGTAGAACTCATTGACGAAGTGGCCCTGCAGCTCACCCGCGCCTTCGTGACCTACTCAGCAGGCACGGACCAAGAGCCCCAGACCCCTGACGACGGCTCCCAGGACCACTGAGGTCTGAGTCGTCTATAGGGTTATCCACGGGCGTCTTGGGTGCCTCTGACGGGTGGCTGCCAGGTCAGGGGCGTGGCCCTGTTGCTCAAGGGTTGTTCAGGGACTCCCACCCCCTGTATGGGGGCGGTATTCCCGTGTCATAGGTCAGGCGACGCCCGCGACCTCACCTCCTGGATGAGGGGCGGCGTTTCAGGGGTACGGCGGCGGCTACCGGGCTAGAGTCGGGTCATGACGAAACCGTTGTCCGTAGCTGCTGGTCCGTTAGGGATCCTGCTGCTGGCCGCCTGCTCATCGGTCACCCCGGGCGTCTCGGGCAGTCCGGACGTCCCGGCTAGCCCGCCTGGGACGACGCAGCTCAGCACCACATCCCCTTCTCCCACCGTCGAGCCGAGCATGAACCCCAACGCACCCTTTAACCCCTCTGCCACCGATTCCACCGATTCCACCGGCGCGCCCGCCACGGCCCCCTCCGGCGCCGGTCCTACCGGTGTGCCCGGTGCGCCTGGTGCGGCCCCCACCGGTACGGCACCCACCGGTGCGCCGTCCGTTACCGCGCCCGCGGAGCTGGTCGCCGCCATTAGGGCGGACCTGGACTCCCGTGGCGTCTCCGGTGCCTCGGCCGAGGTGGTGGAGGCCACGTGGACCACCTGGAACGACGCCTCCCTGGGCTGCCCCGAACCGGGGATGTCGTACACCCAGGCGCTCGTGGACGGCTGGCGGATCGTGGTGAAGGCGGGTGGGAGCACCTACGACTACCGGTTCGGCGGCGACTCCACGCCGCTACTGTGCCAGACCCCAGGGCTCGTCCTCCCGGTCCCCGGGACGAGTACCTCCTGAGACGTGCCCTGCCGTCGGTAGCGCGACGGGCCCGTGCCGGTCGCAGGGGCCCGTCGCCCGGCGGGCGGTGAGGCGATGGCGGGTCGGCCACGCGCAGGCCCCTGGGCGGATGAGCCCGGCGCCCGGTGAGGCCTTACGGGGACCGGGACGGTGGTCCTAAAGGTGCTAGGGGGCCTCGGGACCGGTGGGCTCCTCGAACTCCTCGGGATCCTTGGGCTCGGTGGGTTCCTCGAGCTCCCCGGGATCCCCGGGTGCTTCGAGCTCCCCGGGATCCGTGAGCTCATTGGGCGCCTCGAGCTCGGTAGACGCCCCAGGCTCGGGTGGCTCCTCGGGCTCGGTGGGCGGGTCCGCCGGGAGGCCCAGGTCCAGGGCCTGCTGGTAGGCGGCGTCGGCCTCCTCGGGCCGACCCGCCTTGCGCAGGGTGAGGCTCATGCTGTTCAGGCAGTCAGCCTGGTCCTGCTCGGTGCCCGTGACCTGGCGGTAGAGGTCCAGGGCCTGGCGGTAGGCGTCCAGCGCCTCCTCGTACCGGCCTATGTCGTCCAGGACGCGCCCGGTGTTGCTCAGGCAGTTGGCCTGCTGGAAACCGGTGCCGGTCACCTGCTGGTAGAGGCTCAGGGCCTGGCGGTAGGTGTCCAGCGCCTCCTCGTGGCGGTCCGTCGCCTCACGCAGCGTACTGGCGGTGTTGTGCAGGCAGTTGGCCTGGTCCTGCTGGGTGTCGGGCAGGGTGCGGTAGATGTCCATGGCCCGCTGGTAGGCGTCCAGCGCCTCCTTAGACATCCCCGTGTCGTCCAGGGTGTTACCAATGTTGTACAGGCAGATGGCCTGCTGATGGCCGGTTCCCGTTACCTGGCGGTAGAGGTCCAGGGCCTGGCGGTAGGCGTCCAGCGCCTCCTCGTGCCGGCCTGTCGTGCGCAGCGTGCCGCCGGTACTGAGCAGGCAGTCAGCCTGGTCCTGCTCGGTTCCCGCTACCTGGGTGTAGAGGTCCATGGCCCGCTGGTAGGCCTCCAGGGCCTCCTCGTCGCGCCCCTGCCTGCGCAGGACGTTGCCGGTGTTGTGTAGGCAGTCGGCCTGCTGGTGGTCGGTGCCCGCTACCTGGGTGTACAGGTCCGTGGCCTGGCTGTAGGCGTCCAGCGCCTCGGGGTAGCGGCCCAGCGTGCGCAGGATGAAGGCGGTGCAGTACAGGCAGTCGGCCTGCTGGTGGCCGGTTCCCGTTACCTGGGTGTACAGGTCCAGGATCTGCTGGAAGGTGGTCAGTGCCTCCTCGTAGCGCTCCAGCTCGTTGAGGATAATGCCGGTGCAGTACAGGCAGTCGACCTGGTTCTGCCAGGTGCCCGCTACCTGGGTGTACAGGTCCGTGGCCTGGCGGTAGGCGTCCAGGGCCTCCTCGTAGCAACCCGTCTGCCCCAGGGTGAAGCCGATGTTGTACAGGCAGCTGGCCTGCCCGCGCCGGGCTTCAGGCAGGGCGCGGTAGATCTCCAGGGCCTGGCGGTAGGCGTCCAGGGCCTCCTCGTCCCGGCCTGCCGTGCGCTGGGCGTTGCCTATGCCGTTCAGGCAGCTGGCCTGGTCCCGCTGGGCCTCGGGCAGAGTGCGGTAGGCCTCCAGGGCCCGGGTGAAGGCCGTGACCGCCTCTGCCGGGTGCTCGCCCTCGAGCATCCGGAGCCCCTCGCTGAACGCCTCCTGAGCCCTTCCTTGGACGTCCTCGGAGGAGAGCTCCTCCGTAGCTGAGTCCGCCATGACCGCCTCCTCCGTCGGGGACAGCAGTATCCCAGTACATCCTGGGCAGCGGGGTGAGACTCGCCGTCCTGGCACGACGGCGTTCACCAGGACCCGGGCTGCTGGGGCCCGTCGGGGCCGGGCCGCCCTAGGCGGCAGGACCCGGAACCGGGATCTGGCCTGCCGGGGCCTGCCCCTGGGTATTGGGCAGTGCCCCAGGGCCTGGCCTGCCGGGGCCTGCCTCAGCCGACGTCGGTACCGCCGTGGCAGACCGGGCTGCCGGGTATCGGCCTCCCGGCGTGTCCGCTCTCCGTAGGCCGTCCGGCAAGAAGCCGCTGGTGGGAGAGCTGCGGGCAGGACGGCAGGAACTGGGGTGCGGAATCGTGCCCTTAAAGCGTGCACCCGTCCTCTACCATGAGCCCGTTGCCGCCTGAGGCACTGCATGAGGACGAGGGGGAGCCATGGACCAGACGGGCGTCGCGGACGTGCGCAAGGACGGTGCTGCCGGTGGCCGGTCCCGTCCCGCCCACGAGGCCGCGCCCCAGGGCCCCGATGGAGGGGCTGACCGCCGGCGTCCTGCCCGTGAGGCCGCGCCCGTCCCCTTCTCCCGGTGCACCAAGGGCACCGACGCCCTGCGCGACGCATGGGGGCACGTCAGGGACCTCGCCCCGAACGTCGTGGACGAGTGGACGACCGGGGCACGACGACGGCCAGGGCGGAAGGGGCAGGACGGCAGCCAGGGTCTCCCGCAGGAGCCGGTGCGCCGCAAGATCCTCAACGAGCTTCTCAGGGGGCCGGCCTTCAAGGACATGCTCAGCAAGTTCGTCGGTAAACCGGGTAGCGTCGTCCTCACCCCGGTGCAGGTCGCCGTCCTGAACGAGACGCTGGGGCGGGAGGCGCAGCGCATCGTCCGCACGCTGGACTGGGCGGCCAGGCTCCGCGCACTGTACGAGAACAATGGCGAGATACGGAGGACGTCTGACAGGTACTTCGTCAACGCCGACAACAGGTTCCTGCGGGTCAACCTCACAAATACCGTTCTCGAGGCCGTGTGGAAGGAGGCTGAGGGAGGTGGCCTGGTGGATCTCTGGGAGGCCTCGCCGGAGAACCAGACCGCGTTCCTGGACAGGATCCTCGTCGAGCGGACCGAGGCACCCCAGCGTGCGAACACGGCTGCGTGCCGCAGGATCCTTGCTGAGCCCGGGATCCGCCAGCGCGTCGAGGGGGAGATCGACAGGCTCTGGGAGCCGGCCCCGACGACCAGGCCGGCAACCGACGCGGGACTTGACGACCTCACCATGAAAGTCGCCGGGGCGCGCATGATGGCGGAGAATGATGACGAGACCCTGTGTCAGGCGATTCAGTGTGAGCACATCCCGGTTGACGAGCTGCTCCAGGCCGTGGTGCGCCAGTGTGGGAAGGACGGCTCCGACGTCTGGGCGCTGGTGAGAAGGTCTAAGCCCCTGGGGCTGACTCGTGACGTGGAGCGCTCATCGCTCCGGCGTCGGCCCGCACCGCAGTGGGACAGGCTCCCCAGGCGGTCGGGGCGGGATCGTGCTGCGGATGAGTCCGAGCCCCGTGTCAAGGAGCCCCTGCGTGAGCCCCCGCTCGACCTGGGCTACGTCCCTCGGGTCCTTCACGTGTTCAATAACGCGGTGTCGGATGACTTCCACCAGGACCGCCTGCCCGAGGCCCTGGTGGATGAGGCGCGGCGCTGCGCCCACTGCACGGGCCTGGCCTGGGTGCAGTCCCGACTGGTCATCACCATGGCGGCGCTCGTGGTGGAGTTCGTGCTCCAGGAGACCGAGCGGGTCCTCTCCCCGAGGCCGGACAAGGACGACGTCGGCCAGCTCCTGCAGTGGCGCTCGCGCAGTCTCGTCCACCGGGCCGTGCGGGAGCAGATGCTCAAGGAGCGGACAGCGGTGCAGATAGCGTTCCGGCCCGCGCGCTCCGCGTCGGCCTCGATGTGCCAGGACGGGACCGTCAGCTGGGCGGCGGGGGAGCGTCAGCTCAAGGACGACCCGGTCAGGACCTTCATAAGCAGGGTGGCCTCCCACGCCGCGTGCTCGCTGTGGTACCAGTGGCACCGGTACGAGTTCCTCGGCCTTGAGGACAAGAGGGACGGCTTCTCGGTGAAGACCGTCCAGGAGAGGATCTACTTCGCCGTGAAGCAGGCGTGCATTGACGCGGGGAAGGTGCTGAGGGCCAGACCGCGCTCGTCGCTCCGGCAGGGACCGCAGGGTGGTGGGTCGACTCACCGGGTCCTCCCCTTCATTATGAAGATCCAGGAGCTGCGGACCGACGAGCCCTACGCCTCCGTCTACAGTCTCATGCGGCAGTACAGGAACCCGGAGGACGGGGACGACGGCCCCGGGACCATCCCGGGGCGCAGCCGGGAGCTGAGGGACGACGTACCGCGGGAGGCGCTGCGTCTCGCGGAGAGGGATGCCGTCGACGTCAAGCGGGGCAGGGTGGCACTGGAGCTCATGGGAGAGCTGGACCGCCTTTACGACGACCCGCAGGTCGGCCCGCTGCTCGACGGAGTCGATATCACCGACATCCTCGACTGCCTGAACAGGATGTGAGCACAGATGACTGATCAGACCACTCCCAGGACGGTAGAGCCCGCCGACCCGCTGGACCGGGTGACGGTGTCATGGGACGGGGACACGGTCCTCATTGTCCCCGGCGGGGCCTCCGCCGGGACCCCTGACGAGGCCCTCGGTGGGGCTCCCGGTGAGGCCCTCGGCGGGTCCCCCGATGGGCAGGCCGCGAGGGAGAGCTTCCTGCGCCCCCTCGTCCCACTGGAGGGAGGCTGGGTCGTCGTCGACCTCGGTATCGGCAAGGAGGACCCCGTGTCCGTGGCGGGCGGTTTCCTCACCACCACCGTGCCGCTGTGGGTCGAGCTCGTCTACGGCTACGACGTCGTCCTCGCGGCGCAGCAGCTTCTCACCGAGGTCGAGGACGCCGAGGACAGCCGCCAGCTGCGCCTGGCCCGTGAGGTCCCCACCACCTGGCACAGCGCGCCGACGATGACCGCCAGGGTGCTGTGCAGGATCGCCCAGGGCCTGTGGCTACGCCGTTACTGGCCGTCCCCCGCCGACGGCAGCGTCAGGCAGCTCGACCGGGTCGCGCTGGACATGGAGCTGATCGCGCTCAGCCGGAAGGGTGACGTCCCCCTGTGCCTCGCCGCGGACGGGGGCGTGGGCGCCCTCCTGCTCACCCCCATGGCGCAGGAGGTCAAGGACCGGGCGCGGGACTTCATTGACAACGGCGTCGACAAGACGGTGCGGCGCGCCTGGGGGCTGGTGATCGCCAGCTGCCTGGAGGGCCTGCTCGACGCGGCTGAGGACGAGGGCGACGAGAAGGAGGCCGCCGCCCTGGAGGAGCTCCTGGACGCCGTGGAGGAACGCGCCGGGGCGGGCGGGGGACAGCACGACGAGCTGGCCGCCCTGCTGGGAGGGAGCCTGTCCCAGGACGCCGTCGCCCTCGTGGCGGGCGCCGGGAGGACGCGAGGCACCTTCACCATTGACTGGGGCCAGAACGTGCAGGGGCTCTTTGACACCTCCCCCGGCGCCGGGGCCTGGCGGGTCGCGGGCACCGGACGGGACCGGCGCGTGACCGTGACCGTCCGCACCGCCTGCGAACTGCCCCGGGACAGTGACGTGGGGATGGCCCGCGTCTACGTCTACGGGGAGATCCTGCCGGTCCTGGTCCACCTGTGCGCCACCGCCCCCGGGGAGGTGAGTGGTGCGGCGCCCCTGGGGGAGGGGCAGGAGATCGAGCTGGTCGACGTGGTCTCCGTGCCCCGCCCCTCCCGGCCCGTGCGCGGCAGCGACCGGGACCGGCTCCTGGAGGAGCAGAAGCGGGCTGACAAGTGGGTCCGGAGCCGCCAGCGGACCGCGCACAAGGCCATCCAACAGCGGCGGAGCATGGCGCCCCGGCTCGTGCGGGCCGGCCTGAAGCAGTCCCAGCTGTGGGTCGCCGAGCTCCTGGCCCAGTTCAGGTGCTGACCCGCCCGGTTCCCCCGGTGCCCCGAGAAGGGCGCCGTCCCGACTGCCTCCGAGGAGTGGATGTGACCAAGCAGCTCGAGTTCGTCTTCCACGGCGTCGACACGACGTCGGGGACCTACGTGGCCTGGGAGAGCGAGGACTGCCCGCCGGCGTTCGTCGTCCTGGACCGTAAGGAGCTCGTCCGGGTGACACAGGCGCTGCGCCGGTCCCTGCCTGACTACATGGACGACGACGACCAGGTCACCGGGGCCCAGGTCGAGCGTCTTGAGCGGGACTACCCGCCCCTGCCCGCCCAGCCCGACGTCGGCACCGGCCCTGAGGACGACGATGACGAGATGGCCCGTTTCTTCGACGATGACGACGAGGACGAGACGGCCTCCACCGCCACCCCGGACCCGCTGGAGGTGGGGCACTTCCTGCGGGTGGTCGACGGGGCCCTGGCAGGCGACCCGGAGCGCGAGCTGGAGCTCATGCGTGACCTGGCCCAGGTCCTCGTCCCCCCGGGTTTCCTGGCCTCCCTGCTGGAGGCGGTGGACACGCCCGGCCAGCGGGTGCTCCTGGCCGTGAACCCGCCGCCGTCGTGCGGACAGGTCCCCTGGGAGCTCATGCCCACCGGGCGGACGACGCCGGACGGCCAGGTCGAGCGGTTCCTGGACGTGCTCGACGTGGTCACCATGGGCCCCGTCCTCGGGCGGGACTCCGAGCCGTCCCTGCCCCACCCCAGCTGGGAGAGGGTCAGGGACGCCCCCGCCGTCTACCTCGTGCAGCCCTGGCAGCAGGGCGCGGGGCGGGCCGGGGTCCTCAACGGCTCCGAGCTGGCCGCGTGGGAGGAGCGGGTCAGGGGCTACGAGCCCGCCCCGGTGACGGTCGGCAGCGCCCCGGCTGAGGCCGGTGGGCGCGGGGACGCCCGGGGGACGACCCGCCTCCAGCTCTCCGCGGTCCTGCGCCAGGATCCCGACGTCGTCACCGTTGACAACAGGAGGCCGCTGTCGCACCTGCTCTACGTCGGGCACATGACCGGCACGGGGGGCGACTCCCGCCTCCAGCTGGCCGACTCCCGCGCCTGCTACGGGGTGTACCCCACGGACCAGGAGGGCACCCGCTGGTTCAGCGCCAGCGACCTCGTCCTGGGCACCATTGACTGGAGGGAGCACGCCGCCAAGTTCCGCAACACGGCGCGCGCCGGGCAGGAGCCCGACCTGGGGGACCTGCTGCCCACCGGCGTCGGCTTCGACGGCACCGACATGAGCGGCGCCCCGGCACCGGAGGCGCACTCAGGGATCTACCTGTGGCCCATGCCACCGCGGGTGGGGCTGGTGGCCTGCCAGTCGGGCACGGAGACCGGCCAGGTGGAGCCCTTCGGCATGGCCGCCGCCATACTGGAGGCCGGTGCCGAGCTGGTAATGACCACACGCTGGACCATGCTCACCGACGAGTTCTTCCGCCGGGCCTGCCAGGAGGAGTCGGCGCGGGGGTTCCTGGACCTGTCCTTCGCGGTGGACGACTGCCTGCGTGCCCCGGACGCGGTGCTGGCAATGAACGAGTGGAAGCGGGGGTGCCTGGCCGCGTGGCGGGAGCGCCCCGGTATTGTCACCTCGCCCCTGACCTGGGCCGGTCTCAACGCCTACTGGGCGCCCGACCGCAGCTTTGTCCCTGACGCCGGCGGGGACGAGGATGGGGGTGAGGGTGGGGGCGCTGGGGACGGGGTCGCCGGACCCGTTGGTGTCGGGGTCGCCTGAGCGCCGGGGCCAGCGGGCCCGCCCAGCTCCGCCTGGTCCGTTCTCACGAGCAATAAGTACCGTTCTCACGGCGAACAAGTACCGTTCTCGCGTCTGGGCGGGGCGGCGGGCCCGGTGGCCCCGGTGAGAGCTGGCCCTGGCGGGTCCGGAGGGTCCGGGCGGTGAGCGCCCTACTCGGCGGTCACCACGGTGACTCGGTTCTGCTGGGCCTGGGGCTCAGTGAGGCGGCCGTCAGGGCCGACGTCGGGCACGTGCCCCGGGCACTCGGCCCCCAGGCCCCGGGCCGTGACCGGCACGCCTCCCAGGTGCGCCTGGAGCTCGGTCCTTACGGCCTCCGCCCGGGCCTGGGACAGGGTGGCACGGCTCTCAGGCGTGCCGGCGGTGGCGGTGCAGCCGGTGACGGTCACGCGCGAGACCCCGCTGCCGGTCAGGGAGCGGGCCAGCTCGGCAATGGTGGCGGAGGCCTGGTCGGGGTGGAGGAAGGTGGCCTCGTCGCCCACGAACGCCAGCTGCGTCTCCGGCAGGGTCACCGAGATCCGGGCCGCGGACACCGAGGTGGCGGCCACGTTGACCGGCGTCACCGCGGGCAGCTGCTCGGGCGCGGTGGTGGTGACGGCGTCCCGGGAGTCGGTGGTGAGCGTGCCGCCCGCGGTCTCGACGACGGACCGCCACAGCTCCTCGAGGCGGGCCCGGGCGGCCTGGTCCAGGGCGCCCTGGGGGGCGGCGGTGTCCCCCATGCCCACCCAGTGGACCGTTATGCCCTGGAGGTCGGGCAGGAGCCGGGCGGCCTTGAGCGACTGGGCGGTGGCCTGGATGTCGGTGCCCGGGCTCAGGATGCCGTTCTGGAAGGGGAGGGCGCCCGTGGTGGCCAGGCCGGAGTCAATGACCACGACGGTCGGGCTGGTGGAGCCCCTCACCTGGTCGGCGGCCACACCGATGGCGCCCAGCGTGTCGGCCTCGGGCGTCGTGGCGACCGAGGCGGCCAGGGCCTGGCGCACCCGGCTCACGTTGGCGGTGCGGGAGCGCTTGGAGGCGACCTCGCTCGCCTGCCTCGAGGCGAGGGTGAGGCTGGTCCGCACGGCCGGGGCGCCGTCGGCGCTGACCACGTAGAGGGTGCCGTGCCCGTCCACGGCGTCGTCGATCACCGCGTCAACGCCGGGGCTGGAGGCCGTGAGGTCGATCGTGGGCGAGTTCTGCCGGGCCGAGTAGACAATGGCCGTGGCCCTGGTGGAGGTCACGACGTCCTCGCCCTGCTTGAGCTCGCAGGCCGTCAGGGTCGTCAGGCCCAGGGCTGCCGCGACCAGGAGGAGCAGAAGACGGGTGGTGCGCCTGAGGCGCTGGTGCTGTGTCATGACCCCCATGACGGAGCCCAGGCAGCTGGCGGCTCACCTGGCCCAGGCCCCGCGGTGGCGTGGGCCCGTGGGGAGTCTCTCCCTCCCGCCCCCGCTCCCCGCTCGCGAGAACGGTACTTGTTTGTGCTGAGAACGGTACTTGTTCGCCGTGAGAACGGGTGTCCGTGGCTGGCTCCCGCAGGGACGCGATCATGTACAGCGTGAACGGAACGCGATCTAGTTGTGGGGAACAGGGTGTCTCCTGATTGTGCTGGTGTGGGTGGGGGACGTGTGCTATTGTTTTGTTCGTGGGGCAGGGCTAAGGGCGGCACAGGGCAGTGGTCAGGAGGTCGCCTTTGAGCCATATTCGGAGGGGTTTCTCCTGTTGTCTGGTCTGCCCCAGGCAAATGGGTCCACAATGAGGGCTTGTTCGGGTGCTGTGTTGAGGAGTCCAATGACGTGGTCCGTCTTATTGTGCGCGTCCTGTGCGGGAGGGGGTGGGGCTCTGTCCCCTGGTGGGGCGGGTACGGGAAGATGCGTGTCCTGTGCGGGACGGGCATGGGTGGTGCGGTGCTCGCGCTCGACGACGGGGACCTGTGCTGGAGGGGATCTGGTGAGGGGAGGGGGTGCACGTGCGGGTGTCCGCGGGGTTGAGGCTGACTGAATCTGTGACTTTGGTTACCACTACTGTGGTGCGGGACACCCTGTCTGACTGCCACTTTTCCGCATGGTCTCGTCCAAAG
>ERZ773035.1294-NODE-1294-length-18360-cov-17.079541_pt1 | contig 18360 bp, 14 predicted proteins | sample MGYA00511487_ERZ773035 | MGnify/ENA primary metagenome ERZ773035 (study PRJEB29015, sample SAMEA2737985) | human oral metagenome | biome: human oral; feature: human-associated habitat; material: dental | place: China | collected 2024 ...
AGCCGGCCAGGACGGGGGCGGTGTGGACCAGCGCCAGCGCGCCGGGGAGGGCGGGCACGCGGGCGACGACGCTGGCCCCCAGGGCCACCAGGAGCGCCCCGACGCCGCCGATGACCGCGGTCATGACCGGGTTGGTGGAGCCGGTGGCCAGCAGGATCGCGGCCACGAGCACCAGGGCCGCGGCGGCGTGGGCGGACAGGGCCAGGGAGTCGGAGCGGGTCCAGGGGGCCTGGGTCTCCTCCACGGTGGTGCCGACGGCCTCGACGAGGTCGTCGTAGCGGCGGTCGCGGGCCTGGGTGCCAATGGGGCGCAGGGTCAGCAGGGCGCCGGCGCGCACGCCCTGCTGGGGCAGGGAGCGGGACTGGTCGAGCTGGTCACCGGAGGTGGTCAGGACGGTCACGCCCTGGGAGGCGACGGCGGTGTCCAGGCGGGAGTGGGCTTGGAGGAGGCCGGGGAGCAGCTCGGCCAGGGGGACGGCCCCCGGTACGGACAGGTCGATCCGGGTCTCACCGTAGGCGACGGTGATCGGCATGAGGGCTGCGGCCGTCTGGGTCGTGCTGGCCATGACTCCTCCGTGGGGTGGGGATCCTCCGTGGGGCGGGGGCGGGGTAGGCGGTGTCAGACTACCGGGCCGGGACCGCCCTGGCAGGGGTAGGTGGCGGCGGGTCGCACCGGGCTGGTGGGTCGGGAAGGGCGGTCAGGACGGCGGCCGGGCGAGGCCCTGACGCAGCGTCCTGACAGCGCGTCCTCAGGGTCGAGTCACGAGCTGGACGGCGGTGCCCGTCTGTGAGGTGGTGTTGCACATTCATCCTGGGTGTGGCGGCGCGTCGGTGACATAGTTTCAACGTTTTGTGCCCCTGGGTGGGGGCTGGCAGAGGGATGAATGTGCAGCGCGGTCGTCGTTGCACATTCATCCCTGCTCCTGGCCCCTGTGCCACCGCGAAGATCCGCGTGATCCAGCCACTCTATGATCGTCGATTGTAAAAAGAATGTGCAACTTCCTCACTGGAGGCCCAGGGGGCCAACCGGTCACGGCCCAAGTGCCAGCGCCGTTCGGAGGCCCTGGAGGACCGGAGCGCGGTGGCCCGCCGCCGGCGCGTCGGCCTCGCTCGCGCCAGCATGGCCGGAGGGCACCTTGTTCCCTGCAATCAGGTCTTGACCTGTTTGCTTGCGCCGTAAGGGGTCAAGGAATTGCGGAATGCCTTTCTCTGCGGTATCTGAGATCGTTCGTAGGCACAGCGCGGACAGGACTAGGGGGCGGGCGCGTCCTCCTGGCGGTGCTGGTGCGGGTGGAGGTGGTGTGCTATTGTCTGGCACGTGGGAGCAAAAGGTGATGCCAGCGCGTCGTCACCGGTGAGGAGGAGAATCTCATGGGGGATAGGGGTGCGCCGTACGTCTTCGTGAGGGCGAGGTCGGAGGCGGCGCCGCTCCCGGCTGAGAGGATACCGGTTGGTGTGGTAGCGCGTCTCGCAGGCCGCGAGTCTTGTGCGGTGTGTACGCAGGCGCGCGGGTGGCAGGGAGGGGTGCCGTCCTCGATTCGCACCGGGCGCGTCGGTAACCTGGGCGCCTCGAGGTTGGGTGGGGCACAGGGGGAGGATGTGCTCGTCTCAGGACCACCCTCGGAGAACGGCTCGTTCTACGGGTCCCTGGAACGTGCCGGACCCGGGTGGCTGGGACGGGTCTGAAGCGGAGCGTTCGAGCAATTAGGTATTGTTATGTTCGCGTTATAGGCGTGCTGCCGTGCTGGACCGTCTTGCGCCACGGCTGACGCAGGAGAGGATAAGGTGTTTAAGGATTATGTACGCGTACTCCCTCTTCTCTATAATGTTAATATATGGACTCTTTTCCGTTGTCATTCTGATCAATGTGATTGGAAGTGTCGGGAAAACGCTGTGTTTGATGCTGGAACGTATGCACTTCCGGAATGCCTATGGCCTGTCCGTGCAGCGGATGCTGGCAGAGAGTCCCATTGACCGTACCGAGGTCAGACGGCTGGCCGCTCCTCGGGACCGGCACTCTCAGATAAAGGCGGCCAAGTACGTGACGACCTGGGATCCCGTTCCCTTCGACATCGCCATGCAGTTCGTCTTCCTGGTCTGCGCCCAGCCGCCTCCGTCCCCGCCCCCGAATACTCATGGCCCCGGCGCGCCTCACCCGGGGATGCCTCAGGATGCCTTCCAGTACCCTGACCCCGGGCGCGAAGATGATCCGTTCCAACGGTAAGGAAGGATCTGTCGATAGGACGCCCGTATAAGTGACATCTTATGGTTCGGGAAAACTTATCGGCGGCACCGCTCAGAGCTGGTCCAGTGGCATGGGTGGAGCGCATGGCAGCCTGTGGGTGGTGGCAACCGGAACGTCGCCTGAACGCCCGGTGATCCGCTGCCTCCGCAGGTCCTGGGCCTGACCGGGTGCGAGAGGGGCTCACCGGGCCTTTCGCAGCTCGGTCGTCCTGGTGAAATACTCTGGACACGCCGTCATTCCTTGACTAACCTGGTGGCATCAGCCGGACGCACCTACCCCAGGCGTCGTCCGTACCCCACCCCACCCTATGGAGGACAGTATGGCAGGCATGGTTTCTGCTGCTGAGGGCGCCATTCTCAAGGGCGCCAACACCGTCGCCACCACCCGACAGGAGCTCGACGGACGCATCAAGCAGGTCGAGAGCCAGATTCTCGCAATCGGTTCCAACTGGCAGGGCTCCGCCGCGGTGGCCTTCCAGGCCCTCATGGTCCGTTGGAACGAGGACACCCGCAAGGTCAACAACGCGCTCATCCAGTTCGAGGAGAACCTGCGTAGGACCCAGCAGGACTACGACGCCACGGACCAGGACCAGGAGGCCATTTTCAACAAGCTCGCGAGCCGGCTTCGCTGACACCTCACGCAAGGAGAGAAACAAAATGGACCTCAAGGTCAACTACGCCACCCTCAGCACCGCCTCGACCGACCTGAGCGACGGCGCCAACGGCATCCAGTCCACCCTCGACTCCATGGACGCCGACCTCCGTCAGCTTCAGACCAACTGGGACGGTGAGGCCCAGCAGGCCTACCTTACCGCCAAGCAGCAGTGGACCGAGGGCATGGACGATATGCGTCAGGTGCTCCTCCAGATCAGCCAGCTGGTTGATCAGGCCAACCAGTCCTACAGCTCTACGGACCAGGCCAACGCCGCACGCTTCCAGTGATCCCGGGGCCGTTATTCGGCCCGTGCGAGTCTCAGACCGGACGCCGCCCCGCTTAGGTGGGGCGGCGTCCTCGTGTGGGCCGCTGACCTGAAGCAGTGGAACTATGCTTTTACTGACAGGCCGCGTGAAGCGGCTACTTACTGATTCCGCGGCAGGTCCGTGGTAATCGTCAGCCTGCGTTCTCCCAGAAGGAGGACGGTGCCGAACGGGACCTCAACCCGCTCACCACGAGGAAGGAAATAGCTCGCCCCGTCGCGCATGCGTACGTGGGTGCCGTTGGCTGAGAAGGCGTCCTCCACCCAGACCCCGTGCTTACTGCACCCCACACGCAGGTGGGTGCGGGACAGGGAGCGGGTGGGGTCACTGAGGGTTACTAGACGCTGACCCGGGTCAGAGGTCGATGGTGCCCGCCCCAGGACCAGGACCGTGTCATCAACAGGAAGACGCTCACCGGAGTCCACCACGAGGTAGGGGATCGGGCCCGCCTGGGTGGGTGCCTGAGCTGGAGACCGGTGGGCCTGGTCCGCGTCAGGCTCCTTCCGGGGCTCCTGGGCCGCCAGGGGTGCTGCTGCGGGGGAAGACCCTGAGATGGGGGCGGGCGCCGGGTCGAGGGGAGGCGCCGGGTCGGGGGAGGGCTCCCGGGTCGGGGGAGGATCCTGCGGGCTGGGGGCGCTGTGCTCCTGATCGTGGGGTGGGGCCTGCTCCGGCTCAGAGGCGACGTCGTGGTCAGCGGGAACGTCGGCGTCATTGTCAGGAGTCTGCGCAAGGTCAGGAGCGTCGTCCGGGGTGCCGGATGCCAGCGGGGCCTGCTCCGGCTCGGGGGCGGTGTCGTCCGGGGTGCCGGGCGCTGGTGCAGCGGGGGAGGCCGAGGAGGGTGCGCTCACGAGGGGGAGCGGCTGGAGCACCGGCGTCGGCTGCTCGACCGGTTCCGGTAGGGACGGTGCCACCGGGGCCAGCTGCGGTGGCCTCACGGGACCAGGCTGCCGTGCCGCGGGAGCAGGTGGTGTCTCCGCAGGCAGCTGGGCCGCCGGGTCCTGCGGTGCGGGAGCAGCGGGAGGCACGTCCGGCTCCATCCCCGCAGTTGGCATTGGCCCTGCGTCGGCGTCCGTATCGAGGCTGTCGCGGTCGTACGCCGGTTCTGCGACTGGCACTGGTCCTGCACTTGGCGCCAGCCCCGCGTCCAGTCCCGCATCCGGCTCCGGCCCTACGACTGGTGCCGGCCCCACGGTTGGCGCTGGCTCTTCATCCGGTACCGGCTCGGGGGACGCTGCTGCCTCAGGACGGGTGGGCGGGGCTGGCGGAGTCGGTGAGAGGGGCTGGGGTACTGGCGAGGGCAGCCCGCCCGGGGTGGGGGACAGCGGCACGACAGGCTCGGGCAGGAAGGGGCGCGCCGCGGGATCCGGGCGCGACGCCACGGGGCCCGGATGGGACGGCGCCACCGGGGCCGTCCTGGGGCTCTCCCAGTCAGGCTCCGGACCCGGTCCCACCTGACCTGGCCCGGTCTGCTCAGGTCCTGCCCGCCCGGGCCCCAGCCCCGCCAGACCGCCTTCACCCACCGGGCTACCAAGGCCCGCCAAGCTGCCAGACCCCACCAAGCGCCCGGGCTCCGCCAGACCGCCTTCACCCACCAAGCTGCCAGACCCCACCGGGCGACCGGGGTGCGAGGGTCCCTGCCAGGCCAGGGCGGGGGAGGCCTGGGGCTCGGGAACGCCCTGGGAGGTAGGGACATTGACCAGGACCTCCTGGGGCGTGGAGTCGTGGCGCTCACGCAGGTCGACCGCACCCGTCCCCACCAGCCGGTCCACCCAGTCCCGGCCGTCCCGGCTCAGGGCCACCGTGACCACCGGACCCAGGACCGTCAGCCCCAGGGCCACGAGCAGGGCCTGCCGGGCGAGCGCGGGCCACAGGCCCGGGGCCGTCTGCGTCCCCGCCCGTACCATCGCGGTCCGGGTCGCCAGGGCCCCGGGGGAGCGCCCCGTCACCGCCCGGACCAGGGTGAGCACCGCCAGCGCCTCCACCGCGGTCATGGCCGCCAGCACCTGGGAGTCCAGCAGCGCCCAGCCCACCAGTCCCGCCGCCAGCAGCACCAGGGCGTCCACCAGCAGGGCCAGGAGCCGTGACGTGGCTGAGGCCGGGCTCACGAGGCCACCCGCCGGATGAGGTCGAACAGGCCAGCGGCCACCACCGCCGAGGGCAGCACCACCAGCACGCAGAAGGACTCCAGCAGGTCGGCCATCCGCCCCACCAGGGCCGAGGCCTCGCCCCGGGTGACCAGCAGGCAGCCGCCCACCACCACCAGCCCGGTGGCCAGCAGGACGACGGCGAGCCCCTGGGCGTCCAGCACCCTGGTGACGGCGGGCGAGCGGGAGGCCGCGAGCAGAAGGGCCAGGGCGCTGGCCCGCGGCAGGATCCGTGAGCACCTCTCCCGACGGTTGCGGGGGAACACCGCCATGGCCAGTGCCGCGGTCGCCATGAGGGCGATCGCGCAGCGTCCCGGCCAGGTGGACGTCTCCATGAGCGAGGCAGTCGCCGGGGCGCTGACGCAGGCCAGGAGGCAGAAGACCGTCAGGAGGGTGTTGGCACGCAGGGACGCCTCCCTCAGGGTCCGGTTGACGCGCGGGGCGGTGATCCGTGACGGGGCCCTGACCTCGGGGGCGCGGACGGTCGTGGCGGAGGTGGTGACCAGGGGCAGGTCCAGCAGCTGGGTGTCAGGCACCTTGAGGGCCAGGGCGGGCACGCTCACGCAGGCCAGGACGGCCAGGGCCAGGGCCACCGGCGCCAGGTCCCTCAGCGGGGTGCCCGTCCAGGACAGGGCCAGGGTCAGGGCCGTCGCCGCTCCCCACACGGCTGCCAGGGTGCTGGCCACCACGTCACCGCCCAGGAGCCACAGCAGGAGGCAGCCGGTCAGGGCCCCCACGGCCCCTACCGGTGCCAGCAGGGAGGGGGCCAGCGACGAGGCCGGGGTGATCAGGCCCGTGGCGGCCGCACCGAGCAGCAGGCTCAGGACCATGAGGAGCCAGGGGGTCCGCCGGGCCCTCGAGGTGCGCATGAGCGCCAGGATCCCGCCCGCCGTGAGCGTGGCCGCCCCCAGGCGCACCCGGGCTGGCGGCTGCCACACCCCTCTCAGGGGCATGACCACTGTCAGGGCCTCGGCCAGTCCCAGGAGGCCCAGGAGCACGGTCAGGACCAGGACGGGCCGGAACCAGGCGTCCCGGCTCTGACGGGCCGCCGAGCGCTGGGCGTTGGGGGAGGACTTGCGGGAGTCGTTGACGCTCAGGACGACGCCGGAGGGCAGGTCGGCGCCGATGACGCTGCCGGGGTCGGCCGGGACGCCGTCGGAGCGGGTGAGCACGACCCCGTCGGTCAGGTCGATCCTGAGCATGGCCATGAGGCCGGCCACGGTGGTGCCTGACGGTACGGAGACGTCCTGGCGTCCCGTGGCGCCCAGGACGGTGGCGCAGGCCAGGGGTACGGCCATGGGACCTCCGTCCGGTCAGGGAGTTAAGGGCAGGGTGGGCTCGCCCTGGGCTGGGTCGGCCGGGGGCTCGCCCTGGTAACGCTAGTATGACTCACCCCGCCCTGCTGACGCTAGGATCACACTGTCGGAGCGCCGCGCCCGTGGACCAGGAGGATGCGATGACAGCCCACCCCGCCCAGAGTGACCCTGCTGGGAAGCCCGAGCTCCCGACCGGGCAGATTCCCCTGACCACCCCGCCTGACCGGGCCGAGCCCGCTGGGGTGGGCAATATCCTGGTCACCGTCATCCCCATGATGGGGTCCATGGGGGTCATGGTCTTTATGGCCATGTCCCAGGGGCAGAACACGCGCATGCTGCTCATGGCCGGGGTCATGGTGGTGGCCATGGTGACCATGGTCGGCTTCAACGTCTACCGGCAGGTCAGTACCCACCACCGCACCGTCGGCAACCTGCGCCGGGAGTACCTGGGCCAGCTGGCGCAGGTACGTGAGACGGTACGGGAGGTGGCCTCCCGCCAGCGCGCCTTCACCAGCTGGTACCTGCCGGACCCGGACGCCCTGGTGCTCATTGCCCAGGACGGCAGGCGGCTGTGGGAGCGGGAGGCCAGCGCGCCCGACGTCCTCAACGTGCGCATGGGCTCCTCCTCCCAGGAGCTGTCCATGGAGCTGGTGAAGCCTGAGCTGCCTGCCCTGGCCAACCCGGACGTGGTCTGCCACTCCGCCATGAGCCGGTTCCTGGCCACCCACTCCAGCCTGGACGACGTGCCCTGCGGCGTCATGCTCAATGAGTTCGGCCTGGTCGAGGTGTGCGGTGAGCCGGACGCCGCCCGGGCCCAGGTGCGCGCCATGGTCTGCCACCTGGCCACCTTCGTGTCCCCCGCCCTGCTGCGGGTGGCGGTGCTGTGCGCCCAGGAGCACCGCAGCCAGTGGGAGTGGGTCAAGTGGCTGCCGCACGCCCGGTCCACACAGGTCAGTGACGCCCTGGGCGGGGCCCGCATGGTGACCACGGATCCGGTGGAGCTCGCCGACCTGCTGGGGGAGGACGTCACCACCCGGCCGCCGTTCCAGGTCCGTGACGCCATGACGCCCTGGCCGCACGTCCTGCTGGTGGTCGACGGCGTGGCCCTGTCAGCTGGTACCCGCCTGGGCTCCTCCGAGGGCACGGCCGGGGTGAGCGTGGTGCGTCTCATGACCTCCTGGGGGCCGCTGACCTCCCCGACCACCGTGCGCCTGCTCATGCACCCCGGCGCCCGGACGGGCCAGGGCACCATGGAGGTCGTCTTCAGGGACCGTAAGCCGTCCCTGGCGGTACCCGACGTCGTGGGGGTCGCCCAGGCCGAGGCCGTGGCCCGGCGCATGGCGCCCTGGAGCGAGGAGGAGCGCCCCGACTCCCAGGCCCCGGAGGGTCAGTCCGACCCCAAGCGCTCCGTGGACCTCATGGAGCTGCTGAACATCGGTGATATCCGCGACTTCGACCCGCAGGTCCAGTGGAGGCGGCGGGAGGGGCGCGACCGCCTGCGCGTCCCCTTCGGCGTGACCCCGGAGGGCGCCCCGGTGCTCCTGGACATTAAGGAGTCCGCGCAGATGGGGATGGGGCCCCACGGCCTGCTCATCGGGGCCACGGGCTCGGGCAAGTCGGAGGTGCTGCGCACCCTGGTGCTGGCCATGGCCCTGACCCACCCGCCGGAGCAGCTCAACTTCGTCCTGGTGGACTTCAAGGGCGGGGCCACCTTCGCGGGCATGGCCGACCTGCCGCACGTCTCGGCCATGATCTCCAACCTGGAGTCCGAGCTGGGCCTGGTGGACCGTATGCAGGAGGCCCTGCGCGGGGAGATGGTGCGCCGTCAGGAGCTGCTGCGCCAGGCAGGCAACTACGCCAACGTCTCGGACTACGAGGCGGACCGGCTGGCGGGGCGCCACTCCCTCCCCCCAATGCCTGCCCTGTTCATTATCCTGGACGAGTTCTCCGAGCTGCTGAGCGCCAAGCCGGAGTTCGCTGACCTCTTTGTGGCGATCGGACGCCTGGGGCGCTCCATGTCCATCCACCTCCTGCTGGCCTCCCAGCGCCTGGAGCAGGGGCGCCTGAAGGGACTGGACTCCCACCTGTCCTACCGGATCGGCCTGCGGACCTTCTCCGCCCCGGAGTCCCGTGACGTCCTGGGGGTGCCGGACGCCTACGAGCTGCCGGCCTTCCCCGGCGTGGGCTACCTCAAGCCGGGCACGGACCAGCTGATCCGCTTCCGGGCCTCCTACGTGGCGACTCCTCCGCCGGCCCGCCGGGTGGTCAGCCGGGTGGGGGCAGGTGCCCCGACGGCGGCGATCAAGGTCCTGCCCTTTACCACCACGCCGGTGCTGGAGCTGGAGAGCCCCCCGGCCCCCAGCCAGGAGGAGCCCAGTGCGGTCCCGGTGGTGGCGGGGGACGAGCGCTGGGAGGGCATGACCGAGATCGATATCGCGGTAGCCCGCATGCGAGGTCAGGGCACGCCCGCGCACCAGGTGTGGCTGCCGCCCCTGGAGGTGCCCGACACCATGGACTCCCTCATGCCGGACCTGGCGCTGGTCCCCCGCCTGGGCCTGGTCTCCATGTCCTGGCGTGAGCGGGGGCGCCTGCGGGTGCCGCTGGGTGTGGTGGACCTGCCGCTGGAGCAGAGGCGGGAGGCGCTGGAGGTGGACCTGTCCGGGGCCAACGGCCACGTGGCCGTGGTCGGAGGCCCGCTGGCGGGCAAGTCGACGGCGCTGCGCAGCCTGGTCATGGCGCTGAGCCTGACCCACACCCCGCAGGAGGTGCAGTTCTACATTATGGACTTCGGGGGCGGGACCTTCACGGCCTTTGACGGCGCCGCCCACGTGGCGGGCGTGGCCACCCGGGACCGTGTCGACATGGTCAACCGGATGCTCGCGGAGATCGAGGGGATCCTGACGGACCGGGAGCGCTACTTCCGGGCTAACCGGATCGACTCGATCGCCACCTACCGCCAGGGCCGGGCCCAGGGGCGGTTCGACGACGGCTACGGGGACGTCTTCCTGGTGGTGGACGGCTGGGGCAGCCTCAGGGCCGATCTTGACGACGTGGACATGCGTATCCAGAAGATGATGGCGCGGGCCCTGACCTACGGGGTGCACCTGGTGGTCAGCACCCAGCGGTGGAATGACATGCGCCAGCAGATCCAGGACATTGTGAGTACCCGGCTGGAGATGCACCTGGGGGACGCCGGCGAGTCCTGCTTCGGTCGCAAGGTGGCGGAGGCGGTCCCGCAGGAGCGCCCGGGACGGGGCGTGGGAGCGGGCGGGCACCAGATCCTCGTGGCCCTGCCGCGTGCCGACGGCGACCACGACCCGGACACCCTGGGGCAGGGCGTCCGGAACACCCTGGAGCGCATAGCGCAGGCCGTCCCGGCCGGTCCCGGGCCCAGGCTGCGGCTGCTGCCCGAGCGGGTCACCCTGGAGGAGGTCGCCGTCCTGCCCGGCGTGGACCGCCAGGCCCGGGGCCCCCAGGCGCCGATCCTGCTGGGGGTGGAGGAGTCCCGCCTGGGGCCGCTGGTCATGTGGCCGCGCACTGAGCCCTTTATGTACCTCTTCGGTGACTCCAAGTCGGGTAAGACGACCTTCCTTCGCTCGGTGGCCAGGGAGATTACGCGCCTGTGCACGCCCCGGGAGGCCCAGATCTTCGTGGTGGACGTGCGTCGTACGCTGCTGGGGGAGATCCCTGAGGAGTACCTGGCGGGCTACCTGACCACACGCGAGACCGCCCAGGATCAGATCGGTGGCCTGACGGGTATCTTCAAGGAGCGTATGCCGGGGGACCAGGTGACGAGCGAGCAGCTGCGCCACCGCTCCTGGTGGACGGGACCAGAGGTGTGGATCCTGGTGGACGACTACGACCTGGTGGCCGCGTCCCCGGGTAGCAGCCCGCTGCTGCCCCTGCAGCCGTTCATGGCCCAGGCCCGGGACGTCGGCCTGCACGTCCTGGTGACCCGGCGTATGGGTGGGGCCTCGCGGGCCGCCTACGAGCCGATCCTCCAGGCCATGACCGAGCTGGGGGCCACCGGGATCCTGCTGTCAGGCAGCCCTGACGAGGGCGTGGTCGTCGGTCGGGTCCGCCCGGTGCGCTCAGCGCCGGGCCGGGCCCAGGTGGTCTCCCGGGACCTGGGGCTGGTCATGGCCCAGCTGGCCTGGACCCCTCCGCGGTCCTGAAACGCTTCAGGAGCTGCTGCCGTGGCCGGGGCCTTCACCACCGGTCGTCCTCCTGGGTCTCAATGGGCTGCAGGTCGTTGAGGCTGCCAGCACCCTGCGCCTGCCCGTCTACCGTCTCGGGGGCGGCGTCCTGCGGGCGCAGGATGTGGCCCTTGCGCTTCCTCTGACGCTTCTTGTCGTCCTTCTTGGCGCCCTGCCCGGTGTGGCCCGCTGCTCCCTTGCCCTTGGAGCCCGCTGTCTTGCCGGAGTCCGTACCCGCCGGGGCCCCGCCCATGAGGGGAGGCACCATCCCCGTTCCTCCCCGAGCGGCCGCCGCGGACGAGGGTGACAGGATGCCCCCGCCGGGGACCCGGGAGAACAGGCCTCCTGCTCCTGTGGCGGACAGGCCGGCCAGGCCGCTCATACCGCTGCGGGCCACGGCGGCGACAGCTCCCGCGCCGATGACGCCGCCCGCCATGGCCAGGTCACCGGCGCCAGTACGGCCGCCGAGGGCCTGACCGAGGAAGCCGGTACGCCAGGCGGGGTCAAAGGCGTTGTCCACCGGCGGAGGCAGGTGCCCGCCGACGGGGCCGTCGGAGGTCATACGCTGGTTAACAGGTGTGTGCAGCAGATCCAGTCCCTTGAGCTGCTCGGGGTCTGTAATGGGGTTGCTGCGGCTGCCCGGCTCACCAGGTGCAGGGAAGACCCAGTCACGCATGCTGGCCTCCGGGGGACGGTTGCTCAGGATCGCCCCGCCCAGGGCAGGAGGTGGTGACGTGACCGAGCCCGCCAGGTCCGGGGCGGGCACCGTGCCCCCTGCGCCGCCAGGACCGCCCAGGCCCCCGGAGGAACGGGAGCCGCCAGTGTAGGCGGCCCCGTAACCGGTGTCCGGGCTTCCCCAGGGAGAGCCCCCGGAGGGAGGCGTCAGAAGGTTGGTCGCCTCCGTGGTCATGGTGCTGTTCATGGTGTCGAGGTACTCCTTGGCAAGCCTCTCACGCTCGGCCGTCTGCTGCAGAATCAACCCGCACTCGTAGGCTGCGGCTCCTACGATTAATCCCGCAACGCCGACCGTACTGAAACCACCGTCACCACTAGTGTTGCCTGTGGTGCCGGTGCCGCTAGTCGTGCTGGTATTTCCAGTATCGTTGCCGCTAATAGTGTTGCAGTACTCGCTGATGGCGCTGTCGGTGGGCAGGGACTGGGCCTGAACGGCGGCCGTCTTCATTGCCGCGCGGGCGGTGGTGTAGTGGCTCCGGGCGGTCTCCAGGTCCGTCTTATGCTCCCGGATGCGGCGGATGTAGTCGTTTACCCAGGCGGAGACGGCGACCTCCAGGGGGCCGCCGATAGCGGGGTTGTCAGAGTTCTTCATTGAGTCGAGGATCGCCTGGGCCTTGGTGGCGCACTCCTCAAGAGCGTTCAGGGCCGACGTCGCCGCGTCGTTGTCGGCGGAGTCGTCGTAGTTGCTGGGGTCGATAACGGCCATGAGCCGGGAGTAGCTGCTCATACTTCTTGCTTTCTGGGTAAACCTGCGGAGATGGCCTGTAAAGGGAGCGTCAATGTTGTGTGCTCCTGCGGAGTGCTGGCCCGGCGGGATCTGGGGTCCGCGTGAGATGCTTGAGTGAGTGCGCTAGTCAGTCGGCTCGGTCGTTTCTATCTCGCCTGGCAGCCCCATGCGAGCCTGTGGGGCGTACGCAGGGCTCTCTGGGGCGTTCATTGGAATGTCGTTCGGGTCGCTATAGTGGGTTGGTGTGATTATGCGAGGCGGGTTAATGAGCCTGTTGTCCGACGTGAGCTGCGTGTAGATGGAGCGAAGCTGCTCAACAATGTCCTCTTCGTGGGTGTCGAAGGAGCTTGCAGTCTTGGCCAGGGCGACAGAGAAATCGTCCAATTCCTTCTGGAGAATGGTCAGGGTGTTCTTTAGGCTGGAAAGGTAGGAGTGGTACTTGCCTCGAAAGCCGGTCGGTCCTGACTCGCTGCCCCACTTGCCTTGGGAGAGCTGGTTAATGCTCAGGGTGTCAACATTGGTCTTGGCGTTCTCGGCCTCGGGTACCGCCTCTGTCCTGAAGCGCCCGCTGGCGGTGGCGACCTCGTCTGTGTCGATGCTTGTGTCACTCATGGGAACCTCGGCTCGGGGGATAGAGGGGTGGGATGCGTCTTATTGTAGCGTGGGAGTACGCTCCTGAGAAGAGGTTCGGTCTCCCAAGGTGCCCGAGCTTGCCGTGGCGTCTCGGCGTGCGGTGTTTGCGCAGGTCAGAGCGAGTTTGTGTGATGGTTGCGAGCAGGTGTCGGCGCGTCGTGGCGGGTCTGGGCCGGTGACTGAGCCAGCCCAGTTGTACCCTCGTTTGTACCTTTGTCATCTTCCTGCTGGCTGTGTGCATAGGTGGGGTGTGGGTCCTCGCTGTCTTCCGGTCAGGTCAGCCAGGGCTGGACGTGAGACCAGGACCGGGCATGACTGGTGCTGGTGTGGGTGTGGTGGTGGGTGGCCTGTAGCGGGGGATGTCCGTCTCCCACTGGGGTCTGGTGCGGGTTGTGCGGGGGTCGGTCCCGTCGCGGCTGGGGCGGCACCCGGAGGTGGCGTAGAGGGCCACGCCCCTGTCCCCGTTCAGTCCGAAGTTCACGAAGCCGCCGTTGGTCTCGTCGTGGAGGAACATGCCGTCCTCGTCGTCGTTGGTGATGGTGGTCAGGCCGACCTCGGCGAACATCTCCTTGGCCAGCGCCTTGGCCCACTCTCCGTCAACCGGCATTTCAAAAGCTACAATAGCAGTGGTCATCTCGTAACCACCTCGACAAGACACGATAATGGAGGGGACTCTGACCACGATCGGGCCGCTGTTGGCCTTTACGAGGGTCACGTACTCGCCCATCCTGGCCTCCACCACCTCCTGGTAGGCCTGGATACTCTGACGCTCTCCACCCGGGGCACTACCGTCATACCAGGTATGACGCGCACCGTCGTCCCTGGCGCAGGAACCCACCGACAGGAACAGGACCACGCCCAGGACGGCAGCAAGGCGCCGGTACCTCACTTGCCCTTCCCCGCTATCACAGCACCCATGTCCTCAAGAGCAGGGGACACTGCAGGCGGGATACGAACCGATGCCTGGGTGATGGTGGGTCTGTGGTTCATAGGTGCTGGCCTCGTTCTGAGCAGGAATCCAGGTGCGCGGAATAGGCTGTTGGTCAGCCTGGACTCGATGACGTAATGGGTGCAGACGGTGGTGCTGGCCCGGGTCGTGGCGTGGGTGGTGTGGGTGTGTGCGAGGGGTACTGGTAGAGGGGGAGGTTGGCCTCCCACTCCGGTGGGGTACGGGTGGTGCGCGGGTCGGTCCCGTCCCGGCTGGGACGGCACCCCGAGATCCCGCTAATGGTCACGCCACCTTTTGCATTGATCATGATGTCAATGTCTCCGCCGTTGATCTTGTCGTGGAAGAAGGCGCCGTCATGGTCGTCGTTGGTAATGGTGTCCAGGCCTATGGTGGGGAACAGGTGCCCGGCCAGCTCCCTGGCCCGCGAGTACTCCACCGGAAGCGCGAAAACAATAGAGGCAGTGTGCAACTCGTAGCCCCCATCCCTACAGGGGTACAGTTTCGAGTTCCTGATGAGTGAGACACTCCCGCTGCTGGGGGTGAGCTCTGCCACGAACTCGCCCAGCCTGGTCTCCACCACCTCCTGGTAGGCCTGGATACTCTGACGCTCCTTGAACGGGGCAGACCCGTCCCACCACAGGTGCCGCTCGTCATCTGACCTCGCGCACGAGACAGTAGCAACCAGGGCCACCACTATTACCAGGGCCGCCAGGCAGCCACGGACCCGCCTCACGAGTACACCCCCGCTGCGACCCTGGCCATATCCTTAAGAGCCTCAGATCCCTCGTTCATGTACGTGCCGTGACGCCCGGTGGGGCTGAGCATCCAGCTGTAACCATCCGGTTCCGGCACGTTACCCGAGATATGGGTGACACCGTCAAGTTCTACTGGGTCAACACCGAAGTCCTCGTCCGTCCCCAGCCCTTGGACAATGTCGTGACTGTCCACCGCCGATACGTAGACGTGCCCCGGAGGCAGGTTGTACTCACGTACATCGTGCACTCCTGAGCCCGGTGACCCGAACAAGACCAGGTCGTCGATCACCCCGGCCCGTACATGGTCGGCGGCGAAGCCCGCCGTGGTCGACCCGTAGGAGTGCCCCAACACCGTCTGATGGGGCTCACTGCCACCCGATACCGCTCGCGAGGCGTTAATACCCTCCGCAAAGGAACTCAGCCTCTCAGCACCGTCCCTCGCCAGGTCGACCTCAGCGACATCCCCCCAACCGGGCTCAAGGAACCCGGGCGGGGCGTCATAACCAAGCCAGGCAATAGTTGCGGAAGTTTCATTCTGAGAATAATATTCCATTTTATCCTTGAGACGCTGAACATTACCCGTGTACTCATCCAGTTTGTCTGCGGGGTTGGTTCCCATGCCGGGCACGAAGGTGGCTACATGATCTGCGGTGTCCACGTCACCAATAGCAACAGCCGCGCGCACCCGCTTAGACCCCGAGGTGTCTAGGACTAGCAGCGAGCGATCTGGATGGACAGTGAGCTGCTCCTGGATCTTCTTGATGTCATTGATTCTTCCTTGGGCGTTCTTGATCTGTTCGTAATACGGGTTGACGGCGTCTTTGGTGTTACTGTACTTAACGCTCCACGCGGTGCTCTTTTTCTCAATATCCTTAAGTTCCTCCTCAACCTTCGCGAGCTCTGTGGGGAGTCGGTTGAGGTTGGCCTGGCTGCGTGAGGCCATGTCGATGCCGTCGAGGTTGCCAATCCACTCGGGGTGCTCGGTGATTATGGCCTGCTTCTCGGCCTGGGTCAGGGACGCCCACCAGAATGCGACCTGGGTGGGCGACCACCCCGCCTGGGGCTGGTTGGGCAGGCCCGGGCTGTGGGTGGTGCTGGTCTCTACGCACGTGTAGGTCCCGTTGGTCAGGGCGTCCAGGCGCTTCCCGTAGGCCTCGTCCACCTCCACCGCCCGCGCCAGCGCCTTGGCCACAAGCTCCTTCAGCTTGTCGGCGGCATGCTTACGATTTGCGTTCCTCAACCCCACGCTCGTTGGACCACCTTCGGCGGCCGAGTCCATACTCGTCACCATCTCCTCCTGGTAGGTCACGCTGCCGTCGGCATTCAGGATCGCGGGATGGGTCTGGGCGTACTGGGTGCACTCCAGCACCAGGGTCTGCACGTCACCCACCCCGTCAGCGGCCTCGACCGTGGCCATCATGAGCTCACTGACCTCGTTGACCAGCCGCGTGTGCTTCTTGGTCAGCCCCCGCAGCACCTCCTGGGCCTGGGTCACCGTCAGCCCCCGGGACAGCACCGCCCGCTCCGCCGCCTCAGCGTCCTGACAGGTAGTCAGCAGGGTCGTACGCAGACTACGCAGAGACGACCCCGCACTCGTCAACGCAGACGGATTCCACCTCTGAATATCACTCCACGTTACCATAATCTGTTCCTATCGTCATGAGATCTGAACGTCTACCGTGTACGTCATACGCATGATTACGCCCTGCTCATTCCAGGCGGGCTCTTATGGCGAGGAAGGCGGCCGCCTGGCGCTCGGCATCTGTCTGGGGACGCTCGCCATCCAGCAGGCCCGCGGACTCCAGGCTTGTCTTGGCCTGCTCCTCGCTGGCCCAGTGGGCGTCCGCAGCGGTCTTGACGTCCGTGCTGAAGTCCTTGTACCGCCTCTTGATGTCGCGGCGCTGGTCGTCCAACGTGGTGACCGCGCTGCTGATCTTGCTGCTGGCGCTGGACGAGCCCGGCATGGACGACTCCGCGTTGCCCACGGCGGCAAAGACGCCGTGGGCGTCCGTCACGTCGGCGTACACGGCGTATATGGACGTGGACAGCTTCTCCAGGTCTCCTTCAATGATCTCAAGGTCAGCCATCGGTCTCAGGCCTCCAGGTAGGGACGGGGTGACGGGGACAACCTCGATGTTACTAATACCACCACTTTCGTGCAAGAGGATGTCGCACCTGCCGCCACGGAGCGTGGTTCTGGGACCTTCTTCCTGCTCTCCCGCGGGTCCGGTCCAACAGACCATGGCAGACTCGTTCCTGGCTGCCGCGCCACACTGACCGCCCGCACCTAGGAGGGGCCATGGACCTGTCACGACTCGGCCCAATACTCCGTACGCGCTGGGGCGCCGCCACGGACACCGGCCCCGTACGCCCCCAAAACGAGGACTGCTGGCTGGCTGAGCCCCCACTCCACGCCGTCGCCGACGGCATGGGAGGGCACACCGACGGCGCCCTGGCCTCCTCCACCGCCCTGCGCACCCTGGCCGCCGGCCTGCGGCCCGACGTCCTACCAGGTCGTCGCCCTGACCTGGTAGACCTAGACCGTGCTATCGCCGCTGCCGCCGTCGCCGTCGCCGCCCTGGCCACGCCCGAGGCCCCCTGGACCGCCCCCGGCACCACCCTCACCGGCGTGCTCCCCCTGGAGGGCGCGGACAACCCCCACTGGATCGTCTTCAATATCGGGGACTCCCGTACCTACCTGGTGGCCGGCGGCCAGGTCCGCCAGCTCACCCGCGACCACTCCGCCCGCCAGGAGATCCGGGACCACGGTGTCCTGGCCAGCCCCCTGCCACCCACCAACGTGGTCACCCGTGCCCTGGGTGCGGGGATGCGGGGCCTGCCCGAGGCCGACTACGGCAGGGTGCCGTTGTGCGAGCAGGACCAGATCGTCCTATGCTCCGACGGTGTTCACGCCGTCCTCACCCCTCGCCAGCTGGGGCAGGCCGTCATGAAGGCCCCCGACCCGCAGACAGCCGCCAACACCCTGGTGGACCTCGCGATCACCCACGGCACCCGGGACAACGCCACGGCAGTGGTCATCCAGGTGACCGCCGCCAGCGGGGACGAGGACGTACCACGGGCCGCCCACGCGCGTCGGCTCCTTTCCATCCGCCCCGCACCCATGAAGACGGCCCGCAGGCCACAGGAAGAGAGGGGGCACTGATGCTCCAGCTAGGCAGGTACTCCTACCGAGGTAAAGGTGCCGTCCTGGTCACCGGCCCCTGCGGGGCGGCCCTGGTCCCGCTGGCCTGGACCGGCTCCGCCGAGGAGGCCATGACCGGCCGGGTCCAGGTAGGGGTGTGGGCCAGGGACATAGCCTCCGCCCGCGCCGACGCCTTTATCCTGGACCTCGCTGGCCCCCAGGTCATTGTCAGCCTCATCGGGTCGGCCCGCATCAAGGCCGGGCGCCTGGGGCACGCCGAGCCTGAGGAGTGGTCGCCCCCCGTGTGGGGCAAGCCCATCGACCCCGGGGAGTGGGAGTACCTCGACGTCACCCTCGGGGACACCCAGGACGGTGCCTGGCGCCTCCTGGACGACGACGCCGTCCTGGCCGGGCAGGTGCGGGTCGGCCGGCCCCTGCACGAGATGGTCCAGGCCTGGGGCGCCGACCACACCCCGGCGCCGCTGGACGTGCTAGCCGCCCCCCCGGGCGCGTCCCCGGCCGCGGCCGACGCACCGGGGCAG
>ERZ773035.1296-NODE-1296-length-18354-cov-39.628887_pt1 | contig 18354 bp, 19 predicted proteins | sample MGYA00511487_ERZ773035 | MGnify/ENA primary metagenome ERZ773035 (study PRJEB29015, sample SAMEA2737985) | human oral metagenome | biome: human oral; feature: human-associated habitat; material: dental | place: China | collected 2024 ...
AGAGCGCACGACTCATAATCGTGAGGTCGCGGGTTCGAGCCCCGCCCCCGCTACCGATAACCGACAGGTCGCTCGCGACACCAACAGCAAACGAGGGAAGTACCGTGGCAAGCAAGTCCCAGGACGTTCGCCCCAAGATTACTCTGGCGTGCTCGGAGTGCAAGGAGCGCAACTACATCACGAAGAAGAACCGCCGCAACACGCCCGACAGGCTCGAGCTGGCGAAGTTCTGCCCGCGCTGCAGGAAGTCGACGCGCCACCGCGAGACCCGCTGAGTGCGTCGCCCGCCGCCCCGAGGAGTGATCTCCTCGGGGTTCTTCTTATCGGTGGGATGTGGGGCATCTCATTCCTCCTGCGCCTGCTCGTCGGCCCCCCGGCTGTGTTCGCGGCGCCGGGGCGAGGGGCCCGGGCCGTGGGCCGCGGGCGCGGCGCCGATGAGGGACAGGAGCGGGAGGTAGTGGTCCTCGATGGCCTCCTTGTAGGCGTCGACGTCCCCCGACTCGCAGGCGCGCAGGATCGCCGCGTGCGCCTCGGCGCTGGCCAGGAGGTGCTCCTCGCTGGCCGTCTCCAGTTGCGGGGCGAGCGCCTGGTAGATCAGCCACATCGCCGAGACGAGCTGCGACATCAGGGGGTTGTGCAGGGACTCGAGCAGGGCGGAGTGGAAGGCGATGTCCTCGGCCAGTGATGTTCTGCCCGCTCGCGCCTTGGCGCGCATGGCGTCGGCGAGGTCCCACAGCCGGGGGTCGCGCTTGCCCTTCATGGCGGCCAGGAGCCCGGGGGCGATGCCGAGGTCCAGGGCGCGCCGGGTGTCGATGATCGAGCGCAGGGACTGGATCCCGTTGATCTCGTCGAGGGCGGAGCGCAGGACCAGTGTCTGGACCAGGGGCTGCAGGGACATGGTGCCGACGTAGGAGCCCGAGCCCTGCCGCACTGTGACGATGTCGAGGGCCTCGAGTTTGCGCAGGGCCTCGCGCACGGAGGAGCGCGACACGCCGAGGTCGGCGCACAGGGACGCCTCGGTGGGCAGGCGGTCGCCGGTGCGCAGGCCGTGCTGCAGGATGTAGGCCTTGATCGCGTCCATCGTCGCGGTGGAGCGCGTGTCCGCCGCAGGCGCGTTATCGTTCTGCAACCGTATCGACGAGATTGCGGCCTCTATGGCTTGCGTTGATTTGTCTGACAACATACGATCATCCTAACGGAGCGGGAACACCGCACATCCACCTTTCTCGAAGATGAGGAGAGAAAATTGCGAATCCGCAAGTCCCTCGCATCGGGTGCGGCCGTCGCGGCGGCGGCACTGGTGCTCACTGCCTGCGGTGGCGGACAGACTTCGTCCACGCCTCAGACTAGCGGTGCGGGGCCCACCGGCGAAATCAACGTCGGCGTCGCCTACGCGACCGCCGACTACGGGTCGGTCACCACATCGGCCCTGGCGCTGGGCACCAACTGGCACGTGCTGGAGAGGCTCTACGCCTTCGACATGGTCGACTACTCGGTCCGGCCAGCCCTGGCCAAGGGCGATCCCGTGGAGGTCTCCGCCACCGAGTACGAGGTCGCCCTGCGGGACGGGGCGAAGTTCTCCGACGGGAACGCGGTCACGGCCAACGACGTCGTCGCCTCCTACGAGAGGGCCGTGGACCCCACCTCCACCTACAAGCAGTTCTTCACCTTCGTCGACTCCGTCACCGCCAAGGACAGCGCCACGGTCACCATCAAGCTGAAGCACCCCTTCTCAATGCTCAAGGACCGCTTCACCAACGTGCGCGTCGCCCCCGCCTCCATGGACGCGGACGCGCTCAAGGCGCAGCCGGTCGGCTCGGGCCCCTACAAGTACGAGAGCATCTCGCCGACCGAGGTCACCGCCGTCCCCAACGACCAGTACAACGGGTCGGTGCCCGCCACCGCCGCCAGGATCCGCTGGCACGTCCTCAAGGACGACTCCGCGCGCCTGTCCGCGGCCATCGGTGGCACGGTGGACATCATGGAGGCCGTCCCCTCCAGCGCCGTCCACCAGCTCAGGGCGGCCGGGTGGGCCGTCGAGGCGGTCCCCGGGTACAACAACCCCTTCCTCATGTTCAACACCACGAAGGCCCCCTTCGACAAGCCCGAGGTGCGCCAGGCGGTCCTCAGGGCCATCGACCGCCAGAAGCTGGTCGACGGCCCGATGGAGGGCCAGGCCGTCGTCGCCACGTCCTTCCTGCCCGAGTCCAGCCCCGCCCACAAGAAGCCCGCCACCGACCTGGGCCACGACCCGCAGGCGGCCAAGAAGCAGCTGGCCGACGCGGGCGCCGTGGGAACCGAGATCACCCTCACCACCACCGACCACCCGTGGATCGCCAACCTCGTCCCGCAGGTGAAGGCGGACCTGGAGGCCCTCGGCCTGACCGTCAAGGTCGACCCCCTCGCCGACCCCTACACGAGCGCGACCGACGTCGACGAGCCCGGCTACGACATCGTCATGGCCCCCGGCGACCCGTCCGTGTTCGGCATGGACCCCGGCATCATCATGTCCTGGTGGAACGGCGACAACATCTGGACCCAGAAGCGCGACTCCTGGGCGAAGACCGCGCCCGACGCCTTCCGGTCCTTCCAGGGCATCGTCGAGGAGACGGTGCAGCTGGAGCCCGACGACCCCGCCGCGCTCGCCAAGTGGGGCCAGGCCCAGGACCTGCTGGCGGAGCAGGCCGTCATCTACCCCCTGTTCCACCGCAAGATGCTCACGGCCTACAAGCCGGGCAAGGTGGCCGACTTCAGCCCCATCGCCGCCACAGGCCTGCAGCTGCTCGGTGTGAGCGCCAAGTGACGCCGCACGAGACCCGCACCCGGGAGCTCCGGGGGCCCTCCCCCCGCCGCTCCACCCACCCCACACGAAGGAATGAAATGAAATCGCAGATCCGCGGCGTCGTTCCGCCGCTCGCCATCCCGCTCAAGGACGGGGCGCTCGACACCGCCTCCCTGGAGCGCCACATCAACCGCATGATCGACGCCGGTGTCCACGGGCTCTTCGTGTCCGGGTCGTCGGGAGAGGTCGCCTTCTCCACCGACGCGCGGCGCGACCAGGTCCTCGCCGAGGCCCTCCGCGTCGTCGACGGGCGAGTCCCCGTCCTGGCGGGCGTCATCGACACGGAGACGGAAAGGGTCATCGAGCACATCCGCCGCGCCGAGGACTCCGGCGCGACGGGCGTCGTGGCCACCGCTCCCTTCTACGCCCTCGGCGGCGAGGCCGAGGTCGAGCGCCACTTCCGCCTCCTGGCGGAGAGCACCGGATTGGAGCTGTGGGCCTACGACATCCCCGTGTGCGTGCACACGAAGCTGTCCCCCGACCTGCTGCTGCGCCTGGGCCGTGACGGCGTCCTCGCCGGCGTCAAGGACTCCTCCGGCGACGACGTCTCCTTCCGGTGGCTGTCCCTGGCCAACGAGGCGGCCGGGCACCCGCTGCGCCTGCTCACCGGCCACGAGGTCGTCGTCGACGGCGCCTACATGTCGGGCGCCGACGGCTCGGTGCCCGGTCTGGGCAACGTCGACCCCCACGGCTACGTGCGCCAGTGGCAGGCCTACGAGCGCCGCGACTGGGAGGCCGTGCGCGCCGAGCAGGACCGACTGGCCGAGCTCATGCGGATCGTCCAGGTGAAGGGCGTCCAGGGCTTCGGCGCCGGGATCGGCGCCTTCAAGACGGCCATGATGCTCCTGGGCGTGTTCGACACGAACGAGATGCCGCGCCCGGTCGCCGCCCTGGAGGGCGACAACGTCGAGTGGGTCGCCTCGGTGCTCCGGGGCACGGGGCTGCTGGCCGGTTGACGGGGCCGGGGCGGGGGCGGCGCCGCCCCCGCCCCGGGAGCACGAGGAGGAGGCCGTGATGGAGGCCAGTGGAGGCGCCCCGTCCGCGCGGGGGCCATGGGAACTTGAGGACGAGGGCGCGCGGGAGCCCGCCGCGCGCCAGGTGCTCGCCCTCGACATAGGGGGGACGAAGGTGGCGTGGGGCCTGGTACGGGTCCGCGCGCGCCGCCTCAGCGCCTCCCAGCGGGGCTCGGTCCCCACTTCGGCCTGGGAGGGCGGCCCCGAGGTGGCGCGCCGCGTCACGGAGCTGGCCCGGCGCCTCGTCGCGGACAACCCGGGCATCGACGGGATCGGCGTGGCCAGCGCGGGGGTGGTCGATCCCGCCTCGGGCGCCATCGTCTCGGCCACGGGCACGATGCCGGGCTGGGCGGGCACGCCCCTGGGGGCCGCGCTCGCGGAGGCGACGGGCCGTCCGGTGGCCGTCCTCAACGACGTGCACGCCCACGGCCTGGGTGAGGCCGTCCTGGGGGCAGCGCGCGGCTTCGGGACCGTCCTGTCCTTCGCGGTGGGGACCGGGCTGGGGGGCGCGCTGGTCCACCACGGGTCGGTGTTCCAGGGCGACCACCACATCGCGGGCCACTTCGGGCACATCCACCACCATTTCGCGCCGGACATGGAGTGCTCCTGCGGGCGCTCGGGCCACATCGAGGCGTTCTGCTCGGGTTCGGGCATCGTCCGGTGGTACAACTCCCTGCGCGGCGGCGCCGACCCGCAGGCCCGCGACGGGCGGGGCCTGCAGGAGTTGGCCGACGGCGGTAACGCCCTGGCGGCCACGTGCTTCGAGCGCTCGGGCTACGCCCTGGGCGAGGCCATCGCCTCGTTGTCGAACTGCGTGGATCCCGGTGCCGTCGTCCTGTCGGGGTCGATGACCAAGTCGGGTCCGCGCTGGTGGAAGGCCCTCCGGCTGGGTTACGCGGCGGGGGCGATGACGCCCTTGGCGGGTGTCCCGCTGCTGCCCGGCGCCCTGGGGGGAGACGCCCCCCTGCTGGGGGCCGCCCTCGAGTTGTTGTCACGTGAGCACTAGTGGCCGCAAGGCCAATCGTGGAAGGAAGAAGACCATGACACATCCTTTGATCGCTTCGCTGCGCGGCCGTTTGATCGTTTCCGTGCAGGCGTACCCCGGCGAGCCCATGCGCCACCCCGAGACGATGGCGCAGATCGCGCGCGCCGCTGAGATCGGGGGCGCCGCCGCGATCCGCTGCCAGGGGCTGTCGGACATCTCGGCCATCAAGGGCCGCGTGCAGGTGCCCGTCATCGGCCTGTGGAAGGAGGGGCACGACGGCGTCTACATCACCCCGAGCCTGCGCCACGCGCGGGCGTGCGTGATGGCGGGCGCGGACGTCGTCGCCATCGACGCCACCGACCGCCCCCGCGCCGACGGGCGCGACTACGCCCAGACCGTCACCGAGTTGAAGCGGGAAGGGGCCCTGGTCATGGCGGACTGCGGGTCCTTGGAGGACGCCAGGCGCGCCGTCGAGGCGGGTTCCGACATCGTCTCGACGACGCTGGCGGGCTACACGGGGGACCGCGGGAAGACCGAGGGGCCGGACTTGGAGCTGCTGGCCGGCATCGTCCAGGAGTTCTCCGGTGTGCCGGTGATCTGCGAGGGCCGCGTCCACACGCCCGGGGACGCCGCTGCGGCCATCGGTGCGGGCGCTTTCGCCGTCATCGTCGGCACGGGCATCACGCACCCCACGTCCATCACCGGCTGGTTCAAGGCGGCGGTCGAGGGGGCCCGGGCCTGACCCCGTGGCGGCGGACGGGGTCGGCCCCGTCCGCCGGAGGGGAGCCGACGCGCCACCGCCACTGCCCGCATTCGTGTGGGCGGCGGCGGTGGCGCGTATCCGGCCCAGTGGGGCTGGATCGTGGGGCCGTGCATCCGGGACGGTATTATTCCGGTGTCGGCGAGTCCGTCCGGAAGGTGGAACGGGGGTTCACTCGCCGGGGTGGTGGGTAGGTTGGGGGTATCCGCTCGCCGTTGCGGCGAGCGGGGCGTGGCTTCAACGTTGAAAGGGGCACCGGCGCGCAGGCGGCGGGCGGTGCCTCCCCGCAGGACCCCAGTGCGTCGGCCGTGTCCGGCGGGGGTGGTTATGGGACTGCCGGATCCGGTGGGAGCTGAGCGCGCTGGCGCGGCGTTCGGCTGGTTCAACGAGTCAGTGATCAGGAAAGGGGAAGCGCGATGAGTGGTTCGACCATGCATGTGAGTGGGTTCTTCGATCGTTTGCGTTTGGTCGCGGATCTGGATTATTCCGATGCGGAGCAGGACCAGGCGTATGAGGCGGCGTTGGCGCGCATTGACGCCTGCGTGGAGCGCGTGAAGGCGTATGGGGAGGGGAATGGCTTCCACTCGCAGGTGGTGCGCGACGCCATTGGCGAGCGGGTGGGGGATCTGTGCGCTCGGTTGGGTGCGGCGCGGGCGCGCCTGGTGGATGGGTACGAGGCGCAGCGGCGGGCCAGGGAGTCGATGACGCGGACGAAGGAGGCGTTCGAGACGAATGTGGCCCAGACGCTGTTGACTCCCGCTGAGACGGCGTGGCAGGTCTTGTACGGGGCGCAGGTGGCGCAGGTTCCTGTCCTCGGGACGTTGGTGCACGCGTTGTCGGACGTGTACTTCGCGGCGTTGGAGCGCGAACGCTATGAGCTGCGCGAGGCGACGTGCCAGGGCATGCTCGCCGTGTTCAACCAGGAGCTGGACGGGCACGCCAAATCGATCCAGAAAGTAGCTGAGCGCGATTCTAACGTTGTTTCTCCTAGCGCGACTGTCCCAGTGCGGTCCGTCACTTCTGGGTCGGAGGAAGCGGATCCATCCTGGTCCGGTTACGGAATCGACGCCGTCGGTGGTGCTCTTGGTGGTGGTTCCGCGGGGCGCGGGTTTGGCGCTCCGGCTGTTGGCGGTGCGGGGTCCTCTGCCGCTGAAGGGGGTTCCGGCGGGGTGCTTCCTGGCGAGGAGTGGGCGTCGGAGGGGTTCGCGCGTCCGGGCCTGCCCCAGGACGCTCCGGCGCGTGTGGCGGTGGGTGATCTGGAGGGGGTGGGGCTGCAGGGGCGGCCGATGAATGTGGAGGTGACGCCCAATGGCCTGGTGGGCGGGTACGTGCCCCCGTTCGCGGACCGCGCCTCGGATCCGCGTTGGGATCCGGCCTACCGGATCCCCTCTGAGGTGGTGGATGTGTCCAGGCGGGCGGCCCGTGGTGCTTTTGGTTCGGGGCCTTTGGGGGCGGGCTCGGCCATGGCGAGCGCGCGCGGGCTGATCTCGGGCACTGGTATCGGCGGGGTCCTGTCCGCCTCGGCTGGGGCGGCGGCTGGGGCCGCTCGGGCTGGGGCCGCGGGCAGCGGCGGGCAGCCGGGTTTCGTCCCCGGAGCTCCTTTCGCGCCGACGGCTGCGGAGGAGGACCGCGGGCGTGGAGCGCGGGACCGTGGGCGCGGTGATGAGGACGAGGAGGAAGGACGAGGAGCAGGTGGTCGAGGATCTGGACTGGGAGGTGGAGGAGTACCACGAGCCCGTGTGGGATCCGGCCCATGGTCCCGGTTCTATTGATGATGGTGTGGAGTTCGAGCTCGATTGGGAGGAGTGGGGGTTGTGAGTGCGTGGAGGTTCCCCCCTGGCGGGCGTGGTGTGCTTCGCGTGGGGGCGGTGTTCGCCGTTGTGGCGGTGGTGGTGTGCGGGGGGCGGGTGCCCGCGTGGGGCGTCGAGGAGATCACGACGCAGGCGTATGTGGGCGTGCTGGGCGTTGACAACGCGGTGGCGCGGGGGCTGACGGGCAAGGGCGTGCGGATCGGGGTGATTGACAGGCCTGTGGACACGTCGTTGCCGGAGCTGGCGGACGCGGATGTCACGGTGAAGCAGATGTGCGACTTCACCACCTCCGACGTGAACCGATCCCACGGGAGCGCGGTGGTGTCGATCCTGGCGGCCCGGGGCTACGGGCTGGCGCGCGACGCCCAGATCATCAACTACGCGATCCCTGGTGAGGGCGATGACTCGTCCAACTGCGGGGGCGGGTCTTCCGTTGGAGGTGCGATCAATGCGGCTGTAGCCGATGGGGTGAGGATAATTTCTATTTCTTTGGCGGGATACCTCAATGATGCTTTACGTGAGGCTGTGGCGGGGGCGGTCGCCCGGGGCGTGGTCGTTGTAGTGGGAACCGGGAACTACGGCTCCAAGGATCCTCCGGGTTCTTTGGCGTCGATGAATGGGACTGTGGGCGTGGGGGCCTCGGATCTGGGTGGGCGCATATCGGCGTACTCGAATTACGGGCGCGGGTTGACCGTGCTGGCGCCGGTGGAGGACTTCCAGTACCACGATCTGGGATCGGGGCAGGTGGTGACAGGTCCGGGCACGTCGTTCGCGGCTCCTATTGTGGCGGGGATGATCGCGGTGGCGATGCAGGTGTGGCCGGGTGCGAGTGGGGCACAGGTGGCGCAGTCGGTGGTGTCCACCGCGACGGTGGGGCCCACGGGGCAGGCGCTGGTGAATTTCCCGGGGTTGATCGACACCGATCCGTCGGGGTTCGCCGATGAGAGTCCTGTGATGGACAAGTTCCCCGGTGAGGAGCCCAGTTGGGAGACGGTGGCGGATTACCGCGATGGGCTGCTGGGGACGGAGACCGTGTTCGACAACGACCCGTCCTACGTGTACCGGGGCGTGCAGGAGAACGTGGCGCGCGGACACGCTGACCGTTCCGCGCTGGGCACTTCGCCGCGCTACCACCGCCGCGAATGAACTGAGTGGGCGCGGGGCATCCGGCGTGTGCCGGGCCCCGGTCTTCGCGCGGTGCGGTGAACGGCCATATGGCATGAACAATATCCAACAACGAGGAAGGGAGAGCACAATGACGGATGTCTATGTGGAAACGGGCGACCTGGAGAGGTTGCGCAGAGGGGTCGACGAGGTGGCCGACGGATTGGCGCAGGTGCGCGTGGGCGACGAGGCTGGGTACCTGCCGGCCGGGATGGTCGGCAGTGATAGCGCTTCCGTGGTGATGGGGGCGTGCAACACGATCGACGGGCTCGTTGAGGGCGTCGCGGAGGCCCTGCGGGACTATTCGTCCAACGTCGGCGAGACCATCGCGCAATTCGTCGCTACGGAGGACGCCAACACTGTGATGTTCCAGAACGTCGCCAACTCCGCGGGGGTGAACTGATGGTCACGTGGAGTGATGTCCCGCTTTGGCGCGCGGCGCACATCGAGACGGTCCAGGACGACGCTTCCGCCGCCAGGAAGGCGGCCAGGGAGCAAGTGCAGGAGTTGGAGGCCCATTACAGCCGGATCGCGTCCCAGGGGTTGGCGATCGACGCTATGCGTCAGGCCCTGTCGCGTGTGCAGGACGAGCTGGATCACGCGGTCAATGCGATCAGCGCGTACATGCTGGCGTGCGCGGAGGCCATTGACGGCGTTCGCGTCGTCGAGGCGAAGGTGAGGAGCGCGTTGGAGATCTCGGAGGAGATCGGCTGCACCATCTACGACGACGGCAGCGTCAGCATTCCTTACATCGATTTGAGTGACGCGGTGAGATACGGAAAGGCAGATGTTCTGCTGGGTAAGAGCAACGAGCTGCACATGTGCATTGCTGATGCTCTGTCGATCGCCCGCAAGGTGGACGAGGAGTTGCGCAGGAAGCTGCAGGAGTTGGCCGAGGACAGGTTCGAGCAGAACGGTCCGAAGGAGGGGCGCCACTCGGCCTCCCCGGGGCTTCCCGACGACGCGGATGAGTCGTGGTCCCCGTCGGAGGTGAGCGCGTGGTGGGGCGCCCTGACCGATGAGGAGCGCCAGGCGTGCATCGAGCGCGATCCTTTGAAGTACGGCAACCTGGACGGGATCGACATGGCGTCGCGCGACAAGGCGAACCGGATGGCCCTGTACGGCTACGACACGGGCGGGAACGCCAGCATCCGGCTGGGGAGCACGGGCCTGTTGCAGCAGGCGCAGGACAAGTTCGACCAGGCGCAGGCCGCGTACGACGATTGCGTGGGCGCGCACGGCCTGTTCAGTGACGAGGCCATGGCCCTCAAGGCGGAGCGGGACCGCGCCGGGAGGGATCTGGCCGACTTGCAGAAGATCGACGAGCGGCTGCGCAAAGGTGCCGGGGAGGACGGCGAGCCCGTATCCCTGCTCGCCCTGGACACGTCGGGGGAGCAGGTGAAGGCGGCTGTGGCTGTGGGGGACGTGGACCACGCCCAGCACGTCGCGAACTTCACCCCGGGCATGGGAACCAATGTGCGCGACTCGCTGGACAACTACGTGGATGTCGCCGACCGCATGCGCGAGAACACTGTAGAGAAAGCGAAGGTTGAGCGGTCGGATGTCGCGGTGGTGGCGTGGTTGAACTACGACGCCCCGACGGACATCACGAAGACCTGGGACACGGATGTGGCCGGTACGGAGAAGGCGCGCGCGGGGGCGGACCGTTTGGCGGGGTTCCTCACGGGTGTGCGCTCGTGGCGCGACGAGCAGGGCGGGTCCTTGCACCTGACCAGTGTGTCCCACTCCTACGGGTCCACCACCGCCGGTTTCGCGATGCGGCAGATGGGCGAGGGGGTTGTGGACGACCACATCTACCTGGGGTCCCCGGGTAGCGCTGCGTATACGGTGGGGGCGCTGGGGGTCGATCCCTCCCACGTGTGGGTCTCCGCCGTCCCCGAGGGCGACATGGTGCAGGGGATGGGCCCGGATGTGACCTTCGGGCGGAATCCCGAGCAGTTGGAGGGCATCCAGCACCTGTCGGGGGACGCCACGGGGGCACAGGGGTACGATCCTCAACCTTCGTCGCCGGTCGCGAACCACTCCTCCTACTTCGCCCCGCCCAAGCCGGGGGAGGAAAACGAGGTGTTGAACGACGTCTGCCGCGTCTTGGGAGGTGCGAAGTGACCGGCCGTGTGTTCGCCAGCGCTGTTGGTGTTCTTGTGTGCGTGGTTCTGTTGGTGTCGGGGTGCGGGGTGGTTCCCCGGTCGCAGACTCCGCAGGAGGCGTTGGGTTTGCCGCAGGCGGAGACGCCTTTTGCGCAGCGCGAGTCGATTGAGGAGTACTTGCGCTCGGTGGAGCCCGCGATGGCGCGGTTCGTGCACGCCCTCGCTGAGAAGGAGGGTGTGATCGGGGTCAATGGGGGGCGTTACTTCAACGCGTGCACTGATCGGGGGCCTGGTAAGGAGGAGGGGTGGGCGTTCGGAAGCGGGATACTCTATTTCTCGTCGTTGACGGACAGGGACATCGAGGACGCTGCGTCGCAGTACTTGTCGGTGTTGCCGTCGTACAAGGGCGGGCGCGGGAAGACCCAGAAGGACGGGTCGCGGGAGTACCGCAGCGACGATGGCGCCAATGGAGGTGAGTTGCAGGTGGACTACTTCCCGGATGATCGCTCCTCCATGCACTATAAGTCAGGGTGTGTGCCCTCGGACGGGTCGATGGGGGATCTGAACGAGTACGTGCTGCCCACTGTGGAGGAGGCGTTCCCCGATATGGTGGTCTACCCGGCGTTCGACAAGGACACCAAGAAGCCGAACACGCCCCCGCCGCCCCGAAACGCCTCGGGCCAGTCCGGGCAGTCGGGTCAGCCTGTCCAGTCCGGCGGTTCCGGTGGTGAGCAGGGGGAGGACCAGTGAGCGCGCGGGGGAAATGGGGCGCGGTGGGCCGGTGGCGGGCACTGCGCCGACTCCGGCCGCCGTGCTTCTGCCCGCGCCGCACTGGTTCCAGCCGTTGGGTTTCCGCATGCTCCCCACACCGGCTCCAGTTGCTGTGTTTCTGCCCGCGCCGTGGTGCTCCAGTGAGGGGAGGTCTGGGATGACCAGTCGTGTGTTCGCCAGGGCCGCTGGTGTGCTTGTGTGCGGGGTGCTGTTGGTGTCGGGGTGTGGGTTGGTTCCCCGGTCGCAGACTCCGCAGGAGGCGTTGGGGTTGCCGCAGGCGGAGACGCCTTTTGCGCAGCGTGAGTCGATTGAGGAGTACTTGCGCACGGTGGAGCCCGTGATGGCGGGTTTCGTACGCGCGTTGGCGGAGAAGGGGGGCGGAACCATTGGGATCACGGGGCTTCGGTTCATTCGGTACTGTTGGGACTCAGGACCTGAACAGCAGCAAGGATGGTCGTTCCGTAGTGAGGGACTTTACATTACTTCATTGACAGATGCGGATATTGAGAATGCCGCGTCGCAGTACTTGTCGGTGTTGCCGTCGTACAAGGGTGGGCGCGGGAAGACCCAGAAGGACGGGTCGCGGGAGTACCGCAGCGACGATGGCGCCAATGGAGGTGAGTTGCAGGTGGACTATTTCCCGGATGATCGCTCCTCCATGCACTACGAGTCGGGGTGTGTGCCCTCGGATGGGTCGATGGGGGATATTACTCAGTACGTCCTGCCCTCGACTGAGGAGGTGTTCTCTGATTTGGTGGTCTACCCGGCCTTCGACAAGGACACCAAGAAGCCGAACACGCCCCCACCGCCCCGAAACGCCCCGGGCCAGTCCGACCAGTCGGGTCAGCCTGCCCAGTCGGGTGGGTCCGGTGACGGGTCGGGGGAGGACCAGTGAGCGCGCGCCGGACATGGGGCGTGGTCCTCGCCGCCCTGCTGCTGGTCGGGTGCGCGCCCGTTTCGCCGCACGAAGGATCACCGGCCGCGCCACCGACGACGGGGGCGGCGTCCGCCTCGGACGCTGCGGGGACGGACGACGGGCAGTCGGCCCGGCAGGGGGACGCCACCGCGGACGTGATGCGCGGGGTCACCCTCGACAGCGTCGATGACCTCGGCGCGGCGGAGCGGGCTATCGACGCGCTCCCCTTCACCGCCACGGTCCGCCTGGTCACCGACCCGGAGCGCGGCCCCGACGACTACCAGGAGGCGATCACCGCGCTGTCCTCCCGGGCGCGCCTGGTCGTGCAACTGGTCGACTCCACCGCCATGGCCGGCCTGGGAGTCGAAGAGGCCCGGTCGAGGGCGCGCGCCTTCGTGGAGCGCTACGCCGGACAGGTCGAGGTGTGGGAGGTCGGCAACGAGGTCAACGGCGCTTGGGCGGGCACCGGACCCCAGGAGATCAACGCGAAGGTGCTGGCGATGGCAGAGCAGGTGAGGGCAGCCGGCGAGCCCACGGCGATCACCGTGAACCTGTGGAGCCGCCCCGACTGCTACGAGGAGGAATGGGAGGACGAGGCCGCCTACCTCGCCACGGTTCCCGCGCCCCTGGCCGGAGCCATCGACTACGCGTTCCTCAGCGCCTATGAGACCGCTTGCGACCCCGTTCAGCGCCCCAGCGCCGCCGAGGTCGGGGACGCGTTGGAGGCCCTGGGCGCCGCGTTCCCGAACGCCCGGCTCGGCATCGGCGAGATCGGAGCCCAGCGCGGCGAGGACAGTGATAGCGGGCACACCATCTCCGAGCCCACGCGGGACGAGAAGATCGCGGTCGCGAGGCGGTGGATCGGCATGAACGGCCAACTCGCGCAGCGTTTCGGCGACCGGTACGTGGGCGGCTGGTTCTGGTGGTACTTCCGCCAGGACGTCGCCGAGGCGCCCGCGGGCGAGTCGATAGGCGGGGAGCTGGCGGACCTGCTGGGCGCCCTGTGATTCCGTGACTCCGAGGCGCCCGGTGTTCCTGTGTGGGCGGACCGCCGCTCCTGCCGGGCGCCGGTCGTCCCTGTTGGACTGCCCGCCGTCCCCTCTTCGCGCCCGGAGTCCCCGTTCCGCACCCGGCGGCGCGGCGGAGCGCCGCTGCGCCCCGTCATGGCCGGGGTGTGGTGTCGAGGAGTGTTTGGACGAGGTCGGCGCCTTCGGGTTGTGCGAGGAGTTGGCGATCAGCGGGGTGGGTGTTGAAGTGGTCGAGGAGGGCGTCGAGTTGGGTGAGGGAGGTGGCGGGGCAGTCGAACTTGATGGTGTAGGTCAGTTTGGGGATTGAAGGGTCGGGGTGTATCTCTGTGCCTGTCGGGTCCGTTGTTCCGACGCGGGCGTTGTCGGTCCAGGGGATGCGGACCTCGCCTTGCAGGGGCGAGGCGGTGATGGTCAGGGCGTGGGGCGACAGGGTGAAGGACTGTTTGGGCATCAGAAGAGTGTGCAGACTCATGCGACGGCCATTGGCCAGAAGATACCCTGCTGACGCGGGGCCGACCGCCCAGAGGAATGCGTGGACGGGGTAGCCGGTGATGAACCCGTAGACCATGGTGCCCGCTGCGATCGCGTAGTACGCGCAGACCATGAAGAACGTGACGGACCTTGCAGCGTTCGTTCCGGGGATCTCCACCTGGGTCGTGAACACCGCCCGGGGCCTGCGGCGGGCCGCGTAGGTGAAAACGAACGCTAAGGGGATGAGGGGGATGATCATCGCGGCGACGAAGACGTAGCCAGTGCGCAAGTACTCATAATGCAGCACCCTGTGCAGGCCGGCCAGCAAGGCCACACCGAGCGCCATGACGAGGACGAACCCGGCGAGAACTAGACCCGCGCGGCGTGTTCTTCGATCCGCCTCGGCGGGGCTCTTCGCCTCGGGCAGGCGCACTGGGCGTTTCCTGTAGCGCATCATGGTCGGCTGTCCAGCCTTCGCGTGGTTCTTCCCGCGTGTCTTGTCATGGTCGGGGTGTGGTGTCGAGGAGTGTTTGGACGAGGTCGGCGCCTTCGGGTTGTGCGAGGAGTTGGCGATCAGCGGGGTGGGTGTTGAAGTGGTCGAGAAGAGTGTCGAGCTGGGTGAGGGAGGTGGCGGTGCAGTCGAAGATGACTGTGTAAGGGGGTTTGCCGGTCGTGGGGTCGGGGAGGATCCTCGTGCCGAGGATGTCTGATGTTCCCAGGCGGGCGTTGTCGGTCCAGGGGATGCGGACCTCGCCCTTGGAGGGTGAGGCGGTGATGGTCAAGGCGCAAGGAGAGAGGATGAGGGACTGTCTGGGGGTTCGAAGGGTGCGCAGCCCCAGATGGCGGTCCTGGGCCATGATGTATCCCACTGTTGCGGGGCCGGTTGCCCACAAGAACGCGTGGACGGGGTATCGGGTGATGAACCCGTAGACCATGGTCCCGGCGGCGATCACGTAGTACGCGCAGACTAAGAAGAGTGCAAGGACCCGGAAGTTGTTCGTTCCGGGGATCTCCACCTGGGTCGTGAACACCGCTCGTGACCTGCGGCGCGGCACGTAGGTGAGAACGAGTGCCATCGGGATCAAAGGAATGAGCATTGCGGCGGTGAAGACGTACCCGGTGCGCAAGTACTCGTAGTGCAGCAACCTGTGCAGGCCGACTAGCAATCCCACCCCCAAGGCCCCAGCGACAATGATCCCACCGAAGAGCGCCCCAGAGCGGCGCAGTCCCTCGTCGGCCTCGGCGGGGCTCTTCGCCTCGGGCAGGCGCACTGGACGTTTCCTGTACCGCATTACCAGTTGGCGAGGCCGAGGTGATAGGGAAGATGCCAGAAGGTCTCATCGATGCGTTCGCGCCACTCCAGGGGGACGAACTTCGTGTAAAGCGTCCCCACGCTAGCGGTCACGGCTATTCCAACCATGGCTCCGGTGAAAACTCCGAGAGCTATACCGCCGATGGTGGCGAACCCAGCCAATGAAGCAGGAAGAGCGCTACTGGCTACGGCTCCTGTTACCGCTGCTCCTGCTGCTTCTCCGACTGCTGCGCCGGCGGCCACTCCGGCACCTTGGGCCAGAGCGGTTTGGCCGGGGGTGTCGGATGTGGCGATGTCGTAGGCCAGGGTCGCGTAGCCGATGCCCGCCACTACTGTCCCCACGCCTTGGGCACGGGTGCGCCCGGTGCGGAAGTCGGCTCGGGCCTCGAGGGCGTTCTTGACGGCCTCGTCCATGACGGGGCGCACCACATGGGAGGCCCCTTTGCCCTGCCTGCCGACCTCAGCGGCAGCCTTGTCCATCTGCAGCTCCAACATCTGGGCTTTCCTGGCGAACCCCTGGTCCACGGCGTCGAGCGCCAACTGCCACGGGCGGTCGACCACGCCCTGGACCTCCTGGTCGAGGTACTTCGCGAACAATAGTGTGAAACTCTCGACCTGCAGGGGCCGCAGGTACTTCTTGACCCATTCTTCCAAGTCCGACCAGACCCGTTCTACTCGGCGGTGGAGCTCCTCGTAACCCAGGACCTCCTCCTTCTTGCCCTTCCATATGAGGAAATCCTGGTCGTACGTCTGCCACTCCGCTGGCGTGGCGTTCTGCGCGGGTTCTTGGGGTTTGGGCGGCAGCGGGGGCGGGCACATGATGTCGTAGTCGTCACGGATCTCCAGTCCGAGTGTTTCAGCGTCGTGACGGATCGTCTCCATGTCCCTGTAGTGGTAGTCGAGCTGCTGGGCGTAGGCGCGCAGCACCTCATAAGCGCGATAATGACGGTCCGCCAACTTGCCGGCGGACAGGCGCAGTTTGCCCAGCATCTCCTCGTACGCGTTGGCCGTCTCCCCCATCCAGTACTCCGGGTTCCGCAGGAGGTTGCCGCTCATCTCGGCAACGGCGTCGGAGACCTTGCTGTACACCTCGTAGAACCACGCCGCGACATCGCGGACGCTATCGGGATTGCACGGAATGCGCGTGTCGATCGAAGTGGTCTGCACTTCCAGGGAAGTCCCGATCCCACCGGTGTCAGCCATGCTACAGCTCCTGTTTCAGAGTCTCGAACGCCCCGGCCACGTTCTCCTCCGTTTCCAACTGCGCCACTATCAGGGCGCGGAGGTTGTCCTCGATCCTCCTGGCGCGCGAGGCGAACAGTTCCAGATCCGCGCCCTGGGAGCCGATCAGATCGAGGATGTCAGTCTGCGCGATCCCGCCGTCGAGCTCGGTGGGCGCGGCCGTGCCGCACGTTTCCGCGTCCTCGGCGATGTACCCGTACTTCGTCGCCATGTTGCCCAGCAGGTCGAAGGTGATGCGCAGATCAGTGCTCATCGCGCCCGCCCATCCGCGCCTCCGGTTCGACGTAGTGGTCGACGCTGAGGTGGTCGAAACGCAGGTCCTCCTTGATGCGGGGCAACTGGTCCGCCATAATGAGCGCCCACCCCTGGTCTTCGCCCAGGCAGTCGAGCAGGCGGTCCAAGGACGTGTGCGCCAGCAGTACGCGCGTGCCGTCCTCCACATTCGCCACAACGACCTGTGCCTGCCCCGTGGAGTCCTGCCCCACCGGCACTTACAGGGCTGGAGAGGCCACATCCGGATGGGTATTACGCGACATGCCGTTCATAGGCTCAACCTACCACTGACCGATTGAGAAAAGGAAGCCCTTCCGAAGAACGGAACACGGTGTCCGCCCCCACCCCGGCTGTCCCCGCCCCGCCCGCGGCTGCGACTAGGCTTGTCCTCCATGAGCACACGCCTTTCCTCCCTGACCACGCTGCGCGTCGGCGGCCCCGTCGGCTCCTACACCGTGGCCGATTCCCGCGAAGACCTCATCAACCGGGTGCGCGCCGCCGACGCCGGAGGCGGGCCCCTGTTGATCATCGGCGGCGGGTCGAACCTGCTCGCCGCCGACGCCCCCTTCAACGGGGTGGTCGTACGGGACGGGCGCCACGAGGCGCGCGTCCTCGGGGAGGGCGGCTGCGCCGGGCCCGCGGCGGAGGACGGCGCCCCCGGCGGTGTCCTCGTGCGTGCCAGTGCCGGGACCCCCTGGGACGCCTTCGTGTCGTGGACCCTCGACCAGGGGCTGTCCGGGCTGGAGGCGCTGTCCGGGATCCCCGGCACAGTGGGGGCCTCCCCCGTGCAGAACGTCGGGGCCTACGGGCACGAGGTCGCCGAGACCCTCGACCACGTGCTCGTGTGGGACCGGCAGGAGGAGCGCGAAGCGCGCCTGAGCGCCGAGGACCTGGGATTCGGCTACCGCACCTCGGTCATCAAGCGCTCCCTGTCCGCCGACTGGGGGCCGACGGGGCGGTGGGTGGTCCTCGACGCCGTCTTCCGCCTCGAGCGCTCAGCCCTGTCCGCACCGGTACTCTACGGCGAGCTCGCCCGTCGGATCGGAGCCCGCGCGGGGGAGAGGGCGCAGGCGCGCCTCGTGCGCGAAGCGGTGCTCGCCCTGAGGGCGGGCAAGGGCATGGTCCTCGACGACGCCGACCACGACACGTGGAGCGCCGGCTCCTTCTTCACGAACCCCATCCTCAGCGCCGACGAGGCGGACGCCCTGCCCGCGGGCGCCCCGCGCTTCCCCGCGGGTGACGGCCGGGTCAAGACCAGTGCCGCGTGGCTCATCGACCACGCGGGCTTCACGAAGGGCTTCGCGCTGCACGAGGCGGGGGATCCGCCCCGCGCCTCCCTGTCCACGAAGCACGTCCTGGCCATCACGAACAGGGGAGGGGCGGCGGCCTCGGACATCGAGGCCCTGGCGCGCGCGGTGCGCGCCGGGGTGCGCCGCGCCTACGGCGTCGACCTGGTGCCCGAGCCCGTGGCGGTCGGCATCGCCTGGTAGCCGCAGCCGCTTTCTTGGAAGCCTCAGCCGCCGGGTGGCCTCGGCGCCGACTGCGGTGACTGCCGACGAGGGCTCCGGGCGTGGACTGCGGTTATCGCCGGGTGGCCTCGGCGCCGACTGGGCTGCGCCGACGACGGCCCCTGGGGCACGGACTGCGGTGACTGCCGA
>ERZ773035.1297-NODE-1297-length-18353-cov-5.334463_pt1 | contig 18353 bp, 10 predicted proteins | sample MGYA00511487_ERZ773035 | MGnify/ENA primary metagenome ERZ773035 (study PRJEB29015, sample SAMEA2737985) | human oral metagenome | biome: human oral; feature: human-associated habitat; material: dental | place: China | collected 2024 ...
TACGTGAAGAATGTCACCGCTTACTATCGCCAGCGACTCGACGAGATTCTGGCGCGCGATCCGTCGCTCCGACGGGCGTCCGACGGACGATCCACCTACACCTTCGAGCCGCGGCCGGAGAAGAGCTTCAACCGCGGCTTCACCGACTATTTCCTCCATGGGCGCAGGCCCGACATCACCTCGTTCGACACGCCCAAATCGATCGGCGAACCCCTTGGACGCGCCAGTGCAAATCGTGGCGGCGGACTCGTCGTAGACGGCACAAAGCCGCTCCACAACGGCGATGGGCTGGTCTTCTTCAACCCGCGCGGTGAGCTTGAAGGCTTTCGAGTGAATCGGGCTGAGGGTCGGCGCATCGTCGCTGCACGCATGCCGGCCGTCAAGCCGGGCACGCTGCTCTATCGCAACGTCGACAGCGCCTTCGAGGCCGTTCTCGCCAAGCCATCGGCCGAGCGCCGCATCGCCATCGACATCGTGTGGAGCGACACCCCAGACGGCTTTGCGCTCACCCTGACGGACACCGCGGGCTGCGGCGTGACCGTCACGCGCACCTTCGCTGCCGAGCCAGCCGTCAAACCGCAAGGGGAGAACATCCGCACCCAACTCTCGCGCCTCGGCACCACACCTTTTGAGGCTGCGCGCATCACCGTGGACATGCACGAGAACCTGTTCGTGCCCTCCTCACTGCTCGGTGAAATGCGTCGCGAGGCCGTCGACCGACTGCTGTCCGAACGCCTCGCTCGCCGCACACGTCGCAGGCGTCGCGCCGAATCCCCGACCGCCGTTTACCCCAGCTCCACAGTCGATTACACGGCCAACATCAGCAACGCCAAAGCCGAGGCCTTCTATCGCAGCCACGGCGTGCGCACCGTCGAGCGGGCCTACGAAGAGCAGCCCCGCGCAGGTGTCCCACTGATGTTCACGCGCCACTGCCTGCGTTACAGCATGGGCTGGTGCCCGGTACACCAACAGGGCCGATCGCCCTTCCGCGAGCCGTATTATCTCTTGCATGAGGGGACACGCCTCCGACTCGAGTTCGACTGCGCACGCTGCGAAATGCGGGTCATTAACGAGCCCACGCAGCTGTAGTTCCTACCCCTCTCGTCGACCGGTAAACCCTGGCAGGCGGCCTGCCAACATCGCTGGAGTGTCCAGTGGCCCCGGCAGGCGGCCTGACAACATCACCGGAGTGTTCGGTGGCCCTGGCAGGCGGCCTGACAACATCACCGGAGTGTTCGATAGCCCTGGCAGGCGGCCTGACAACGTCACCGAAGTGTCCGATAGTCCCGGCAGGCGGCCTGCCAACGTCACCGGAGTGTCCGACCACTTTGGAAGGCGGCCTGACAGACTTCGCACCTAAGAGATCAGCCTCGTCGATCAGGTCGGCGGGGCTTTATTCTGCCATTTTGTCACCATCTATTCCACGGCACCAGATTTGACCATAGGGGACTCCAGAAACAATCATCAAACAGTAAATAAAACGCATAACAAATATGAATCTGAACAATTTCACGATCAAATCGCAGGAAGCGGTGCAGAAGGCAGTGGAGCTGGTTACCCGGCAAAACCAACAGAGCATCGAAGCCACACATCTCTTAAAGGCTGTCATACTGACAGGCGAGAGCGTGGTGAATTTCCTGTTTCAAAAGTTAGGCATCAACCTGCAAGGGTTGAACGCGGCGCTGGATCGAAAGATCGCTTCCTATCCGAAGGTGGAGGGCGGCGAACCGTACCTCAGCCGCGAGGCAAACGCGGTGCTGCAAAAGGCCGTGGATTATTGCGGCAAGATGGGCGACCAATACGTGTCGCTCGAACACATCATCTTGGCGCTCTTCTCCGAGGGGAGCGACGCCTCACAGATGCTCAAGGATGCGGGCATGACCGAGAAGGAGCTGCGCGCGGCCATCGACGAGCTGCGGAAGGGCAACCACGTGACGAGCCAATCGGCCGAGGATACGTACGACTCGCTGAGCAAGTACGCCATCAACCTGAACGAACGCGCTCGGTCGGGTAAGCTCGATCCCGTGATCGGACGCGATGAGGAGATCCGACGCGTGCTCCAAATCCTGAGTCGACGGACGAAGAACAACCCGATCCTAATCGGCGAACCGGGCGTCGGCAAGACAGCTATTGCCGAAGGGTTGGCGCACCGTATCGTGCGCGGCGACGTGCCCGAGAACCTGAAGAGCAAACAGATCTTCTCGCTCGACATGGGCGCACTGATCGCTGGTGCGAAGTACAAGGGCGAGTTTGAAGAGCGACTCAAGGCCGTAGTGAACGAAGTGACCAAGTCCGACGGGCAGATCATCCTCTTTATCGACGAGATCCACACGTTGGTGGGCGCAGGCAAGAGCGACGGCGCAATGGACGCGGCCAACATCCTCAAGCCGGCCTTGGCACGCGGCGAACTGCGGGCCATCGGCGCCACGACGCTCGACGAGTACCAGAAGTATTTCGAGAAAGACAAGGCCTTGGAGCGGCGTTTCCAGACCGTCATGGTGGACGAGCCGGACGAGGCAGACACGATCTCCATCCTGCGCGGACTGAAAGAGAAGTATGAGAATCACCACAAGATTCGCATCAAGGACGACGCCATCATCGCGGCCGTGCAACTCTCCTCGCGTTACATCACCGACCGCTTCCTGCCCGACAAGGCCATCGACCTGATGGACGAGGCAGCGGCTCGCCTGCGCATGCAGGTGGATTCCGTACCCGAGTCGCTCGACGAGGTGTCGCGACGCATCGCCCAACTCGAGATCGAGCGTGAGGCCATCAAGCGCGAAGACGATCAGCCGAAGCTCGAGCAGCTCAGCCGCGAGATCGCTGACCTGAAGGAGGACGAGAAGAAGCAGAAGGCGCGCTGGCAGAGCGAGAAGGAGCTGATCGACCGCATCCAGCAGAACCGCATCGACATCGAGTCGCTGAAGTACGAGGCCGACCGCGCCGAGCGCGAGGGCGACTACGGCAAGGTGGCCGAGATTCGCTACGGGCGGATCAAGACGAAAGAAGAGGAGAACGCCGACATCCAGCGCCAGTTGCACGAGATGCAGGGCGCCTCGGCCATGATCAAAGAGGAGGTGGACAGCGAAGACATCGCCGACGTCGTCTCCCGCTGGACGGGCATCCCGGTGAGCAAGATGTTGCAAAGCGAACGCGAGAAACTGCTGCATTTAGAGGACGAGTTGCACAAGCGTGTCGTAGGTCAAGACGAGGCCATCCGCGCCATTGCTGACGCCGTGCGCCGCAGTCGGGCGGGGCTGCAAGACCCGAAGCGCCCCATCGGATCGTTCATCTTCCTCGGCACTACGGGCGTCGGCAAGACAGAGCTGGCCAAGGCGCTCGCCGAATACCTCTTCGACGACGAGAACATGATGACGCGGATCGACATGAGCGAGTATCAGGAGAAGTTCAGCGCCACGCGGCTCGTCGGGGCGCCTCCGGGATACGTCGGTTACGACGAGGGCGGACAGCTCACGGAGGCCATCCGACGCAAACCCTACTCGGTCGTCCTCTTCGACGAGATCGAGAAGGCGCATCCGGACGTCTTCAACGTGCTGCTGCAAGTGCTCGACGACGGCCGCCTGACGGACAACAAGGGCCGCACGGTGAACTTCAAGAACACGATCATCATTATGACGAGCAACATGGGTTCGTCGCTCATCCGCGACCGCTTCGAGCAGCTGACCGACGAGAACCGTGAGCGCGTCGTCGCCGAAACGAAGGCCGAGGTGCTCGACCTGCTGAAGAAGACCATCCGTCCGGAGTTCCTCAACCGCATCGACGAGATCATCATGTTCACCCCGCTCACCGAGCAGGAGATCCGCCAGATCGTCGGCCTGCAACTCAAGGGCATCGAGCGCATGGCGGCCGCCAACGGCATCGCGTTGCAATTCTCCGACGCCGCCGTGGCTTACCTCGCCGAGAAGGGCTACGACCCGCAGTTCGGCGCCCGCCCCGTCAAGCGCGCCATCCAGGAGCTTGTCCTCAACGAGCTTTCGAAGCAGATCCTCAGCGGCAAGATCGACCGCGGCCATGCCGTCAAGGTGGACTTCCGCGAGGGGCAGCTGGTGTTCGGAAACTAACAGCTAACCGTTCTAAGCGCAAAGTCCTGCCGGCAGGCGGAGATGGGTTTGCCCGTCTCCCCAGCCGGTGGGACTTTTCGTTTTTCACCGCCCCTACTTCCCGAGTCAGCATCTTTACCTCTCTATCTCTAAGGCAATTAAGCATTTAATCGGTACAAGGGTCCTCTAAACAAATGAAAAATCAGTTTCATCTTGCTCTTCCTTAGAGGTTTATGAGCTTGTGCCGCAAAGCTTAGTTCTCAGTCTATCAATCTTGTTCCTTGTGGTATTCTCTATAAATCAGTTGGTTACAATACCTCTCATTTGTTTGTAGCACGCTAGCTCTCTACAAAAGTACCCATTTCGGAGCATATCAAAGCAAGATGATGTAAGGAAAATATTATAGCAATCCCTATTGGGTATAATTCCTCCTTTTACTGGAAATAATACCCCCGAAAAGGGGTATAATCGATTTATATTTCTTATATTTGCCACTGATAAGGTATATAATGGCTTAATCGGAGTGTGCAGTGCACAATGATATGCCTTGAGTGTGGAACTTCAAGCAATTGATGTAAGATGGTAGCGAGGACAATCATAGCGCAGTATGTGAAGGAGATGCGCAAGAAATATAAACTGACACAAGTAGACCTCTCTGAGAAAGCTGGAGTGGGGCTACGCTTCGTGCGAGAACTAGAGCAAGGCAAGACCACTCTTCGCCTCGATAAGGTCAATAAAGTTTTTGAACTCTTCGGTTCGGAGTGCGGTCCTGTGCCAATGAAACGAGAAGGAGATGAAGTCTGAAATAGTATAACTATGCATATTAAGACTATGATGATTGAGGATGAATATGATTTGACTGATGAAAGGTTAAGTGATAAATATGTATGCACTGAGCATTTTGAAGATTGTTACATCAATAAGTGGATAGAGGATAATGGGAATAGAGGAACTTGTACATATTGCTCTAGAACAGTTGTTCCAGTAGTGAATATGCATGCTTTTATTGATTTTGTGAGATCTAAACTTTCAGGTAGATTCTGCCCAATTGATGATGCAGGGCTTTTTCTCGCAAGTTCATTTTATGATGACGAGGATGAAGAGATACCTGGATTTCATAGAGTCGGTCCTTTTATCGCTCCAACTTATCCAGAACAATACGAAGATACAGTGGATATGCTTTGTGCGTATGGATTAGAGACTTCTGATAGCAATTTGAACTCAGACATCATTTCTTGCTTCAATGATAACCAATGGATAAAGAACGACTTTTTCAAAGAAGACTTAGATGAAGAATTTTCAAGGAAATGGAATTCATTTGTTGAAATAGTAAAGCATCAAAGAAGGTATACCTTTTTTTGTTCTCCTCAGTTTGTTCCCCAAGAGGAGTGGAGAGGTGATATATTAACAGAGATTAAAGAGTTGTGTGAATCCATTTTACTTCGATTAATACCAGTAGGTTTTATTATTTACAGAGGAAGACCCAATGAAGACTTAGCGTCTTGCTTTTCTGATTTTAGTGATTTGACCTCTCCCCCATCGAAATATGCTAAAAGCAATAGAATGAGTGCAGAAGGGATATCTTTATTTTATGGTGCTTTTGATGAGGATACAGTACTGAGAGAAATAAAAAACTACTGTAATCCTATGAGTATTGACGTAGGAGAGTTTTCTGTAACTAAAGCATTAAGTGTTGTAGACTTATCAAACATTCCGTCAAAGTTGTCTTTCTGGATGCCTAAATACTATGAAGAGTATAAGTTTCTTCATAAATTTCATGATAATATCACTCATCCATCTTCTATAGAGGATGAACAAATCTATATCCCTACTCAGGTTTTTACAGAATATCTGCGCTATCTGTCCAGAGGACCAATAGATGGCATTGTCTATCAGAGCTCCCTGACTGGAAAAAAAATGTTGTACTCTTTTACGACAATCATACTTCTTCTGAGGTTGTTAGTCTTCAAAAATCTCAAAAAAAACATTATAAATCGATGAAGCAGGCAATTGTTTATTGGAAGACACTCAAAGCAGGCGTTCTCACAGAAAGTGATGAGGGCTATTTCTTTGTTTACGACAGGGACTATCTGGCTATGCCCGAAGCTCAAGGTATAAGCCTAACAATGCCTTTGCGAGAAGAACCATTTGAGAGTAGTACACTCCCCCCCTTCTTTGATGGGCTTATCCCTGAGGGCTGGCTATTGGACATTGCTCAAAAGAATTGGAAGATAGACGCAAGGGATCGAATGGCATTGCTACTCACTTGCTGTCGTGACTGCATAGGAGCGGCAAGTATCGAACCTCTAAATACGACTGAAGATGACGAATAGATGCTTATACTGCTACGAAACTTTGATTGATGGAGAGGTGGATTACCATGCCAAGTGTTGTCGCAAATTGTTTGGGACGCCCCAAGCTCCGATATTGCCTTATACAAGTAGCGAAGTACGAGCGTTGGCTGACGAGGTCGTTCGTTCGCAGACCACAGTGACAGGAGTACAACCTAAGCTGTCTCTCGACTTTGATCAGATGAGCAATTCGCCCAAGCGATTTACCATCGTTGGTTTGTGGGGACGGTTTATCCTTAAACCTCAAACAGAGCGTTATCCGCATCTCCCCGAGTTGGAAGATGTGTCGATGCACCTTGCAGAGATTGCCAAGATAGAAACAGTTCCTCATGGACTGATGCGATTCAGCGATGGCGAACTATGCTATATCACTCGTCGCATAGACCGAACAGGGCAAGGAGAGAAGCTCCCAATGGAAGATATGTGCCAGCTCTCAGAGCGTCTGACCGAATATAAATACAAAGGCTCACACGAGCAGATAGCCAAGCTGATCTCCAAGTATAGCTCTGTACCGAAACTTGATCTTGTCAAGTACTGGGAGCAAGTACTCTTTTCGTGGCTGATAGGTAATGCCGATATGCACCTCAAGAATTACTCGCTCTATGCTCCAGAGGGGAACGAATATCAACTCACTCCAGCCTATGACCTGCTGTCTACGGCACTTGTTATTCCTGAGGATACAGAAGAACTTGCATTGACCCTCTGTGGCAAAAAGCGCAAACTCACTCGCCAACACTTCATAGAAGCAATGATAGCATCAGGATTGGATGAGAAAGTGTGCGACAACATCTTCGCTCGCTTTGGGCACATCCTCCCCGAATGGGAAGCCTGCATCCGCCAGAGCTTCCTACCTCAAGAGATGCAAGAACAGTATGTTGAACTCATCTCCAACAGGAGTAATAGATAAAACTCAATTCTTTATGCCTACAAATAAAGATGCAGAGATGCGCTACCGCATTATTGACCGTTGTCTGAGTAATAGATTAAGGAAGTATACTATTTATGATTTGGTTGATGAGGTGAATCGACAATTGTTGGATTTGCAAGGAAAGACTGTTAGCAAGCGTACTATTCAAAAAGATTTGGAAGAACTGACTTTCCGTCCATATTGCGCTCCCATTGAATCGTACAAGGGACCAAGTAGGATGCATTATATACACTACTCTGATGACAGCTATTCTCTCTACAACAACGATCTGTCTGTAAAGGAAGTCCAGACACTCCAATCCGTAATAGATATGTTGGGACGCTTTCGAGGCAGTACGACTCACGCTTGGTTAGAGGAGGTTCTCTCTAATCTTGAATATCGATTTGGAATCAAAAGCGACACCAAGCTAGTCATAGCCTTTGAGGAAAATGAGCAGCTACAAGGTTTAGAGCATCTTTCCAACCTTATTGATGCCACACTTCATCATCAAGCCGTTGAACTGGCTTATGAACCATATGGTAAAACAAAGCGTATTTGTCCCGTTCATCCTTATTTTATGAAGCAATATAATAGTAGGTGGTTTCTTCTGGGATTAAACTCGGAGAAGAGAAGAATAGAAACATATGCTTTAGATCGGATCAAAGAGGTTAAGTCTCTTGCCGAAGAGTTTATCCCTAATGAGGACATTGATTTTGGGGCTTATTTTGAGCATATCGTGGGTATTTCTGTTCCTTATGACTCACAGGAGCCGATTGAACTTATTTTACGGTTCTCAGAGAAAAGATTCCCCTATGTGAGTTCTAAACCGATACATGCTTCTCAGAAGTTATTGAGTACTCCTTGTACCATCTCGATTTCTGTTATTCCAACTCCTGAACTAACGCAACAAATCTTTTCATTCGGACCAGATGTAGAGGTGCTTGCCCCAGAGAGTTTCCGCTCCGAAATAGCCGAGAAAATTAAAGCCACTTATAACTTATATCAAACTGTGTAGATAGACTGCATAGCTTAGTTTTAAGTTTGCATATGAAATAACAAACCATCAGTAAAGAATAATGAATACGCAACAATATAACCAGCTTTTCTCTTTCATTTGGAATATAGCCAACGATGTACTTGTAAATGCTTTTCCCAAGGGCGATTACAAGAAGATTATCCTCCCGATGATGGTCTTACGACGCTTAGACATACTCCTTGAGCCGACGCATAAGACCGTTCGAGAGCAGAGAGACAAGCTCATGGGAATGAAGCTTAACGAGGAGGTACAGGAGAAAATCCTCTTTCAGACGACGGGCTACCCCTTTTGCAATACATCCCCCTTCACGATGAGTACGCTTAGGGGAGAGACCAACACCCTACGCCTCAAACAGAATTTCTTGGAGTATCTCGATGGATTTTCCAAAGATGTGCAAGACATCGTCGAGAAGTTTAGGTTTAAGCAGCAGGTGGACAATCTTAGTGACGCTGCCCGTCTCGGTACACTTATTGAAAAGTTTACCGATGAGAATATTAATCTCGGGATACACCCTATCCGCAATGCCAAGGGTGAAATACTACACCCAGGCGTTGACAATCACACAATAGGAACGCTTTTTGAACAACTATTGCGTAAGTTCAACGAAGAGAATAGCGTTACGGAGGCAGGAGAACATTTCACACCTCGCGACTATGTAGCCTTACTCGCTGACATTGCCGTATTGCCCATTGCAGACCATATAGAGTCGGCTACGTATAGCATCTATGACGCTGCTTGCGGTACGGGAGGCATCCTCTCGGTTGCAGAGCAGAGCATACGGGCCATCGCAGAGCTACAGCACAAGCAGGTTAAGATAGATCTCTATGGGCAGGAGCTACAGCCCGAGACTTACGCCACCTGTAAAGCTGACCTGATGCTTTCGTCCGAAGGGAGCAGCTTCTCTTACAAGCATGCAGGAGCAGAGCGCGAGCGATTCTATAACGGCTCCACAATTAGCCGTGATGGGCACCCCGGCATGCACTTCGACTTCTGTATCTCTAATCCGCCCTTTGGTACGCCTTGGAAAGAGGACTTAAAAGCTTGGGGACTTAGCGATAAAGAGAAAGACCGCATCTCGGATGCTCGTTTCGTACGGTCAGATGGGAGAGGTGGTGAGCCACTGAGTTTCGTGCCAAATATAGGTGACCCACAGATGCTTTTCTTAGCGAACAACCTCTCTCGCATGAAAGAAGATAGCGAGCTCGGCACACGTATTGTAGAGGTGCACAACGGTTCGAGCCTCTTCACGGGATCGGCAGGCGGTGGCGAGAGCAATCTGCGTCGCTACATCATAGAGAACGACCTCCTTGAAGCCATTATTGCTATGCCAGAAAAATCTTTTTACAACACAGGTATCGGCACTTTCATTTGGGTCGTGACCAATCGTAAAGAGCCCCATCAAGGTACAACTTATAGATGCTACGGCTATCAAGACGCCTCTACGTAAGAATCTCGGGGAGAAAAACTGTGAAACCAACGATGCTGACAGAGCTAGAATTGTGGAGCTCCTGATGCGCTTTGAGGAAACCCCTGAGAGTAAAATCTTCCCCAACAACGAGTTTGGCTATTGGGAGATTACGGTAGATCGCCCTCTACGTTTGCGTATACACCCAGATGCAGATTTGAGTAGTTTGTCCACGAAAGATTTAGAGATTTGCCGAGAGGCAATGGCAAAGGTGCCCAATGGCGCACCCTTAGACGATTGGGATGCCTATGCTAAGGCCCTGGGAAAGATGACAAAAACTTTGCTCAAAAAACTTCGTACCCTCATCTCCTCCACCGATCCCACCTGCCAGCCCGTACAAGGTGAGGCAGACAAAGCACTCCGTGATACGGAGCAAATACCACTCAGCTACGAAGGAGGAATCGAGGCTTTCATGCAACGCGAGGTCTTGCCCTATGCGCCTGATGCCTATATAGCAGAGGGAGAGACAAAGATAGGCTATGAGCTATCCTTTACGAAGTATTTCTATCGCCCCACCGAGCTTCGCTCCATTGAGGCGATTACAGCCGATATACGTCAAATCGAGCAGGATACAGATGGCTTGCTTGCTTCTATCCTTGAACTATAAGCCGCCAAAGATGAAACGATACGATAGATATAAAGAGAGCGGTATCTCTTGGATAGGGGAAATCCCTGAGCATTGGGAGAAACGACGCTGTAAGGATATTCTGACTGAATGCAAAGAGCTAGTGGGAGATGAATTCGATAACTATACTTTGCTGTCACTTACTACAAATGGCGTTATCATACGAGATGTATCGGAAGGTAAGGGGAAATTCCCTAAAGATTTTGACACCTACAAAGTAGTCAATCCTAGTAATCTTATATTCTGCTTATTTGATGTAGATGAAACACCCCGAACTGTGGGCTGTTCATGCCATCGAGGAATGATAACAGGAGCATATAATGTCTTTTCTGTGGAGAGTGTAAGCGTAGATTATTTATATTATTACTTTATTTCCTTAGATGACAGAAAAGCATTAAAACCTCTGTACAAAGGATTGAGAAAAGTGGTGCCTCTACCTACTTTTATGTCTATGCCGATATATCTCCCCCCTCCATCCGAGCAAGAGGCAATAGTAGCCTATATCAACCGTAAGACGGAGGCAATAGATAGCCTCATTGCTATGACAGAGCAAGAAATAGCCCGAATACGTGAGCTAAAGCAAACGCTTATTGCTGACGTTGTTACGGGGCGCATTAATGTTCAACCCGCTTAAGATTTTATATTTATGCCAACCATATTGAATGAAAAATCCCTTGAGGATCTCATCACAAACTATCTTACCAAGCACCAAGGGTATGACTTGGACCTGAGTGACGACTACGATAAGACCTACGGAATGGTTCTTAGTCGCCTCGAAACTTTCTTGCGTGCCACGCAACCCGAGCTAATCGCCTCTTCGCGTGTATTTGAAACTGTGGCCAATCGTCGTAAATTCTTCGAGCGTCTGCGCGATGAAATCACGAAGCGTGGCGTGGTAGATGTTTTGCGAAAGGGCGTCAAGCATTTGAGCCGAACCTTTGAGCTCTATATGCCTCTGCCCTCTGAACTTAGTGAGCAGGCGCAGAAACGTTATGCTCTGAACAGATTTACGGTTATTCGCCAGCTTCACTATAGCTCTGTGCGTTCAGGGCAATCGGTAGATATGGCCATTCTTATCAATGGTATACCCATCCTTACGATGGAGCTTAAAAATCAGCTGACTTGCCAGAGCACAGCTCACGCTGTGGCACAATATCGTAGTGACAGAGACCCTAAGGAGTTGCTCTTTGGTGTTGGTCGCTGTGCTGTACACTTTGCCCTTGACGACGAGACGGTAGAGATGTGTACCAAGCTCTCGGGACGCGATAGCTGGTTCCTCCCTTTCAACAAAGGTAATGAGGATGGAGCAGGCAATCCTGTTAACCCCAACGGACTTCGCACGGCTTACCTATGGGAGGAGATCTTAAAGAAAGAGAGCTTGAGCGACATCCTCGAGCATTATGCACAGGTCGTCCATGAGAGGACAGAGAGTGGTCGACAGAGTACCAAGGTGATTTGGCCACGCTGGCATCAGCTTGAAGTGGTGCGACAGCTACTCAAGGCGAGTCGCACTAATGGTATAGGGCAGCGTTATCTTGTACAGCACTCTGCAGGATCGGGCAAGTCTAATAGCATCGCTTGGTTGGCCTATCAGCTGGTAGAGCTTTTGCAAGAGCATCGAGCTCTTTTCGATAGTGTCATCATCATTACCGACCGCAAGAATCTCGACAAGCAAACACGCAACAACGTCAAAGCTTTCACGCACAGTGAGCACCTTGTTGGGTGGAGCGACTCGAGCAATAGACTCCGCGAATTGCTCGAGAGCGGTACAAAGATCATTATTACGACGGTACAAAAGTTTTCCTTCATCCTCTCTACGATCAACCAAGACCTTTCAAGTCGTTGCTTTGCTGTCATAATTGATGAAGCTCATTCCAGCCAGAGTGGCAGGATGAGTGCTTCCGTCAATCAGACGCTTGCCGGCACACAAGATAGAGAGGAACTGGATACGGAAGATGAGGTGAATGCTCTTATCCAGAAGCACATAGAGGGGCGTCAAATGGCAAGCAATGCCAACTTTTACGCTTTCACTGCTACGCCTAAAAATAAAACGCTCGAAATCTTTGGTACACCCTTCGAGCGTGAAGATGGAGAAGTAGGGCATCGCCCCTGCCATGTCTATACGATGAAACAAGCGATTGAAGAAGGTTTCATTCATGATGTACTGAACAATTACACGACTTATCAGAGCTATTATAAGATACGTAAGGCTATTGAGGACGATCCTGAGTTTGAGCGTAAGCAAGCGATGCGTAAGCTCCGCTATTTTGTGGAGAGCCAACCCGAGACCATCAGGCAGAAGGCTGAGGTCATGGTAGAGCACTTTCACCATGCCGTTGCCCACCGTATAGGAGGAGAGGCTCGCTGTATGATTTGCACCGCAGGCATTGCTCGTGCCATCGATTACTATCAGGAAGTCAAAAGGCTTCTTGCTGAGCGTGGATCTCAGTATCAGGCTATAATTGCTTTTAGCGGAGAGGTCGACTACCACGGCACACGTGTTACAGAGGCTTCGCTCAACGGGTTCCCCTCTACAGAGATAGAGGCAAAGTTTCGTACAGGCAGTTATCGCTTCCTCATTGTCGCTGATAAGTTTCAAACAGGATATGATGAGCCATTGCTACACACGATGTATGTCGATAAACCTTTGGCAGGCGTCAAGACTGTACAAACCCTCTCGCGCCTCAATCGAAAACGTCCCAAGAAAGAGGAGACCTTTGTACTCGATTTTGTCAATACTACGGAGGAAATAGAGGTAGCTTTTCAGCCTTACTATAAAACAACCCTGCTTAGCCGTGAGACAGACCCCAATAAGCTCAACGATCTATTGGGCGAAATAGAACAGTACGACCTCTATACTCTTTATGAAGTAGAAACACTCAATTATTTCTACTGGACAGGAACACAGCGAGAGAAGATAGACCCTCTACTTGATACGATGAAAGAGCGCTTTGTGTCCCTCGATGACGAGAGTAAGGTAGCTTGCAAGAGTGCCATCAAGGCTTATGTCCGTACCTACGACTTCCTTTCCACTGTGATGCCTGAGAGAAGTATTGATTGGGAGAAGAAACAAACCGTTCTTTCTTTGCTTCTTCCTAAACTTCCTACGTTGGGAGTCGATGATCTCACCAAGGGGCTCCTCGAATCGGTAGACTTCGAAGCCTATCGCTTACAAAAACAAGAGGAGCGCAGCATTCTATTACAGAACACAGATACAGAGATCGAGCCTGTACCTACATCTACTATAACCCAAGTGAGCGAAGAGGATATTCAACATCTCAGCGTTATCGAGTCTACTTTCAATGAACTCTTTGGCAACATTGATTGGCAAGACAGCGAGCTTGTTCGTAAACAAGTTGAGGAGTTGACCGAGCGTGTCAAGAACAACGATGATGTACGCAATGCCATGCTCCGCAATGATGAGGCCACAGCTAATCAAAACTGCGATGAGTCGACGCAAAACGAGGTGACGCAGATGACGCTGACGCACACAGAGCTCATGCAACACTACTTTACGAACCACGATTTTCAACAGCATCTCAATGAAATGATTCGTGAAAAAGTGCGCCAAGCTGTCAATCCTCCTTACGATGAGAATGAACTCAAACAGAGGATTCAAGAGGAATTTCAGAAAGATTTTGCAAATTTCTGTGACGGAGAACGTTATGTAGAGTTTGATGAAGTGCTTCGCCTCTTCTTCGGTATCATTCATGCGGAGACAATCCCTGACTTGCAAGCTCTCGACAAGATACTGAAGCGAACACTCAATTGTCTCTATCGTGCCGAACATCGTGAGGAAGATTATCGCTCGTGGTATTCTGAACTCGTAGGACGTTTTGAGGCTTTCCTTAAGAAAATCTATTGGCTCAAAGAGGGTGCCCCCGTACCTCTCACTGCCACTGGCAAGGAGCCAGCCTTACTTCATACAGTAAGACACTTTCCCAAAATAGAGCGCTTATATCACAGCAAAAACCCGAAATATGACACCTTTAAGCAGTGCTATCGAGTGGTATATGATTGGCGTAACAAAGAAAGTCATATAGCAGTGGATCTTCCAGCCGATCTGCTCCCTACTGCGTTACATGCTGCCGTCGCTCTCTACCTCTATGCTACGATGGTTAGTGCCGAGGAATTAAAGGACAAATTGTAAGTTTTTTGACCCGAAACGGAAGTGTGAAGATAGGGTGCATAGTTTACTATTACCTTTGTAGAGTAATGATGAATATAAGAATATAATATGAAGAAACCATTCAAAATTCTCTGCATTGATGGAGGAGGTATAAAAGGACTTTTCTCTGCTCAAGTATTAGCTAAGTTTGAAGAAGTTTTCAATACAAACATCTCAGATCAATTCGACCTGATATGCGGGACTTCTACTGGTGGGATTATTGCCTTAGCTGCTTCGGCAAAAATACCTATGTCTGATGTTGTTAGTTTTTATAAGGATAAGGGGCCTTTGATATTTGCCGAACACAAAAAAGGATTTTTTGGGGAAATATGCCTAAAAGCCAAACAGATATTATACAAAGGGAAATACAGCAATAAAGAATTAAAGAGAGCTTTAACTGAGGTGTTTGGGAGTAGAAAAATCTCAGAAAGCTCTAATCTTTTGTGTATAACCGCTTTCAATATAACAACCGCAACTCCTAGGGTGTTTAAGAAAGATTACAACAGATTTACGGAAGATAACAGGCGTACATATGTGGATGTCGCTCTTGCTACATCTGCAGCTCCCACCTATCTACCGATACATGATCTTGAGGCAGACCAGTTTGTTGATGGTGGAGTCTGGGCCAACAATCCAAGCTTAGTCGGCTTAATGGAATTCTTGTATCAATTCTCAGAAGATGAAAGATTTGATGGAGTTGATATCCTCTCTATTAGTAGTCTTGAAGTTCCTCAAGGAAGAGCACCAATGCCATCAAACAGTTCATTCCTTAATTGGCAAAGCAAACTGATTGACCTATTTTCAATCGGACAGGCTAAAAACATAGAGAAGCTTTTCGAGTATTTAGATGGCAAGTTTAAATTCCCGATTCATTATACTCGTGTTTCTAATGCCCCACCTTCTCACGAGCAGATGAAAATAATTGATATGGATAATGCATCAGAAGATGCTCTAAAACTACTACAATCCATTGGTGAAGCCACAGCTAATCAAGCTAAAATGAAAGATGTAATCAGAAATGCATTCAGTACAGGGAAAACAATTTTAAATTAAAAAATATGGCAAATAACCACGAACAGTTCATTGCGTTTGACTCTTTAATAAGAGCAAATCAGTCTCAGATAAAAACGCTGAGACAAAATAGAGATGCAGTCCGAGATAAAATAAGAAAGTACTACAAAGACAATTATCCAGATGACGTACAGCCGACATTTCATATGCAAGGATCTTTTGCTATGAAAACGATCTTGAATTCCATTAAAAATACCGATAATTCTGGGACTTACGATCTAGATGACGGTATTTACTTCATTAGCAATAATGAAAATGATAAACTTTCTATAGAGGACTACCATAGTCGCATTTTAAAGGCCGTTAAAGGGCATACAAAAGCAGGAGAGGAGGATAATAATCCTTGTGTAACCATACTGTACGCTGACGGTCATCACTTAGACTTACCTATCTATTTTTGGAATAGGGAATATAGTGAGCATCCTCAGCTTGCTCATAAGAAAGAAGGTTGGATTGACACAGACCCCAAAGAATTCTACAAGTGGTTTAATGGAAGAGACGAACATCCTCAACTACGTAGAATTGTTCGCTATTTAAAAGCATGGTGTGAGTTTATTCGTTCAGATAAAGGGAAGAAGATGCCAACGGGATGTATTTTGACAATGCTTGTGGTGAAACACTTTGTAGCCGATGATCGTGACGATATAGCCTTGCAGAAAGTATTGACGGCTATTTATAATGAAATTTCTGCAGAAGGAGGCTTTCATTGTTATCGCCCCACATATCCTATTAATGAGGATTTATTTGATTCATTCTCAAACACGAAGAAAGAGAACTTCCTTACTGAATTAAAGTCATTCAAGAGTGATGCCGAGAAGGCGATTGCAGGTAAAAACCCAAAAGATAGTTGTGTAAAGTGGCAAAAGTATTTTGGTGACCGCTTTTGTTGCACTACAGCTAAGGATGAAGACGAAGATGCAGAAAAGAAAGAATCATCAGGCACTTTAAATACAAATAGTCGTTTTGCGTAATCCTATAGAAATAATACAGGACTGCTTCGATGCACTTAGCAAAGAGGAGTTAATCCAGATTGTGGATAAAATCTCTACGTCCATAGAGAACTATATCCAATGCTGGATCATATCAACTGAGATCCCCACAAGTAGTGGTGTGAAAGATATTGATCTCCATATCGGATTTACGGAGAATTTTCCATATGTTCTGCCTGATGTCTACTTTCTGGACACAACGTATGACTATTTCCCACCCATAGGGTATAGCGATCGAAAATTATGCTTATGGGAAGATAATGTAACTTACGACGACACAGAATACATCTCTTTGACAAGAGAGTGTGTCAAAAAAGCGAAACGCTTGATAGAAGCTAGTGTTAACAAGGAGAATTGTAATGAGTTTCTAGATGAGATATGGAATCACTGGCTATACTCTTTTAATGGAGAACCCTCCCCTGAACCCACAGCCCTCCTATATGGTACTATGCCTCAAAACTCAATGGAAATAAAAGTGTGGTCTTATAATGAAACTAATAGTGAATTAAGAATAACTCATCGCCTTCTCATTACAATAAATGACGTAGACTGGCAATTTGAAAAATACATCAAAAGTAAGCATGGATTCACTGAAAGTACAGCATTATTTCTATCAAGTGTCAAACCGCCTGTAATGCCTCCTTATAGTGTTACTCCTGCTAATTTATTAACTTGGATAGAAAACGAGAATGATATAAAGCTATTTAAATCGATTCTTAATAGAGATCGAGAAGTTATGGTTGTATTTAATCTCCAAGATTGTAATTATATCGGAGGTTGTATTATACCCAAGCAACGCTCAAAAAGAAATGGGTTTCGTCCTCTATCTGCGTTTGACGAACTTGTAAAATTTGAAAAGAAGAATATACCACTAGAGCGTCTCATTGGTAAGGTATACTCTAGAAAGAGGATGGAAGAACGTGCGTCTACTCTACCATTTAAGGACTTTAAATTCGCTGTGGCAGGATTAGGGAGTGTGGGAAGTAATCTTTGTCTTTTCTTGGATAGTATGATGCCTGAAGGCTATGTCTTAATAGATGACGACATATTACAACCAGAAAACCTTGGACGTCACTGCTTAGGGGTAAGATACCTATATCAAAAAAAAGCAAAGGCTATGGAAGTATTTATGCGCGATAAATTCCCCGATCTTGCAATTAAAGTGTTTACTTCCAATTTAATAAAAGTTTCAATATCTGAATTACAAGACTGTTCTGCCCTATTTCTCTGCACAGGTAACGCAGTAGTAGAAAAAGCTGTCCTGCATCGGATGTTATCATTGAATAATCTGCCAATTTTCATGTTATGGCTTGAGCCATTTGCTTTAGCTGGTCATATGGTTTATATAAACCCTAAAGATATGCCATCAAATATCAATCTGAACGAGGGCTCTCAACTTTTGTACAAATACAACCTGATAAAAGAAGATGAGTATAAAAAGAAATCACAGAGTCAATTTATCAAAAAAGAAGCAGGGTGCAATGGATCATATGCGCAATATTCAAATAATGATGTATTTTTATTCTTATCTGCATTATACCCTATCATTAATAGGCTTTTACATAATCCGGAAAAATCAAAGTGCTATCGATGGGTCGGAAACATAGAATTTGCAAAAACAAAGAAGATAGAGCTCAAAGAGCCACATCTCTGTTACGGTTATGTAAGCGAACTACCTCT